>OKSB01000588.1_pt1 | contig 39797 bp, 36 predicted proteins | sample 1601171 | NCBI WGS metagenome assembly OKSB01 (sample SAMEA3541496, study PRJEB24748) | human gut metagenome | biome: human gut; feature: human-associated habitat; material: faeces | place: China | collected 2012 | reverse complement strand
ACGAGACGGCCGAGGTACCCATGTACAGCGAGCAGCTGCGCATGCCCGACCGCAAGGTCATCATCAAGATCATCGAGAACCTGCAGAAGGTGTTCTTCCCGGCGTATTTCGCGGGCGGCACGGTGTCGCACGTCTCGGCCGAGACGTTTGCGGAGTTCCTGCTCGGCGAGATCTACACCGACCTCTGCGAGCAGGTGCATCTGGCGTTTTCCAACACGATCAAGGACGAGAGCGAGCTGCGCGAGCGCACGAGCGCCGTGTGCGACCGGTTCCTGTGCCGCCTGCCGCAGATCCAGGCGATGCTCATGAAAGACGTGGCCGCGAACTTCGACGGCGACCCCGCCGCCGGCAGCAAGGAGGAGGTCATCTTCTCCTACCCCGGCCTGTACGCGATCTTCGTCTACCGCGTGGCGCACGAGCTCTATGAGAGCAAGGTCCCGCTCATCCCGCGCATCATGAGCGAGTACGCCCACGGCGCGACCGGCATCGACATCAACCCCGGCGCGCAGATCGGCGAGTATTTCTTCATCGACCACGGCACCGGCATCGTCGTCGGCGAGACAACGATCATCGGCGACCACGTCAAGCTCTATCAGGGCGTGACGCTCGGCGCGCTCAGCCCGCGCCACGGCCACGCCGTGACCGGCAAGCGCCACCCCACCGTCGGCGACAACGCCACGATCTACTCCGGCGCGTCCATCCTCGGCGGCAAGACCGTCATCGGCGCCAACTCCGTCATCGGCGGCAACTCGTTCATCACCGAGTCCGTGGCCCCGAACACGAAGGCCAGCACCGAAACCCCGCGCATGATCTTCCGCGTCGCGCAGCCGAAGCCCGGCGACGAGAAATAAGGCATAAATACACAAAACACCGCAGGCCGGTTGGCCTGCGGTGTTTTTACCTTATGCAGTTTTGCGCGCTCACAATACCCCGATGCCGATGCTCAGCACCGCGCCGACGAGCACGATGCCGATGCCGACGAGACACAGCACCACGACGACGGCGGTGCTCATCTGCCGGCGCGAGGCAATGGCCCCGATGGTGAGGCCGAGCCCCATCAGCGCGGACACCGCGAGCACGAGCCACGCACCGCCCTTCATTTGCAGAGGGCAACGGCGGTCTTCGCCGCGACGCGGGCGTTATTGAGCACGAGCTGGATGTTGCTCTCAAGGCTGTCGCCGCCGGTGAGCTCCGCCACGCGGGCCAGCAGGAACGGCGTGGTCTCCTTGCCGTGGATGCCCTGCTCATGGCTCTCGGCGAGCGCCTGGTCGATGGCCTTGTCGATGACGGCCTTGTCCATGGCGTACTGCTGCGGGATCGGGTTCGTGACGAGCATGCCGGTCTTGAGCCCCAGGTCGCGCTGCGCCTGGAAGATGGCAGCCAGATCCTCCGGCGTGTCGACGCGCGCGTCAACACCGAGACCGCTCTCGCGGGTGTAGAACGCGGGCAGCTCATCCGTGCCGTAGCCGAGCACGGGCACGCCCTTCGTCTCCAGATACTCCAGCGTCAGGCCGAGGTCGAGGATGGCCTTCGCGCCCGCGCACACGACCATGACCGGCGTCTGCGCCAGCTCTTCGAGGTCGGCAGAGATGTCCATGGTCGTCTCGGCGCCGCGGTGCACGCCGCCGATGCCGCCGGTAGCAAAGACCTGGATGCCCGCCATGTGGGCGATCATCATCGTCGTGGTGACGGTGGTGGCGCCGTCCGCGCCGCGTGCGCAGATGACCGGCAGGTCGCGGCGGGAGACCTTGGCGACCTTGCGCCCGGCCTTGCCGAGGTAGGTGATCTCCTCCTTGGACAGGCCGGCCTTCAGACGGCCGCCGAGGATGGCGATGGTGGCGGGCACGGCGCCGTTGTCGCGCAGGGTCTGCTCGACGAGCAGAGCCGTCTCGACGTTTTTCGGATAGGGCATGCCGTGGGAGATGATCGTGCTCTCGAGCGCGACGACCGGGCGGCCGTCCGCGAGCGCCTGCTGCACCTCGGGTGCGATGTCCAGATATTTGTTCATGTTCATAGTAAAAAACCTCCTTGGTTGCGTCGGTCAGATTGGTTCGCCTATATTGTAAAAGGTTTTCCGGAATTGTCAAGCATAATCCGGCAGCACAAACACCGTCAAAAATGTGCAAAAAGGAGACCGCCGCAGCGGTCTCCTTTATTGGGTATCGGTGATCGGTCACGCCGCCTTCAGATCCTGGGTCGGGATCTGCGTCGGCATGGAGGGCTGCTCCGGCGCATCCGGGGCCGCATTGAGGACCAGGTTCAGCGCGACCTCATAGAAGCTGCAGAACACCTGCGCGAGCTGCGCACGGTCAAGGCTGCCGGCCGGGTCAAAACGGCCGTCATTGCCGACCATGATGTTCGCAAGGTAGCAGTAAGCGACCGCTTCCTGCGCCCACGAGGCCACGCTCGCGCCGTCGTCAAAGTCGGCAAGCGCGGTCTTGATCTGCTCGCCGTCGATCAGGGACTCGCCGCCGCTGAGCCAGCCATAGAACATGACGGCCATCTCCTGACGGGTGATGGTGTCGTCCGGGCAGAAGGTGCCGTCGCCGCGGCCGGAGATGACGCCCGCATTGTAGGCCCAGATGACCGCATTGGTGTACCACTGGCCGGGCGCCACGTCCGTCAGCGGGCAGGTCTTGCCTTCCACGCTCGGCGCGCCTTCTGCCTCATAGAGCACCTGCGCGACCATGGCGCGGGTCGTCGTGAGGGTGGGGGCAAACTCGCCGCCGCCGACGCCGGCCATCAGGCCGGAAGCCTGCGCGAAGTCGACCGCCGGCTTGTACCAGCCGCTCTGCGCATCGGTGAACGTGTTGCCCACGAGCTTCAGGGCGGCAGCCGCCTTGACGACCGCCGGATAAGCCGCCACGCGCTCCGCCTCGGTCGCGGCCGCGTCCATCTTGGCGCAGGCCGCCGCGTAGACAGCGTAGGTCTCGGCCGTATAGGCGCTCTTGTCAAGGATCACTTCCCGCAGCGCGGCATAATACGGTGCGATACCCTGATCGACCGTAATGCGGCCGGCAGGCTCGGCATAGGTCTCGCCGATGACGCCCTTGAGCTCCTTCGTGATGTATTCCATGACCACCTCGTCCAGCGGCAGGCCGGTGTCGAACTGGTCGGTCGCCGCCGCGAAGGCGTAGTAGGTGTCGCCGCCGCCGGCCACGAAGTTGTTCGTGACGACCGCGTAGGTGGCCGTCAGGTCAAACTTCTTGCCGTTGACGTTGTCAATGGTCACGCGCTGGATGCTCTTCGGGCCGTAGTAGGTGGATTTGGGATAGGGTTCCGGATTCTTGTCATACTTCTCATAGGTCTTGACCGTGAAGGTCACGCCCGCCGCCTGCGGGAAGCCGCCGAGGGATTCCGGCGTGCAGTACGTGCTGGCCTCGAGCGCCTCGAGCAGCTCGGCGCCGGTCACATAGACCACGGAGAGCGTGTTGCCGAACGGCAGCACGGTGTTGATGTCCTTCTTGGTGACGTCGCCGGCCTTGACGGTCGCGCGGATGCCGCCGCCGTTCGTGATGGCGACCACGTTCTCCACCGGGACCTTGATCGTGGCGTCGCTGCGGATCTTCCAGAGCATGGCGTCCGTGATCAGGTCGCCGAGGTTGGTCTCGGAGTCACGGTTGCCGTTGGGGGCCTTCGCGCCGTTGAGCTCCACTTTGCTCACGGCAAACTTCTCGCCATAGGCCTTGTCGATGGGGTCGATGATGGCCTTGGCGGCCGCGGCGACCTTTTCGTCGCGCGTTTTGTAGTCAACGACGGTGACGGACTTGCCGTCGGCGTTCTTCTCAGTGTGCCAGATGGCCTTGAGCTCGTTGCCGACGATCTTCTTCGTGGCGTTGTCAATGGTGATGACGCCGATGTTGGCAAAGGCCGTACCCGTGGACTGGATGGCCTCCTTGTTCGGGCCGGCGGTCATGACGGTGTGGGAGTGGCCGTCGATGATGAAGTCGATGCCCTTCACATTCTTGGCCAGGTCATAGGAGGTGTAGGGCTCGGAGCTCTCGTCCACACCCAGATGCGCGAGGCAGACGATGATGTCGGCGCCCTGCTCCTTGAGCGCGGCGACCTGCGCGGCCGCGCAGGCATAGAGCTCTTTGCCGTCCTTGCCGGCAAGGAACTTCAGGCCCTCAATGAGCTTGGGGTTGGCCTTGGTCTGGGCCTCGGGCGTCTCGAGACCGAAGAAGCCGATCTTCACGCCGCCCTTTTCGATGATGGTGTTGGCGTCAAAGATGGTCTTGCCGTCGGCGCCGAGCACATCGGCGCACAGGACCTTGAACTTGGCGGCCTTCATGTTCTCCGCCAGCTGGGCATAGCCGTAGTCGAACTCGTGGTTGCCGATGGTGGCCACATCGTAGCCGGTGGCGTTCATCATGGTCACCGCGTCGGCGCCCTTGTTGACGCTGACGTAGACGGTGCCCTGGCTGTAATCGCCGGCGTCGGCCAGAATGACCTCGGCGCCCTGGGCCTCATAGTCGGCCTTCAGGGATGCCATGGCTGCGTACAGGTCGATCGCACCATGCACGTCGTTCGAGTGCAGGATGACGGTCTTGCCGTCCAGCGGCTTTGCCTCGCCGGCTGCAAACGCCGTGCACGACAGGCTCAGGACCAGGCACAGCACCAGCAGCAGCGAAAGCAGTTTCTTCGTGTGCTTCATGTGTTATCCTCCATTATTTCAAATTTGGGGTATCGCTGTCTTGATTATAGCATCCCGCGCAGGGAATTGGGATGGACTTTGTGCAAAAAGTGCGTCAAATTCCGCGTGCAATTTGAACAAAATTATCCAACGTTTTTGTCTCATTTGTCAAATAACCGGAGTGCGTTCCATTTTCGCCATTTGTCGTTTGCAATCCCCTGTGCGGTATGGTAAACTGTTGTTTCAAAGTGTTTTTGAAAGGAGCCGAACGATGAGCTACGCAGACGAGGTCTTTATCCGCAACTGCCGCGACATTCTGCAAAATGGCGTCTGGGACACCGATCAGGCCGTGCGCCCCCGCTGGGAGGACAACGGTGCCCCGGCGCACACGGTCAAGAAGTTCGGCATCGTCAACCGCTACGACCTGTCCAGGGAGTTCCCGCTGCTGACGCTGCGGCGCACCTACTGGAAGACCGCCGTGGACGAGCTGCTGTGGATCTGGCAGCAGAAGTCGAACAACATCCATGACCTGCGCGGCCACATCTGGGACCAGTGGGCCGACGAGACCGGCTCGATCGGCAAGGCCTACGGCTATCAGCTCGGCGTCAAGCACCAGTATCCCGAGGGCGCGTTCGACCAGGTGGACCGCGTGCTCTACGACCTGAAGCACAACCCCGCCTCCCGCCGCATCCTGACGAATATTTATACGTTCGAGGACCTGCACGAGATGGCGCTCTATCCATGCGCGTACTCGATGACGTTCAACGTCTCGGGCAACACGCTCAACGCCATCCTCAACCAGCGCAGCCAGGACATGCTCGCGGCGAACAACTGGAACGTCGTGCAGTACGCCGTGCTCGTGCACATGTTCGCGCAGGTGTCCGGCCTGCAGGCGGGCGAGCTGGTGCACGTCATTGCCGACGCGCACATCTATGACCGCCATGTGCCGGTCATCGAGCAGCTGATCCAAAACGAGCCGAAACCGGCGCCGCAGTTTTTCATCGACCCGGACGTGCATGATTTTTACGCCTTCACGCGCGACAGCTTCCGCGTCGAGGGCTACGAATACAGCGAGTTCACGGGGAAGATCCCCATCGCGGTGTAAGGGGGCGGGCAGATGGATGCGATCGTCGCCGTCTATGCCGACTGGGGCATCGGGGCAAAGGGCACGCAGCCGCTCGTGATCCCCGCCGACCGCCGCCGCTTCCGGGCGCTCACGATGGGCGCGGCCGTGATCGTCGGCCGGCGCACGCTGGACGATTTTCCCGGCGGCAGGCCGCTGCCGGGGCGCGAAAATCTCGTGCTCACGCGGCAGAACATCACGATCGACGGCGCGCAGGTGGTGCATTCCCCGGCGGAGGCCGTCGCCGCCGCCGCGCGGTGCGACCGCTGCTTCGTCATCGGCGGAGACAGCGTGTTCCGGCAGATGTTCCCCCACCTGACGCGCGTGTACGTCACGAAAATCGACGCCGCGCCCCACTCGGACGTGTTTTTCCCGGATCTGGACGCCGACCCCGCGTGGCGCTGCGTATCCGCCGAGCCGCGCGCGGAGCACGACGGCGTGGGCTATCAATTTTGCGTGTACGAGAAAGTGAAAGAATAAAAAGTAGAAAAGCCGCTGCTTTCCAATCCCGGAAAGCAGCGGTTTTTCCTGCCCTCACCCGGCGAGCACCGTGAGCGAGAGCGCGTTGATGCACATGTGAAAAAACACCGGCGGCCAGATCGAGCGCGTCTGCTCATAGCAGAACGTGAGCGCAGCCGATACCGGCACATACGCCAGCGCCGAGAGCAGCAGCTTCGGCTCCTGATATACGAGCACATACTGCCAGACGTGGTAGAGCGAGAAGAGCGCGATGGACGCGGCATAGGCCCAAAAGCGGCTCTTCGGCCGGATGGTGCCGAAGACCACGCCGCGAAACAGGCACTCCTCCACGAGCGGCGCCATGAGCACCGCGACGGCGATCATGCGCTTGTAGTCCGTCCGGGCGAGGCCGGTCACGGCGTCGTTGTTCGGCACGGGCAGCTCGCCGATGAGGCTCGTGCCAAGCTGCAGCACGAGCGAGAGCAGCACGTCGATGCCGTAGGCGGCAAACATCATGCCGATGCAGCGCAGGATGCTGCCGACCATCGTGTCAAAGCTGCGGCGCAGGAACCGCCACATGGCGATGAGCGTGAACACGAGGCCGCAGAGGTAATACAACACATTGCACGTCACGTCCGACGGCAGTTCGCCGAGCACCGCCATGAGTAGTGCTCCAATCGTCAGCGGCAGCAAGACCGCATGGATGGGGAAATACACCCAGCCCGCGATGCGCGCGCCGCGCGGCATGGGGTCACTCCACGCCGTGTTGGGATGTTGCACGTCAGCCCCTCGCTTTCTGCTGCAGCTCAAAGAGCAGGCGCATGGCCTCGAGCGGCGTGATGGTGTTGAGGTCGATGCTGCGCAGCTCCTCTGCAATGGCGTCTCCGGCCGCGTCGCCGAGCGTCATCTGCGCAGCATCCTGCGCCGTGTGTGCGGGGGCGGCGGGCTCCGCCGCGCCGGACTCCAGCTCTCGCAGGTAGGTCTTGGCCTTCGTGATGATCGCGTCGGGCACGCCCGCGAGCTTGGCGACCTCGATGCCGTAGCTGTCGTCGGCCGCACCGGCAACGATCTTGCGCAGAAACAGCAGCGTACCGCCCTGCTTCTTGGCCGTGATGTTGTAGTTGCGCACGCCGGGCAGCGTCTGCTCGAGCGCGGTCAGCTCATGGTAGTGCGTGGCGAACATGGTCTTGGCGCCGAGGCGGCGCGGGTCTGCGCAGTATTCAAGCACCGCGCGGGCGATGGCCATGCCATCGTAGGTGGACGTGCCGCGGCCGATCTCATCGAGGATGAGCAGGCTCTGCGCCGTGGCGTGGCGGAGGATGTTGGCCATCTCGCTCATCTCGACCATGAACGTGCTCTGCCCGGCGGCGAGATCGTCGGACGCGCCGATGCGCGTGAACACGCGGTCGACCACGCCGATGACGGCGCTCTTCGCCGGGACGAACGAGCCCATCTGCGCCATGAGCACGATGAGCGCGGTCTGGCGCATGTACGTGGATTTACCGGCCATGTTCGGCCCGGTCACGATGGCGACGCGGTCGTCCGCGTCGTTGAGGAACGTGTCGTTCGGGACAAAGAGGCTGTCCTTCTGCGCCTGCTCCACGACGGGGTGGCGCCCCTCGCGGATGTCGAGCGTGCGCGAGAGGTCGACCTCGGGGCAGACGTAGTGGTTTTTCACCGCCGTCTCCGCCAGTGAGCACAGCGCGTCGAGCCGGGCCACGGCGTCCGCCGCCGCCTGCACGCGCGCGACCTCGCCCGCGACGAGCTGGCGCACCTCGTTGAAGAGCGTATACTCCAGCTCCGCGATGCGCTCGCGCGCCGTCAGGAGCGTGTTCTCGAGGTCCTTGAGCTCGCGCGTGAAATAGCGCTCGCTCGACACCAGCGTCTGCTTGCGGATATAGTCCTCCGGCAGCTCGGTGACGCCCGCGCTGTTGGGAATGTCGATGTAGTAGCCAAAGACCTTGTTGTAGCCGACCTTGAGCTTTTTGGCGCCGGTTCGCTCGCGCTCGCGCTGCTCGAGCTCGGCGACAGTCTGCGCGCCGTGGTCGCGCACGTTGCGCAGGCGGTCGACCTCCTCGCTGTAGCCCGGGCGGAGGATGCCGCCCTCGCGCACGGAAAACGGCGGCTCGTCGCAGATGGCGCGGTCGATGCGCGCACAGAGGTCGGCGAGCGTGTCCATCTGCGCAATGTCGCGCAGGGCCGCACTGTGCACGTCTCGGAGCAGCGCCGTCAGATTCGGCAGCTGCGTGCAGCACAGGGCCAGCGCGTGCAGGTCGCGCCCGTTGGCCGAGCCGTACACCGCGCGGGAGACAAGGCGCTGCATGTCGCCGATCTCGCGCAGGCAGCGGATGAGCTCGCCCCGCAGGACGTTATCGCCTACCAGCTCCTCCACCGCGCCGAGGCGGCGGCGGATCTGCACGGGGCTGAGCAGCGGACGCTCCACCCATGCGCGCAGCAGGCGGCCGCCCATGGGCGTTTTCGTCTTGTCGAGCACCCAGAGGAGGCTGCCGCGCTTTTCGCCGGAGCGGAGGTTTTCCGTCAGCTCAAGGTTGCGGCGCGTGGTGTAGTCGAGCTCCATGTAGTGGTCGTCGCCCAGCAGCTCCAGCCGCCGGATGTGGCCGAGGTCGCACTTTTGCGTCTCGTGCAGGTAGGCCAGCAGCGCCCCGGCCGCGCACACGGCCGCCGGCGCCTCGCCGAGGCCGAGCTCGTCCGTGCTCTGCACGCCGAACTGCTCGCACACGCGCGCGGCCGCCGCCATGTATTCAAACCGGTCGCCGCCCGCCTCGACCAGGCTGCCGAGGCGCTTGGTGAGGAAGGTGCGGATCTCGTCATGTTCCGCCGCCGCGTCGGCGCACACGGCCTCGCGCGGGGCAAAGCGGCCGAGCTCGTTGAGGATGTGGCTCACGGCGTCGGCCGGGTAGTTTGCGGCGCAGAATTCCCCCGTCGAGAGGTCGCAGAACGCCGTGCCGCCGGACTGCCCGCTGAGATACACCGCGCAGAGGTAATTCGACTTATTCTCCTCGAGCATGGACGAGGCCGTGACCGTACCGGGCGTGATGATGCGGATCACGTCCCGGTCGACCAGCCCCTTGGCCAGCGCGGGGTCCTCCATCTGCTCGCAGATGGCCACCTTGTAGCCCTTGGCGATCAGGCGGCCGATGTACGCCTCGGCCGAGTGATACGGCACGCCGCACATGGGCGTGCGCTCAGCCGGGTCCTCGACATTGCGGTCGCGCGTCGTGAGCGTGAGGTCGAGCTCGCGCGCGGCCAGACGCGCGTCATCGTCGAACATCTCATAGAAATCGCCCAGCCGGAAAAACAGCAGGCAGTCGGGATTGCGCTGCTTGATCTCATAATATTGCCGCTTCATCGGCGTCAGTTCCGCCATGCGTCATACCTCCTCGCCATAGAGCGCCCAGGTGTTGCTGCCGGTGATCTTCACGTCCACGAACTGCCCGACGAGGGACGCGTCCCCGCGCATGTGCACGAGGCGGCCGCCCTTCGTGCGCGCCGTGAGCGGATGGTCGCCCCGGCCATCGGCCCCGTCGACGAGCACGCGCTGCACGCTGCCCTCATAGGCGCGGTGCTTTTCCTCCGAGATGCGGTTGGCCGCCGCGACAAGCGCGTCAAAGCGCACCTGCTTCTGCGCGCGGGTGTAGGGGTCGGGCATCTTCGCCGCCGGAGTGCCGACGCGCGGCGAGTAGATGAAGGTAAACATCGCGTCGTAGCGCACGGTCTCGATGAGCGAGAGCGTGTCGTCAAATTCGGCGTCCGTCTCGCCGGGGAAGCCCACGATGATATCCGTCGTGAGCACAAGGTCGGGCATGTACTGCCGCGCGAGCGCCACCTGCGCCAGATATTTCTCGCGCGTGTAGCCGCGGTTCATCGCGTGCAGGACGCGGTCATTGCCGCTCTGCACGGGCAGGTGCATCTGGTGCGCGCACTTTTCGCACTCGGCCATGGCGCGAAAGAGCTTTTCCGTCGCGTCCTTCGGGTGGCTGCTCATGAAGCGGATGACAAAGTCGCCCGGGATGGCGTTGATGCGCCGGATGAGGTCGGCAAAGTCCACGTCCTCGTCAAGGTCGCGGCCGTAGGAGTCGACGTTCTGCCCCAGGAGCGTGATGTCCTTATACCCCGCCGCGACGAGCTCGCGCGCCTCACGCTCGATCTCGTCCGGATGGCGGGAGCGCTCGCGCCCGCGCACATACGGCACGATGCAGTAGGTGCAGAAGTTGTTGCACCCGTACATGATCGACAGCCACGCCTTGACGCTGCCGTCGCGCTGCTGGGGGATGCCCTCGGCCACGCTGCCGTCCGCCGGCGCGATGGCGAACACCCGCCGGTGCTCGGTGCAGACGGTGCGCAGCAGCTCCGGAAAGCGCCACAGCTCGTGCGGGCCGAAGACGAGGTCGACGATGCGGTAGGACTTTTTCAGCTTCTCGGCCACGTGTTCCTGCTGCGCCATGCAGCCGCAGACCGCGATGATCTGATTGGGGTTGCGCGCCTTGGTGTGCGTCAGCGCGCCGACGTTGCCGAACACGCGCGTCTCGGCGTGCTCGCGCACGGCGCACGTGTTCATGACGACGACGTCGGCCGCGAATTCGTCCTGTGTGAAGTCAAAGCCCATGGCGCGCAGATAGCCGCGCAGCTTTTCGCTGTCGGCCTCGTTCTGCTGGCAGCCGTAGGTATCGACCATGGCCAGCGGCTGGCGGCCGCCGGCGGTGAAGTGCGCGCGCAGCTGCGCGCAGATATCCAACTGGTGCTGGATGTCCGATTCGGGGATCTCCGTTCTCTGATAGCTCATGCAATGCTCCTGCCTGTCCGGCCCGGCCGGATAAAATTTGAAGTGTGATAGAATATTGTAGCATTTCGCGGTGGAATTTTCAATGACAATCCTTTATAATATACGCGCGGGGCGCACGCGCCCCATGGACTGTACTTAAAGGAGGGCAAACGATGCCCGATATTCAAATTCTCTCTCCGCATCTGGCAGATCTGATCGCCGCGGGCGAGGTCGTGGAGCGGCCTGCCTCGGTGGTCAAGGAGCTGGTGGAAAACGCGTTCGACGCCGGGGCCCGCACCGTGACGGTGGAGCTGCGCGGCGGCGGCGCGACATATCTGCGCGTGACGGATGATGGCTGCGGCATGGCGCCCGAGGACGCGGGCATCGCGTTTTTGCGCCACGCAACGAGCAAGCTGCACGACGAGCAGGGGCTCGAGGCCATCGGCACGATGGGCTTTCGCGGCGAGGCGCTGGCAGCGATCAGCGCGGTGTCGCACATCACGCTCACGACGCGGCAGCGCGGCGCGGCCGCCGGTACACACATGACGCTCGACGCGGGCGACATTCAGGACATGTACGAGACCGGCTGCCCCGAGGGCACGACGATGATCGTGCGCGACCTGTTTTTCAACACGCCCGCCCGGCGCAAATTCCTGAAGTCCGACCGCGCGGAGGGTGCGGCCTGCGCCGCCGCCGCGCTGCGGTGCGCGCTCGGCCGGCCGGATGTGTCCGTGCGCTGCATCCGCGACGGGGAAGAAATTTTCTTTTCCCCCGGCGACAACAAGCTCGACAGCTGCGTCTACAGCCTGCTCGGGCGCGACCTCGCCATGAGCCTGCTGCCCTGCGAGGGCGAAACCGACGGCGTGCGCGTGCACGGCTTCCTCTCCTCGCCCGCCGCCGGGCGCGGCAGCCGCGCGCAGCAGTATTTCTTCTGCAACGGCCGGTGGATCAAATCCGCCGCGCTGCAGGCCGCGCTCGAACAGGCCTACCGCAACACGCTGCTCGTGGGGCGCTTCCCCGCGTGCGTGCTGTATATCGAGCTCAGCTGCGCGGCCGTGGATGTGAACGTCCACCCGGCCAAGACCGAGGTGAAGTTCACGCACGAGCGCGCGGTGTTTGACGCCGTGTATTACGGTGCGCGCGCCGCGCTCGAGGCGGAAAAAGAGCCCGTGGCCACGCTGTCGAAAACGGCGGCCAAACCGGAGCCCGCGCCGAATGCGGACCCGTTCGTACCGTCGGCCCCGAAAGCCGCCCCGGCACAGCACCCGTCTGCACCCGCGCCCGCAGCGCCGGCATTTGCGCCCGCGCGCACCTATGCTCCCGCCGCCCCGGCGGAGGAGGCGGTCGCGTTCCGCTCGCCGACGGCGTCGGCCTTCGCCGCGCCGCGCGTGGCCCCGCCGCCGGTGTTTGTGACACCCGCGCGCCCCATACCGAGCACGCCGCCCGCGCCCGAGCCGGTCATGCCGGTCGTGCAGCCCGTGCAGACCGCCATCGAGCCGGAACCGGCCGTGCCTTCCCCGCTCGAGAGCGCCGCGCCCCCGGCCGAGCCGCCCGCCCGCCTGATCGGCGAGGCGATGCACACCTACATCCTCGTCGAAAAAGGCGAGACGCTCATCCTCATCGACAAGCACGCGGCACACGAGCGCATCAACTTTGACCGCATGCGCCAGAGCCCTGCCGACATCCCGTCGCAGACGCTGCTCGAGCCGCTGCCCTTCACGCCGGACGCGAGCGATGCCGACGTGCTGCAGCAGTACGGCGACGTGCTCGCGGAGCTCGGCTTCACGCTCGAGCCGTTCGGCCGCAACGATTACATTCTCCGCGGCGTGCCCGCGCAGCTCGACGCGGCGGACGCGCTGCCCGCGCTCGAGGAGATCTGCGCGCAGCTGCGCCACGGCGCGCGCATGGACGCGCAGTCCGTGCGCGACGAGGTGCTCAAGACCGTGGCGTGCAAGGCGGCCATCAAGGCCGGCTGGCAGACCGAGCCCGAGGAGCTGCTGCGCCTGGCGGACGCGGTGTGCGCCGGCGAGGTGAAATACTGCCCGCACGGCCGCCCCGTCGCCGTGACGCTCACGCGCCGGGAGCTGGACAAGCTCTTCAAGCGCATTGTTTAAAAAGACTACAGGGAGCGCCGGAACGCGCTCCCTGTCAGACTGTACAACTTTGTTTACTTGTGATAGTACAAAATGCCCATGCAGCCGGGGCCGCAGTGGTTCGACACCGTGCAGCCGGCCTGCGTGTGGAGAACCTCCTCAAACGGCTGGCACGCGCGCACAACGCGCTCGAGCTCCTTCCACGTGGCCTCGTCGATGCCGGAGTCCGTGATGAAGATGCGGCGGCAGTCAATGTCGTCGCGGCCCTTGAGCCGGTCCTCGATGTACTGCACGTAGCACTTTTCAAGCTTGCCGCGGTACTTGCGGCCGACGCCCATCTTGCCGTCCTTGACCTCGATGCACGGCTTGAGATGCAGGAGGTTCGCGCTCATGGCCACGAGCGCCGAGCAGCGGCCGCCGCGCTTGAGATATTCCAGCGTATCGATCACGAAGCTGACATCGAGCTTCTCGCGCTTTTTCTCCAGCGCTGCCGCGATATCGGCCGCGTCCATGCCCTGCTCAGCCATCTCGGCCGCGTCGAGCACCAGGTGGCCGATGCCGGTCGAAAGGTTGCGCGCATCCACGGGGTAGACGTTCGTAAACTCCTTGGCCGCGATGCAGGCGTTCTGGTAGCAGCCGGACATGTCGCTCGAGATCGTGAAGTGGATCACGGCGTCATATTCCTCCCGGCACGCGGCGAAGTACGCCAGATAGTCCGACACGTTCACCGCCGCGGTCTTGCAGAGCTTGCCGGTGGCGTTGGCGTAATCGTAGAGCTCCTGCGGGTGCACGTCGATGCCGTCGCGCAGGGTCTCCTCGCCGCGGATGATGTACAGCGGCGTGATGCCGATGTGATAGCGCTCGATCAGTTCGGGCGAGAGATCGCATGTGCTGTCGGCAGAAATTTTGATCTTCATGGGTTCACCTTCCTGAAAGCTGGGGAATGTGCTTTCATTCTAACACATTTCTAATACTTTTCAACATAATCTTTCTGAATTCTCCCCCACGGAAAGGAGACTGTCACAATGCAGCCAAAACTGGTCGTCATCACCGGCCCGACCGCCTCGGGCAAGACCGCGCTCGGCGTGGCGCTCGCGCAGCGGCTCGGCGGCGAGGTCGTCTCGGCCGACTCGATGCAGATCTACCGCGGCATGGACATCGGCACGGCCAAGCCCACGCCGGAAGAGATGCAGGGCGTGCCGCACCACATGATCGACATCGCCGACCCCACGGAAAACTACTCCGTCTCGCGCTATGCGGCAGAGGCGGCCGCCTGCGTGGATGACATTCTCGCGCGCGGAAAACTGCCGATCGTTGTCGGCGGCACAGGGCTGTATATCGACTCACTCATCGCCGGGCGCACGTTTGCCGACGGCACGGCCGACACCGCGCTGCGGCAGGAGCTGAGCGAGCGCTACGACGAGATCGGCGGCGAGGGCCTGCTCGGCGAGCTGCGCAAGGTGGATCCCGAGCGGGCGGCCAGGCTCCACCCCGCGGACAAAAAGCGCATCGTGCGCGCCATGGAGGTCTACATCCTCACGGGCAGGACCATCACACAGCACGATGCCGAGACCCGCGCCGTACCGCCGCGGTACGACGCGGCGAAGATCGCGCTCGATTTTGCCGACCGGCAGGACCTCTACGACCGCATCGACCGGCGCGTGGAGCTCATGGTGCGCCAGGGCCTGTTCGACGAGGTGCGCGCGCTGCTGGCCGCCGGTGTCCCGGCCGGCTGCACGGCCATGCAGGCCATCGGCTACAAGGAGGCCGTCGCCGCCGTGCGGGGCAAAGCCACGCCGCAGGAGGCCGTCGCCGCCATCCAGCTCGCCTCCCGGCGCTATGCCAAGCGCCAGCTCACGTGGCTGCGGCGGGACCGGGACCTGTTCTGGCTCCGGCACGAAAAAACGCCGGACATGGACCGGGCGTGCCGCCTTTCGACGCAATTCTTATCCGGCCGCGGTATAGAATAGGGGCCTGTACGGATCCGGTGGAAACTGCCATTTCGACCGGATTTGTATAAATTCACTATTTCACGGAGCGGCAGATTGTGTTATGATGAATAAATGTACCCCGCTCCGGCCAAAGGAGCGGCGATCATGCAAAAGACACAGAACCTTCAGGACGCATTCCTCAATTACATCCGGCGGGAAAAGATCCCCGTGACCCTGTTTCTCATGAACGGGTTCCAGCTGCGCGGCGTTGTGCGCAGCTTTGACAGCTTCGTCGTGCTCATCGACGCCGACGGCCGGCAGCAGATGATCTACAAGCACGCGATCTCGACGGTCGCCCCGGCGCGGCCGGTCTCGCTCGAGCTGCAGGGCTGATCTCCCGCCGCCCCCCGCCGAAAGGAGGGTCGGATTTGAAGAAAACGAATACCTTCACGAACATCGCCATGTTCGTGCTCTTCGCGGCCATGCTCGTGTATCTGGGCGTGTACCTGTTCCGCTCAACGCAGCAGTCCTACGCCACCGCCCCGGCGGTGCTCGTGACCGTCAGCGAGAGCGGACAGGCCAGCGGCATCGTCGTGCGCGAGGAGCAGGTCATCGCCTCGGACAAGGAGTTTCTGTCCCTGTCCGTGGACGACGGCAAGGAGGTCGCGCGCGGCGGTGAGATCGCCATCGGCGTGGACTCCAAGGCCGCGCTCGACAGCGCCAGCCGCGCGCGCGAGCTGAAAAAGGAGATCGTCTACGTCTCGAGCCTGCTCTCGCGCGCGGGCAGCGCCTCCGGCGCGTCGGACCGCGACAGCGACGTGCGCAGCGCCATCCTGCAGCTCAACGCCGCCGTCTCCGCCGGCAGCACCTCGGAGCTGGACGACATCTGCATGGACCTCGGCTCCCTGCTCTTCGGCTCCACGACCGGCACCGTCTCGCAGGGCGACCTCGACGCGCTCAATGCCGAGCTGCACCAGCTGGAAAACGCCGGTGCCGGCCGCGGCAGCATCACGGCCCCGGCCGCGGGCCTGTTCACATCCACGACCGACGGGTACGAATCGCTCACACCGGACATGCTCGAAAACCTCACGCCCGACGGCGTGGACACGCTCGAGCGCACCACCCCCGCGACGCCCGCCAACGCCATCGGCAAGCTCGTCACGGCGAAAAAGTGGTACTTCGCCTCCGTCATGAACAAGGCCGACGCCGACCGCCTGAACCTGGGCGGCAGCGCCGCGCTCGACTTTCCGCAGCATTACAACGGCACCGTCTCGGCGACCGTACTGAGCAAGAGCGAGCCGGACGGCAGCGGCAAGGTCGCCGTCGTGTTCGCGTGCAACGCAGCGCTGGCCGACACGCTGGCCATGCGCAAGACGACGGCCGACGTCGTCTACAGCGAGCACACCGGCCTGCGCGTCCCGCTCAAGGCCGTGCACATGGACGATGACGGGCAGTCATACGTCTACGTCGTCACGGCGGCGCAGCTGGAGAAAAAACCGATCGAGATCATCTATCAGACCGACGACTACTGTCTCGTCGCCCAGAGCACGGAGAGCAACGCCCTGCGCGCCGGCAACGAGATCGTCGTCACCGGCAAGGGCCTGTCCAACGGGCAGGTCGTGAAATAAGGAGGCACCACCCGCTATGAGCACCATTGCCGAAAACATTGCCGCCATCCGCGCGCGCATCGACGCCGCCGCCCGCACTACGGGCCGCACGGGTGCCGACATCACGCTCGTGGCAGCAACGAAGATGAACGACGCCGCGCGCGTGCGCGAGGCCGTCGCCGCCGGGATCGACGCCTGCGGCGAAAACCGCGTGCAGGAGATGACCGAAAAGCTCGCTCAGGGCGCCTACACCGGCGCGCCGCTGCACTTCATCGGCCACCTGCAGACGAACAAGGTCCGGCAGGTCGTGGGCAAGGCCGATCTCATCCAGTCGGTGGATTCGCCGGAGCTGCTGGCCATGATCGAAAAGCGCGCGGCCATGCAGGACATCGTGCAGGACATCCTGCTGGAAGTGAACATCGGCGGCGAAGCCGCCAAGAGCGGCGTGGCCCCCGCCGCCCTGCCGCAATTGCTGGAAACGGCCGCCGGCTGCGCGCATATTCGCGTGCGCGGCCTGATGGCGATCCCGCCCGTGGCAGAAACTTCCGACGGAAATCATGCATATTTTACGAAAATGCATGAGCTTTTTGTTGACATCGGCAGAAAAAAATACGATAATGTTTCTATGGACTTTCTGTCCATGGGTATGAGCGGAGACTTTGAAGACGCCATTTCCGCCGGTGCGAACATGGTGCGCGTCGGCTCGTCGATCTTTGGCGCGCGGGATTATTCCCGGCACTGAGCGCCGTTTTGGCCCACTCCGCAGAGATCAGTGCAGCGGCACAGCAGCCGCCGGCACGTAAAAGGGGGGTCCCGAATGGGATTTTTGGATGAACTGAAAAAAATGACCCGTCCGTACGATGACGACGACGAGTTTTTTGATGATGAGGATGAAGCCATCCCGGTCGTGGAAGAACCCGCGCCGGCGCGTCCGGCTCAGGCCCGCCCGGCACAGGCGCGTCCGGCCGCGCCCCGCCGCCCGGCGTCCGCGCCGAAAAAGAGCACCTTCGTCCGCGACGATCCGGTGACGGAGCCGGAGCGGTCCGCACCGAGCTATGCGCCGCGGGGCGACAGCCGCGTGACCGACAAGGTCGTCAATCTCAACAGCGGTGAACAGCTCAAGGTCGTGCTCGTTGCGCCAACGCAGTTTGAGGCCGCCAGAGAGATCGCCGACCACCTGCGCAGCTACCACGCCGTGCTCATGAATCTGGAAAGGGCAGATCCGGGCATCGCCCGGCGGCTGATCGACTTTCTTTCCGGCGTCGCCTACGCACAGAGAGGCGATATCCGCCCCGCCGCAAGCAAGACGTATATCATCACGCCGTGCAACGTTGACCTCATGAGTGATCAGCCCGACGACATGGAGTCGGGTGAGTTTCACCTGTAAATCCGGGCATACTGTCTCTGACAGTGTCCATCGTGTAGTACACCTATAGAAAGAATGGAGGACTATCCAACATGACTCCTCAGGATATTCGGGAAAAAACGTTTGAAAAAGCAATGTTCGGCGGATACGACATGGCCGCCGTGCAGAACTATCAGGAAGAAGTGGCCACCGAGCTTGCCAACGCGCAGAAGGAGATCGCCGTGCTCAAGGGCAAGATGAAGGTGCTGGTCGATAAGATAGAAGAGTACCGCGCCAGCGAAGACGCCATGCGTCTGGCCATACTGTCGGCCCAGAAGGTCGGCAAGCAGATAGAGGACGATGCCAAAGCCAGCGCTGACAAGATACTCAGCGAGGCCAAGAGCACGTCCGACCGAATACTTGGCGGCCTGCAGCACGAAACCGCCAACGAGGAAGCCAAACTCCTCACCGCCAAAACGTCCTGCGCAAAATTTCTGGAAGATGTGCGTAATCTGTGCATGAGTCAGCTCGAGTACCTGGATAAGATCGCCGGGTCAAAAGCCGCGGCCGCGCAGCCTGCAGCCCAGCCTGCAAGCGTGAGCGCAGCCCCTGCCGAGCCGGTGTCCGCGCCGGTGGAGCAGCCCGCGCAGCCGGAAGCTCCGGCCGCCGCGCAGCCTGCGGAAGCCGCCGCCGTTGCCGCCGCCCCCGTGGAGGCGCAGCCGGTGGAGACCGACGACACCGCAGCCGACAGTGCAGCAGACGACGCCACGCAGCTTTATCACTTCCTGCATAACAGCTGAGTGAACACGCAATCAACCAGGGCGGGACGGCCGGTGCCGTACCGCCCTGCGCAATTTTTGATGGAAATACAACTCTGAGAGGAGAAAGATAGAACCATGTCCAAGAACGATTTCAACGCCACGATCAATCTGCCGAAAACAGACTTCCCTATGCGCGCCGGCCTTGCCAAGCGGGAGCCCGAGATGCTCCAGCGCTGGTACGACATGGACCTGTACCACGAAATGCTCAAGAAGAACGACGGCAAGCCGCGCTTCAGCCTGCACGACGGCCCTCCGTTCTCCAACGGCGACATCCACATGGGCCACGCGCTCAACAAGGCGCTCAAGGACTTCATCGTCCGCTCCTACGCCATGCGCGGCTACTACACGCCCTACATCCCCGGCTGGGACAACCACGGCATGCCCATCGAGAGCGCCATCATCAAGGAGCAGAAACTCAATCACAAGGCCATGAGCATCGCCGACTTCCGCAGCGCATGCCATGACTATGCGCAGAAATACATCGACCGCCAGATGGCCGGCTTCAAGCGCATGGGCGTCATGGGCGACTGGGAGCACCCCTACAAGACCATGAACAAGGGCTTCGAGGCCGACGAGGTACGTGTGTTCGGCAAGATGTATCAAAATGGCCACATCTACAAGGGCCTCAAGCCTGTGTACTGGTGCCCTCACGATGAGACCGCCCTCGCCGAGGCGGAGATCGAGTATCAGGACGATCCGTGCACGACCGTGTACGTGAAGTTCCCGATGCACGACGACCTCGGCAAGCTGCCGAACGTTGACCACAGCAAGCTCTTCTTCGTCATCTGGACGACGACGATCTGGACCCTGCCCGGCAACCTCGCCATCGCGCTCAACCCGCGCGAACTGTATAACCTCGTGCAGGCCCCGAACGGCGAGGTCTACATCATGGCCGACGCCCTGACCGAGAAGGTCATGCACATCGGCGGCTTCGACAGCTATGAGGTGCTCGAGCAGCACCCCGGCGACTTTTTCGAGAACATGCTCGCCGACCATCCGTTCCTGCCCAAGACCTCGCGTCTGGTGCTGGCGGACTACGTCACGATGGATTCCGGTACCGGCTGCGTGCACACTGCGCCCGGCTTCGGCGCCGACGACTACCTGACCTGCAAGCGCTACGGCATGGACATGGTCGTGCCCGTGGACGATCAGGGCCGCCACACCGACTACGCCGGCAAGTACGCCGGCATGTCCACGGAGGAATCGAACCCCGTCATCCTCGCAGACATGAAGGAAGCCGGTTCCCTGTTCGCCAGCGAGGACATCGTGCACAGCTATCCGCACTGCTGGCGCTGCAAGCAGCCGATCATCTTCCGCGCCACGCCGCAGTGGTTCTGCTCCGTCGATTCGTTCAAGGAGGAGGCCGTCGCCGCGTGCGAGAACGTGCGCTGGCTCCCCGCGTGGGGCAAGGAGCGCATGGGCGCTATGATCCGCGAGCGCGCCGACTGGTGCATCTCCCGCCAGCGCCGCTGGGGCCTGCCGATCCCGGTGTTCTATTGTGACGACTGCCACAAGCCCGTGTGCAACGAAGAGAGCATCGAGGCGGTGGCCAAGCTCTTTGAAAAGGAAGGCAGCAACGCCTGGTTCGACCGCCCGGCAGCCGACATCCTGCCCGAAGGCTTCACCTGCCCGCACTGCGGCGGCAAGCACTTCACCCAGGAGACCGACACCCTCGACGGCTGGTTCGACTCCGGCTCCACCCACGTCGCCGCCATGCAGCGCGACCAGGGCTTCTGGCCGGCGGATATGTATATCGAGGGCGGCGACCAGTACCGCGGCTGGTTCCAGTCGTCCCTGCTCGTGGCCGTCGGCGCGCTCGGCAAGGGCGCCCCGTACCGCGAGTGCCTGACCCACGGCTGGACCGTAGACGGCGAGGGCAAGGCCATGCACAAGTCCCTCGGCAACGGCATGGACCCGGCCGAGATCATCAACGAGTTCGGCGCCGACATGCTGCGCCTGTGGGCAGGCAGCGCCGACTACCACGCCGACATGCGCTGCTCGAAGGAGATCTTCAAGCAGCTGACGCAAAACTACCTCAAGTTCCGCAACACGGCGCGCTACTGCCTCGGCAACCTCGACGGGTTCGACGCCGAGCACCTCGTCGCGCCGGAGGATATGCTCCCGCTCGACCGCTGGGCCATCACGAAGCTCAACGATCTCATCCGCCGCGTGGCCAAGGCATACGACAACTATGAATTCCATGTGGTCTCGCATGCGATCAACGACTTCTGCGTCGTGGAGCTCTCGAGCTTCTATCTCGACATCATCAAGGACCGCCTCTACTGCGAGGAGCGCAACGGTCTCAAGCGCCGCAGCGCGCAGACGGCCCTGTTCCTCATCCTCGACAGCATGACGAAGATGTTCGCGCCGATCCTCGCCTTCACCTGCGACGAGATCTGGCTGGCCATGCCGCACCGCGCCGAGGACGACGCGCGCAACGTGCTGCTCAACGTCATGAATCAGCCGTTCGACGCCTATGCGCTCAGCAACGACGAGCTCGCCAAGTGGGACCAGCTGATCCGCGTCCGCACGGACGTCAACGGCGTGCTCGAGGCCGCCCGCGCCGAAAAGCGCATCGGCAAGCCGCTCGAGGCTGCCGTGACGCTGCGCGCCGACGACGAGGCCGCCAAGGCCGCGCTCGACGACGTGCAGAGCATGAACCTGCCCGAGCTGCTCATCGTGTCGCAGTGCCTTGTCGGCGGCGACGTGCCGGAAGATGCCGTCACCGGCACCGGCACGAACTTCCCCGGCCTGCACATCTCCGTGCACAACGCGCCCGGCACCAAGTGCCCGCGCTGCTGGATGCACTCCGAGCAGGCCGACCCCGAGACCGGTCTGTGCCCGCGCTGCGCCGCCGTCGTCGCCGCGCAGAAGGCGGAGTAAACCACCGATCCCAAAATCCTGATCCGAAAGCGAGGAACCGCTATGTGGTATGCCATCGTAGCCATCCTGATCCTCATCGCTGACCAAGGCCTGAAGTACTGGGTCACGCTCAACATCCCGCTCGACACCGGGCACGTCACGCTCATCCCCGGTGTGCTGGAGCTGACGAATATCCACAATAACGGTGCCGCGTTCAGCATCCTGCAGCACGCGCCGCACTGGATCTTCGTCATCTTCACGCTCGTGTTCGCCGCCATCGCGGTGTTCTGCCTGCGGCGCAACGTCGTGCACGGCAAGGTCGGCCGCTGGTCGGTCGTGCTCGTGCTGGCCGGTGCGGTCGGCAACTGCATCGACCGCATCCTCAGCGGCTACGTGGTGGACATGTTCAACTTCCTGTTCGTGCGCTTCGCCGTGTTCAACCTGGCGGATATCTTCATCGTCGTGGCCGGCATCGCCCTGTGCCTGCACGTCATCTTCTACCGGGGTGACGGCAGCGAGGGCGAGCCCGCGCCGAAACCGGCGCGCAAGCCCCGCAAGCACACGGACGCCCCCGCCCGCGCGCACAAGCTGCACCTGCCCGCCCGGAAGCAGCAGCCCATCGCGCAGCCCGCCGCGCCGAGAAAGCCCGCCGCGCGTCCGGAGACTCCGGCCCCGGCGAAGGACGATCCCTTTGCGGCGTGGGATCGCGCGCCCGTGCAGGCGCAACCGGTGACTCCGGCAGCGCCGAAAGCGCCGAAGAAGGCCCCGGCCGCTCCCGCTGCCCCCAAGCCGGCGCAGTCAGCGCCCAAGGCTGCCGCACCTGCCCCCAAGCCGGCGGATGCGGCCCCGGCGGATCCCCTGCTCGCCTATCTCAACAGCACGCCCGCCGCACCGGTCGAGCCGGAAGCCCCGGCCAAGGACACGGACGCCGCCCCGACAGACGGCGAGAGCTACTCGCTCGACGATATTTTAGCGGAGTTTTCGGATTTCTAATGGAACAGCGAACGATTCAAACACAGGAGAGCGCCGAGCGGATCGACGCTCTCCTTGCGCGCTCTCTGCCCGAGCTCACGCGCAGCGCCGCCCAGCGGCTGCTCGCGCAGGGGGCCGTGACAAAAGACGGCGCGCCCGTGAAGAAAAACTATAAGACCGCACCGGGTGACACGTTTGTTGTCACGATGCCGGACGCCGCGCCCTCGGCGCTGGTGGCGCAGGATCTGCCGCTGGACGTGGTGTATGAGGACGACGACCTCATCGTCGTCAACAAGCCGCGCGGCATGGTCGTGCACCCCGCGCCCGGCCACGAGGACGGCACGCTCGTCAACGCCCTGCTCGCCCACTGCGGCGACAGTCTCTCCGGCGTCGGCGGAGAGCGGCGGCCCGGCATCGTGCACCGCATCGACAAGGACACGTCCGGCCTGCTCGTCGCGGCGAAAAACGACTTTGCCCACCTCGCACTCTCGGCCCAGCTGGCCGACCACACCATGGCCCGCACCTATGAGGCCGTCGTCTGCGGCAATCTGCGTGAAGACGCCGGCACGGTCGATGCGCCCATCGGCCGCCACCCGACGGACCGCAAGCGCATGGCCGTGACACAGAAAAATGCCCGCCGCGCTGTCACGCACTGGTCGGTCATCGCGCGCTACAACGGCTACACGCACATCCGCTGCGAGCTTGAGACCGGCCGCACGCACCAGATCCGCGTACACATGGCGCACATCGGCCACCCCCTGCTCGGTGACCTGGTCTACGGCCATAAGCGGCCGGAAAAGGGCCTGAGCGGGCAGTGCCTGCACGCGCGGGCGCTGCGATTCATCCACCCGCGCACCGGCAAGCTCGTGACGTTTACGTGCCCGCTGCCGGACTATTTTCAGGACGTGCTGGCGCGCCTCGGCCCGCCGGTCGGCTGATCAGAAAGGAGCATTCCCATGCGCAGATCCGATCGAGAGATCACCGATTTTCAGGAACTCATCACCGTCATGCGCGGGTGCGACGTCTGCCGCCTCGCCCTGCACGACGAGCCGTATCCCTACATCCTGCCGTTGAACTTCGGCCTGGAGGTCGACGGTGAGACCGTCCGCCTGTACTTCCACGGCGCGAACACCGGCACGAAGTACGACCTCATCGCCAGAAATCCGAACGTCTCGTTCGAGATGGACCGCGGGCACGAGCTCATCCTCGACGACGAGCACGGCAACTGCACCATGACGTATGAGAGCGTCATCGGTCAGGGCCGCATCACGGTCGTGCCGGACGCGGACAAGGAGCGCGCGCTGCGCGTGCTCATGGCGCAGTACCGTGCGCCGGACTTCCCGTATGCCAAGGCCGTCATCCCCGCGACGACCGTCCTGTGCCTGACCGTCGAGCACATGACCGGCAAGCGCCGCGCGAAAAAGCACGGGTGACTGCTGCATACCCAGACATGGAACCAGCCGCCGTAGGCAAAGCCTGCGGCGGCTGGTTTTTGTCATACTGCCGAAAATCAGCGGATGAAATTGGTGAACTTGCGTGCTTCCGTCTCCGGACGCGGCACTCCGGCGGCATCACCGGCGGCAATGCACTGCAGCAGCCAGAGCAGATTGCGCGCGAGCTGGCGCATGGTCTGCAGGCCCTCCGCATCCTGCGCGACGTCCTCCGGGCGCGCACCGTGCACCATCGGCCAGTACTGTGAGGACACGACCGGCATGTTCGAGATCATCGGGTACTTGATGAGTTGATCGAGCGCGGCCGTTGTGCCCGCGCGCCGCGCCGAGACGACGCAGGCGCAGGGTTTGTTTGCCCAGCCGTCGCTGGCGTAAAAGAGCCGGTCGCAGAACGCCGACATCGCGCCGGAAATCCCGGCATAGTGCACCGGGGACGCAAGCACGAGCGCATCCGCGGTCTCCATCGCGTCGATGGCGTCGTTCACCAGGCCGCCGCGCACGCAGTGCCCGGTCGCGTTGCATCCGCCACAGGCAGTGCAGCCGCCGATCTGTTCGGCGCCAACCGTCAGGATCTGCGTTTCAACGCCCGCCGCGCGCAGCACCTGCTCCATTTCGTGCAGGGCGGTGTATGTGCAGCCGTGCGGGTGCGGGCTGCCGTTGATCATGAGAATTTTCATCGTATCACCTCAAGCGCAGGATAGCACAAATCGCCGCGCCGCGCAAGCCGCCGCGCCGCCGGATGCAAACCCGCATCCGGCAAAAAGTGCACCCGGATCATGGTGGCCCGGAAGTGCACTTTCCGCTCGCTGATGTTCGTCTTTTCTCCCTTGGCGCGCGAGATCCGGCCGGGATAAAACCCGACCGGATCGTGATTTTGCCTGCCGGCGGCTCGCAGCACCGCCGGCAGGCTATTTTTGCGTTTTGCTCTGCCCCGAGAGGAAATCTGAAAAATGTCAAACAGAAAAAGGTGAAATGGGTGAACACGCAGCGAGAGAGACTGCGCGGAGAGAAAAGGATCCGGGGCAAAGCAAAAGGAACACACTCAGAGCCCGCGGACAAACGTCTCGAAATCCGTGCCCTCCGGCGCGAGCCCGAACTGCACGGCATAGCTGGCCAGCTCCTTGCCCAGCGCCTCGCTGACGTCATAGCCGTCGCGCATATACTGCTGGTAGCGCTGATACTCCAGCTCGCCGGGCATGAGGATCTCCTGCACGCCTTCGGCCTTGCGGCTGCCCTTGATTGAGCGGATATATGCATCGACATTGGCCTTGAAGGTCTCGACCGGCATGAATTTTTCCACATCGACGAGAATCATGGCAAAGCCGGTGTTTTCGTGCTCGCCCTTATTCGGCACGCCGATACCGGCGCCGTAATTTGCCCCGGCCAGCAGCGCGGCGAACGCCTCGATCATGACGGCCAGCCCGTAGCCCTTCGGGCCCGCGATGGGCATGACCGTTTTCGCCTTGGCGGCGTCCGTCGTCGGCGCGCCGTTTTCATCCAGCGCCCAGCCGGCGGGGATGGGCTTGCCCTCGCGTGCCGCCGCCTGGATCTTGCCCATGGCGGTGACAGTCGTGGAGATGTCGAGGATCAGCGGGCGCTCCTCCCCGGCGGGCACGGCCACAATGATCGGGTTCGTGCCGAGCAGGCTGTCGGCCCCGCCGAACGGCGCCACGCACTTGACCGTGTTGCAGCAAAACAGCGCCATGAGGTTGTCCTTCGCAGCCATCTCGGCATAGAAACTGCCGCAGCCGATGTTGGAGGCCTTGCGGCCGGTGGCGATGACGATGCCGTGCTCTTTGGCGCGCGGCGCCATCTGGCGGTAGACGTGCGTCAGGGACACGACGCCGCAGCCGTTGTCGCAGTCATAGGCGACGGTCGCGCCGGTGTCGTTCGTGATGGTCAGCGCCGCATCGGGCTTCATGGCCCCGTTGGCGAAGCGCTTGAGATAGTTGGCAAAGCGGGACAGGCCGTGGGAATAGATGCCGGTAAAATCAGAGTGGGCGACGGAGGAGCCGAGGATCTCCGCGTCCTCCGCGGGCATACCCTGTGCGGCCAGCAGCGCCTTGCACAGCTGCATTTCCTGTGCGAATGTGATCTTCATGTTCAGCTTTCCAGTGCGTGGTAGCCGGCTTCGAAGGCTGCCACATTCTTGGCCTCGAATTTGCTCTTGCCCTTCTTGCGGAACATATCGTTCATGCCCCCAATGCCCTCATCGTGCGTGAAGTCGCCGAGGATGCGGGTGATGGCGCCGATCATGACGATGTTCGCGCCCTTGGCATTCTGGACGCTGTCGGCCAGATGGTTGCAGTGCACGCTGATGACCTGAATGTCGTCGCGGACGTTCGTGTCCTCGGTCATCATGTCGGCGTTGACGAGAATGGTGCCGCCGGGCTTGACCATGCCGACGAATTTCTTGAACGACGGCGTATTCATGGCCAGGACCAGATCCGGCTTCTGCTGGCCGGGGTTCGTGATCTTCTCCGGGCCGTACTTGACGGTGCAGTTGGCCGTGCCGCCGCGCTGGGCCGCGCCGTAGGCCGGCATCCAGGTGGCGTGAAAGCCTTTATACAGTGCGATCTGAGACACGATCAGACCTGCGGTCAGGACGCCCTGCCCGCCGAAACCTGCAAAAACAATTTCTCTCATGCTCATTCTCCTCTCTTCTTGATCTCGCCGAGCGAATAGTAGGGGATCACTTCATCCACAAGGCGCTTTTTCGCGTCGATGGGGCTGAGGTTCCAGTTCGTCGGGCAGGAGCACATGACCTCGACCATGGAGTAGCCCTCGCCATTGAGCTGGGCCTCGATGGCGTTTTTAATATAGCCCTTGAGGCGGTTGATCTCGGCCGGCGTCGTCACGGCGCCGCGCGCGATATAGGCAGGCGTGAAGCTGTAGGCGATCAGCTCCGGCACCTTAATCGGGATGCCGGTCGTTGCACAGTCGCGCCCCTTGGGAGAGGTGGCCGTCTTCTGGCCGGGCATGGTGGTCCAGGCCATCTGGCCGCCGGTCATGCCGAAGTTGCCATTGTTGATGATAAACACGCAGATATTCTCGTTGCGGTAGGCGGCGTTGAGCGTCTCGGCCAGACCGATGTTGTATGCATCGCCGTCGCCCTGATAGGAGAAGACGAACTTGTCCGGTTCCGCTCTGCGGATGCCGGTCGCGACCGCGGCCGCCCTGCCGTGCGGGGACTGCACGAGGTCAACATTGATGCCGCTCTTGAGATGGCAGCTGCAGCCGACACCGATAGCCGCAATGGTCTTCTTGTCCAGGCCGTACTCCTCCAGGCATTCGCAGATCAGCCGCAGCAGCACACCGTGGCCGCAGCCGCCGCAGAACATGGCGTAATTCATAAGTTCAGGTGCTTTGAGTTCCTTTGCCATATCAGTAGACCTCCTTGATCTCGCCGGCTTTGATGCGCGCGTAATCCGCTTTGACGCGGTCGTCCTTCGGGATGTCGCAGACGTAGGGCAGCACGTACACAGGCACGGCGCCCATGCCGTATTTCTTTGCGTACAGGGCGACGTCATCGACCATCTGGCCCTCGCCGTTGGTCTCCACGGAAATGAAGCCCTTGAGGTTCGGGTTCTTTTCCGCAAGCGCCGCAAACGCCTTCTCCGGGTACGGCCAGGCCGTGATTGGGCGGATATAGCCGACCTTTTCCCCGGCGGCGCGCAGCTCTTCGACCACGCCGGAGACGGCACGGCCGGGCAGACCGTAGGCGACGAACACATACTCGGCGTCCTCGGTATACCTGGCTTCCCAGCGCTGCTCGTTTTCCCGCATGGCGCGGACCTTGGCCATGTACGTGTCGGACTCCTTCTGCAGGTCGCGGCCGAGGAAGTCGCCGCGCTTGACCTTATAGGTGCCGTCGAGGCCCCAGTCGCACTTTTTCAGCTCGCGGAACTCCGGATATTCGCACGGCTCCATCATCTGGCCCAGACCGCTCTCGGACATGATCTCAACGATGCAGCGGTACTTCTCGGCAATGTCGAACGCCTCATACATCAGGTCCACGGACTCCTGCACCGTGCTCGGGCAGAGGATGATGTTGCGGTAATCGCCGTTGCCGCCGCCGCGGGTCTCTCTGTGGTAATCGGTCTGCGAGCCGTTGAGCGCGCCGAGACCGTTGCCCCAGCGGACAACGTTGAGGATGACGGCGGGGAAGTTCATCTGGTTCATGTAGGAGATGCCCTCCTGCTTGAGGGAGATGCCCGGGCCGGAGGAGGCCGTCAGCACGCGGTGGCCGCAGGCGGACGCGCCCATGATGATGTTGATGCCGGCCAGCTCACTCTCAGCCTGCACAAACGTGCGGCCCAGCTCCGGCATGCGGCCGGAGAGATACTCCATTGCTTCCGTGGACGGCGTGATGGGATAGCCCGCGTAGACTTCCACGCCCGCCCGAACGGCGGCTTCCGCAACGGCAATGTTGCCCTTTACCATATCGCCCATTATTCGTTGCCTCCTTCTTTGATCGTAAAGACTGCATCGGGACACACGATGTAGCAGATCCCACAGCCAACGCACTTGCTCTGATCGATGGCAATGTGTTTATAGCCGCGGGTGTTGATGTCGTCCGTCATGGTGATGGCTGCCTGGCTGCAGTTGTCCATGCAGATGCCGCAGGCCTTGCAGTTTTCGGGATTGATATATGCTTTTCTCATGATCTTTCCTCCGTTTGCGCATCGCCGCAGGCCAGGATCGCCCAGGCGATGGAAGTGACTTTTCCTTCAATGGATGCCGCGCGCGACGACATCACGACCGGCGCCGCCGCGCCGACGACGATGCCGGCCGTCTGGCAGTGGCCGAAATAGCCGATCGACTTGCCGAGGCAGTTGCCGGTCTCGATGTTCGGCACGAGGAACAGGTCGACGTCTCCGCTCACGCGGCTGGCGATGCCCTTCTCGGCGGCCGCCTCCGGGCGCATGGCCACGTCGAACGCGATGGGGCCCTCATAAATGCCCGCCGGCAGTTCGCCGGCCGAGGCCATCTCGCACAGGGCCTTGGCATCCATGGTCGCCGGCATCTTGGGGCTGGGCTTTTCGTTCGCCGCGAGGATCGCGATCTTCGGCTCGGCGATGCCCATGTGATGCAACACCGGCACGGCGTTGTGCAGGATCTCGACCTTGTCGGCCAGCGTGGGCGCGATGGTCATGCCGCCGTCGGTGATGAAAAACAGCTTCGGTTCCGTCGGCACATCGTAGCAGGTGAGCACGTTGAGCTGGCGCCCCGTGCGCAGGCCGACTTCCTTGTTGAGCACCGCGCGCAGAAAATCGCTGGTGTTCATCTTGCCCTTGACGAGGATGTCCGCCTTGCCGGAGCTGACGAGCTCCACGGCGCGCAGGCCGAGCCGGTCGGGATCCTTTTCGTCCACGATCGTGACGGCTTCCGGCCGCAGGCCCTGCCCGGCGAGCAGCACATCGAGCGCATCTTCGTCGCCGACGAGGATCACATCGCACAGGCCCATATCCGTGACGGCCTTGGCGACGTGAACCATCTTTTCGTCCGCCGCCGCGGCAATGGCGATCACCCGCTTGGGGCTGCGCTGCTGTGCCGCTGCGACGATGTCCTGAAATTTCTGATACATGTGGTTTACTCCTTTGCGCTTTGGTATCTGTGCACGGGCTCTTTACCGCCGAGCACGCGGAGCACGCCCTCAGCCAGCGCCTCCATTTCCTTGGCACCCGGCACGACCGTGACCGGTGCCAGGAAAGCAACGCGGTCGCGGACAAGATCCGTGAGCATGCGCGAATAGGCGCAGCCGCCGGTGAGAATAATGCTGTCGACCTGCCCGCTGACAACGGTAGCCAGCGCACCGATCTCCTTGGCGATCTGGTAGGCCATGGCCTCGAGCACCGCGCGCGCATAGGTATCGCCCTCGGCGATGCGCTGCTCGACCTCGATGAGGCTGCTGGTGCCCAGGTGCGACACGAGACCGCCCTCACCCTTAATGTGGCGCATCATTTCCGGCTTCGTATAGCGGCCGGAGTAGCACAGGTCCACGTAGGACTTGCCGTTGAGCTTGCCGGCGCGCTCGGGCGACATGGGGCCTTCGTCATCGCTGCACAGGTCGATGATGCGGCCGCTGCGGTGCAGATTGATGCTGATGCCGCCGCCGAGATGGGCAACGATGAACACCATGTCCTCATACCGGCGGCCGAGGGACGCGGCCACATCGCGCGCCGTGGCGCGGGTATTGAGCACATGGGAAAACGGGCGGCGCTTGACCTCCTTGAGGCCGGTCATGCGCGCGATGTCCTCCACTTCGTTGACGCACACGGCGTCATAAATATACGCATCGCAGCCGCTGGTCTCGGCAAACGCCGCGGCCAGGATGGCCGAAAGATTGGACGCATGGCTCGTCACCGGCGCGCGGCAGGCAGCCAGCAGCGCCTCGTCCACGAGGTACGCCCCGCCCTGCACCATACCGAACGTGCCACCGCGGGCAGCGATGGCATCAAATCCGGCCGGGTCCTGTCCGGCGGCCTGCAGCGCAGCGAGGATCGCCTGCTGCCGCAGCGGGAGCTGGGCATTGAGATCCGCGCACTGGCGCAGCGCCTCGACCGGGTGGACGATGTTCTGCTCCATGCACTTGGTCTGGTCTTCAAACACAGCGATCTTTGTGGACGTTGAGCCGGTATTGATCACAAGAATTCGCTTCAACAAATCACTCCTCGTGCGCGGCGATCTGCTGCTGGCCGCAGCGCCGCGCCGTCGGCAGCCGGATGGGCAGTCCGGCCGCTGTTGTTTCCAAATTAGCGCATACGGCCCGCCCGTGTCGAAAAAAAAGCCAAAAGAAAAGCTTTGCACAAAAATTTGTGCAAAGCTTTTTTTCGTGTTTGGTTTTTCGGGTCCCGTTACAGGCCCATCGCCCGCGGGACGGTCAGGCTCAGATGCCGCTCCATACGGCGCTCGGCCAGCTCCTCATCCCGGGCAACGATCGCCTCAAAGATCTTCTTGTGCCGCTCGGTCATGTTCAGGCAGGCGCTGACGCTCAGCGCCGAGTAGCGGAAGAAATGGATCTTCGGGTCAATGCTGTCGTAGGTGCTGACCAGGTATTTGTTGTGCGACGCGGCAATGATCATCCGGTGAAACGCATGATCCAGCTGCCCCATTTCATAAAACAGCCGGTCGGCCAGCGCCGGATCGAGGATGTCAAAATCACCGTTCCACGCCTTGCCGAGGCCGCTTGCGAGCACGCGCTGCGTCTCACCGAGATTCTGCTCAAGCTGCCGCCGCTCGGAGCCGAGCATCTGCGAGCAGGCCAGCCGCGTCGCCAGTTTTTCGATGGCGATACGCACATCCAGCAGCATCATGTAATCGCCCGGCGTCATTTCATACACCGTGTAGCCCTGGGCGCCCTTTTCCAGAAAGCCCTCGGTCTCCAGCCGGAAAAACGCCTCCCGCACCGGCGTGCGGCTGACGTTCATATCGATGGCGATCTGCTCCTGGTTGAGCTTTTTCCCCGGCTGCAGCTTGTGGTTGACAATCTGGTCGCGCAGAATGGTATACACCAGATCCGTGTTCGAAAGGAACGGATTCGCCTCGTGCAGCCGCACAATGTCCGCATCAAATTTTCCTTCTGCCATCATGGCCACCTCTTTTCTCTCCTGCGTTCGATTATAATGACCAAAAATCAACCTGTCAACGCAAATCGCATTGTTAAAAATGCTACAATTCCGTATGCGAGCCGAAAAACCGAGACCCGGATTTGCTTTCCGTTCGTAATCTGATAAAATGTACGTATTTGAGAACGCCCCCTGCCGTTTCGGTTCCGTTTTGACACAGTTTCACACTGTTTTATACAATGAAGCTGTTTTCAAGGACTTCCCGGTGGCTCTGTTGGGCAGCAGAGCCGGGGAGAGTGGAGTAAACACATGTTTTGGGGAGGTGCGCAGCTGGCTGCGGCGCCGCGAAACAGGAAAATGAAATAGGTAGGAGAGTTCATATGCAAAAAACGAAAAACATTTCCGCGGGCAAATGGGTCGCGCTGGTGATCGCGCTGCTGTTCATGTTTGCCACGAAATTCATCCCGTCGCCGGCCGACCTGTCTCAGGCCGGTTTTCAGGTCCTCGGCATTCTGATCGGCGCGATCATTCTATTCCTGACCTGGGGCACCGGTTTCCCCAGCATGATGATTGTCTTCGCGCTGATGACCGTTGACGGCCTGAGTGCTGCCAAAGTCACGCAGGCAACGTTCGGCAACAACACAGTCGTATTCCTGGTCTTCTGCATGATGCTCGCCGCGTGCCTAACAAAAAGCGGCGCCGCCCGTAGAATTGCGATCTGGTTTTTGACCAACAAGCTCGCGCGCAAGAGCCCCTGGTGGACCGTCATCATGTTCTTTGCCGCAAACTACGTGCTCAACTTCGTGCTGTCCACTGCGGCAACCATTTTTGTCATGCTGCCCATCGCTGTTGAGATCCTCGAGAGCGTCGGCATTCAGAAGGAAGACAAGGCGCCCATCGCCGTGGCACTCATGCTCGGCACGCTGGTCACCGGCCTGATCTCCAACAGCGCCAACCCCATCTCCCATGCAACCACACTCCAGGGCTTTTCCTTCTATGAATCTTTCACCGGCGAGGCCATGGACTTCTTCACATACTGTGCCATCGCCTTCCCCATCTCCATCGTGTGTGTTGTGCTCTTCGTCCTGATGGTGAAATTCGTATGGCATCCTGATGTCAGCGCGCTGAAGAATGTCAACTACGACGCCATGACCAGCTCCATGGGCACAATGACGAAAAAGGAAAAGTGGTCCGTATTCTTCTATATCGTCTGCGTGCTTCTATGGATGTTGCCCGGCCTGAGCAAATACATCTGGCCCGGTGCCGCAGCCTTCTTCGGCAAGATCAATAACTGCCTGCCGCCGCTCGCAGCACTGTTTCTCATGAACTTCATCAAGGTCGACGGCGAAAAAATCCTGGACTGGGGCGAGGCCGTCAAGTCGGTCAACTGGCCCTCGTTCATGTTTATCGCCTCTATCATGGGCCTTGGCTCTTTCATGGGCAATGCCGACATTGGCATTCCCGCATGGATGTCTTCCGTGCTCTCTCCGATATTCTCCAACGTCAGCCCGTTCGTCTTCCTTGCCGTCATGGTGCTGCTGGCAGACCTGATGACAAACTTTACGTCCAACACCGTTACAGCCTCTGTCATGCTCGCAGTGGCGCTGCCGCTCGCAATGGGCATCTATGGCGGACGCATCAGCGTTTTCGTCGTTGCAGCGCTCGTTACCAGCGCGGCGAACAACGGCTGGACTGCGCCTCCCGCGTCCCCGACCGCTGCAGTCGTCTACGGCTCCGAATGGGTCGACACGAAGTCCATGATGAAGTGGGGCCTGCTCACCGCGCTGATCCACGTGATCGTTACCATGTCGTTTGGCTACCTGCTCGGCACGGCCATCTGCGGCTGACACACACCGGCCCGGTCTATTGAATAAGGAGATAATGAACTATGAAAATTGGAATTCTCGGCTGCGGCGCTACCGGCAGCGTATTCGCTTCCTATCTCAAGATGGGCGGCGCAGATGATATTTGGCTGATTGATCTCAACAAGGCGCACATGGACGCCGTGCGCGATCACGGCATGACCATGACCGACCACAATGGCGTGCACCATCTGACCGGCTTCCACACCGCGTACAGTGCACAGGAAGTCGGCCCGTGTAACATCTTCATCATCCTCGTCAAGTCCACTGCGACCATAGCCGCCATGACGAGCGCGGCGTGCTGCATCACGGACAAGACGGCGGTCATCTCCCTGCAGAACGGTCTCGGCAACGATCTCGATCTGGCGAAGTTCGTGTCGGAGGCGCAGATCGGCTGCGGCTGCGGCCGTATCGGCACGGTGCTCACCGCGCCCGGCCAGTGCGATTCGCGCCCCGCGCAGGGGATCGTCAATATGTATCTCGGCCCGGTATACGGCGGAAGCATCGCGGCGGAAGGCTGCAAGTACATCGTGGACTGCTTTGCCAAGGGCGGACTGAACCCCGAATATCTCGACGATGTGCGCCCGGCGCTGTGGAAAAAGGCCGCCTCCAACAGCGGTTTCAACACTGTGTGCGGCGTGCTGGGTCTGACGATGAAGCAGGTATACGAAGATGAAAACGCCCTCGCCATGGTCAAGCAGATCCTGAAAGAGGCAAGCGACTGCGCAAAAGCGCTGGGCATTGCCGACGATCTGTATACCGGACTTGTCAGCGACATTCCCAAAACCGTCGCGAGCTACGGCGACTACTATCCCTCCCTCGCGCAGGATATGCTAATCTATAAGCGCCAGACGGAAGTCAACACGCTCTCGGGCGCGATCTCCCGCTTTGGTAAGATCGCCGGCGTGGCAACGCCGACCTGCGATGTGCTTTCGCAGGCCGTGCGCGCCGTGCAGGCAAACTACGACAAACGCTACAAAGATCAGGGCTGAGCTTGGCGCAAGCGTCGAGAGCCTCCTAAATTTCTGAGTGAAAAATGAAAAACAAAACATCTCCTATTAAATGGGTCTTGCTCGTGCTCTCCCTGCTGATCGTTCTCGCCGTAAAGTTGCTGACACCACCGGCCGGACTGTCGGATGCCGGATTTCAGATCCTTGGCATTCTGACCGTGGCAATTCTCCTGTTTCTGAGCTGGGGCGTGGATTGGACAAGCATGTTCATCTTCGCCCTGCTCACGACAGTGCCCGGGCTCGGTGCGGCGAAGGTCACGCAGGCGACCTTCGGCAACAACACCGCGGTGTTTCTGCTGTTTTGCTTCATGCTGGCAGCTGCCCTGATCAAAAGCGGTGTCGCACGACGCATTGCGATTTGGTTTTTAACAAACAAGCTGGCAAGAAAAAGTCCATGGTGGACCATTGCCATGTATTTCGCATCGGTTTACATTCTCGACCTCGTGCTCTCGTCGGCGACGTGTATCATGATCTTTCTGCCGATCCTGCTGAGCATTTTTGAGAGCATCGGACTCGATCGCCGTCGTGATCTCAGCCTGTCATCCATGCTGCTTCTGGGCACGGTGAGCATCGCCCTGCTTTCGAACGGCACCAATCCGATCTCCCACGCCGTTACCATCCAGGGCTTTTCCCTGTACGAGTCCTATGTCGGTGAGCCGATGGACTTCTTTACCTTCAGTGCCGTCACAACACCCGTATCGCTTCTCTCGGCTGCGGTCATTTTCCTGCTGATGCGCTTTGTCTGGAAACCGGATGTATCCGCCTTTACCAGCATCGACTACGACCGGCTGGCAGCCTCCTGCGGCGCGTTTCGTAAGAAAGAGCGTTGGTCGCTGATTATTTATCTGCTGTGTGTGCTGCTGTGGCTGCTGCCGGGCCTGAGCAAGTATTTTTGGCCCACAGCATACCCGGCGCTCAGCAAGATCAACAACTGCTATCCGCCGCTTCTGGCGCTGTTTGTCATGAATTTTGTCCGGGTGGACGGCGAGAAGATCCTCGACTGGGGCGATGCCGTCAAAGCCGTAAACTGGCCGACCTACCTGTTCATCGCCACGATCATGGGGTTGGGCTCGTTCATGGGCAATGCAGATATCGGACTTTCGGAATGGTTGTCCAATGTCATGGCGCCGGCATTCTCCCATATGCCGCCGTTGGTATTTGCGATCATCATGGTGTTTGCCGTGGATCTGCTGACGAACTTCTGTTCCAACTCCGTTGCCCTCTCGGTGGTATTTGCCGTAGCGCTGCCGCTGTGTATGAATCTGTACAGCGGGCAGCTGAGCCCGATGATGATTGCGATTCTCATTACCTCTTCGGCAATGAACGGGTGGGCAACCCCGCCAGCCACACCGACTGCAGCGGTCGCATACTCTTCCGGATGGACAGACAACCGGCAGGTATGCAAGTGGGGTCTGGTATTCATGCTTGTTCAGGTCGTGCTGTGCGTCGTGGTCGGTATTCCGGCTGCAAACCTGCTGTGCGGCTGACCAGACGCATGACCCCCATCCAACGCGAAATTTTCATACCATAGCAATATCCGCCGGACGGCCCTCATGGCCGTCCGGCGGATATGTTTTTATAAATCATCAGACCGTGAGCGAGCTGCCGGAACCACCTCTGCCGTTTTTTCAGTCAGGGCGATGGTCCTCAAACAAAATTACAGAAAGGCAAACGATACGCCGCCCATAACGGCCCCCCTTGCCCCGCGCTTCACCGAGGTCGCACGCCGCATCCGACAGCCGATAAGCCCGCAGCAGACGACCCTTGCAAACGGGGGCCGCGCGCCGCAAGTCCAGAGCGTATCGAAAATGAATTTCAGCAAACGCTCTCCTCCTGAGCATTGCTCAATTCTCCAAAAACAGCTCTGTCAGCAGCTTCGCCGCCGTCTCATACACATGCGCTTCGGCCGGCGTGACCCATTGGTGCAGCGCCGGGAACAGCAGCACACTCTGCTCGCGCGCAACGGCCGCCTGCACGATCGGTACCGCCCGCTGCAGCAGATGCTCCGGCTGTGCACTTACCCAGAGCTGCGCAGCTCCCCATTGTCGCGCGCGGCGAGCACAAGATTCAAACGAAACTGCGTATAAGAATCGGAGATGGAGATTTGCTGACTCAAATGATATTGCTGATTCCATTTCTGATTGGCACGGTGTCTGATGGCCTTCATCCGCTGCGCATCAAAGTCATCACACTCCAGCGCCAGTACACGCGCGTGCAGCCGCCCGTCCGTCGCAAACAGCACCTGCGCATCCGCACCGACCTGCTCGGCACCGCATGCCGCAAGGCGCGCTGTAGGATCATCGACCAAAATTGGGGCCGAATAGAGCGCCGGTGCGTCCGGCGGTCTTCGGCTGTGCAGATACCAAGCTGAAACGAGAGCTGCACAAGCAACCAATAGTGCCGCAGCAGGCAAGGGATACCGCCGAAATGCGATCAGTGCCAACGGCAGCAGGCAAACCACCAAGACAAACACCGTGACAGAAAAAGCAGCATGGCGCTTCTGCCGCCTGACCTGCCGATAAAAAACTTCCGGCACACCGCACACCTCCCGCCAGAACTGACCACCCGAGTAGTATAATTATACCAGGTGCCGTCAAGATTTGTGAGCAAAATTATTTGCAGGCTCCGGCTGAATGAAGTAGCCGGCAATGGAGGCGTCGTCCAAAGCTGCCTCCAAATGCTTCATGTTCATGTATTTCTTGCAGCCCCACTGGGTGCCCGCCACGTGGCGAAGTCGGGCGCAGGCCAGCATCAGGGCGGAGTTGCCGTCTGGGAACGTCCCCACCACGCGGGTGCGGGCTGCCGTTGATCATCAGAATTTTCATAAAGATCACCTCGGCTCAAATCTTATCACAGACAGCAAAAAGCCGCAACCGAATGGTTGCGGCTTTGCATTCGAATGGAGCGAATCGCTCATAGTTCTATTATGGCTCCAGTTCAGATGTCATGGTAAAGTCCTGCGCGAAACGCGCTACAATCGCCTCTGCATCCTGAAGCTGCATCGGCTCTGCTGTTGTTGCAGCCGGCAGCAGTGTATTTGTCGTAATTCCAACGACGCCGAGCGACGTCAGCGCATCCGCAAGCTCCACATCATTCACGGTATATGCCTCGACCTCCAGCCCGGCCTGCGCAGCAAGCTGCATCGACAGCCGGTTCACAGCGGTATGCAGCACATCCAAAAAGACGCGGTTTTGCCCTGTCTGCAGCGTTTTCGCCATCGCTACGGTCGTGTTGGCAAGTCCATTGCTCAGTAGTCCGACCTCCGCCTCCGGGTTCGCGGCAACCACATCTTGCAGCATCCGCAAATTCCATGTGAAGGAGATCCACACGGCGTGATCCGTCATCCCCGCCTCCTCCACGAGCTGCATGAGCGTCTGCACCTGCTCCGTCGTCATGCAGGACTTCAGTTCGATATAGGGTGTCACATCCGCTTCCCGGCAGAACGCGATCCACTCCCGGAATGTAGGAATTCTGGTCCCCCGGTATGCCTCACCCGCCGCAATGCCGAAATCATACTGAAGCAGCTCCTCATATGTCATGAACTGGATCGACTTCACGCCAACGATTTTACTGCCGTCAGCATTGCGCGCTGTAGCGTTGATCGTGCTGTCATGGCACAAAACTGCCACGCCGTCCTTTGTGAAGTGGACGTCCGATTCCATAAACTGATAGCCAGCCTCCGCCGCCGCCGCAAAGGCCGGCATCGTATTTTCCGGTGCCTGCACATGATAACCCCTGTGCGCAACATAGCGAACCACGGGCATCTCCGGCTCAACCGGCGGCTGCGGCTCAACCGGCGGCTGCGGCTCAACCGGCGGCTGCGGCTCGAGCGCATCTTCTAAAAACGCAAGCAGATTTTTGAAAATCTCTGCCGCCTCACAGCGACGAGCCACCACGTTCGGAGCGAAATGATTGTCGCCTACACCGCAGACGATCCCCGCGCTGCGGCACACATACACCGATTCCTTTGCCCACTCGGCAATCTGCGCATCATCCGCAAATTGCGCAGACGGTACGGTTTGGAGAGAAACGTCCTTCCAAACCAAATAACGGTGCACAATCGTGCAGATTTCCTGACGACTGATGCCGCGTTCCGGTTCAAACACTGAATCCGAAACACCTGCAACGATTCCGCTGCGCGCAGCCCAGCCGACATAGCCCGCATAATAGGCGTCCTCCGGAACGTCCATAAAACCAGAGGCGTCAGCCTGTGTCGGGTCGATATTTTCCATCCGGCCAAGAACCGTCACAAACATACCGCGGGTCATAGATAGCTCCGGTGAAAAGGTGGTCGGAGATGTTCCCTGGAACAGTCCCTTCTCTGCGCAGGTCTGTACCGCAGGCGCGTACCATGCGTCCGCCGGTACATCTGCAAACCCAGCAAACGCAGCCGCCGGCACAGCGCCCAGCAGCAAAACCATCACAAGCAGCATGACCAGCTTAGACCAAGAATGTCTTCTCATAGCGCAGTCCCTCGTTTCTTGATTCTACCACCAGTATACTGACTTTCGAAAAAATGTCAAGAGAACTGCGTCCAAATCACCATGCAATAGACAGCAAAAAGCCGCAACCGAATGGTTGCGGCCTTTTGTGTTGGCATTGACCTATCTTCCCGGTCCGTCTCCAGACAAGTATTGTCGGCACAGGTGAGCTTAACTTCCGTGTTCGGAATGGGAACGGGTGGACCCTCACCGTTAAAAACACCAACTATGGTAAATGACTCACGTCAAATACTACTATAAAATTGACCTCGTGTCAAGAGGAAATTCCCCGTTGGATGTGTACCACACATCCAACGGAGTGGTACACCATCAGGGACTCGAACCCTGGACACCCTGATTAAGAGTCAGGTGCTCTACCAGCTGAGCTAATGGTGCTCAAGGTTTCATCTGCACCTTCAAAACCGAACAGAGGATGAAGAATCCACAAGGCGGTTGCCTGCAATGTTCTTGTAGGTCAAGCCCTCGGGTTATTAGTATCGGTCAGCTCAATGCATTACTGCACTTACACTTCCGACCTATCAACGACATAGTCTTTGTCGTCCCTTACTCCTAATGGATGGGAGATCTTATCTTAGGGGGAGTTTCACACTTAGATGCTTTCAGCGTTTATCTCGTCCAGACGTAGCTACCCAGCTGTGCCGTTGGCACGACAACTGGTGCACCAGAGGTCTGTCCATCCCGGTCCTCTCGTACTAAGGACAGCTCCCTTCAAATCTCCTGCGCCCGCAACAGATAGGGACCGAACTGTCTCACGACGTTCTGAACCCAGCTCGCG
>OKSB01000583.1_pt1 | contig 39932 bp, 37 predicted proteins | sample 1601171 | NCBI WGS metagenome assembly OKSB01 (sample SAMEA3541496, study PRJEB24748) | human gut metagenome | biome: human gut; feature: human-associated habitat; material: faeces | place: China | collected 2012 | reverse complement strand
AATGTGATCGGCAATGGCGTTGCATTGGACATTCGCAAACTGGCCGAAGAGATTACCAGCCTGGAAACCGCAGGGGTCCCTGCTCCCAATTTGATCATTTCAGAACGGGCCCAGCTGTTGATGCCCTACCATATCCTGCAGGATACCTATGAAGAGGAACGGCTGGGAGGCCATGCCTTTGGTTCGACCAAAAGCGGGATCGCTCCCTTCTATTCGGATAAATATGCTAAGATTGGCATTCAGGTCTGTGACCTTTTCCATGAGGACCGTCTGCGGGAGCATTTAGAGCATGCGGTGTCCATTAAGAACATTCTGTTCCAGACGATGTATCACAAACCAACGGTAGACGTGGAGGCCCTCTTTGCGGAGTTGCTGCAATTGCGGGAAATCATCCGCCCCTATGTGGGAGATGCGGTAACCTTTCTCCATGAAGCCTGTCAAGCCAATCGCGCGATTCTTCTAGAGGGGCAGCTGGGCGCCATGAAGGACCCCGACCTGGGCATCGTTCCGATGACAACGTCGTCGCACACCCTGGCTGCGTTTGGCTGCGTAGGGGCACCGGTGCCGCCCACGTCTGTGGAGGAGATCATCTGTGTGTCTAAGGCATACTCCTCCTGTGTGGGGTCCCAGACAGAGCCTTTCGTGAGTGAAGTGTTGGGAGAGGCGGGGGATGAACTCCGCCGCCGCGGTGGTGACAAGGGAGAATTTGGCGCCACCACAGGCCGTCCCCGTCGGGTGGGGTGGTTTGACACAGTGGCCACTCGGTACGGCTGCATGATCCAAGGCGCGACCCAGGTGGCCTTGACCTGCTTGGACGTGTTGAGCTATCTGGATGAAATCCCCGTTTGTACAGGGTATGAGATCCAGGGCCAGGTAACCAAGCAGTTCCCCGTCCCTGCTCTGCTGGAGCAGGCAAAGCCTGTTTTAGACGCGTTGTTGTCATGGGCAAATGAGATGCAGGCGAAAACCGCGCCGAAATCTGCGTTGAGCAGGGCCATTCACTACCTGCTGGAGCAGTGGCCGTACCTGGCAAGGTATCTGGAGGATGGCCGTCTGGAGCTGAGCAACAACCGCGCCGAGCGCAGCATTAAACCATTTGTGATGGGGCGGAAAAATTGGCTCTTTGCCAATACGCCCGGTGGCGCGCAGGCCAGCGCCGTGACCTACAGTTTGATGGAAACGGCGAAGGAGAATGGCCTTGATCCGTACCGTTATCTGCTGTGGGTTCTGCAAAACGCGCCGCAACTGAGCGAAACTGATGAAACATGGGCTGAAAAGCTGCTTCCCGCGAGAGCCCCGAAAGAATGCTATATGCCTCATAAATAAAAGACCGCCATCTCGGTGAGCAGCAGCTCACTTTGAGATGGCGGTCACTATTTTTGATGTGTGCAAATTAGGGCCGATCACTGTGCAGTGCATCGTGTATCCGTTCGACCAACGCCCTTGCCGTAAAAGGCTTCGGGAGCACAAAGCTTGCGCCCAAACGGTATGCCTCCTCTATGACCCTGTGTGTCGGCAGAGCCGTCATAAAAATCGTCGAGATTTTGTACCCGTCCTCGCGCAGATGCTGCATAACGTGAAAGCCGCCCTTGTGCGGCAGCAGAAAATCCAGCAGAAGAACGTGAGGTCGGTGCCGGTGGAGCGCCTTGGTTGTCTCGTCCTCATCCTTTGCGTGAAATACATGGAAGTTTCCGCGCTCACGCAGGGAATCCGCCAGGAGCATGCTGAGGGCTTCATTACTGTCTGAGAGTAAAATCTTCTTTCGGTGCGGCATTTTTATCCGCCTCCCCCTTAAAAATTTGATTTTACACACTCACCTTGTATAAAATAGTCCCGTCAGCTTATTTTTTCAATCCGCTGCGCAGCATTTTAACGGTTTTTTTACTTGGCAGGATTTGAGCTTCCGCAAAAGAAAGAGGGATGCCTGAGAAACTTGCCAGGAGTGTTGTTGTAACACCTTGCTGCCGGCACCATTCGCTTACGGAGAGACCGCTGCTGCGGCATTCCTGGATTTGTGCCGCCCACTCCTGTAGCTCCGCCCGATGTTTCAACTCTGCGCTTGTCATTCTGACATCCCACAATACAACAGTAGCGAAACCTTTCGCAACGTTCCGCTACTATTGTCTCATGTGTGTCTATGCGCGGTTAGGTTTGACGGTTACGTAAGTTGAAGCAAATACATCTTCCCCTCATTATGACTTGTTGTCCAAATCACAGGGTCGCTCCAAATCTTCACTCTCTTTCTACGCTTCATATTCCTTTTATTCTTATCAATCTCATATACATCCAGTCGCCATCCTTTCAAAATATTGTCCGTCGGGCAAAGCTCTACCTCCACCGCTTGTACATATGATCCATAGTTTTCAGGATCAGTAAAATAGATGTCCACGTCCTTAATTTGATAATCTATTAACCATGTCATTGTTACATAGAGGTACACTTGCTCACTTTGATGCATCTCCATACCCTTTGGGAAAATAATTTGAAGCGTTCTCATATTAACCGATGCACTAGCAGCATCCTCATCTGGGAAACATTCCTGTGTCGGCTTAAGAATTCTACTATTATCCCCCTTCTTTAACACCACTTCTATGTCTAACGTCTTCTCTTGCCACGCCGTATATGCACCCAGTGTAATTGGCATATAGAACGCTCCTACTGTAGCAACATCTACATTGGCCAGCCTGATTGTCCATTGAATTCTCTGTCTCACTGCTACCTGATTTGCTACATCATTTCCTGCTTTTATCAAGTTCACATCAAACTTTTCAGATATAACATGTAAGCTTTTATTCCTTCTTTCTACTTTTTCAATGCAGTTTAAATAGTCGTTCACTTTATTGGGAATCTTTACATTCGGGGCATCCATTTTCATCAGATATACGAAAAAATGTACTGACAGCAACAATGACACCATTAGAAATATCCCAAATAGCGTTTTTGCAATCGGATCTGGAAGCGCGACAATCTTACAAAGCACCTCTAAAAATGAGGTAAGCGTTAACATCCACGAAGCTATTACACTTATGTATCTTCCAATAGTACCCATCTTGTCCTCCCTCAAATTATGCTCTCTGTTTTCTTCTTAAGTAAGCGCTTCCCGTCCTATCACGCTCGTGAAATCCCCCATTATAAAATAGATACAAAAGCTGATGTCACCATCCATTAACGGCGCATATTGATATACCAGCTCTTGTTATTAAACAAATCCTGTCATAGCTGTGCATCTTATTTACTTAGATCGCGACGATATCGTTAATCCGCTTCCGATTAATAATTGACGTGCCCTGACACATGAATTATTTGAGAAGAGTTATTTCTAACTGCCAGTACATAGTTTCCTCTTTGCGTCACCTCAATCGCTTCATCAAAACTACCACTCTTTGTATTTAGGCCATAAAACAAGTTATCCGGAGCAATTAGGCCAAAGTCTACGCTTGCAGAAAACGGGGAATATGTTGCCTTAATTGTTACCACTTCTCCAACTTCCAACGGAAAACTGCTCTTCGCTTTCACTGTTGTATTAGCTGGAACATCCATGTTAAAACTTCCTGTCGCGTCCACTGCGTAAGTTATCACTCCGCCTTGATATTCCGCTGCTTTCGTGCTAACTCCAAGGCAGGATACTACGATAGCCGACAGTAAAACTAAACTCAAAAAGCTCTTTGTTTTCATTTGCTCGTGCTCCTTTCGGTAAGTCAATAGTTCTCAATTTATGTGTTCTTCCAAAGGCTCTCGTTCATATTTTGAAGATAAGATTTTCTGCCTCAAATGTAAAACACATACAGTTTACATTTGAGCAATTAGTAATTGCATCTTAATTTTATATTTTTATATAGGTCAACCGTGAAATGCTGATAAAATCTAACCCTTTCCTCATCAACAAAAGTTGTCAAAAGCATCGCTGTCTTTTCTTGCAAGGATTCACCAATTTACATCGAAGTCGTCCTTACCTGTTACATTTACCTCGCTCCCTGATATATTCCCCATGGAGATTGGCTTTTTGGGCTGCTCCACTAATAGCATTACGCTAAGAACGATTACTGCAACTGCCAAAACAGCCATAAGGACTACAAACACAGTCTTTCTTCTACTCTCCTGTTTTTCTATTATCCTCTTCTGCATTGGTGTCTCGTTTTGATTTGGTTTTGGCGCATCGTTATGAAGCAAATATTCTAAAGATACGCCATACAGGGTCCCCAAAAACTTCAAATTATCTGTAGACGGAACTGCTGCTCCCACCTCCCATCTTGAAATAGCCTGCCTGGATACATTCATCATCTCCGCCAATTTCATTTGCGATAAGCCTTTTTCCTTTCGCAAAGAAATCAGTTTCTCTTCTAATTTCACTTTTATGCCTCCCAAATAGGATCACTGCTTTTAAATATGGTCAATTCTTCTTACCATTAACATTCTCGGTTTATTCACCTTCTGCAATAGTTTTTCTCATTTTCATTTTTATCTCGAATATTCTTCGTTTTCTTTGCTCAGTCGTACACATCCCCCGTTCCATCTATCTATATTTCCATTTCAGGATTTACTACATTCCGTTGCCCAATGGTTGTATTTATCATACCGCAAAGTTAGCGTTTTGTCGACAACCCGGCATCAATATTGATAGCCGTCTAGAGGGAAGAGGGCGCGGTATTTGCATCTCACACGCGCCCCTTTCCATTACGGCACAAATCTACAAATGCACTGCAGCAGCGTCACGCAGAGCTCCTGATATAGATCCTCATCAAAAATTCCGTTTATCTTTGCTTCTCTAAAAAGGAGCGGGCGATAGAGCCTCAATATTTTTTCCTTTGCCTGTTCATCCCCCTCCTGTGCTAAAAGCAGAAGTGTCGCAAAATTCACTTAGATGCTTTTCCCTCCTTTTCGCTCTTCACAATGAACTCCTTGATTTTCCGAATTGCCCTATAATAAACTGCGGCAACCCCCTGATAACCGAGGCCAAGTTCAGTCCCGATTTCAGCAAAGCCCCGCATATCTACTACACGAGCAAAAATGATATAGCGTTCGCGTATGCTGAGTCGCTTCAGTGCATCTTCCAATGCCTCATTCTGAATCTCCCCTCCTATATTCATCACATTCTCATAACTTGTCTCTCCATCTTCAAACACCTCGTCAGTATCGACTATTAGCTCATGCGTCCGTACATGCTCAGTCTTTTTCCAATAGTCAGTTTTCTTTCGACGAATCGCCGTAATTAGATATGCCGTAAATCTATTCTGGACAGCGTTACTGTCAAATGTATCTTTCTTTTTAGATGTCATACGACTCCTCCAACGTCCAATTTTTTTAAAATTAGACGATATGGCGGATCTCGACATCGCGTTAGGACATTTGCTAAACTTGCTTTTGCAAGCGGATCTCTGCATTGAGCATAGCTACAAAAGCAGAATATTGTATCTGCATACTTTCTCTGATCTCGCTATACACGCGCAGAGTATTCCTCCTCTCACAGCACGCAAAAAGCTGATGCGGTACTCATTAGTTATGTGTACTAGCATCAGCTTTTCGTTTCTGAAAAAGCGCAATTTTTGTCCGATGGTAACAATTACTATGCAACTGTAAAGTTATTTAGCAAAAGTCCGCCATCTCAAAAAATGTTGCTGCGCAAAGAGATGGCGGACTTTTTATTTAAATGCATTTAATTGTTACGACTAATATCCTCGTATAATGGTCCGCACTGAAGACCACTCTATTGGATGGAGCCCTGTCAAGTATACGACGTCCAATTATTTCTTTGCTTTAAACTGCACAGTCCCACAAACGATAAGGACGACCCCCACCAGTACTAAAATGGTAGATAGGCTGCTCGAACTGTTCAAATATATGCTAACGTACGTATCCATCTGGGTAACTCTGGCCAAGTTCGAAAAAATATTTCTCGCAAACTCTGCCAATACTGAATTAAGAACTATCCCCAGCAAACCAGCAGACGTGGATAGAACCCCTATTATACGTAAAAACTGCTTCATCTAAGTCATCAGTCAAAAATTGTCGGTGATAAATGGAACATAAACAACTTCGTATCGTGGCCGGATCCACTCGTTGAATTGACCCAAACATCTAAATAGCTTGTTGCTTCAATAGTTAACCCTTTAAAATTAATATTACTATACGTGAACGAATAGCCATCAGGGAACTTCGTAGCTTCATCCCCAAAGTCTTCTAAATCCTTTGCACTATAACGTACCATTGGATTCTCAGTTATATTCGTCCCCGATTTATTCCAGCCGCCAGAAACCTCGACCAAAACATTACTTGGTCCGAAATTATCAATCCAAACAATAGACAAGTACGCTTCTACCTTTGCTTCTTTCATCGTACTTGATCCGGACTTCGTTTTTTCAGCTGCCGTCGCACTATATAAGGTACCTATAGACCGGCCATTAATGACAACTTCTCCGAGATCCTTTACTGTATAATCGACATTTGATTCGATTTCTTCCGTCAGATTATTCGTAGCGACTAATAAGTTTTCATTATCGGGCAAAATTGAAAACACTACCGCCTCTCTAATTTCTTCTCCCACGTTTTCATCGATATTCCCATATCTTGCTTCTTCGATTCTCTCTTCTATAGGATATTGTTCAATCATTTCTCTCACAGCATTTGTTACAGCTAAGTCAATATCGTTTTCTGCTATATTGATAGCGCTGGTGGGTACCATGACTACAAGACTCATACACATTGCCATCAACAACGAAATACCTTTTTTTCTCATAATACTATCTATCCTTTCATCTAAATCAGCGCTTTACATAAAATTGATATCGCATTGCGTTGCTCTTTATTTCCGCTTCACCCTCTCTCCAATAGATTTACCTAACTATTTAAAACCATTGCCTGTTATCAAATCCCCTCCCCCATCTAATCAACACATTTCAGTTCCTCGGCAAATGTTGATTTCCGCTGAAACTCCCCGTCTAAAAATTAGTCTAGTGGTAGTCGTACATTATCTCTATCAATCCCAACTGTTGGTCCCCAGTGAAAAGCACCTTTTGGTGATTTCCGACAGCCCCGAGCGCAATTATGAAAACCTTTTGATTTCCGTAGGAAAGCAGTCTTTCTTTCAACTTTAATCTGTCCCTCTACGGCACAAAAATACTTATTAGCGGAACTGACTGTGACTAAATATCGTTCTATCCTGATGCAACTTCATTTCTACGTTTCCAGCAACACACTCATAAACGCCAATAATTCCCTATGTACGGGATAGTATACATAAAACAACGCCTTATGGGCCGTTCCTTTCTCTCCGTTATACAAAAACATAAAAGGAAGTGCCAATATCATCCAAGCCTGTCCTGGCCAGAAAAAATCTGTAAATGGCCAGAGACTGCTTACAATCGGAGCGCCTAAATACGATAATAGGCAAAAAAGCGCAAACACAAAACATTTCCTTTTTCCTTTTGCAAAGTAAATGCAAATTCCCATAAGCACAAACATTGGCGAGTATTCAATAAAGAACAGCGGTGGCAAAAGTGCCCCTATCAATTCGCGCCCCAGTGATATAAATCCGACGGTTATTGAAGTACAACCGGAACTATCATAAACATAATAAGCTATTTGCGGTAGAAATGTTGTCGCTACACCTACAACCGCTATAAAAACACCTTTTAGGTTCTTCATTCTCATTTCCTTTATACCGTGCTCTATCAGGCAGATATAAATCACAGTATAAACGTATGTAAACAAGATATTCTTTTCTACACCCATATAAACGGGGCCGGGAAACACAAAGTTATTCGCCAAGATTACAAAGCAAATCGTAAAAAAACTTCCTAGTAAGCCTGCAATATATAGCCTGAGAATAAACGTTCTTTTATCTCTTGTATGCCGAATGCTTTCCGTCAATACGAACAGAAATAACGGTGCCGCAATGCGCCCTAAGTCCCCTAATATTCCATCACTCGCAAGCCCTCCTGTTGAAAGGAAATATTCATTGACATGGGCGACTGTCATAAAGGCCAACGCAATCCACTTTATTTGATTTGCATTAAGTCCCTTAGATAAAACTTTTAACATTCATCTATGCCTTTCATCTTTTATAATAAATCCCCCAGACGTTATTACCCATCTGGGGGATTCCTACATTTAATGTGAGATAGTCCCTGTCACTCTTGCTAACACTCCCGTAATACTCTTGCGAAAAACAAAATAGTACTCATGGTCAGTATTCAATCCTGAAATAGTTCTATTATTGCTATAAATTACAGGTACAAACGGCCAAGTATTTGTCTGTGCTTCAAAGGTTGTTTCCGTAGCTTTCTTTCCTGTCGTTCTATCCCAACACTCCACCGTCATAGTCGGGAGAATTGGATAAACATCGAATTCTTCTTCCCATGTAAGAACAACCGAGTAGTTAATTTTCCCATTTGCGTTAGGCTTAAAGTATCTCGCACTATAAATAGAAACCTCAAACGTGCCATCTACTGGATATGATCCTTGGCTCAAATCGTAATATTGGCGCGGTGGGTTTTTGTCTCTGGCAATGCCGTTCTCAGACATTCCCGTTTGATACATAATTCTCATATCACTCACTGGCTCTGCTGCTGAATCGGTTGGAATTTCGCTCTCATCTGCAAAAGCTGGGATGCACAGCGCCATACTCATAGCCAAAATCAGTACCATGCTAATAATTCTTTTCATAATTTCTCTCCTATTCTAAAATTTCTGTTTTCACTACTTATAATTCAAAGAAAATTCTCGCTCCCTACTGTTAAAGTAAAACTTATCTCCCCCCTATTATCTTAATAATCGCTAGTAAAACATAATGTCAGTATCACCAGTATCACCGTAATATGTAGGATTTCTCTTTTTGTCTGTCTCTCTCCCGCTATCCATCAAATCTAACCGTTCGGTTCAAAATCATTTTTGTTATTATCTCACTTCCTTCCATGTTACCTATTTCGGACATATTTCTCTTTTCTATTGTCGAAACTGCTTACTGTGAATTGTTACTTCAGATTTTCATCTTGGGACAGTCCAGTTAGAGATATTCATCATCTCTGTCAATTTGGGCCAAGCAATTTTCTCTTCCTGTGTGGAACTCGGTCTCTCTTCCTACTATATTTTCTGTCTCCAAAGTATGACAATTCCTATCAAATGTAAACCGCTTGCCGTTTACATTTAGGCAATTACAGATTGCTTTTTGAAAATCTTCGAACGCCAAAAAATAATTCCTCTTTAAATAATGTCCAGGACAAACGTAAACGTGGGACTCTGTGTAATCGTCCCACGCTTTATGCTTATACCTTTACGCGCGCTCTTTCTCCAGCCATGTGGAAGGACTTGTCGGGTGACAGGACCTTAACCTAAAGTATCCCACTACCGCGAGTCTTTCGATTTTAATGAAGTGTGCCAAAATAGGACCTCCATCTATACGTCAATGGACTAATTTACTAGATAATATAAAATAAGGTGTAGTTTCACCTTCTCTGTTCTGTTTTTGTTGCTTTTATACGTATTACATCCGTATAAGAGTAATATAGGAGGTATTCAGTTATGTTAATCGCAATCGATCATGGAAACAAGCAAATCAAAACCGTCCATGCTAAGCCATTTACATCCGGGCTCATTCAGAGCGACGCACCGGGTTTTGGTACAGATTATCTTGCGTATCAGGGAAAATTCTACGCACTGACTGACCAGCGTATTCCCTATCGGCGGGACAAGACAGAGGATGAACGCTTCTTCATTCTTACCCTGTTTGCCATTGCCTATGAGATTGAGGCAACGGAACAATACAGCGACAATCTCATGCGCGTCCAGTTGGCAGTCGGACTGCCGTCGGCACATTTTGGTGTGCAATCAAAACGGTTTACTGCCTACTTTGAGGGTCGCGGGGCAATCTCTTTTCAATTTTGCGGAAAGTCATATGCCATTTTTATTGAGAGCGCCACTTGCTTCCCACAGTCTTTTTCGGCTGCTGCCGCTACTGTAAAAAACCTTGCATCGATTCCCAAAGTATTGGTGGTAGATATCGGTGGCTTCACCGCAGACTACGTGTGTCTCCGGAATGGTGTACCGGATATGGCTGCCTGCGACTCAGTAGAAAGCGGCGTGATCCTGCTCTATAACCGCATCCGCACAAGAGCAAATGCTGAACTAGACACACTGTTAGAGGAAAATGAGATCGACCACATTCTGCGCGGTGAGGATAAGGATGCAACTCCGAAAATTGTCGCATTGATCGAGCAGGAGGCACAGGAATTTATTAACGATTTGCTCAGTGGTCTGCGCGAGCGAATGATAGAACTCAAGTCTGGCAAGGTGGTTTTCATTGGTGGCGGTGCAAAGCTGCTGCGCCGCCAGATTGAAGCCTCCGGTAAGATTGGACAAGCTACCTTCGTGGAGGACATCAGTGCTAATGCCAAAGGTTACGAATATCTTTACCGGCTTCAGCACAGTGTGCGGTGATAGCCATGCCTCCAAAAAAGGATCCCGGCAAATTTACGGTGCGCTTCAACATTTGTGATCCCCAGCACAAAGCGGTGATTGATCTACTCAATCAGCAAGGCCGCAGCAAGGCGCAATTTCTTACTAATGCAGTCCTTCACTACATCAACTGCACAGAAGCTCCAGAACTCCATGTACCAACCGTCCTAGATAAGAAATTTCTAGAGGGGCAAATTCGCACCATTCTGGAGGAGCATTCATGGAACGTAGAGGAAAACACGGTCAAACCACGTTTTCAAACCAGACATGAGCCTGAATGCAAGGATGCTTCGTTAATCAATACAACGGATTTGGAGCAATGGTTTGGCGGGCAGGATGGCATGTCAACTATCCTGAACTCGCTGCAAATGTTTGAGCAAAATTAAGGCTACAACGGATGTGGTTGGTTTCAACACTTTCTCAGGCAAACTTGAAATAACATCTCAACAAATGCTATCGCCCTGCCAGCATGAATACTGGCAGGGCGATTTGTGTCTTGTTACCTCTTATCTTTATTGCTATTCGTCGCAAAATCAAGTATCTTATTTCGCTTATAAGAAAGTATTCCTCTCTGTCCCTTTTTCATATACTTGCACTCTTCTGACGAAGCTGCAAAGCACAGTTCATTATCGGCATCAGTTTTAAACGTCACATATACTTTCTCTTCTTCGAAATGCGAAAAGCAGTAATCGAACCGGTAAAAATCGGGTAGTGATAGAAATCTTTTTCCTTTTCAACACCAATGATGGATGCTTCTACATCCTGTCGCTCAGCTAAACAGTTAAAGATAAAATCAACAAGCAAATATAAAAGCGTCACACCAGCTATTGTCACTACAATGACAGCAAGAATCTTAGCTATTAGAGAAATTGCATCTAAAAACATAGCAAAATATGTATCCCTTCTTAAAGTATCAGGCGTTGCATCACTCTATTATTGAAAATATGATACAGGAATTATTATCACACATCAAGGTTAACTCGTCCTGCAGCAGCCTCATCACCCCTGTATATTTGAAGCGGGAGACTGCGTAACAGTCTCCCGCTATATCCTTATGCACTTTCTCCGGCCATGCGGAAGAACTCGTCTGGCGACAGAATCTTGATTCCAAACTCCTGTGCCTTTGCCAACTTGCTTCCGGCGTTCTCGCCGCAGATCAGATAATCTGTCTTGCTGCTTACAGAACTGCCGGCGTGAGCGCCCAACGATTCAATTTTTTCGTTGATCCCATCACGGGTGTAGGGCTCTACTTTGCCGGTCACCACTAGGGTCTTGCCGACAAAGGGATTACCCATATCGGTGCTGGCCGCAGGCGGCTGATAGGTCTTAATGCACACCAACCGCCGCAGCTCCGTCCAGATCGTCCAGTTTTCCTCGCTGTGGAACCATTGATGGATATTCCTGTGCAGCGTTTCTCCGAAGTCCGGGAGCTGTGTAAAATCAAAGCTCTGGCACACGGCCGTTTCAAATTCCGCAAGGTTTCCGCGGAACCTTTGGCAGATAGCTTTGCTGGCTGTGCTGCCCACCATGGGAATATCCATAGCGGTCAGATACTGCTCAAAGGTGGTAATGCGGCTGTGCTGGATGGCGTCCCAAAGATTTTGCCAGGATCTCACCCCAAAGCCCTCCATCTGAACGATCTCCGACCTGTGTTTGTCCAAAAAGAAGATGTCCATATAGGAGTGGAGCCAGCCCTTTCCAATGAATTTTTCCAGAATTGCTTCAGACAATCCCACGATATTCATCGCCTTCTGGCTTGCAAAGTGGACGAACTTGCGCAGCTTCCGCGTTTCGCACTGCTCATTATCGCAGAACAGCGCCGCCGTGACCTTTTCCTCCCCGTTCACAGTGTTTCTGGTCGTATGGATACGGGTAGGATGCCCACAGCATGGGCATCTGGCAGGAACGACCTTCTCTCTGGCGCAGCAGTCTCTGTCTAGATTTTCCTCCACATGGGGAATGATCTGATTGCGCTTGCTCACCTTGATGCGGCACCCCGGCGCCAGCTCCAGATTCTCAATGAAAGAGAGGTTGTGAAGGCTCGCTCTGGATACCGCGCAGCCGTCGATCTCCACCGTGTCAAAGATGGCTACCGGAGCAATTTCCCCTGTGCGGCTGGGCGTCCATTCAATCGAGCGCAGGACGGTTTCATAGGTGTCATCCTCAAACTTGAACGCAAGCCCGTCCTTATAGTGATGCCCGGTTCGACCGCAGGATCTCGCATAGGCGGCGTCGTTGTAGGTGACCACAATGCCATCGATAGGTATGTCGTTTTCCTGCGCGTATTTCCGCAGGTGCCGGATACCGGCGTCCATATCGAACTGCATCAACGCCTGCTTACTCGCCAGATACTTGCAGATGGGAAAGCCGAGCTGTTCGATGGCCCGAAGCCGCTGCGACTTCCAGGGATATTCCTCAAAGCCCTCCAGCACATTGAAAGCCATAAAGGTCACATGACGATCCTTGCAGGCGCCGCAGTCCAGCAGACGGACAGAGCCGGCAGCCAGATTGCGCCCGTTTTTATAAGGTTCGCCATTTCCGTCCCGCAGCTTATCCTTTAACGCCTCAAAATCGCTGGGACGGATAAATGCTTCGCCGGTGACGACCAGCCGTTCCTTGTACGGGATCTTATCCGGGATGCCGGAGATCCCCAGCACATTGTGAGTAATGTTCTCGCCCGTATCTCCATCGCCGCGGGTAGCGGCCTCCATCAAAAGGCCATTTTCATAGGTCAGCTTTACCGTCAGGCCGTCCAGCTTGAGCATCAGCATGACCATCTGCTCTCCCGCAAAGCGCAGAAGCTCCGCGCTGCTCTTCGTTTTATCCAACGACAGCAGCGGAATCGGATGCACTGTTTTCACCAAGGCGCTGACAGCGGGATAGCAGCCTACCGTCTGCGTGGGCGAGTTCGTCATGCTGAAGCCGGTTTCCTTTTCCAGCGTACTCAGTTCATCAAAAAGTGCGTCATATTCGGCGTCTGTCAGAGACGGCACATTCAGATTGTAGTATTCATACCGGCAGCGATTCAGCCGGTCTGTCAATTCCCGTATCTGCTGCTGTTTACTCTGTTCCATTCCTTACACCAGCCTTTCCTTGGAGAAAGCTCCAAAATTCAGTTCATAGATCATTCTTTCGATCTGTGCGTCATCGTTCCATGCGGCCTCCATCGCCGCACGGTTTTTTGCCTGTACCGAGACCAGACCGGCCCGGAGCTGCATCAGCAGCTCCGGGCGTTGGGCGCAAATAACTGCGAGGTTTCCCAACTGTTTCATTTCCACATGACTCCTTTTATACAGCAATATAGGTTTCCCAGTACGATTCCCGCTGTGCAGCAATCGTGAGTGGAACAATGGTGCTGCCGATATTGGCCGGCGCCTGCGTCAGTCCATAGACAGTCTGCGTACTCCGGATACGAACCATCTCCCGCTTGAGCTGAGAGAGGATGTACTCCTTCAGATACCCTTTACGGGGATCGTAGCTGTTGACTGCCCGGATCAGGCGTACCGCCAAAGACTGGTATACATCATCGGGGTCTACGGGTTCTGTCTGCATAAACGCGGCGTACTGCGCCATGACCGTGTCAATGCACCAAAGATGCTGCTCCACCACAGCGTTGCGCTGCGTGATCGTAAATCCGTTTTTCATGTTCTCTATAACTTCCTTTCCTTTGTTCAAATGTGTTGTGCTGCGGCTTAGGCCGCAGTTTCCATGAGATCCGACACCAGAACATCCACCAACCGCTGACCGGCAAGGTCGCCGGTATGGATACGGATGTCATCCTGCCGCAGCTGCTCGAATTCCTGCAGGCGAAGGACCTTGCTCTTTTCCGCTTTTTCCCGGTCGCTCTCTGTCAAACGCTCGGAGACAACCTTCTGCCATTCCTTCAGGAACTGCTCCGCGTCCTTGAGGTCATCGTTCTGTCGGTCAAAGTAGGTCCGTTTCTGCCGTATCGTGCCGTTCGGGTTTTGTCAATAAGGATAGAGAAAAAAGTAAATTATTTTTATGAGGTTACAACATCGGATTGAATAAGGCGCAGTACCTTGTCGGTAAAGGTTTCCCGGCTGGTCTGGCTGAAATGGAAATAAATATCAAAGGTCGTACCGCCAACGGTCTTTACCATATCGGGTGGCGGTACGTCCGGGGCGGGTGAAGCGTTGCCGCCCGCCATCACGGGCAGGGGGATGGCCTTGCCCTCTCTGCTGGTGCTGTCGCTCCCCTCCGGGGCGGGGATGGTGCTGGTGATCGTCATGCTGGGGTCGTAGGTCATAGGCTCTCCTTTCATCATTCATCAAAGTTAATCCACGTGAGCGCCATTTTGCCGCCCACGTTGGAGTGGGGGAAGGGGAATGTATTAGTCCCCCTTTGAGGACTGTCCACAAGCCCCCTGATTGCAAGGCTTTTCAGCCTCTAAATGTCCACGCCTGCGGCGTTCCCGTTCGCTGGCAGCTTTCTTTCTCCGGCGCACATTGGCGGCGCACTCGTCACAGTATTTGCCCCGATTGGAGCGCGGCACGAACATCGCCCCGCACTCGGCACAGGGCCGCGCCTGTCCTCGGTGGAGCAAGGCGGCACACAACCCCTTGTCTGTTGGCAGGACGGCGGCGCGGAACCATTTACAGACCAGGGAATAGGTGATACTCTGGACGCAGACACAAGGCTCCCAGCCGTCATCAAGAGCAAGACAGTTGCCGCCGTCATAATTGCAGCAGTCATGCACCAGCCGCCGGACGGCTCGGTACTGCTGGTAGGTCAGTCGGGGAATGCCGTTCACCGCTCCACCTCCCGGCGTTTCTGCTGGGTCTGCTCCTGCTGGTGTATGGCAGCATCGGCGTTCCGCTTCACCTGTTGAAGCCGCCGCAAATCGTCTTGGATAGGCTTGTACTGCTCATACTCGGCTGTGTACTCCTGGTGAAGCCTCGCCTGTTCCTGTTCCCACGCATGAACGGGGATTTTACCAGCAGGGGAACGGTGCTTGTCCAGCTTCCGGCGGGCCATGTGGAACGTCCTCAACTCGTTCTCATGCTCCCTCTCGAATTTTTCCCGCTTGCCCTTCCACTTGATACCCTGCAACTCGTCATAGACGGGCTTGGTGTCTCGGTAGAGGTCAACAAGGCGAAGCAGTTCCTTCAATTCGTTCAGACGGTCACGCTTCGCTTTCATGGATGTGTTGATGGCCTCCGTTCGTTCACTCTGGGCGGCGATATGGGTCTCTAAATCTTCCAGCGTAGCGATGCCCCACTCGGTCAGAAAATTGATGGCCTCGGCAAAACCTTTAAGATTTCCAATCCTGGCGTTGCGGCTCCATGCTCCGGCGTTCCGGCCCTCATAGTAGTCGGTCAGCAGGGCGGCAAGGGTCGGGGCCTGGGGCTTGCTCAATTCTTCTTTTATGGCCTTAATCCAATCCGTCAGGCCGGCGATTTTCTTCCGAATATCCCGCAGAATGTTGTTGGCCTTTTTTATCCAGCGGTTCAGATCGCCCTTGTCGGTGGGGATGCCCTTGGCCTCCATCTGGCGGACGGCCACGCCCTCATGGACGGTGGGCAGCAGGTCAAGGCCCTGACGCTCATAGGAGCGGTGGTCGATGCGGCAGGTCAGCCCCTTTTCCTCAAACTTGGCGTTCACCATAGCGGCCCACGCCTCCCGCCAATGTTCCAGTGTTTCCGGGCTTCCCCAGTCGGTAGTGGGAACAGCGTCAAAGAGGGGCTTGCCGTCCTCTCCCATAATGCGGTTCCCGTCCTCGTCCAGACGGTAGCGGCGGCGCTGCTTGCACCCCCATTTGCCGTCTGGCTCAATGGGCCGGATGGGGCAGAGAACATGAAAGTGCGGGTTAGGAATACCGCCGTCCTCCTTGTCCGGCTGGTGGATGGCAAAGTCGGCAATCATGCCCCGGCCCACAAGCTGCTCCGAAACAAATTGCCTTGCAAGAGCGATGTTTTCCTCCAATGAAAACTCGTTCTGCAAGGCAATGTCAAAGCTATATGCAAGCTGGGCTTTCTTGCCGCGCTCGGCCTTCTCCACGGCGTTCCAGAGGGTGGCGCGGTCTTGGTACTGGTTGGGGGCCTGGGGCGGCAGGAGAATGTCTGTGCAGACCACGCCGCCCTTGTGGGTGTAGTCGCTGACCTCGCCATAGTATTCGCTATACAATTTCTCCCCGGCTCGGTAGGCGGCGGACGTGACAACAGACTGTCCCGCGCTCCGTTTGACCTGGGTAACGTGGAGATGGAACAGGGCCAATTATCCGCTTTCCTGCTGGTCAGTGGCTTGGCTCACCAGGGCGGCAACTTCCGGCAGGGAAAAGACCTTTTCCATCAAAAGAAAAAAGGCCCTTTCGCTCATGCCGCGCACCTCCGGGGCGATACTCTCCACCGCTCCGCCACGGGTGATAAGTCGGTGGTTTCGCTTCTTCCTTTCGCCTTGGGTGTAGTAGCGGATGCGGTTCTCATACCGCTGGCCTCTGTGCTGGTACTGCTCCAACTTAGCGGTGGCCTCAGCATACTCTTTCTCTAATTCTTCGCGTGACTTGTCCATCGTGTTTGACCTCCTTCTTGGCAAAACAAAAGACCGTCTACCTGCTGTGTCGGGTAAACGGTCAAGGGTAACGGTATTCGGTTTTAGCCTCGCTGGAAAGGTGCAGACGCAGAGCGGATGTACCTTTCCAGCGAGGGCGCAGGGATAGCCGCAAAGCGGCGCAAGGGGCGCAGCCCCTTGTACGGAGCGGAGCGACGCAAACGGCCCGGACTTTCGGAAGTCCGGGCCGTAGCCTCGCAGAGCGCACGATACATGGTCGCAGACCATGTATAGAAGTGCGCCCTTTGTTCCAAAGGGATTTTATAAGTCCATCATTGATGGGAGAATTTTGTTGAACATATGGCGCACCTTATCAATCCGGGTGTTTGGGCGGCGTGGCTGAAAAACTGGTTCGCCGCTGGCGATTTGATACCCCTTCAATTCTGTTAAACAAACGCTTCTCCCGTTTGTATAAAAGGTGAGGTCATTGCGGTACTCTTGCACACAGCGGGCAGGGATTTCGCCAGTAAAAATCACCTCGCTGTTTTTAACCTGGGTCGTTTCAATACTCGCGCAATATTTTGGTGCGTCATGATAAGCTCTGGAGAGATATTCCTGCGGCGCATAGAGTGTAAAAGAAAGATATGGTTCCAATAGCTGCGTCCCCGCCTTTTTCAACACCTGCTCCAATACAATAGGTGCCAATGACCGAAAGTCTGCGGGAGTGCTGACCGGACTATAATAAAGCCCATACTCAAAACAGATTTTACAGTCCGTTACCTTCCATCCATACACGCCTTGTTCCAGACCGTAGCGGATACCATCCAATACAGCGTTTTGAAAACTCTGATTCAAGTATCCAACGGAAACTTTGCTCTCATACTGCACTCCGGTGCCAAGGGGGAGAGGGGTGACGGACAGCCCGATGGACGCCCAGAATGGATTGGGCGGCACTTCGATATGAATGGTGTGACTTACCGCTTTCAATGGCCTCTCCATATAGATGACGGTAGGTTCTTTTGCAGTTGTGTTGAGCTGATATTTTTCCACCAGAAGATCAGAGATAATTTCCAATTGTACCCGGCCCAAAAAGGAGAGAATGATCTCATGGGTCACAGCGTCTACTTCATAGCGCAGAAGCGGGTCGGTATCCGCAATTTCTGTCAAGGCGTTTAACAAGCGTTCCCTCTGTTCTGGTTTCTCTGGTGCAATTGTTGTCCGCAGCAAAGGGAGAGGATTGTCGCTCCACGTTTCACGGGGCAGCAGCAGTTTGTTTCCCAGCACATCATTCAGCCGCAAACTGTCGCAGGGTACAATGACGATCTCGCCCGCATGGGCAATCTCTGTTCGGACAATCTCACCCTTTGAGGGGATACGCATTTCCGTAATTTTCAGTTTTTCTTTCCCTGCCAAGGCTACGGAATCCCGCAAATGAAGCGTACCGCTATACAACCGCAGATAGGCAAGGCGTTGGCTCTGGTTTGCGTACTCAACTTTGAACACAGTTCCGCACAATTCAGAGCTGTTCTGCCCGGTGGGTGATTGGAATGTATCTGTGACCGCTTCAATGAGTTGTCGGATTCCCAAGTTTACCTTGGCACTGCCATGATAGACCGGAAACAGAGAGACGCTTTGGATTCTCCTGTTTTCCTCCCGCAGAAGTTCTTCTTTGTCCATTGGTTCTCCGGCAATATATTTCTCCAACAATTCATCACAGTCCGCAATCACGGTATCCCAATTCTCCAGCCCCATGTTTTCCATGATGGATATATCCGGGGAAAGCTGCACGTTCTGCTTAATAATCATATTTGCGGAGAGCTTATCTCGGATAGACTGATACACACCTGGCAGGTCAATCCCGTCCTGGTCGATTTTGTTAATAAAGATAACAGTTGGGATTTTCATTACTTGCAGAGCATGAAACAGAATACGGGTCTGCGCCTGAACGCCGTCTTTTGCAGAAACAACCAAAATCGCTCCGTCAAGAATGGCAAGGGAGCGATAGACCTCCGCTAAGAAATCCATATGCCCAGGAGTATCCACAATGTTGACCTTACAATCGTGCCACTGAAAGGAAGTGACCGCCGTTTGAATGGTGATTCCACGCTGCCGCTCTAAAAACATGGTGTCCGTTCTCGTTGTTCCCTGATCCACACTGCCGGGCGCCTCGATTGCTCCGCTGGTATATAACAGGCTCTCCGTCAAGGTCGTCTTACCTGCGTCTACATGAGCAAGAATGCCAATATTGATGATTTTCATATGATTGTCCTCCATACAAGGCCCAGAAGGGCGCAAAAATCCCCAGCGACAAATACTTTTACCGCTGGGGATGATAGGTAGGACACACATGAAAACTGCGGCCAAGGCTGGCCGTTGTCTATCACGATATGAAATGAAAAGGCAAAAGTATTCTTAAATTGGGTACAAAAACCAAGCCCTCTCCTTGAGGACGTTTGTCTTTGTTCCCATTATCAAATTTTATTTAAGAATACCTTGCCGCATATTGATAAACTCCTTTGCTTGGTTTTTTATAGTATAGCATATCAAATTCCCAAAAGCAACCCTGTTAAGATAAATTTTTTCTGTCACTGCACCTCCATATCTCTCTCGTGTATACGCCATACGCAACTCTTTTCAAAAAAGAAGTGGACGCGCTGGCAAAGCTGTGGTAGAATGAAACGAAAGAAGGTGAGGATGGTGGAGCTCAAAACGACAATCGCCCAGGGACTGCACGTCACAGATGACAGCGCGGGTTATGATGCCGCCTGTAAGCGTGTCCTGTCTGAAAAGGCAATCCTGGCGCGGATTATGAAGTCCTGCCTGGAAGAATACAAGGATTGCGATGTCAATGATATTGCCGAGAAGTACATTGAGGGCCAACCCCAGGTGTCCGCCGTCCCGGTGCTGCCGGACGAGGGTGGCACAGTCATCAGCGGCATGGACACCGAGGACAAATCGGTGCGCGAGGGGACAGTCACCTATGACATTCGCTTCCGCGCCATCGTTCCCGACTCCGAGGAACAAATTGCCCTCATCATCAACGTGGAGGCCCAGAACGATTTTTACCCCGGCTATCCGCTGATAAAGCGTGGCATATACTACTGTTGCCGCATGATTTCTTCCCAGTACGGCAGGGAGTTCACTGGCTCCCATTATGAGAAAATCAAGAAGGTCTACTCCATCTGGATTTGCATGAAACCGCCGCAGTATCGAGAGAACACCATTACCCGGTATCGGCTGGTGGAAGAATATCTGGTCGGCGAGGGCAAAGAACCCATCAGGAATTATGATTTGCTGTCCATCATCATGCTGTGCCTTGGCGGGCCGGATGGGTCAAATTATGACGGCGTATTGCGGATGCTGGATGTGCTTCTCTCCAACGAAACCAGCGAGGCGGAAAAGCGGAAAATTTTGCAGGACGATTACGACATTCAAATGACGCAGACAATGGAAAGGGAGGTGTCGGTCATGTGTAATTTGAGCAAGGGCGTTGAGGAAAAAGGCGTTGCTAAAGGTATCTTGTCCTCTATCAAAAACCTCATGGAAACGATGGGGCTGACCATTGAACAGGCTATGGCGGCGCTGAAAGTCCCGGAGGGCGAACGTCAGAAATATATGGATTTGCTGGAACGGCAGTAATGACAAAAACGCCACGGACTATCGTTGTCCCTGGCGTTTTCTGTATCTACGTTAGCTGACTTGAGCAGCTTCGGCTTCTGCCTGTTTCTTCCTGTGGTAGTTCTCCCGCCTCGCGGCAAGCATACGTTCATACCGGGCCTGGGCTTCGGGATCTCCGGCGGCAGCGTCCGCATACATTTTCTGACGGGACTTCTTTACCGCTTCTGACTGTTGCGCTCTCTGCTGCGCCAACTCTGCCGCCGCTACCGGGTCGGTTTCGGCGCGGGCTTTCAAATCCTGCAAAGCCGCCTTTTTCCGATTGCGATGGGCTTCCAGCCGTTCCGCTTCTTCTAGGGTGAGAGGCAAACCTGCCTCGGCACATCTGGCAAGTTCTTTCAACGTCCGCTGTTGGGGCTTCGGGGGCTGTGCGGACTTCTGCCTGTCACGCCACGCTTTGTGCTGCTCGGCTTTCTTCTGGCGGTGCGCCGCAAGCCGCTCCGCTTCCTCCGGGGTGAGATCGGCTCCATCCAGCTTGGCGAGTTCCTTCAGTGAGCGTTTGCGAGGCTTCTCTGGCTGACTGGCCTTTTTCTTGTCGCGTTGCTTCTGCTGATAGGCCCGATTGCGCTCTAACCGCCGTTCTTCCTCCGCCTGTTCCTCCGGGGTCAACAGGCCCGCCCGCTTCCTCGCGGTAAACTCCCGGCGCTCCTGCTTGTACCTCTCATACCGAACCTGGGCAAGCACCTGGGAGCGTTCCTCTTTCTCTGCCTGTTCCTCCTGCTGGCGGCGTTCTTCCTCCTGCTCCATCGGGGTCACAATGTCGGCGGGAACCTCAAACGCGCCAATGAAATTGAAATAGAAATCTAACCGCTGACGGCGCTGCTTTCCCCGTCCGTTGCCCTCATGGACAACGATTTTCTCGATAAACTCATTGAGAATGGGCGTAGTCAGTTCCGAAAAATCGGTGTACCGCTTGGCAAGGTCGATAAACTCCGTCATTCTCACCCGGTCGGCGTTCCAGTTGTCCAGCAAGCCCTGCCACTCCGTCATGGAGGCTTCCAGCGCGGCCTGTTCCTCGTCATACTCGGCAAGGAGACGGCTGAAATGCTTATCCGGCAGCTTGCCCGTGGCGTTGGCCTCGTACAGCTTCTTCACCAGTCCGTCCAGTTCGGCGTGGCGCTTCTTCGCCTGGACAATCTGTTTCCGGCAATCCTTGACTGCTTCCTCCTGGCGCAGACTGGATGCCTTTCGAACCCGCTGAACAAACTCCTGCTCGTTGTTGCGGACATACCAGCTTATCCGCTGGATGGCGGAGAGGATCGCCGCTTCCAGCTTTTGCGTGGCAACATAGTGAATGGTGCAATCCTCCATAGGTGCCCGGTATCTGGAACAGGTGAAAGCATCGTCAATGTACTTGCCTTGGACAAGACTGTTGTGGTGGGTCAGCTTTGCGCCGCAGTCGGCACAGTAGAGCAGTCCGGTTAAACGGTTAGGGGCATTACTCCGCTTGGGTGTCCGGCGCTTGGTTTCCCGCAAACGCTGAACATTGTGCCACGTTTCTTCGTCAATGATGGCGGGGACGGCTCCCTCAAATACAAATTGTTCCTCTGGCATTGTCCTGCGGGTGCTTTTAGTCTTGTAGTTCTCACAGACAGTCTTGCCCAGCACCTTGCGCCCCAGGTACTCCGGCCTTTTAAGAATATAACCCAGGGTGGTGGCAGACCATGCGTAGGGGTCGCGGTAGCTGTTGGCTCGAACAGGACAGCCGATACGCTTCCAGTGTTCGGAAGGGATGGGGATTTGCTCGGCCCGCAGCGTTCGGGCGATGCCGTTGACGCTCTGACCGTCCATGACCATCTGAAAGATGCGGCGCACAACGGCGGCAGCTTCCTCGTCGATCACCCACTCGCCCTTTTCTTCTTTTGAGGCGAGATAGCCATAGGGGACGGCCCCCGAACAGCGCAGGCCCTTTTCCATTCTGGACTTGAAAACGGTCTTGATTTTGCGGCTGGTGTCAGCAACGTACCACTCATTTATCACATCCCGGAAGATGGACATAATATCAAATCCATTGGCGGTGTCCAGGTTGTCATTGGCGGCGATAAAGCGGACGTTGTACTCGTCAAAGGTGCGTTTGAGCAAGCCGACCTCCACCACGTCACGGCCTATTCTGCTCTGGTCTTTGACAATGACGGTAGCCACATTTCCGGCCCGTATCTCGTCCACCATAGCGTCCAGGCCGGGCCGCTTGAAGGTCGTTCCCCGCACCCCGTCATCGGTGAAGTGGCGGACATTAGTGAAGCCATTTTTTCGGGCGTAGTCCTCCAGGATGCGCTTTTGATTTTCTACGGACACGCTCTCGTCAGACCGCCCATCGTCGTGAGATAACCTTTCGTACAATGCTGTGATTTTACCCTTTTGCTCCTGCTTCCTCATGTGTGTAACCTCCTGTTTTGTATTTTCACGACCTTTCTATCCTTATTATAGTGACCCTTTTGGATCGGTGATCAAATAGGAGCAGTTGGCCGAATATAGGCCCGGTTTACAAAAGTAGCGGGTCTTGCCGCTGCCGGAGCCGCCAATGACCAGGATGTTCATATTGCGCTGTGTCTTGTAGCCGTCCATTCCAAGCCGGACGTGCTGGGTCAAAATGATGTTGGCCTCTTTGTGCTGATGATCCATATACTTCCGGTTCAGTTCCTTGGGACTGCCCCATTTGGCGCTGCCGTACTCCTCGCCCGGTCGCCGGTTCTCCCGGCTGGAGTAGTAGAGCGCAATGCCGCAGCCGTAGAGCAGCAGACCCACCAGCATACATTTCAGCGTGTAGGGCGTCCAGTCAATGGAAAAGGGGCGCTCCAGCACTTGACTGAAACGCCCCATCCATTGAAAGAGGTTCATACCGTCCTCGTAGGCATAGGCAGCGATTGCCGCCAGCCAGAGAATCAACGGGGAAAGCGCCGCCCACACAGGGGCGGCGCTGCGAAAGTCATTCTGCCGCAAGGCTTAGTACCCCGTCTTGGGCAGCTTCACCGTTGTTTTGGTGTAGACGGTGGTGAGCCAGCGGGAGACTGCCTGAATCCACTGCCCATTGTAAAGACCGCCCACATCCGCCACATTCACAATGCCGGAGTTGTTGGCAAGGCCGCTGCGAGCAGTGGCGTAGATATACGGCGTTTCTACCTGTGCAAAGCCCGCCTTTACATTTCCAAACACAAACATGACTTCGGTAACACGCTCATTGGCAGCAAGGCCGAGGACAGCAGGGCGGGCGTCCAATACATAAACCTTGCTTGTACTCAGATTGTCCGCCAAGGTGCGGTAGTCCCCGGAAAGGTTGGTCTTATAGACCACCTTGTAGGAAAACGGCTGATTGTAGCTGCCTGTGACGATCTTATTCAGCGCCACCTGCGCGGGAAGCTGGTCGCGCCAATAGAAGGAGTCGAGGGCGACGTTGGAGCTGTTCTTGATCTGTGAGAACACGTAGCGAATCGGCTGACCGGGGACAGCCTGCACGGGGCCGGTTTTCTTGATGGATACGCCGGTGGAAACGCTGGTATTCTGCACTTCAAAGGTGACGATCTGTCCGTTGAATTCCAGATAGGCGGTCATCACCGTGGGGTTAATGGAGTAATTGGCAGGCGCTTTGATCTCACGGACGGTATAGCGAGACAGGGGGAGCGTTTTGGAAACGGCGCGTCCGTTGCGGTCGGACTTGATGGTGTCCACCACATTACCCGCCTTGTCGTAGATCTCAAACACCGCGCCCTCCAGCAGTGTACCGGCAGGCAGGCCATTGGTCGCGTTATCGTCTGCGGATTTCTTGATGATCTGGATCTGGCCGCACTCCGCAGTATTGCTCCACTCGATTTCTGTGGTAGAGCCGTAACGGACATAGATGGTTTTCAGCTCCGGATCAAGCACATAACCGTCTGCCGCCTTGATCTCACGCAGATAATAGCGGCCATCAGCCAGTCCCTCGTCGGCGTAGATATAGCCATCCTGATCGGTTACATATTCACCGATGGGGTTGTGACTGCTGTCGTACAGCAGGAACACCGCACCGTAGATGCCCTTGCCTGTTGCCTTGTCCACCTTGTGGAGCAAAATACGCGAGGACTTGTGATTGGTCAGCTCCAGCGTGGCCGTCTGACCGTCCTTGACCTCAATGCGCTGGGGCGTGGAATCCAGCAGGTAGCCGGACGCAGCCTTCAGTTCCGTCACGGTGTACCAGCCGCGCTCCAGTTCAGGAAGCTGAATGACGCCGTTACGATCTGTGGTGTAGCTGCCAACGATCTCGCCGTTCATCTTACGCACCTCAAACTGAACGCCGGAGATGCGCTTGCCGCTGTCCTCATCGCTCTTGATGAGGATAAGCCCACCGATGGGTTTGTTGGTAAAGGTGAGCGTCTGCGTGTCATTTGCATTGACCACCACGGTCTGAGGCGTGTTGTCCAGCACATAGCCGGGGATCGTTGCGGTTTCCGTTACCACATAGGTATCGGGCGATAGACCAGAGAGAATGATTTTTCCGTTCTCATCGGTGTAATAGAGGCCATTGGAGCTGATCTGTCCCTCAGCGTCCGCGACAAACTGGCCGGAGGAAGTAGTGATGGTAAAAGTCACGCCTTGCAGCGCCTTGCCGGTCACGGCGTCCTTCTTTACAATGATGAGCGAGCCTCTCGGCGCGTTGCGGAACTCCAGCGTCACCGTCTGACCCGCCTTGATGGTGGCCGTCTGCGGCGTGTCATCCAGCACATAGCCTGCCTTGGCACGGGTTTCTTTCACTACCAGCGTTGTGCCGGGGTTGATGCCGCTAACCGTGAAGCTGCCTGCGCTGTCCGTCACGAATTTGCCGTTGGCGTCACCCACCACCGTTCCGTCTGCGGTCGTCACCATGAACTCCACATCGGAAAGGGGCTTATGGGTTACACTGTCGATCTTTTTTACCAGCAGGCTGCCCTTGGGAGAATTGCCAAAATAGAGCTGCACCACATCCTGCTGCTTGCCGCTGATGTAGGCGGTCTGGGGTGCGGTGTCAATGACATGGCCGCTGTCGCTGGCAAGCTCCTCCACAATATAGGTGCCTTCTTTCAGGCCCGTCACGGTGAAGCTGCCGTTGGCGGAAGTCTTGTAGGTGCCGATGACCGTACCGCCTGTGCCGGAGGTGCCGCCGAGGTATTTCACTTGGAATACGGCGTTGCTGACTGCTTCGCCGGTGACGCTATCATACTTCCACACCACCAGCGCAGACAGTGGGATATTCTCAAAGGTCAGCACTTTGGAAGTGCCGGACTGGATATAGACCTCCTGTGTGGCCCCCTTGATGGCGTACCCCGTGGGCGGCTCCTGCTCCGTTACCTTGTACCAGCCGTCCCGCAAACCGGTGAGCTGGAACTGACCGTTCTCGCCGGTGTAGTAGATGCCGAGGTCGTTGATCTCGCCGCTGCCGGTATTGTTGCTGGCGTAGGTAACATGGAATTTCGCGCCCTGCAAAGGGTCTCCCGTCACGCTGTCCACCTTTTTGACGGTCAGCGCGGGCTTCTGATGGTTTTCAAAATAAACGGTGTGGTCGCGGTTCGGATAGAGGGTGGCAAGCTGAGAGGGCGCGTCCAGCAGATACGGCGACGGCACGGATTTTTCGCTGATTTCGTACACACCGGGCAGCAGGTTTTTCAACTCTGCCTTGCCCTCGCTGTCCGTCTTGATCTGATCGACGCTATGCCCGTCTGCGGCGCGGACTTCAAACACAGTGTTCGCAATCGGCTCGCCGGTGTCGGCATCATGCTTGTAGACGGTCAGGTTGGGGCGCTTCTGGTTTTCGATGGTCAGGGTGCTGGTTCGGCCTGCGAACAGCTCCATGTGATACTCCCGCAGGTCGAGGATATGCGAGGAATCCGTAGCGGTTTCCCGCACGGAGTACACGCCGGGCTCCAAATCAGCAATCAGAATTTCGCCCTGTTCATTGGTGGTGCGGTCGAGATAATGCGTTCCGTCCTCAATTTTTGCGATACGGAAATGAACATTTTTCAGGCGGCTCCCGTCCGAGCTGGTCTTGATGATCTGCAACGAAGGCTTGATGGTATTGGTGAATACGAACTGTGCATCCTCGTTGGCGTCAAGCTGGATGATGCGCTGAGCCTGGTCGATGATATAGCCCTCACAGGCTTTTTCCGTCACCACATACGCGCCGGTGGACAGCTTGCTCAGGTCAATCTCACCATTTTCGTCGGTGGTAAATTCCTTGGGGCCGTAATCTCCGGCAACAGACTTGATCTCAAAGACGGCATTGGGAATAACTTTGGAGGGGTCGGTGGAATCCACCTTGACCAGCCGAAGTCCCGGCTTCACATCGTTGAAGAACAGCAGTTCCTTGATGCCGTCGCCGGCAGACAGCTCCACCTCCTGCGGCGTGGTGTCGAGGGTGTGGCCGTCGCTGCCGGTGTCCACCTCCACGGCACGGTATGTGCCGGGGGCTACATCGGTCAAGAGAATTTCGCCAAACTCGTCCGTCTTAAATTTGCCGAGAGAAACGCTGTCACGGAAAATCTCGAAGGTGACGTTGGGCATGGCAACCATGTTCTTGCGGTCATACTTGATGATCCGCAGACCGGGCAGTTCCTTGTTCACGAGAGAAAAGGTCGTGGTTTCGCCGGTGGCGACGGAAGCCGTATAGGTGGCGTTGTCCTTCAGCCAGCCGGAGGGCGCGGTGATCTCCTTGATCTCGTAAGCACCGGGCTTGATGTTGTCAAAGATGGCATAGCCCGCAAAATTGGTTTCGGCGGTGTAGGTCACGCCGCTCTCGATGTGCTTGATCTGCACCATGGCACCGGGCAGGTGCGCCCCGGTGTCGGACAGCTTCTCGATGCGAAGCGTTCCGTAAGGCTCATTCCAGCAGGTCAGCTCCGCCACTTTGCCATACTCCACCTTGATGTTCTGCGCGGGAGTATCGCTGATAAGATGGTTCAGTGGGGCCACGCGCTCATACACGGTGTAGTTGCCCGCCAGTGTCAGAGGGATGGTCACGGTGCCGTCCGAGCCGGTGGCGAAGGTGCCGACGGTGGCTCCGTCAGGATCGACCACCTCAAAGACCGCACCACTGAGCGGGGTATCCGTACCCTTTTCCAGCTTGATGAGCTTCAGGCCGGTGTCAGGCGCTTCGGGCTTTTCCCCATCGCTGAAATTGCTATATGCGGACAGGCGCATGGTAACGGTAGGATCGGTGTCGCACATATAATTTTGCAGCTTACCGTACTTGTTCTGCTCTGCGCACACAGCGTAAAACACAGCATACTTATAAACATTGGTGGTAAAAGAAAGCTGGACGCTGCCGGTCTTGCCCGCCACCGCAGCGGCAGGGTACAGCACCTTGAATTTACCGCCATAGCCATCCCCGGTGCCGGAGGTAGTGATGGTGGTAATATCCTTGTTGTTCATGTCCACAATGCGCGCTCCTGCGGGGACGGAGGCGGGATCAGAGAAGGCCACGCGGATGGCGTAATTACATACCCATGTTTCGGAATGGACGGTGAACACCTGCTGCTTGTACTGCTGCCCGTCCACCGTGACGGCATAGGCGGTATCGCGGTCGGGGGCAGCGGTAACACGGGGCGAGTAGATCTTGTTCCACGCCGTGCCGCGCACATAGATGTCCTTGGCTGCGGCGAGAATGGCCTGCGCCCGCTGAAGCTCCGCACCGGTCAGGTTGGGATTGACCTTCAGGTTGTTGATGTTCCAGTTGGGGAGCAGGTAGCACCACAGCGCCATCTTGGTCGCATAGTAGGCGTGGTACTTGTTCTCCAGCTTCAGCTCCGAAAGGCCGCAGGTAGGGTATCCGCTGGCGATGATACCCATGACCTTCGGATCGCTGCCCTTTTCCTTGGCGATGTATTTGATGCTCTCGCCGGGGCCTACCGTCTGCGGGACGCCGTAAATATTCGGATTGACGCAGTAGGCAGGAATTTCTTTCGTCCTGCCGTTTGCATCCACATGGTTGAAATAGGTATAGATCAGCTCACGGATGCGGCCATTGATGGAGAGGTAGGAGAGCTTCTGTTCTCCGTTGTAAATATTGACCTCACCCAGGGCTTCCTCCTCGCTGCTGGCGGCAAGGGCCGTGACGGGGAGCATCCCCAACACCATTACCAACACAAGAAGCATGGAAACCAATCGTTTTTTCATGTGCATTTTCTCCTTTTATTGATTTTGAGAAATAGAGAAGGCGGTATGCTTTCGCATACCGCCCGCGCGTTGAGATATGAAGTTGTCAGCTCACATAGATGCTGTACTCAGTGTATTGAAACACGCCGTTTTTGTAGACATTCCATGCCTCCATAGAGTAAGTCCCCGGCGGGCAGGAATTGAATAGCTCTGTGATCTGCTCTGCCCGCCACGGCCAAAAGCTCTGCGGCGTTACCTCTGCGGGAATGGTCAGGTTGATCTTCACCTTGTCACTCCCACTGGGAAATTTCACCGGCTGGCCGTTCTGCCATGTTTCCGGGTTGTCCCCGATGGCATTATACAAGGTATAGAGCATCCGGCGCGTTTCATATAGGTTGCGCTGGAACAGGTAGTCTTGTCCGCCGCTGGTAAAGTGGCGCGCTTCTGCCTGCGGCATTTCCGGCTGGGGCAGCTTGCTCCAGTCACAGGTGGCGGTGGGCAGCTCTCCCAGCGGTGCGCTGGAAAAGGCGTTGTTGTTCCAGCGGGACACATCTTTAATAGTGTAGTCCGTACCATCGTCGCAGCGGATCACATCACCCACCTTGGGAACATACCGGGAACCGTCTGTGGGGGCTGCGGCAGTCTGCTGGGGTGCGGTTCCGGTGTAGGGCTTTCCGCTTTCTACCTGCACACAGCCGTTGTCGCTGTCCCAATAAACATTGAAACCGACCTGTTCGCCAATGTCCCGCAGCTTCACATAGTTGTTGCCGTTGATGACATAGGCTTCCATCTGGACCTCCTGCCCGTCTACAAAAATGCGGTGATTGCTGCGCTCCGCCATGATCCCGGCGGCAAAGGCCGTGGTGGTGACGCCCATCAGCAACAGGCAGGTAAGAAAACCGGCTGCAAAACTTCCTCGCTTCATTGTCTGTACCTCCTATGTTTTGATAGATACAGCATAACGCAGCTTATTTCTGTTGTCAAAAAATCAACTGGCCTTTGCCTGCACACACCAGCGGTAATCCGGCTGATCCATCACGCAGGTGACAAGGGTGATGATATTTTCCGTGCTGTCGTTCAGAACACTGGTATCGTCCACGCCGATCTTACTGACAGAGTACACCTCATAGCTGCGTGTGCCGAGCTGGGTGGTCAGCTTGATGGTGTCGCCAATGTCAAGGGTGTGAATTTTTCCAAAGTGATTGTTGACGCCACGGTTGTGACCGGCGATGGCCACATTGCCCTCCCAAATGGAGGTGCTGGCAAAATGGCCCGCGCCCTTGCGGAGCGCATCTGCATCCGTCCCCTGATACACCTTGACAGACAGACCGAGGGTGGGGATTTTCAGCGTACCGAGGTAGCCGCCGCTGTAATAGAGGTCTTTTGTGACCGCGGTGTACTTCACCGGCGTGTAGGAGCCGGTATTTCCACCAGCGGTGCTGCTGGAAGTGGAGGGCGGCAGGACGGTCACACCGCCTGTGCCGCCGATTGTTCCCGCGACTGAACCGCTCACAAGGTTTGGTGTCAGCAGTTCCCCGGCATTCAGCGTATAAGAGGTAGGCGAGCCAAAAGCAGGCGGGATGTAGGCGGCGTTTTTGCTCCGGTCGGTATTCACAGGCTTGTCCATCGTGACATAAATGGTATCGTCCGAGGTGGGGCGTCCGAACAGTCCTGCGTCCGGGCCGTCAAAGTGATACTCCAATGCCGATGCAGGCATGGAAAAAGCCGCCAGCATACAGCAGGCGGCCAGCAGCGTGGTCAGATATTTTTTCATGCGGCGTACCCTCTTTTCTTATTGATGTAGTGCTTGTAGCCTTTATAACCGGCATAGCCGCAGCCGCCCAGCACCAGCACACCCACGGGGATCAGCAGCCACAGCCAGTTAAAGCTGATACTGCTCTTTGCCGATGCCGCAGCGCCGACGCTGGAAAAAACGGCGGTGTAGATCACCGTATCACAGCTTGTGCGGGTGACATCACCCTTGTAGTCTGCCGTAACGGTGTAGCCGGTGGCGTATTTGCTGGTGGCGGTGCCGGTGTAGCTTGCCACAGCGGTGTAGCGAATGGGAATGTCATAGCCGTCCGTGGGATCGACAGCCGCCTCCTGCCAGCTCACATCAGCAAGGGTCAGGGTGCGGCCATTTTCGTTCACGGACTTGGGGACAAGGGATACATCCGCATCGGACAGATTGGGATAGGTGCGCTCTGCCGTCACCGTGCGGCTGCTGGTCCCGTAGCCCGCTGCCTCCACCTGAATGGTGGTGTGGTCAAGGGACAGGACGCCCTCATAGCCGTCCTCGGTCTTGACCTCCAGCTTCGGCTCCAGCATTTTCAGAATTTCCGCCATATCTTTGGTCTTGCTCTCCAGCGTGACCACCTCGATATACTCCCGCGTGTCCGTTTCTGTCTGGTCGTTTTTCAGCAAATCAAGGAGCGTATAGGTGTGGCCCTCACGCTCAAAGTCAGCGGTGGGGATCGTGGTGGGATCGTCCTTCGCGGTCAGGTAGTAGACCTTCTCCAGACGATAGACGCCGTTTTCCTCGCTGGCTCTGACCTCAGCGGGATAGGCGGAAATGCCGGGGAGTGTATCTGCGGCAGAAATCATTGTGGATACCGTATCGGCTTCTGTCATGGGTTCTGCGGCCAGCGCCGCGACGCTCATGCTGCACAGCATCAGCGCCGCGCAGAGTGCAAACGCAACTTTCTTTTTCACGCTTCGTCCTCCTTCCTCAGCGAACGGGCCGGTTCTGCTCCGGCTGCTTGCGCTCCTGCGGAGAGATCTCACGCTGAATATCATTTTGCAGCTTACGGAAATACTTTTGCAGGCTGTCCACCACGCCGCGACGATCCTGCACCTCCATACCGTCAAACACCTGCCCCACACGGCTCACATCGGGCTGCGGGGTCTCCACGCCGAAATTGCGGCAGAGCATATAGCTGACGCTCTCGGCGTCCATGGCGCAGTCCTCGCGGGTATAGTAGGGATAGCGTCCGTGGTCATGGATACCGGCGTGGACGATCTCGCGGGAGAGCGCCGCAAAGATCTTGCTGTCGATCAGGCGGCTGGATACCGTAATGCTCTGCGTTTTAGGATCATAAACGGCGTCCTGGTACATGGTGTTGCTGGTGACCACGGGAACGGGGGAGCTGTCCAGCAATCGGCGCAGAGCGGCGTCCATTTCCGGTGTATTGTCTTTCAGGCTCAGCGCCGGAACACCGGCCTTGCCGTGGGTCTGCGTCACATCAAAAACACGCCCGATCTTATAGCCGTGATACTCCCTTCCGTCCTTCACATAGGTGTCTGACACACGGATCTTCATGCCGTTCTCATCGCGGTTAACGCTGCGCCCCAGCCGATTCCACACCTCCAGGCTGTTGATGTAGGTGATGTCCGGGTTCTGCGCCATCGCCAGCATCACATTGGATGCGCTGTATCGCGGGTTGATGGCCTGCGTGTCCAGATAGTGGAGGTATGCGCCGGGTTCACTGGTGACACGCATGACCGCATCGTCGGAAAGCTGCCCCAATTCCTCGCGCTCCGCTGTTTTCTTTGCCTTCCAGTCCTCGTCCCTCTGCTGCTTCTGCTGGATCAAATCGTCTAACTTTGCCATGTTCATTTCTCCTTTTCAAAATCCATTTATTCCCGCGTGGGCATAGCCATTTGAATGGCTTCCCGCACGGTGTCCTTGGTGGGTGCCGTGCCATCCCGTTCTGCCGCAGCTTGCAGTGCCATCAGGCGGCTGCGGACGGAGGGGCGGGCGTCAGCCTTCTCCGTAGCCGGTTCCGTAGACGCTCTCGCACCAGTCCCGCGCTCCTTGGAGCTGTTCTCGGACGGAGCGCGGGCGTTCTCTTTTTTTGCGGCAGTATCCTCCTTCACCGGGGCTGGATAGCCCATGCGTTCAAAAATGCGGTTGATCTGCTTGGCGTCCCTGGCCTTCGCCATGATCTCCACCGTGCCGGTCTTTTCCACCTTGTTGACGATGGGGTAAAACAGGACGCCATAGCGTTTGGCCTCCATCTGAAAGCCCTTCAAGTCCTCCTGCTTGACGGAAAAGATCGTCAGCTCCTCGCCGTCGTGGATCAGGCGCTTGAGGTTGGTCTTACCGGCGAGCTTCTGGTTGTCATTGGCAAGGGCGATCAGAAGGGCGGCAAGGTTTTTCGCCCCCAGCCCTGCCAGCTTGAGGGCACTCTCGGTGATCTGGATGCCCTCACGCACCATCAGGTCAGCGGTTTCACCGTTGGTACTCATGCTCGTGTTCCTCCTTGTTTTTTAGATTATCCTGCCGTTCAGTCTGCGCCTGCTGGCACTGCTGGGATACCCTCGGAATGTCTGCCTGTATCCTGCGGCACAGCCGCACTTCCCGGCGTTTCTCCCGCAAGGCGGCAGTCTGCTGTTGGATCTCCGCGCTGTACTTGGCTTGTGTTTCTTCATCGCTGGTGTTCCTCCTTTCCTGATAAAGTGGTTTTCTCTGTTCCTCCAGCAAGCGGATGTCCCACTCCAGCACACGGATACGCTGCTCCAGCTCCGTTTCGGTAGTGATTCCGCTTGATAAAAGGTATTTGAATTGCTGCTCATACCGCTCCAAATGAATGACCTCCCGCTTGACGGAAAAGGGCAGCTTGGGCGGCAGTTTTTTCCGCCTGCCCCCACGCAGCAGGTAGAGGTAGCGGAGGTAGAGTGCGTGAAAGCCGGTAATTTTCTTTTTTCGGACGGTGGACAGCTTACCCTTCATGCGATAACGCTTGACGGTATGGGCGATGATCGGCGGGGCCATGCCACCGTGCCGTTGCTTGGAAAGTCGCGCCATAATATCCGCTTCGGTGTAGCCCTCGCCCAAGCTGTCCAGGCGGATCGCCCGCTTTGCGCCGGGGGGCTTGACCGTGGTGTATTTCCGGTTGGGGCTGCGGCGTACCTCGTAACCGTTCTTTCGCAGCAGCATGAGAAAGGTATCGTAGGTGTAGGCTTGCCCAATGATCGTGTCAATGTCGGCGCGGATGATGCCGCGCACGGTGGGCTTGCCGCTCTGCTCCGCCTTCCACTCGGCGTAATGCTTGCCCTTGCCCTGCGGGGCGATGACGGATAAATCGTTTTCCCGGCACAGTGCGTCTGAGGTACCGCGCACATCGTTGTAGTAGCTCTCCGGGCTGGAATGATACTTGTGGCCGTCCGTGCGGGAGACAGAATTGACCACGATGTGATTATGGGGATGGGCCTTGTCCAAATGGGTCCCGATGACGACCTCAAAATCATTGCCGAACAGACGCCGTGCAAACTCACACCCGATCTCGTGTGCCTGCTCCGGCGTGACCTCGCCGGGTGCAAAGGATTGGATGAAGTGGTAGCCGAGAACGCCACCCGTCTTTTTGTATTTCTTTTTCGTTTTCTGCATGGCAGCAAAGGCGGTTTCGGCAGGCCGGCAGTTCAGCGTGGTCACAAAGCGCACAGTATCGGTTTTCTCTGGGTCAGCGGTGTAGACGATCCGCTCGTCCAGCTCGGTCTTTTCCCCATTGACGGCGTACTTCACGCGGTCGTCCAGCCTTGCGCGGATGGCGAATACCTTGGTGTATGCCATGTCACAGCCGCTCCGCGATGTTCCAGATCGTTTCCTGCGCCGCCGTGATCGCGGCGATGTCCTCACCGCTGGCAAAGCCGCGGGCGTTGACTGTGCGGGCAATCTGATTGATGTTGTTGCCGATGGCGGCGAGCTGGCGGCGTATCTCGGCATACTCATCAGGCGGACGGGGATACAGGGTAAGGCCCATGATGAGGCTACGGATAAATGATTCTGTACTCAAGCCTGTATAAGACACCTGCTTTTTCAAATGGCGGTGTTCTTCTTCGGTTAAGTGGATTTCCACTCGTTTATATCGTTTTCGCAACAGTTCACCTTCTTTTGATATGGGGATATTAAGGGGCTGCGCCCCTTAACAAGCGCATTTGACCGGTCAAATGCTATGCTTGCGACTGCAAAGCAGCCGCAGGCCGCTTGCAGTCCTAAACCAGCCGAAAAAGAAAATCAGCGTGCGTTATCGCCACGGGTTCTTACCTTGCCGCCGATTCCTTTCACAAGCCGGAGCTGGTCGTTGTAGTCCTTTCCGCGCCGTGGTGGGTTGTCGATGACCTCATACTCGGAAAGTTTCTTTTGAATGGCTGCCGACGCCGCCCGCCCCGGTGTATCGTTGTCCAGGCACAACACAATTCGCGTTACGCCGGGGTGATCCGCCAGATATTGCTCCAACGCTGCGGGGAATCGGATGGAGCCATCCTTCCGTGGCTGATAGATGCCAGAGAGGGACAGCGTATTGGCGCTGCGCCAGTCCTGCCCCCGCAGCTTCAGCAGCGTCAGGTAAGAAAGGGCGTCAATGGCAGCTTCAAATACACAGAGGGTTTTGCCACCGGCGCGGAGGGGAACGGCAAAGGAAAACCGCTTATCACTGCCGGGGACTTCACCGGCAAAGGTGGTATCCGAAAGAGTTCCGCGCAGCGCACCATAGGCAGGCTTTCCATGTTCATAACCCACGAATACGCAGTTATGACGCTCGGCATCCTCGTAAAGCTGCCCGTGCTTGATGCAGTGGTTGATGATCTCCGCATCAATGCCCCGGCTCCGCAGATATGCAAAAACACGCCGATTGTCGGCGTGTTTGGGTGGCAGGATAAATTCAGTTTTCAGAAGCGGTGCAGTACGCATTGGCGTGGGCGGCACACGAGGCAATTCTCCAAGGATGCGCTGAACGGCATCCAGAAAGGAAAGTCCCTCCACGCGGGTCAGATAGTCCAGCGCATTCGTGCCGCCGATGTTCCGCGACCACCAGCACCATTTCCCGTTGGAGATTTTCAGGGAATCGTGGGTGCGGGTAGTGTAGGTGTTCCCGCCGATATGGACCAGCTCCTCCGGATCAAAGCGGCGCAGGTAGGTCAGCAGGTCCATCTCGCGGGCGGTGGCGATCTGGTCTTTTGATAGATAGGGCACAGTGTTCATCTCCTGGAGACATGAAAAAAGCGCAAGCATTTCTGCCTGCGCTTTAGACTTATTAAGTTCCATTTCTGAGTATTTCAAGATATGCTTCGTAAGAAAACACACGATTTCGTGCTGCATTTGTCGTTTCACGCAGGATACCCAACTCCACAAGCGTCTTTACCGCGGTAGAAGTCGTGTTATAGCTGATTTTAAGAGCCTCTGATGTGTGCTTAATATCAATGATAGGATGCTTTTCAAGGTAATCGAACAGCATACGCAGATTATCCTTTTTCCGCTTTGGCTTTGGCAACAAAGCGATATTCTTTTCATGCAGTTTTGAGAGCTTTTCTATAGATTCCACAGCATCTGAGGCTGCGGAATCTACTGCCTCCAAGAAGAATTTTACCCATTGCTCGTAGTTTCCGCTTCTGCGTACCTCGCTGATTCGGTCATAGTATTCCACCTGATTCTTTTTCAAAAAGTAGGACACATAGATAACTGGTTCCTTCAGTAATCCCTGTTCCATCAGATAAAGCAAAATCAGCAATCTGCCGATTCGTCCATTGCCATCCAAAAACGGGTGAATCGTTTCAAATTGATAGTGGATCAAGGCAGCCCGTACCAGAGGATCATAGTCCTGATTTTCGTTGATATACTTTTCCAGATCCGACATAGCAGTCACCATATCTTCCGGATTTGGCGGAATATATCGCGCATCCTTCAAGCCGCAACCGGCAGGGCCAATCCAGTTCTGTGAGCGTCGAAATTCTCCGGGGTTCTTTTCCTGCCCACGGACGCCTTCCAACAAAATAGCATGAGCTTCACGGAAAAGACGGTTACAAATAGGAAGTTCATGAAGCCTTGTAAGGGCATATTGAGTTGCCTTTACATAGTTCACGACATCTGCTGTATCCAAGTTTGCGTTGGTATCAAGCTCAGGGTCAAGGATGTCGTCCAAGGTACATTGTGTTCCTTCCATCTGCGAGGACATGAGCGCCTCTTTGCGGACATACATAGATATAAACAGCTCGGCGTTTGGAATCAATTGGGCAGAAACATCCAACTGCTTCAAACTGCGGCTTGCCTTGACCAGAATTTGAAGCATATCCTCATCGAATTCAAGTCCCGGAACTGGTGGAAGTGGATTAGGACAAAATGACTGATATGAAGTATCTCCCGGCATATTATTGACAAATTTACCTGCTCGGTTCATCTGTTCATGCGCCTCCTTTTGAAAGAAGTTGAAATATACTCTCTACTATACCTGCTTTATTTCAAAAAGACAATCACTTTTTGAAATAAAGCCATTTGTTCCTTTGCCTTATTTCAAAAACGATTTTACCTCTCCGGCGCGTCCTTTTTCGCCGCCTTTCGCTCCACACTGCGCTCCGGCTTGGCAAGCTGCTCCATTGCGGCATTGATCACGCACGAGTGATTGTCCACAGCGTAAACATCTGTATGCCCGCCCATCTGCTTTTGGAGCGCCGCAAAGTGGCCTGCGGCCTGACGCGCCGGTGGGTAAAACCGCTCATCGCCTGTGCGCTGCGCCATGGTGCAGGCCAGCACGAACATACAGCGGTCCTTGCCGTAGGTGGTTGTCCAATCCTTCAAAAAGACAGACAGCGTTCCATCGTTGTAGGCGTTGGTCGCGTCCTTCTCAAAGGCTCCCGCACAGGTCAGCGTCCGATCCCGGCTGGCCATCCACTCAAAGACCTCTCCGCGAGCCATGGCTTCCGAACGGGTGTTAGGGTATATGGGCTGCGCGGGATCTCGATATTTTTCTTCGACTCTTTTCCGAAGAATATCATCCGCACAGCACGCAATGCTGTCTCGAAAGGCGTCCATCTCATCCGTATCGCGGGAGAGCCAGTCTGTATAAAGCTGTGACAGGGGATGCTCAAACTCGTTCAGCACCGTAAGCTGCCGCTCGGAGAGACTTGTTTCATCCTCAAAAAGCATCAGCAGGTTGTCCCGGCAGGCAATTTCATAGGCATGAGAAATGATCTCATCCACAGGCTTTGCTTTCAGATCGGTCAGAAACGTCTCGTTTTCCGCGGACATACGCTCATAGAGTTTATTTTCCAACTGTTCCTTTGTCATGGTAAACCTCCCTTCATCTTGCCAATCCCGCCCGCATCCGGTGGGCATAATTGGCGACGCTGTATCGTTTCATATAGGCGTTTTCGCTGGGGGCCGGACTGTCAAAGTCCAGCCCCTTCATGCGGGGATCGTCGGTGCCGTTCAGCACCGCCTCCACCGGAATGACGCGGAGTCTGCCGGAGCATTTCAGCTCCCCGCCGAATACCCCTGCGGCACAGTGGAATCCCCGGTCGCCGCACACCCACAGCAGCTTCTTTCCTGCGGGAATATCTCCAAATGGCTGCTTCAAAACAATAACGGAATGTGGTTCCGCACCGGCCACCTCATAGTAGCCGGACTGCTCCGCCTTTTCGTATGCCTGGATCAATTTCTTGAATTTGTGCTGCGGCTCGATGTAGAGCCAGCTTTCCTGATAACCCATAATATCCTCCATTTTCTATTGGTTTTACCGCTCCAACTGCGGTCTGCGGCGCTCCGGCGGCCTTTGATCCTCGTCCGGCTCGGTGTCTACGATCTCAGGCTCCTTGTGGTCTAAATTCAGCAGGGAATTCAGTTCCTCCAGCCGTGCCGTTTTGGTGTTCAGCTCCGTCTCGCGGGGAAACGGCTTTTGTACCTCTGCCTTTGCGGTTTCCAGCTGCGTTTGCAGGTTGGAAAGCTGCTCCCGGCAAGCCTGCTCCTTGATGGGCAGTCCCTCCAGCGCATTGTCCATGCGCTGCAAATTGCCGAACACATCGGTTCCCAGCGTAACGGTATGGCGGAGCTGTCCGATCATGGTCAGGCAGTACTCCCGCGCAAAGGTATCAAAGGCCAGCTCCAGCGTCAGGCCGCGATAGCTGCCGATCTGTGTCGCCGCCGGGGAGAGCATCGTTTGGCACATGGTCAGCAGCGCCGCGCCCGCCTCCTTCTTGTCGGCATGGGTGACGCCCGCCAGTGTAAGCGGAGAGAAGCCGTCCTCATTGGGATGGGTATTCTCCTTGACCGTGGCAATATCCGCGCCATACCCGGCGATCCGTGCCTGCGTTTCTGCGATTTGCTTCGGGAAATCCTTACTGATGGCGTCCTCCAGCGCGTATTTCTGAGAAAGGTGGTTGGCTTTCAGCAGTTTCAGCTTGGACACCTCAATGTCCAGATCCATCTTTTCTTTAATCATGGGGTTGCCGCTGGCCAGCGCCTTGATCTCGGCATAAGAAAGCGCCTGTTCGTCTACATCTTCGGCAGAACGGACAGGCGATTTGCTGGTCATAATTTGCGATATAAATTTCTGCTTGCTCTCCACAAGCTGGTAAAGGTAGGCGTCGAAGGTGCCCTCGGTGACATAGCTGTAAATGTCCACTTCGGGGTTCTCATTGCCCTGGCGGATGATGCGTCCCTCTCGCTGTTGGAGGTCAGAGGGACGCCACGGACAATCCAGATGGTGCAGGGCGATGAGCTTTTGCTGGCAGTTGGTGCCAGCGCCCATGCGCTGGGTGCTGCCCAGCAGGATACGCACCTGACCGCTCCGCACTTTGCCGAACAGGTCTTTCTTCTGTACCTCGCTCTTGGCGTTGTGGATGAAGGCGATCTCGTTTTCGGGAATACCCAATTCCAGCAATTTTGCGTGAATATCATCATAAACGCTGAAAGTGCCGTCATCCTTCGGTGTGCTGAGGTCGCAAAAGATCATTTGGGTGGAACGCTTGTCCGCGGTGCGCTGCCAGATCTCAAACACATTTTCGGCGCACTTGGCGGCTTTGCTGTTGGGATCGCTGGGAAGCATGGGGTTGACCAGCCGCTGATCCAGCGCCAGCTTGCGGCCATCGTTGGTTATCATCAGCATATTGTCCACGCTGCTGTCCACCTCGCGGTTGCGGACTTTCTCAGCGCGCTCCGCCAGCGACGCCACGATCTCTTTCTGGTACTCCGATGGTTTCAGGGCGATATTGTGGTAATGTGCCTCCGGCACGGGGAGCTTGAGCATATCCGCCGTCTGAATGTCCGCCACATTTTTGAATACGCTCATCAACTCCGGCAGGTTATAAAACTTGGCGAATCGCGTCTTGGCGCGATAGCCGGTGCCTTCGGGAACGAGTTTGTCAAGATGATTTTTGTAAGTTTTCTAAATTCAAATATTTATCCGCTGAAAAATCTCCCAACATCTCGTGTC
>OKSB01000581.1_pt1 | contig 39964 bp, 32 predicted proteins | sample 1601171 | NCBI WGS metagenome assembly OKSB01 (sample SAMEA3541496, study PRJEB24748) | human gut metagenome | biome: human gut; feature: human-associated habitat; material: faeces | place: China | collected 2012 | reverse complement strand
AAAGGAAGGATGTATTTCATGGACGAAAAGTATAGCGCGCTATTTACTCCGTGGAAGATTGGCAATGTCGAGATCAAAAACCGCATTGTCCAGTGCTCCATGGGCGGCACCTCTCTGTTTGGATGGCTGGAGCCCTGCCACTTTGATAAGGAAGCTGCGAACTTCCTGCTCAACCGTGCACAGGACGGCGTCGGTCTGGTTCTCCCGGGCATGCAGTGTGTCCGCGACACCATGGGCCGCAGATGGCTCTGGCAGAACAAGAAGATGTTCAAGGAACTCGCCGACTACATGGTCGAGTACCACAAGACCGGCTCCAAGCTGTTCATTCAGCTCGCCGCTGGTTTCGGCCGCTCCATGGCTGTTGCCCCCTGGATGGTCACTCTGAACAACAACAAGGTGCTCGGCGCCCTTGCCAAGCCCGTCATCGACGTCAGCTACTGCTGCGCTTCCGCTTCCGCTACCCCGAACCGTTGGCAGGAGGACATGCTCTCCCGCCCGATGACCGTCGAAGAGATCCACGAGATGGTCGATGCGTTCGGCAAGACCGCAAAGCTGCTGCGTGAGGCCGGTGTCGACGGCGTTGAGATCCACGCTGTCCACGAAGGCTATCTGCTTGACCAGTTCACCATCGCCAACTGGAACCATCGTACCGACGAGTACGGCGGCTCTTTCGAGAACCGTTTCCGCTTCCCGGTCGAGATCGTGCAGTCCATCAAGCGTCAGGCTGGCGCCGACTTCCCGGTGTCCCTGCGTTACTCCGTCGTCTCCAAGACCAAGGCTTGGGGTAAGGGCGCTATGCCGTATGAGACCGACTTCGAAGAGTTCGGCCGTGACATGGCTGAGTCCGAGAAGGCCATCAAGTACCTGGGCGATGCCGGCTACGACATGTTCAACTGCGACAACGGTACTTACGACGCATGGTACTGGGCACATCCGCCTCAGTACATGCCCGACAACTGCAACCTCGAGTACGTCGAGCACATCAAGAAGTTCACCGACAAGCCCGTCGCCTGCGCCGGCCGTATGGATCCGGTCAAGGCCGCGGAAGAGATCGCTGCCGGCCGTCTCGATGCAGTTGCCATCGCGCGTCAGAACCTCGTTGACCCCGAGTGGATCCACAAGATCCTCGAGGGCCGTCAGGACGAGATCAAGCCCTGCATCCGCTGCCACAACGGTTGCTTCAACTTCGCGAAGTTCAAAGGCACGGCGAACATCCAGAGCACGCAGGATTCCCTGCACCTGGGCCGTTGCGCGCTGAACCCGACGACCATGCAGCACAACAAGTATAAGATCGTCCCGACCAAGAACCCGAAGAAGGTCGCCATCATCGGCGGCGGCATCGGCGGCATGGAGTGCGCGCTTGTCCTCAAGAAGCGCGGCCACAAGCCGGTCCTCTTCGAGAAGACCAACGAGCTCGGCGGCCTGTTCCTCACCGCTTCCGCGATGAGCTTCAAGGAGAACGACAAGGAACTCATTGAGTGGTACAAGAAGGAAGTCGCGAAGCAGGGTATCGATATCCGCTTCAACACCGAGGTCACCGACCTTGGCACCATGCGCGGCTTCGACGAGATCATCGTGGCCACCGGCTCCGTGCCGAGAACCATGCCCATGATCCCGGGCTTCGAGAAGACCATGAGCTTCACCGAGCTGCTCAAGGAGAAGAAGGAAGTCGGCGACAAGGTCCTGTTCTTCGGCGGCGGCCAGTCCTCCTGCGAGGCGGCTTACGACCTGATTCTCCAGGGCAAGCACCCGATCATTGTCGAGTACGCCGGCGACCTGGTTGCTGCTCAGGCTACCTGCCTTGCCAACACCTCCTTCCTGCGTGACGCGATGGAGTACCACAAGGTTCCGACCTACCTGCACTCCACCATCACCGAGATCCACGACGGTGGCGTCACCGTCAAGGGTCAGGACGGCAAGACCTTCGAGGTCGCTTGCGACAACGTCATCAACGGCATCGGCTTCGTGCCGGCTCCGGTTGGCGACAAGGGCCGTCACGTGCACCGCGTCGGTGACTGCGTTGCCATCGGCAACCTGCGCACCGTCATCTGGCGTGCATGGGATGTCTGCATGAAGATCTGATCTTCGGCTGACACCAAAAACGCATAAAACCCGCGCGGGTGCAGAGCGATCTGCACCCGCGTTTTTGCGTCCATAGATACATATGCAAAAGGAGCGCTCGCACATATCAGCGAGCGCTCCTTTTCGTCTTTATAAAATATCCAGCAATGCTTCCAGCCGCGTGATGCGCCAGTCCGCCTGCGGCGGCATGGCCGTGCCGCGATCGGCCGGGTCAAACCAGCAGGTGTGCATCCCCGCTGCCCTGCCGCCTGCGATATCCGCCGTGAGGGAATCGCCGATCATCAGGCACTGCTCCGGCCGAACGCCCGGCAGCTGCGCCAGACACCGGTCAAAAAACACCCGGCTCGGCTTCTCCGCGCCCAACTGCCCGGAGATGAACAGCTGCTCAAACGCATCGAGCATCCCGGCCCGGCGCAAACGATTCACCTGCTGCGCATACGGCCCGTTGCTCGCAGCGCACAACCGGTATTTCCCGTACAGCTGTGCCAGCACGGCCGATGCCCCGTCGACCGGCACCGCACTCTCGTGCAGCCGGACGCGGAACGCATCCTCCATCGCCGCACCGTCGGCCTCCAGCCCGAGCCGCGCCAGGATCGTCTGCCAGCGCACGTCCCGCAGCCCGGCGATCGTCAGCTCGCCGCGCTCGATCCGCGCCCAGAGCTTGTCGTTCTCCACTTGAAACACGGCAAACATCTCCGGCGCAAACGGCAGGCCAGCCTCGCAGAAGATCTCCTCCATGGCCTGCATCGCACCGGCGCTGAAATCCAGCAATGTGTTGTCGATATCGAAAAGAAGTACATTCGGTTTTTCCATGGTTCGCCCCCTGTTCATTCGCGGCCGGATGCCGGTGCGCGGCGCCGGCGCGCATTGACTGCGCGAAACACCGTCGACACCAGCAGGATACCGACAGCCAGGCTGCCCGCGATTCCGGCGGTCTCCAGTCCCTTCTGCAGCGCTGCCTGCACGGAACCCGAAAGGCCGATACTCATCGTGTAATAAATACCCGCGCCGGGCAGCAGCGGAATACTGGAAATGACCAGATACGACGTGACCGGACACTTGCGCCAGCGCCCCATGCCCTCGGAATAGACCGCAGCCACGACCTCGGAAAAGAAGTTGGCGCTGTAGACGCTGCTCCCTGCCCTGCTGCACAGCAGGTAAACGATCCAGGTCAGCGCGCTGCCGAGCGCACACAAAACGCTGCCCCAGTCGTGGACGTTAAACAGGATCACAAATCCCAGACAGGCGACAAACGTCGCGAGCCCCTGCGCCCAAAGCGGATAGGTCAGCGCCGCGGCCGTCTCCGCGTGCCCATAGATCGGAGTCGTAACGTACCACGCCGCCGCCGTGCCGAGCGCGATGGCGAACGCCGAGAGCAGCACCTGCACGATGCGGCTGACGCCGGAACTCGTGTCGCCGTAGATAATATCACGCATGGAGTTCGTAATGAGCAGCCCGGGCACCAGCAGCATCAGCGCGCCGATGATAACGACCGCCACGTAGTCGAGCCAGCCGAGGCCGGCAGCAACATACGCCGGCAGCGCCATGAGAAAGGACGCCGCAATGGTGCTGAAAAACGGGTTGACCTCCAGCCGGTCCATGCAGCGCGTCACAAAGCCGATGATCAGGCCACTCAGCCCCGCCCAGAGCCAATCGCGAACCGTGCCGCCGAACACGCAGCAAAAGCCCGCCGCTGCCATGAAATTGCCGAGGTAATACGTCCACACAGCGTAGCTGCGGATGGCGGCCGTCGTTTCCTTGAGCCAGCGCTGCGCCTCCTCCGGTTCCGGCACCTCGGCGCAGATGCGCCGGCTGAGCGCGTTGAGCTTTTCAATGCGCTCGAGATCATTGCCGTGGTAGCCCACGCGCTTCATAATGGTCAGCGGCTTGGCATTCGGCGCCACAAAGCTCACCGCAACACAGTTCGGGATGGCAAACGCCTGCCCCTCCGTGCCATAGGCCTCGATCACGCGGCGCATGGTCTCCTCGACCCGGTACGTCTCCGCCCCGGCGACCGCGAGCTCATAGCCGATCTGCACCGTCATATCCGCAAGAAGATAATAGTCCATACCTGTCTTCCCATAAGCAAAAGTTTCCCGGTCAAAGCCGGGCTTCCGATGGTGCCAGCGTAACACATTTTACTGTACAAATCAACGGGGATGCAATGGTTTTTGTTCCGACATTCTTCTCAAGGAGCAGCACGCCCTTACTGTGCCCAGATGCGGAGGCACAGCAGGATTTCTGTTCCAGAAATTCTGTGAATCTGCCCAAACGCTTCGATCGAAAAGAAACATCTGTTAAAAAAGGAAAGGCAAGGAATCCGGAGCGATGATTCCATTGTCAAAGAAAAGACTGTCAGCAAGATAAAAACTATGCTCATAAAGACAAGGATTATGAAGCCGCAGCGTATCATAGCCTTAATGCCATGGCCGCTGCCAACGATGGTTTTTCCGGAAAGTGTACTTTCCACGGCCCGCGTCCCAGTAACCCAGGCTTCATTTTATTTATAGAGTCAGAGTTGCTATCATATAGCAGATTCATGACATTGCCATCGAAAACATGGAGCGCCAGAAAAACGGCCTGCACGGCTGAGCGATCCGGACGCGAAAACCGGCAGAGCAAACGCTCTGCCGGTTTTCCGTTTTCCTATGCAGTCATTTCGCGTAGGCCTCTGCCACGAGCTTGCCCTGCACGAGGTAGCGCTGGTGATTGTCCCCGCGGAAGCAGGTCGAAAGTGTCAGCACCCGGTCCCCCGGTTCGGGCCAGGCGTCGGTGCGGAAGTTGGACTGCAGACTCTTTTGCGCCTGCACGGCATCAAAATACGCCGTGAAATCGTCCACATCCGCAAAATCGTGACACAGCAGCAGGTGCTCGTTCGAATGCGGATAGGCCGCGAAGATCTCATAAACGAGCATCCGGTCCGGAAGATAGATATAGATATAGCGGTGCGCCTCAAAAACCTCGGCATCCGAAAAGCCGTTGAGCTGGGCAAACATGCGCCCGTTGCGCAGGTTGTGCCCGTAGAGCACGGTCATGGGATCACTGAAATCCTTCTGGTTGTAGTCCTGGCTGAAGATGCTGCCGCCGCTGTAGTATGCGCCGTTTTCGCTGTGCTTGGAGTAATACTCCTCCTCACCCGCGCGCTGCAGCACAGCGTAGCTGATGTCCGTATCCGGGATCGTGATCCAGGCATAAATATCCGGATTCATGGTCTGCAGCTCGTCAAAACCGACCGGGATCTTCACGCGTCCAAGCTGGAAGCTGCCGGCATCATCCGGGGCGTTGGTGCGCATCCGATCGCCGAAGGACTGCCCCTGGTAGTACTGAATGATGTACCACACGCACCACGCGCACGCACATAGCGCTGCAAGCGCCACAAGCACCAGCACACTGCGCACAAGGATCTTTTTCGTTTTCATCGTTCACCTCATAAAACAAAAGCTCCATGAACGAATCATGGAGCTTTGTTATCATAGTTATGCCATCTTACTTGGCGCGAACCAGCTTTTTTCCGCAAAACAGCACCGCTCCGACCGCAGCAACGGCCGCTAGGATCACCCACAGGATGCCAAACGACTCACCGGTCTGCGGAGAGGTCTTGCCGGAATCGGGATTGACATTCGGATTCGTGTTGCCCTTCTCCGGGCTGGTAACATTGCTGGCAGCAAACGCCGTCGCCGACAGTGCAAACACAAGCACGAGTATCAGAAGAATAGCCACAAAACGCTTCATTATGTAACTCCTCCATTCATAAACTTACAACTTCTAATAGTAGTATAATTTTACACCGAAACGGTGTAAAATGCAAGGGTTATTTTCAAAAAATAACCGTTTTCAGTCAACCATCCACCGGCTCGTAGAAAATATCCAGGACCATCTCCAACAGCGCATCGGGATCGACCTGATACTCTGCGTGCTTCTGCGCGCCCATAACCGATGTGCCGGGCACGTTGACAATATCACCTGAGAAATGCATCCCGCTCGCCTGCTGCGCCAGATAGACCATCATGGCGGTGTTGATGTTCGTCGTGATATTGCGCCGAACATCGTTATAGAGCGCCAGCACGCTCGCCGGGTCCTCCTTGACCTGCGCGAGCATCTTGTTCACCAGCGCGAGCACGACCTGCTTCTGCCGCTGCATGCGCTGGTTGTTGCCCTCGGTCGAGTCTGCGCGGTAGCGGATATAATTCTCCGTGCGCTGACCGGTGAGCGTCACGGGCTGTCCGGCGGTGAAACCGGAAAAGCTCGCATCCGGCGTGACAGTCACGCCGCCGACGCTGTCAACGAGCTGGCGGATACCCTGCATATAGATCGATCCGTAGGCCGGGATCGGCAGGTCATAAAACAGGCGTGAAACAGCCGCGCTCGTCAGCTCGCAGCTCCGCTCTGCTCCGTCGCCGTAGGAATAGGCCAGCGCCAGCTGCGCCGTGGCCGTGCCAACGTGTGCGCCGGTGCTGTCAAGAACGTCAAGCGTGCACATCGCATCACGCGAGATGGACACAAGCGTCAGCTCCTGGTTACGCATGTCGAGCACCGCAAGGATATTCGCATCCGACTGGTTTGCGTTTCCATAGACGCCGCCGGTATCCTGCTTGACCTCCTCGTCCACACCCATGAGCAGGATCGTGACAATGTCGGTATTGTAGCGGTAGAGTTGGCCGTTGTAACGCACCGTGCCAGAGCCAAGCTCCTCCACATCATCGCGGGCAATGTTCACCCCGTCGTCGTTCGTCAGCGCATTGCGTCCGACCGCCGACAGGATCAGCACCGTGCCGGCCAGGATCAGCGCAATGGCAAGCAGAACGCACACGATGATGACCAGCACACGCGTGCCGCGGCTCATGCGTTTTTTTGGTGGCTGCACCGCCGGTTGTTCCCTGGCGTCTGACACAGACATCCCCCCTCGTTTCCGAATTTCCTTCTGAGCGCATGATACCACATCCCGGCAGATGTTGTAAAGCCGGAGAACGGGATACGCAGTTGCCTTTTCCCACCGCACTTCCCCATATACAGCTCCCTTGTTTGTATCTCCCCCTTTGGTCCTTTTGCTATGCCGCATCTAAAATGGCGTGCATTTCATCTTCGTCTTTCGCACCGTCATCCACTCCAAACAAAAAGTGTATGTGATTATCTGCAAGCGCCATTTATTCGTCTTTCCTCCAAACCATTTTATTGACGATGCCCGTGTAGCTCTGAATGATCCTCGCGACCTTCATAGACACGTTTTCAGCAGTGTAACCCGCTACCGGTGTGCCAAAGCATTCCGCCCGCTGCATCCCGACAGCCATCTCCACCGCCTGCAGAAGGGAGTCTGCGTCGATTCCGGCGAGTACAAAGCATCCCGCGTCCAGCGCTTCCGGGCGCTCGGTGGAGGTCCGGATGCTGACAGCCGGGAAGGGCTTGCCCACAGACAGAAAAAAGCTGCTTTCCTCCGGCAGCTCGTTCAGGGTTTTCTCCACACTGCCACGGGCCAATTCCTTGATCTAACCCTTGATTATTTCCTCATTTAGCTGTACATTTTTTGGACATAGTTTGCTGTCTCCTTTCAGAATGTTTATGTGGTAACTTCATTCTACCAGAGCCTACAAGCTATGTCTTCTTTTATGCTCTTTTCAATTTGTGCAAATTATTATATCTTATCTGTTATTGTACCTTATCTATTATCTTATCAGATCTAGCGGTCCGTCCAGAGACGCCGAATCCGCTGAAAACAGAAAAAGATGGCAGACCTCACACCTCCGTCTTGGGTTCTGGCGGATCGTCTATGTTTTTTTGCTTAGGCTGCGTGTGTAATCGGGACGTTCTCACCACGGAGCATCCCACCCGAAATGGGTCTAAGTTGACCTTTCTCTGTGATTTTGCTGTTATTTCAAAATATTTTTTCATGGCGCTGGTGTATGGTTGTCTAAAAGCAGCGGTGATTTTTTGATAGCGCAGGGTGATTGTCATCTGACAATTACCCTACGCTATCAATTTGTTATGTTGTGGAGTCTAGCTTGGGCTGTTCAATGTCTGCAGTTTCTGCAGAGAATTGGATATATTATCCTCTTCGAAGATTTCGACATTGACGATAGAAACACTTTCAACGGTTATCTCCGTTCGGTGTACTGCACTGTAACACCGTTTTCCAAAGCGTACTGTTCCGAAGCGGAACCGCTTTCGACTACAAGAACAAGAACAGTTAGGTCGCAGTCATCAAATACGTCTATTGATTCACGCGCAATGATAGTTTCGGAGTCTTCAGGCTTGATAGTGATCGTCTCAAACTCATCAACCGACTTAGGAAGTACGACCTTTGCAAGCTTCTCGCAATCAGAAAATGCAGCTTCACCAATTTTTTCAAGCTTATCAGGCAACTCGACAAAAGTGATTTCTTTGCAGCCAGAAAAAGCGTATTCTTCGATTTCTGTAAGCTGACTATTGTCCTCAAAACTAACGGAAGTCACTTTATCAAGACCGTCGAATGCATATGCCCCTATCTTCTCTACTTGCTTGCCTACGATTACATGCTCAATCTCATCGGCAAATTCTGCCCACGGCGCCGCAGCATCGGGACTGTAGCTATTCATCTCACCCGTTCCGCTTATCTCAAGAGTTTTATTCTCAAGCTTCCATGTAAGATTGGAACCACAGGCGTTTGATGTAACTGCAGGCATTTCGGAAATGTCATCAAACAAAGCTGGCGTAGTTTCCGATGAAGTGGGGTGGGCCATAACCGCCAAACTCTCCCCAGTCTGTGAATCGTTCGCATTGCGGACAACATAACTCACGTCGTGATCGATTGCCCACCGTTCGGCGTAGCTGCCGGAGGTCACAGTGAGCACCACCTGATTGCAGCCGCGCAACACATTGCCACTCATATAGGTCAGGCTGTCCGGCAGAACGAGCGCCCGCAGATTCGTGCAGTCGCGGAACGCGTTGCCGTAGGCGGTCTTGACGCACCCCGGCAGGGTCAGAGAGCGCAGGTTCGTGCAACCGCTGAACGCAGAACCGCCGATGGTCGCAACCTGACTGCCGTCCGCAAAGCGAACCTCCGTTAGAGAGCTGCATCTATAGAACGCGAAGTCGGGCAGAGTGGTGATTCCCGCCGCAATATCCACCGAGCGGATAGACTCCCGATAGGCCGCCCAAGCCACCGCACCGGCGCTCGAGGGATTGCTCAGCGCACCGGTTCCCTGAATACTCAGTGTTCCATCGCTGTAGAGCACCCACGATGCGCTGCTGCCGCAGCTGCCGCCGGCCGTAATCTCCCGGTCGCGCTCGGTATAACGCAGGTTGTTGTTGATGGCGTACTGCTTCGCGTAACTGTTATACGCCACGTTCAGAACCACCTGTCCGCAGCCCGCGAAGGTATTGCCCGCGATATAGGATGTGCTGTCCGGCAAATAAATCTTCTCCAGAGAAGAGCAGCCGCGGAACGCGTTGCCGTAAATCATCTTGACATAGCCCGGAAGTACCAGCTCACGCAGGCTTGTGCAGCCATTGAAAACGGAGCCGCCAACCGTTGTCAGGCAGCCACCCTCCGCAAACTGCACACTCGTCAGGGCGCTGCAGCCAAAGAACGCGAAGTCGGACAGGCTGGTAATCCCCGCATCCACATACACCGTTTTGATGACCGTCCGATAGCCGGACCAGCCGACCGCCGCCGCATAGGCCGCGTTCGTCATGCTGCCGCTGCCGCGGATATACAGGGAACCGTCGCTGTACAGCTCCCACGAGGCATTTGCGCCGCAGGAGCCGCTGGCAATCACCGCGCAGGGGCGCTCCGTATAGGCCAGATTCTTCCGTACGGCATACTGCTTGGCGTAGCTGTCGTACCCGACGCTGAGCGTCACAGCATTGCAGCCTGTGAACGCCGAATCGGCCATATACGAGACGCTTTCGGGCAAGTACACACTCGTCAGTGCCGCACAGTCACGCCACGCGTTGCCGTAGACCGTCTGCAGGCGGTCGGGCAGCGTCAGCTCCGTCAGGCTCGTGCAGCCACGCATCGCGGAGCCGCCGACCGTCGTCAGAAGGCTGCCCTCCGCGAAGCGGATCTCTGTCAGCGCCGCGCAGCCGTAAAACGCGTAGTCGGGCAGATTGGTGATGCCCGCGTCCACGCTGACCGTGCGGATCCTGCCGCGGTAGGCATACCACGCGACGGAGGCGGCATTCTTCGGGTTGGTCATGCTGCCGCTGCCGCGGATATACAGCGCACCGTCGGCATACAGCTCCCACGAAGCGCTTGCGCCGCAGGAGCCCTGCGCCACAAGCGCAGCCGCGCGCTCCACATAGGCGATATGGTTGCGCACGGCATACTGCTTGGCGTAGCTATCATACCCAACGCTAAGCACCACATTGCTGCAGCTTTCAAATGCGGAGGAGGGGATAAACTGGATGCCGTCCGGCAGATAGACGCTGCGCAGACCCGTGCAGCGCGCAAACGCGCGGCCGTTGATCGTCCGGAGGCTATCAGGCAGCGTCAGCTCCGTCAGGCTGCGGCAATCGTAAAACGCGGAGCCGCCGATCAGATTCAGCTTTTTGCAGTCCTCCAGATTGATCCGTGCCAGATGCGAGCAGCCGTTGAACGCGGAGCCGGAAATCGTCGTCAGCTGGCTGCCGCTTTCAAATGTTACGTCCGTTATCAGCGAGCAGTAGTAGAAGCACTGCGCAGAGAGCTCCGTGATTCCGACTCCAACCGTAACTTGCCGGATCTTATCCTTAACTGTCTGCCAGGGAACCGTTGCGCGGCTGGTCGTAGATAATGCCCCGAAGCCACCGATCATCATGCGGCCATCCTGATACAGCACGAACCACGCGTCCGCGCCGCACACGCCCGCCAGCGCGACCGTGTCATTCGGCACGAACTGTCCGTCGGCGAAGGTACAAGTCTGGCCGTCCATGCTGTATTCTCCGTCATAGGCCAGTCCGTCAGCGTCGAAGTTATAGTTGACGCCGTCGAGGAACAGATACCCGGTCACGGCGCGCCCGGCGGTAAAGAACATCTTCCGGCCGCTGTCGCTGTCGACGGCCCAGCCGTTATACTGCACCTGCGCCGCATTTTCCGTGTGGCCGCAAACGGAGCACTCGAGCTCGCCGGAGGTGCGGTCATACACATAGGTATGCGCATCGTCCGCGCAGATGGGCGCCGTGCGCTTGGTATACTGGTCGAGTACGCTGACGGTGCCGTCGGTGGCCACGTTATAGGCAGTGACGGTCGCCTGATAGCGGTCGGCCGTGACGTCCACATAGGCGCTCTCAAAGTCGAGCGTCGCGACGTCGAAGTGGAAATTGGGGTTATCCACGACGGAGTAGGACTTGCCGCCGGTGGAGCCGCAGATGTAGTACACCGTGCCGTTTTCGTTGACCTGACCGTCGGTCAGCGGCGCCGTGCGGGCGTAGCTGTGGTCGTTACCGGAGAAGTAGAAGTCGATCCCGGCCGCGTCGCACGCCGCGGGCAGGTATTGCTGGTAGATCTCACCGCCGCCGGTGGGGTTGGTGTAGTAGGCGGGAACGTGCGTCACCAGCACCTTCCAGGTACAGGAGCTCTTTGCCGCGTCCTCCACCAGCCACTGAGCGAACTGCTGAAGGGAAGCCTTATCAGAGGTGTGGTTCAGCACGGCAATGTACACATCCCCGCGCTCCACAGAGTACCACGCTGCGGGAACGCCGAACACGCTCTTTGCGGCGATGGAACCGTTGCCGCTGTCATCCGCCTCGTGGTTTCCGATGACATGGATCATGTCCGTATCCCGGACACCGTCCAGAGTAAACAGATCCAAAGCGTCCTGCCACTGGTTGTAGTAGCGGACGTTGTCTACCGCGTCACCGAGCTGAACGCCAAAGTGATACCGGCCGGCCAGCTGCGCAGCGATGCGCCCCATGCCTTCAAGGGCAGCTTCCTCCTGAATGTCCGCCAGCAGGAAGAACCGTGTCTGTGCCTCAGCTGCGGGCACGGTAAAGCTGCGGGGCTCGGACCAGACAGAGCCGTCGCCGACCCGGTAGTAGTAGGTGTTTCCGGCTGTCAGCCCCTTCAGGGACACGGAGTTGACGCGGTTGATGAGCTTGCTCGAGCTATAAGAGATCAGGCGGCTCACGCCCTCTACATCCATCGCCTCAGACATATCGGCGTTAGCCGAAATCTGAACAATGGCCTGCGCCGCGCTGTGCGTCGGATTGCTCATCCAGGTGATGGTCTTTCCGTCAGCGGACGGGGCAATGTTGTAGATAACGTTATAGGGCGCACCGCTCTCGTCACCCACGGCATCATAGGCATACAGCGTGATCTGATACGAGCAGTTGCCCTGCTCGTCGGCTGCGCGCAGATTCACGCTTCCCTGACTCGCGGTCAGGGCGGAAATATCGAGTCGTCCGCTGCCGTCAGTCACGCCCAGAAGCTCATCATCAGCATACACACGGACGCCGGCCGCAGCCTTACCGTCCTGAATGACGGTAACGGTCGCGGAAGCCGCACCGCCGACGACCGCGGTATCCGCAGTGATGCGGTAGACAGCCTCAACGGGGTAATTTTCCACAGGCGTCGAGAAGCCCGCGGCGTACTGGTTCACGTCGCTGACGTCGAGGCTCTCGGTCCGCTTGCAGCCGTAGGAACCCTTCGTCACCTGCACGTTGACGCTGCTGCCCTCGGTCGTCGCGGTGGGCACGTCCACGGAGACGGAGGCCAGCCGGTCGGCGCTGAACGCCGCGTGGTCGATGGCGGTAATCTGCAGTGTCACAACGCCCTTGGCGCTGTCATAGCTCCACGTACCCGTAACGCCCGCGGGGAACGTCACATTTGTGACGGGGTAGCTGCGGGAGACGGAAATGCTCGCGGAGAGCGAGGTGATGCTGGTAAGGTCGTCGCTCGTGACGGCCAGCTCCCATGCCTTGCCAACCGTGGGCGCGCCCTGCGGGGTGAGCGACACGCCGGGCAGATCTGTCTGCTCGGCCTGCACAGTGAAGTAGCGCGTCTCACGCGTGACGTTGCCGTAGCCGTCCTTCAGATAGAACGTGATGGAGTGCAGGCCGTTGCCGAAGTGCATCAGGCCGGAGGTGCTGCCGAGAATGTCACAATCGTACTTGCCGCGATAGGTGCCGTCAAAGTAGAAATAGGCGGATTCCACGCCGGTGGCGTAGGGATCGGTCTCCTCGCTGTCGTGGTAGGTGACGAAGAAACGGAGCTTGTCGGAGTGGAGGGTCATGCCGTCCTCGAGCTCCGTTTTGGTGCCGTCGTCGTTCACGAGCTGGATGGAGGACACGACCGGAGCCGTGACGTCCTGATTGTTTGCGCCATAGATGGCGCACAGATTGTCGAGAAGAATATAGCCCTTCAGATTGGACTGGTCAAGTTTGATACCATCAGTTGTATACCAGCCAATGCCGCCGGGGGTGACCATGGCACGGAAAAGCATACCCTTGTCAATGCGAATTTGTGCACCGGCATACTGAGTCATATCCGCTTCGAGGTATTGCCAGCCAGATTTCATATTGGTATCTGCCTGATCCTTTCCCTCACTAAAATTGATATACGCTTTTGTCCAAGTTGCTCCGCCATTGGTGCTGGTAGAGATTTGGCAGCGCATCCACGGTACTGGAACACCTTCGGGAATGTAGACCCAAACGCCTAATGCCGTGGGAGTTCCTTCAAGATAAATATTATCTAAGCCAATACATGCACCATCTGTTGCCGTTATATTGGACCAGTCATACTCTAACTTTATAGCATTATGACCAAAGCGGACAATATCGGCGAATTCTTCGTCTGTATCAGATACTACAGATCCTTTGACCACAGCGCCTTTGCCATAAGAGACCGTACGAACAATGGTATCACCGGATATTGCACCTGCTGATACGGTTTCACCAATGTGTGTATAATCCTTTCCGTCTTCATCACCACCATCTAAGACCATGGTCGGCTCCATGCCGATATTCACGGTAACGGAGGCCGTCAGGTCGCCGCGCACGGCGGTAACGGTGGGGCTGCCGGAGTACTTCACGTTATCCGTGACCGTAAACACGTTGCCCGCAAAGGAGCCCGCACTCGTATCGGAGATGCTCCAGTCGATATCGCCGTCCTTGAGGTGGACAGTTTCCGACTGATAGGTCGCCTTGAAGCCGAGGTCACTGCTCTCGCTATAGTTCAGGTTGACCTCACCGGAGGTGAAGGCCAGCTTGTCGGGGTCCTGGATATGGAGCGTGGCGGTGCCGACGGTCCGGCCGCCGCTAACCATGCTCACCGTCACGTCGCCGGTCTTGCCGGAGGAAACAAAGGTGGCGGAGGCGCTGCTGCCGTTTACGGCGGCGGCGGTCACCGTGCCCATGGTCTCATCGCTGACGGTGAAGCTCACGTCCTCCGGCAGAGCCTTGGCGGGAGCGCCGGAATAGTCCATGGCGCTGGCCGTCAGGGCAATCTCGGAGCCGGGGGTATAGTACTCGCCGTCAGGCGTAATGGCGGCGTGGTCAAACTCACCGGAGGCCGCCACGGTGGAAACGACCAGAATTGTACCGGAGACAACGCGCTCGCTGCCGCCGGCCGGGGTGTTGCGCATGGTCAGGTCGCGCTCACCCTCCCGCTGGGAGATGTAGGTGGAGGAGCCGCCCTCGTCGAGCTGGATCGCCGCCACGCAGCCGAGAGCCACCATCATCTGTGCCTCCTCGGCCGCGGTATAGCCCACGGAGCGGGGCGCCATTGTGCCGTCGGCCTGGAACAGGACGACCGTGCCGTCGGCCTTCACGCCCACGCAGGTGCGGGGATAGTAGCCGCTGTTGCCGGACTCGGAGACGACGACCTCGCCGTCCCACACCATGGCGACCAGCGCGTCCACGGCCTCCAGGACCTTTACGGACGTGCCCTGCTTCTCGCTCTGGCTGGCCTCGGCCTGCGCGAGGGTCGTACCCTCCTTGAAGACGTTGACCGAGCCGTCATCAAACGCGGCGACAAAGGCGCGGCTGGAGTTGTCGTGGTGCACCACGCCGTTCATCACCAGATAGCCGGAGGGTTCGCCGGTATTGATGTTGAACCACGAAGCGTTGACGCCTCCCACTACGTTCAATCCTGTCTCTTGTTCGTAGACATGGGCCTGATCCGTGGTGGTTTTCAAGGTCCAGCCCTGCTCCTTGGGGTTGCGGTTGCCGTAGCCGGCCACGATCTTTGCGCGGCCGCCCGCGGTGTTCACCTCCATGACGTTAGCAACCGTCTGCGAGTTGCCCGCATCATTGTTGGTGATGATGACCCGCTCAGAGATGTCGGGCGCAATGGAGTGATTCTTCACCGATGTGACATGGTAGCCGGTGCCGTCGATGCTGCTGCCCTTACCCAGTTCTGCACCCTGCGGTTCCAGACCGAGAGCCGTCACTGGGAGCAGTGATGCCAGCATGCAAAGTGCCATCAACGCCGCAACCACTTTGGTTCGTTTCCTGTGCTGCATTTTTTCGCTCCCTTTTTCTTTTGATTTATTTCACTACACGCCGCGGTCATGCAGAAAAATACGGTTATTAACGGTACCAAACCCGGAAATGATGGTGCGAGATCTGCTTCTCTGGCGGCGGGTCCGGTCGATAGTTCCCATAAAGGCTGCTCAAATACCGGTCATATCCGACCGGTGCCGGGTAGCACTTCCCCTCAAACATAACCTCCGTTTTATCGAGGAACACCTCTGCCGCAAGCAATTCCCTGCGGCCATACAGGCTCCACACGACGCAACCCACATACACAGGCTTCTTCGCCTCCTGCCCGCGCCGCACCTCCGATGCGATGCGTTGGCAAAAGAATCTGCTCCCCAAACAGTGGCTGATGCACCAGAAAGTATAGAGCACCAGCCGCCTCCAGCCGGTTCGCGGCGTGGTAAATTCTTCTTCTACCGCCGCAGATACGCCGCGCCGCCACAGTCCGCAGCGTCGCGCCTGCCGCTCGCCTCCGCTCCAGACGTCAATTGGAAAAATATCAATATCCAACCCAGTAGGCAGACCGAAATTGGCGCTCGTTTCACGCTTTTCCGTCCGCATATCGCAGAGTTTGGCAAATGGCAACCGCCATGCCGGCATACGTTCCTGTGAAAAAAGCCGGTAGCACGCCGTGTCAATATCAGGCAAATGCATCAGACAGTCATAGTCCGCCCGCGGCATCAGAATATCCACATCATCATCCCACGGGATAAATTTTCCATATTTCACCGCGCCGAGGAGCGTTCCGTTCGACAGGAAAAAGCGAATGCCGTGCTTGCGACAAATGTCTGCCAGATGCTGCAGAATGCCCAGCTCCAGCAGCTGAATCTCCCGCAGATTCGTGATCTCCGTCATTTGTCCGCCCCCTTCATATCCGCAAACTCTCCTCTGTTCTTCCAGACATAGGCGCCTCTGATACCACAGAGAACAGCCTCCGTTATACTGCGCAGAACGGCGACCGCCATCAGAGAATAGTGTCCGCTACACTGCAACGCCAGCAGCCCCAGCAGCTGGAAGCACAGAGCATACACCGTGCTGCGGCTCGTTTCCACGATGCGGTCGATTGCCCCCAGCGCGGGCCAGCCAAGCAGCAGAGCAAAAAAGCTGAAAAACAACACCGGTATCAGGCATCGGAACACCGGCACCGCCTCCGCGTACCCATTGCCGCCGACCAAGCGAATACCAAAGTCTGACAAAAGCCACGCTGCGGCGCAGCCAGCCGCGACTACCGGCAAAAATAATAGGAACATCTGCCGTATTCGCCCCAGCCGCCGCTCTCGCACCATTACTGGATACAGGCTGTCGGTGATGGGCGTATAGAGTGCCTGCACCGCCGCGATAGCCTGGATGCACACACCCCAATATGCAACCTCACGGGTTGTCAGAATCACGCCAATAATCAGCGTATTCAGCGCGCTGAAGGACGTAGAGGCCACGTTAGAGACGAAATAGACCGCGGAATCTCGCAGCATTCCCCACGCCGCCCGCTTGTCACGGGACAAGTGTATGTGGAGTCCCAATCGCCGCAACTGCGGAACAACCATTGCCACAGCCACCAGCGTACCCAGCGCATCCAGCAGTGGAATCAGGAGGACATCCGCGTCGGAGCGGATAACCACAAATGTCAGCGCCACCGAAATCCCGCGCATTACAACAAATCGCAGCGCAATGGCTTCCATTTTCTCTAATCCGCGAAACAGGAAATCCATCAGGAAAATCGTTAGAAAAACTGGCAGAAACGAGAACAGTGTCAGCAGCACATGACTATGCAGAATAGGCAGCACCGCCGTAAGCAGCAGGAGCACAGCGAAAGCCGCACCCGCCAGCCACAATCGCGCCAGCAGCACATCACCGACAATCTTCTCCTGCGCCGCCATATCACCGCGGGCATACACGATACTCTTCGTCGCAGAGAGTACAAACCCGAAATCCACTGCCAACTGCATATAGGTCATAACCGACTTGACATACACCACACTGCCATAGCCGTCCGTGGATAGTACGCGCGTCAGATACGGCAGCGTCATCAGCGGAAAAAGCATCTTTGCAATATTCATTGCCATCAGCATGGCGGAATTCTTGGCGATTGTCCCCTCGGGTGTACGTTTCATGCAACAGATCTTCCCCTATGGTTTCAGTTGTTCCAGCAGAACACAAACGGATATGTGGTATACCACTCTGGCGTGCGTAGAAAGTGAATTGTACCAGTATATATTGCGAATGCTATCAGACTGAACAGCAGAAGAATTCGCCGAATCTGAATTGACATGTTATATAAACGGTTTGCAAAATACACGCAAAGATACAATTGAAAATATTGTAGAATGCGACTGAATACTGGCGCAGTATAGCCTAAGACACACACCACTAATAGCAAAAACGACAATCTAAAGTCCCACTCATCCTGCTTATTCCTAGCGGTGGCACTATCCTTAGTCCCGCCTAGTTCACCCACTAACAGCACCATACTAAACACCAGAAAATAAAGTACTAGAGACAGCTTAAGCCCAGTTCTCAGATAGCTACTTCCAAAATACAGCTGATATCGCGGAAAAACTGACGCAATAACAGCAATTATGTATCTGGAACCTAATAAGCATACGAGGCTAACCAAGATTGTAATTTTAACGAACACCTGACGATGACATATTCGTATTAAAAAAAATATTGGAAAGCAGATCCATGCTGTGCGATGAAAAAAACCTGCAAGCAAGATCAGCAACAATGTCCGCAGATTACTCTTTTCTAGCATTGCTTCATATGCCAATAGCAGCATAGAAATAGCCAAGGTCTGACGTATGCCTGAAAGATAGAAATCAAATATCTGTAGAGTGAAAAAAAGATACAAGCTGAAGCAAGGTGCGCGAGAATACTTTGCCAGAAAACGGCCTGTTACAGTAAAGGAAAACAACGATGAGACAATAAGCAAAATCTGAGAGTCCCGTGTTATTCGGCTAAGAAAAAATGCTAATGCAGTAAAAAGAGGCTCAAAGCTAGTATGCTGAATGGTATACCATAGGCTTTTTTGCGAGGCAACTGTTTGGAAGAACTTCCGATAGTTTTCCGTGTCGTTGCCGCAAGAGGCTCCACGGAACATTGCAAGGAAACACAAATAGGAAATCCCTAATGTCAGAAGAAATCGAGAATTCAAATAGCGTCTCTGCGGGTAAATCGATAGCGGAGTGACTTCTAATCCACACAGCAACATCAAAAAAGCTATGTTAAAAAAAAGAAATTTCATAACACAATCAGCTTCTTTCATAAAGCACAGTCAGCTCCCGAGCAGCTGTGTGAATATCTAAATTACTCCGTTCAAATGCTTCTTTAATACCGATTGAACGATTCAAAGTTGTTTTCAGTTGCTTTTCCAAAACGTTAGCCCATTCCTCAGGCTCCTCTAACGCTAGACTGGTCATCCGATTTGTCACATTCGATTCAAGAGATACTCTGTCTGAAATTAAGCATGGCAGACCAGATGCCTGTGCTTCTAACAAAGCCATACTGAGACCTTCATACAACGATGGCATAACAAACATATCCATGGCAGCGTACAGCGGGCTAATGTCCCGACAAGTCCCAAAAAAATGAACGCTGTCCTGAATCCCCAACTCTGCGGCCCGAATATAAAGCTCCTGCTTCAAAGGACCATCGCCAATCAGTAGCAGTTGCGCCGCCGGCATATTCTGCCTGAGAACGGAAAATATTTCTAGTATAAAGCGATGGTTTTTCACATCCACCATACGACCAACATGCCCAATAACCGGCGCATCAGGGTTGATTCCTAACTTCCTACGACACGATTGTCGAGCAACATCGTCAAAGAAAAACTTGCGTGCATCAATAGCGTTAGGGAGAATGTATACCACATGCGGAATCCCCATGAAAGATGCCTCCGCTGCGCATGAACAAGCAAAGAACATATCCACTCTTCCAGCAGACAGGCGCAATAACAATTGGTTGCGCAGGATACTTGTTCTAGATTCCCCCGGCTTCTCGCTATGGCTGTGCAGAATAATGGTATGAACACCGCAGCGTCTAGCAAGCGGTTCCAAAACTGCGGCAGACCAAACAGGATGACAATGTAGGATCCAAAATTCACCTTGATGTAAGCTAAAAAAAGTGCAAATTTCCCCTAAAGAAAGGAGACTTGGTCTCGGAATGCGAAAAACCCTGCCCCCCAAAGAGCGAATCTCCCGCTCATAAGACAGCGGGCTATCCTCAAAATATAGAAAGTCAAACTGAATACGGTTACGGTCTATATGGCGGTAATAGTTCATCACTACGGTTGCCACCCCTGAACAAACTTGGATATCCGCCATAAAATGCAGTACACGATGCATAAATCTTCTACTCTCTTCCACACTTGAGATTCACTTGCGGCAAATTGAATTTTACTTTTTGCTCGATTTTCCCGAAATTATTACATTAAAAAGCATCAATGTACCCACTAAATGCACAAGTGAATCCTTATGGTGATATTTCCCTATGCAAGCAGTGTTGTTCCTTCGAAACTTTGAAAATTGCATTGGAATAAGTACTGTGTTCCTGCTGAATATAGTGGATGTCTGGAGCAAATCAGTTATACCCTCCAAAAAGAAACGATTATATACACTGAATACGCTGAATAGCAAAAATGACATCAGCAACATCATCTCATAGAATTACGTCTGACTGCCCCTAGTGCAGTGCCTACAAAAAGCTGATATGATATTCGGTGCCTTTTGCAGATGCGATCAACATCTTTCAGCATTTCAAGCAGAAGCATCTGGTAGGCTGTCATTTCTGTGCGTTGTACGATCGTTCTCATATTTATGCGGCCTCATTCACGCAAAAATGTCTCATATACATATTGGCGCAGCCAGTTCGGTGACAGCGCAGAACTACTTCGGATAATGCAACTCTCAGCATATTGCCAAGCATTTATGAATCCTTGCTTCCACATGAAACGGAACAATTCTATCTGCGTTTTTGCGTAACGCCGACCCGCCCTTCGTTTATACATACTTGTACCTGCTCTCATATAGAGCAGCGGCTCTTGAATATTGTATCCCTCATAACCAGCCATCAGCATTCGAATCCACAGATAATAGTCCTCCAGCAGATAAAAGTGCTGATACGAGCCTACTGCCTCTACTGCCGATTTTTTATACATTACACATGGATGGTTAAACGGATTCCGCTTTTTAGCGAACTCAATGATTTCTTTGTTTTTCTCCGGCAAGACCCTTTTGCAGTTTATAGTTTCCGGGTTCTTCGAGAATTCCATTACCGTGCCTGAACAAATACTTACAATCGGATACTTATTGAAGATTGTGACCTGCTTCTCGCATCTGTCTGGATATGCAATATCATCACTATCCATACGCGCAACCAGTTCATTCCTGCAATGTCTTATTCCTTCATTCAAGGCATTCCCCAAACCCACGTTTTTCTCAAGCCGCACGATCATTAAGATTTCGCCCATCTGACAATGCTTTTCAGCTATGACACCATCCAATTCCGGAGTCAACGGCCCATCACATACCAAAACAAAATCGTTAGTCGGCAGTGTTTGATCCTGTATGCTTTCAATTGCAAGTTTCAGCCATGCCGGGTTTTCCTTGCTATAGACTGACATAAGTACAGAATATGCTCCATATCCCTCTGCGCTCATAAAGCGCCCCTTTCTGCTCCAATTATTTGTCTAGAAGCCTTCGGCATTTAGTCCAATCTTTGTACAAATCTCCCAGCATATGGATATCGCTTCCGAGGTACTTTACATATCCATTTTCAATCCATTCAAGATACCGTTTACGTTTCAGCGGCTTTGTCAGGCATTCTGAATTGAGCTGGAGCGGCACGCTCTCACAAATCAGTTTTTCAATATTCTCTGCAGGATACCGCTCTGCGTGAGCAAGGACAATTTGAATATCCGCCAGGTCACACAGAAGATACAGCGTGTCCCAGATCGACTCCGGCCACGCATAAAACGGCATTTCCAACAACAGCTCGTTTGTACCCTCACGGCACAGGCGGTTCAGGCCGTCCAGCCGCTCCATGCCATCGCAGATCAGCACCTCTGCGCCGAGCTGAATCAGCGGAGCGTTTTCAGGCAACTCATGGAGCAGCAGCCCTGCAGTTTTCTCCCTACGGCGCAGGAAGGACTCGACGGATTCCTTATGCGGGTAAAAATGCGGCGTTGCACAGATCGTTTTCACGCCAGCAGAAGCTGCCATCTCCACCTGTTTCAACGAGGTCGCAAGGCCGTCGCTCCCATGGTCGCAGCCGGGAAGAATATGGGCATGGTAGTCAAGCGACAAGTCGAGCTTCATATTACCGCGCTTCATACGACTCAGAATAGGAATACTTATATCCGTATTTGCCTCCATATTTATATTTGTAAGCATACTTCACGGATTTCATATTCAGGTCGTTGAGCACCGTGCCGCATAGGTTTCCGCCCGCACGGCGTACCGCATCGATGGCCTCGTTCAGCTCATCCTCCGTCGTATCGCCGGACTTGACTACGAGTACCACACCGTCCACATAGGTCGAAACAATTTGGGCGTCGGCGACCGTATTGATTGGCGGCGTGTCGATAATAATATAGTCATAAACCTTTGTACTTTCTTCCACGAAGTGCTTCATGCGCTCGGATGAAAGCAATTCGGAGGGGTTCGGTGGGATGGTGCCAGTGCAAACGATCCATAGCGGCAGATCTTTCACCTTGTCCAGTTCCAGCTTCGATATTTTTGCAAGAAAATCGCACAGTCCGGTAGGCTTCTCCACCCTCCAAAGGCGGCGCTGTGTCGGCTTGCGCATATCCGCATCGATCAAAAGCACCTTTTTGCCCAACATTGCATAGCTAATGGCAATGTTGGCTGCTGTCAGGCTCTTGCCCTCAGAGGGCTTTGCGCTAGTGACGGCGAAGCTCGTACATGGGCGCTCCTTATCCGCCGTCATGCAGAACATCAAACTGGTGCGCAACTTTACATAGGCTTCCTTTATCGCAAATGGAGATTCATTGGTCAGCAGACGTTTCCTGTTTGTACGAACAGCTTCAATCGCTACCTTTCGGCTTTCTTTCTTTTTCGCCATAGAGCACTGCACCTCCCTCCGCCAGCTTCCAGCAGCCAGCATTCTCATTTGTCGCATGGATGTCCGGTATCTGACCAAGGACAGTCACACCGGCGGACTTTTCAATGTCCTCCGGCAGGTAGATGGTCGTATCGGCCATCATTCGCAGAATAATAGCAACTGAAGCCAGTATCACGCCAAACACAAATCCAATCGCGCTGTCAAATACGGTTCTGGGCGCAGATTTTTCCGTTGCCACCTCCGGTCGGTCCACGACCTCGACGCCGCCCGCCTTGGTAATACGAACGATTTCAGTAGGCGCAACTTTTGCAAAGGAATTGGCGATCTTACAGGCAAGCTCCGGATTGGTCGAGGTCACTACCACCTCCAGCAACTGTGTATCCGACACAACGGAGACATTCACCATGCGGCTAAGTTCCTTTCTCGACAATGAAGTTTCTGCTCTCAAATCGCTCAGGACGGAATCCAAAACAGAATTGCTCGCCAGGATCTTTGAATAGGTCGTAGCAAGGCTCTCCGCCGCCTGGAGGTCGCTGTTATTGATCGTTCCCTGTGAAGAATTGTCCGCACTGTTATATACATAAAAACTCGCTCGAGATTCATAGGTCGGCGTAACAAAAATTGTTACTACTGCATAAACGCCCGCAGCAACAACGACCCCTGCAAGCAGCAGCCAATGAATCTTGGCTAACAGGATCTTTGTAATATCCCATAGTGACAGCTCTGTGCCCCCCACGGAAGCATACGGTTTCTTACTTTCGTTCATATTCTGGGATTGTCCTCCAAACGCATCTTTCTTTATCGGGCGCCCGCGCCGCACAAAACGACGCGGATCGTTTTTCCAATACACGCCAAATCCATCCAAATCGATTGCTTTTCTATATACTCCATATCGTAGATAATTTTTTCTTCCGGCTTCAGAGAATATCCGCCATTCACCTGAGCATGTCCAGTCAGGCCAGGAACAACTATTAACCGGTTGGAGAAACCGGGAATGTATTTTTCAAATTCTCCGTAGAAATAAGCACGCTCCGGCCGCGGGCCGACGAAACTCATGTCGCCGCGCAGGATGTTATAGAACTGAGGAAGCTCGTCCAGCCGGGTGCGTCTGAGAATTTGGCCGATGTGTGTGCATCTTGGATCCTGTTCATCTGCCCACTGCGGGCCGTTCACCTCCGCATCAAGTCGCATTGACCTGAATTTATAGATCATAAACGGCTTCCCGTGGAGACCGAGCCGCTCCTGCTTAAAAATCGGGGAACCCGGCGAGTCCAACGTGATGAGCAATGCAATGATCAGCATTGGAATTGCCAGAATCAGTAGTCCCAAGGAAGAACATACTATGTCAAAAGCACGCTTCGTTATCAGGTACAGCTTCTTTTGTTCCAATACAGGTTTTGCTATTTGAATGATCACATCGGCAGAGTTCTCCTCTGCCAAACAGCCGGTCGCTGTCGTCGCCACATATCCCACCTCCCTATTTACCCTCTCCGCAAAACCCCAGCATTTCAGCCAGAAGCCGCATCAGCGGAGTTTTCGTGGAGTTTGCCACTCCACTACAAAAGCGAAGAAAAAGCCTTGCTATGCAAGGCTTTTCCCGTTTTTATGATATTCACTTACACTAGTTTTGACTGCGTAGATCATAGACCCACTACCTTCAATTTCTGCATATTATCCCGTTTCAGTTCCAGCGAAGCGTGCACATACCGGTCCAACGTGATCGTCACAGAGGCATGTCCTAATATTTCTGACAATGATTTAACTTCAAATCCGACCTCAACAGCTCGCGTCGCAAATGTGTGGCGCAGCGTATGAAAATGCACGCCTTCCAGACCGCATGCCTGCGTGTACTTTTCCAATCGATACTGCAATGTCCGCGGCTCCATGAACGCTTCCGTTCCGGTCAGAACATACGCAGCTGAACTTTGCGGTTTCATGCGCCTGCAAAGCCCGGTTGCGTATTCCGTCATAGGGATCGTTCGCACGGAGGTATCGCTTTTGGGCGGACCAATCACAATCCTTGTTCGAGCACCTTGCGATACGCTGGTATCATGCAGCCTTTGCAGGGTCTTTGCAATTCGGATAGCTTTATCGTTTGTAGAAACACTTTCCCACTGCAGTGCACAGAGTTCACCAATTCGTATGCCTGTACATAGCGCCAGCAAGATACCAAATCGGCACGAGTCCAGATCCTCATGTAGATAGGCAACGAGGCGCGCCTGCTCTTCTCTGGACAAAACGCGCATCTCCTTCTTGCCAATCTTCGGATAATTGATCTCCACCGCGGGAAATGAGCCTGCAAACTTCGAGGAAGCGAACTTCAAAATGCCATGCAGCACGACTAGAATATCATGCACCGTCTTTGGCGCCAGTTCATCTTCGAATTGCAGTTCTTTGATGAAATCGCCCATCAGTTCCGTCGTGAAGCCCAGAGGGCGGCACGCGCCGAGCTTTGGAATGATGTGCTTATTGACCGCGGTGCTGTATTTAATATACGTCGATTCTTTCACCGTGCATTTCTTTGTATGTAGCCATTCCAAGCAATAGCTGGAGAACGGTTTTTGCGTTCTGGCTGTCGGTAAGGGAGCTCCATTTGCCAAAGCCGCTTTGCGCTTTGCGGCTTTCTCTTTGGCTTCCCGATATGTTTTCCCATAACAGTATCCATACTTGATTTTTCCGGATAGCTCACGACCCTTGATATACCGAGCCTCCCAGCGACCGTCCTGCCGTCTGAAGATATTCTCACCCTTTGCCATTTCGTAATTCCTCCTTGTGCAGTGATTATGTTGGGTGTGGATCTTATTTTAATTTCATCCGGACTGCTGGAATGACGGCGCTGAACTTTAAGTCAACGTAATTCTCCGCAAAAAATTAACGTGAGTTGACAAAAACGTACTTTTTTCTTCCATTTCTTTGCTGATGCAATTGCATTTGAATAGGCAATGTGCTATAATACGGAAGCACGACTATGTTTTGCGCTGCACGTAGAGTGGCAAACTCCACGAAAATACAACTTCGGCTCAGTCCGTAAAATGGAGTACATTAGAAGCCCATTTGCTTTCTTCACCAAAAATCATCAGCGCATTTCGTTCTAATGATATGTTTCGTCTGCGTTATCCATGCATTTCCATTATAAAGAAATTAATTCCATATTTCAAGACTGAAATGAATTATTCATCCAGAAGGAGGCAGCACGAATTCAACGAATATACGTAAATCTAACGATTACTGCTACACTTGTGACAAAAAAAGCCTACATAAAATGAAAATAAATGAAAATCCCGCTGCGAAATTTCTCCGCAGCGGGATCGATTTATGTGTTGAAATGCCTGAAAAGCCTTGTATCAAGCGGTTTTCGGGCATAGAAAAACGCCACCGTAATTCTATCAAAATTACGGTGGACTTATGGTCCGAGTGACAGGGTTCGAACCTGCGGCCTGATGGTCCCAAACCACCCGCGCTACCAACTGCGCTACACCCGGATATGAAATTTCGCAATTCGCGTAAAATAAAGTTTAACACATTCTTTAGAAATGCGCAACGGTTTTCTGCGTTGCAGTTTTGGGGCGTGTGTGGTATGCTCTAAACATCAAATCACGATCCGTTATGACAGGAGTATCCACTTATGAGAATGCGAAAAAAGCCCAACCTCGTCCCGCGTATGGAGCGCTGCGCGGCTACATTGATCACCGACCCCGAGGCGCTGCGCGGTCACTGGCTGGAGCACTTCCCCGGCTATCAGGCGCTGCATCTGGAGCTTGGCTGCGGCAAGGGCCGCTTCACAGCGGACACTGCGGCGCAAAATCCGGATATCTTCCTCGCCGCGATCGAAAAAGTGCCGGACGCCATGGTCGTCGGCATGGAGCGCGTGACCGAACGCAGGCTCGAAAACGTGCGCTTTCTCGACCGGGACGCAGCCAACCTGCTCGACATGTTCACCCCCTGCGAGGTTTCACGCATCTACATCAACTTCCCCGACCCGTGGAAAAAATCCCGCCAGCACAAGCGCCGTCTGACCTACGCGGGCTTTCTGGCGCTGTATGCAAACGTGCTGCCGCTCGGCGGCGAGATCTGGTTCAAGACCGATAACGACCCACTGTTCGCCTTCTCGCTCGAGCAGTTTGAACAGGAAGGCTGGGAGCTGCGCGAGGTCACGCACGACCTGCACGCCAACGGCCCCGTCGGCGTCATGACCGACTATGAGGCGAAATTCTACGATCAGGGCATCACGATCAACCGCTGCGTGGCGGTGAAAACGGAGGACACGAAATGCGACTTGTATCCTGGAACGTCAACGGGCTGCGCGCCTGTGTGACAAAGGGCTTCGCGGACACGTTCCGCGCACTGGACGCGGACATTTTCTGTCTGCAGGAGACAAAGCTCCAGCCGGGGCAGATCGCGCTCGACCTGCCGGGCTACCACCAGTACTGGTGCAGCGCCGAGAAAAAGGGCTACTCCGGCACCGCCGTTTTTACAAAGGCCGAGCCGCTCGACGTGCAGTATAACCTCGGCCTGCCGCAGCATGATCTCGAGGGCCGCGTGATCACGGCCGAATACCCGGAGTTCTACCTCGTGTGCGTCTACACGCCGAACGCGCAGGACGGCCTGCGCCGGCTGGAATACCGGATGAGCTGGGACGATGCGTTCCGCGAGTTCGTCTGCTCGCTCGACCGGCACAAGCCGGTCGTCATCTGCGGGGACATGAACGTTGCCGCGACGGAGATCGATCTGAAAAATCCGAAGCGCAACGTCGGCAACCCCGGCTTCAGCCCCGAGGAGCGCGCGAAGTTCCAGGAGCTGCTGCATGCCGGCTTCACGGACACGTTCCGCGCCCTGCACCCGGACGAGACGGACGCCTACTCGTGGTGGAGCTACCGTTTCCACGCGCGGGAGAACAACGCCGGCTGGCGCATCGACTACTTTCTGTGCTCGGACCGCGCGGCGGAAAAGATCGAGACGGCCAGCATCCTTTCCGACATTTACGGCAGCGACCACTGCCCCGTGGAGCTCGAGATCGCATGGTGAAGATCGGAAACGTCGAGATCCGCGGCCCGCTCACGCTCGCGCCCATGGCGGGCGTGACCGACGCGCCGTTTCGTGCGCTGTGCCGTGCGCAGGGCGCCGCCCTCACCTGCACGGAAATGGTGAGCGCCAAGGCGCTGGTCTACCACGACGAAAAGACGAAGCAGCTGCTCTGGTCACCGCCGGACGAGCACCCGGCCGCCGTGCAGATCTTCGGCCACGAGCCGGAGGTCATGGCCGAGGCCGCGCCCATGGCGCTGGCATACTCCGGCGCAGACATTCTGGACATCAACATGGGCTGCCCGGTGGGCAAGGTCATCCGCAGCGGCGACGGTTCGGCGCTCATGCGTGACCCCGAGCTCGCCGGGCGCGTCATTGAGGCGGTCGTCAAGGCCGTGGATGTGCCCGTGACCGTGAAATTCCGCAAAGGCTGGGACGGCGGGAACGTCAACGCCGTGGCCTTTGCGCAGATGTGTCAGCAGGCGGGTGCAGCCGCCATCGCCGTACATGGGCGCACGCGCGTGCAGATGTACTCCGGCCGCGCCGATTGGGACATCATCCGCGACGTCAAGCGCGCCGTGACCATCCCCGTCATCGCCAACGGCGACATTTTTTCCGGCGCGGACGCAGCACACATCCTGCGCTATACCGGCGCCGATCTGGCGATGATCGGCCGCGGCAGCTTCGGCGACCCGTGGCTGTTTGCGCGCGGCAACGCCGCCATCGCAGGCGAGCCGGAGCCGTCCCAGCCGCCGCTGCGTGAGCGGATCGAGGCGGCACTGCATCAGATCGAATTTGCCGCCGAGATCAAGGGCGAGCGGCTGGCGTGCCTTGAGGCGCGCAGCCAGTTTTGCTGGTATCTGCGCGGCGTACCGCACGCCAATGTGTACAAGCAGGAGGTCGTGCACGTCGAGACGCTCGACGACCTGCGGCGCATCACGCGCGCCATCCAGCGCGATTTGCGGGACTGACCGCAGAAAGGCAAGGAAACCATGGACCGGGACGAGGAACGGCGCATCATCGCTCAGGTGTGCGCCGGGGACACCAACGCCTTCGAGGCGCTGGTCGTCGCCTACCAGAAACAAGTGTATAACCTCGCCCTGCGCACCGTCGGCAACGAGGAGGACGCCGCCGACATGACGCAGGAGGTGTTCCTGCGCGCCTACCGGGCGCTGGGCACCTTCCGCGGCGAGAGCAAGTTCTCCGTCTGGCTCTACCGGCTGACGACGAACGTCTGCATCGACTTTCTGCGCAGCCGCCGGCGGCACCCGACCGTGTCGCTCACCGCGTCCGAGGACGACGACGAGCAGCCGCAGTTCGACCTCCCTGCCGACGAGCGCACGAGCCCCGAGCAGCAGCTGACCCGCAGCGAAATGCGCCGCGCCGTCGCGCGCGGGCTCGACAGCCTGCCGGACGACGCGCGCAAGATTCTCATCCTGCGCGAGCTCAACGGCCTGTCCTATGCCGAGATCGGCAAGGTGCTGCATCTCGAGGCCGGCACGGTGAAGTCGCGCCTGTTCCGCGCGCGGCGAAAGCTCTGCGATTTTCTGCTCGCCGACGGGAACCTTCCCGACCAGTATGCGTCAAAGCAGACGAAGGGTGGTGCAGACGGATGAGCAACTGCGAACATTACCGGCAGCAGATCAGTCAGCTGCTCGACGGCGAGCTGCCGGCCGGGCAGGCGCAGACACTGCGCGCACATCTGCGCACCTGCCCCGACTGCCGGCGCGTCTATGACGACTTTCTGGCCATTCAGGCCGCCGTGCGCGACGCGGCCGCCGAGCCGCCCGCCGACCTGACCGCACGCATCATGCAGCAGGTGCACCGAGAGCCCGTGCCGATGGCCCCGCGCGCCGCTGCCCCGACACGTCCGGTACGGTGCACGCAGCCAAGGCCCATTCGGAAAACACCGCCGGCCAAACCGGCCGCGCGAAAGCGCCCGGCCTCCGGCCGCACGTCTCCCCTGCTGCCGATCTCGGTGATGGCGGCGTGTCTCGCGCTCATCCTCGGCGCAACGCTCTGGTTCGCACCGCACAGGAATCCATCAAGCGGCTCCGGAACCGCGCTCGACAGCAGCCGGACGCCGACCGTGACCGTATCTCCCTCCGTCAAGGATGAGACAGAGGGAAACCGGAAGCAGGACGCCCTCCCCTCCACGGAAAACGCGCCGGTGCTCGATGACAGCGTCAGCAGCCTTCTCTTCTCCGTCCCGGCGGAGGACAGCGCAGACAGCACGACGCTGCACATCTCCGACCGCAAGACCATCGAGGAACTGTCAGCGCTTCTGGTGCGCACGCACCCGGCACAGCCGGTCGACGCCGCGCAGACGCCGCTGTGCGTGCTGGAAGAGACCAATGCCGACGGGACGACCACGCGCGTGACCGTCTGGCGCGACGGCAAGGACGTGATCTTTGCCAGCAGCACGGATGCACAATCCTACCGCGTGCCCGGCGCCGCCGCGGAGTTTTGCCGCCTGACAGGGCTTCCGGAAAACTGAACGTATTGGATCTTTGGGCCCGGCAGGCAAATGCTTGCCGGGCTTTTTCGCGCCATTTTTCAAAGATTTTCTGCAAAACGACGCCAAAAAACCTCGAATTTTTGAACATCCTTGGCAACCATTTACTTGAAACACGCGAAAACGTGTGTTATAATTTATCATGTTTGTTTTTGTCTTGCTATTTTTGTGACAAGCAGATGCATTTCTTAACAATATGGTGCCTTTTACCATTAGGAGGATAATGACTCGTGAAACGTATCAAAGTATCGAACAATGTCATCAGACGAATGCCCCGCTATCTCCGGAAGCTTGACGATCTGAACGCTGCCGGGATCGAGCGCATCTCTTCCGGCGAGCTGGGCCGTCAAATGGGTCTGACCCCCTCGCAGATCCGTCAGGATTTCAGCTGTTTTGGTGAGTTTGGCCAGCAGGGCTACGGCTACAACGTCGTGGCGCTGCGCGGTGAGGTCGCCAAGATCCTGGGTATGGATCGCAACTACTCGGCCGTTCTGGTCGGCGTCGGCAACATCGGCCGTGCACTGGTGGAGAACTTCTGCTTCGAGCAGTACGGCTTCACCCTCAAGGCCGCGTTCGACATCAACCCCGACCTCATCGGCAAGGAAATGCATGGCATCGTGGTACATGACTTCTCCACGCTCGACGACATTCTTGCGGATATCCAGCCGGACGTTGCGGTCCTCTGCGTGCCGAAGACCATGGCCAACGACGTCGCCAATGAGATCTGCTCCGTCGGCGTGAAGGCCATCTGGAACTTTACGAACACCGAACTGCAGGTCAAGGACGCCGATCCGATCATTGAAAACATCCACTTCTCGGACAGCCTGCTGGCCCTCGGCTACTACATTGCCGAAAGCCAGGACGAGGCCGAGGCCCGCGCCGCAAAGAACAAGAAGGCCTGACAGCCCGCAAAGGAGGTCTGCCCCTTGAAAATCAAGCGACTGATCTCGTTGCTGCTGACGCTCGTGCTGCTCGGCAGTCTGGTCCCCGCGCTGGCGGCGGACGCCGGCAGCCGGCAGGACCCGCTGCTGTCGCGCAGCTATGTCGACAGTTGGTTGTCCGCCGTGCTGAGCCACGCCGAGGCCACGGCGCGCTCCGCTGCGCAGGCCGCGCTGGACAAAGCGCTGCAGACGCATGATAACGCGCTGCACAGCTCCGCCGCGCGCAGCCGCATCTGCACGCTCTATACCGGCAACACGGTCGCGCTCAAGACCGGCGATTGCTTCACCGTCCTGAGCGGAAACGCCGGCGTGACCATTTCCGCCGGCGCGCTCGTCGATGCGACCGACGGCGCGAAGGCCGTCTCCGGCGCGCTGCGCACGGGGCACCGCTACATCGCCTGTGAAGATCTGCAGGCAGCCATTACCTGCGAGCAGACCGTTTCGCTGCTCCTGTCGGCGAGCGCTTCCGTCATGCGCTTTGTGGATGTGCCCGCCAATGCATGGTATGCGGATTCCGTTGAGTACGCCGCCGTCAACGGCCTTATGAGCGGCGTCGGCAACCAGCGTTTTGCCCCGAATGACACCCTCACACGCGCCATGTTCGTGACGGTGCTGGGTCAGCTCGCGCAGATCAACGAGGCGGATTACACAACTGTTTCTTTTTCGGATGTAACGCCCGGGAGCTGGTATGCACCGTTTGTGGCATGGGCCGCGCAGCAGGACATCGTCAGCGGCACCGGCAACGGGCGCTTTGAACCGGGCGCGCCGATCACACGCGAACAGATGGCGGCCATCATCGCCCGCTATGTGCAGAGCACCGAAAAAGCGCTTCCCACGATCGCCGACCCCGTCGTGTTCAAGGACAAGGACGCAGTCTCCGCCTGGGCGCGCGACGGTGTGGAGCTCATGCGCACGACCGGGATCATCTCCGGCGACGACCGGGGCTACTTCAACCCGCTCGGCCTTGCCACGCGCGCGCAGGCCGCCACCGTTTTCATGGAGCTGCGGGAAGCGATCCTGCGCTCGGAACAATCATCTTAAAAGGATACGATCGGCGGAGCCAGCGGCTCCGCCGATCTGCACAAAGGAGTTATCCCATGTCTGATACGATCGCCGCCGTCGCGACCGGCAATGTCCTGTCCGCGATCGGCATCCTGCGCCTGTCCGGCGACGGGACGCTCGCCGTCATCGACCGCGTGTTTCGCCCGGCCAACGGCCGCCCCATGTCCGAGGCGCCGGACCGCAAGCTCGTCTACGGCGCTTTTTGCGACACCGACGGCCAGACGCTCGACCTCTGCCTTTGCACCGTCAGCCGCGCCCCGCACAGCTACACTGGCGAGGACACGGCCGAGCTGCAGTGCCATGGCTCCCCGGCCGTGCTGCGTGCAGGGCTGCAGGCGCTGTTCACTGCCGGGGCACGGCAGGCGTTGGCAGGCGAATTTACGAAGCGCGCCTTTCTCAACGGCCGCATGGATCTCACGCAGGCGGAGGCCGTCATCGACCTCATCCACGCCGAGACCGCCCTGGACGCAAAAAACGCCGCCGGGCAGCTCGGCGGCGCGGTGCTGCGGCACGCGCAGGGCGTGTACGACACGCTGCAGGACATCACCAGTCACTATCACGCCGTGATCGACTACCCGGACGAGGACATTCCTGACTTTCAGCTCAGCGCCTACGAGAGCGCGCTGACCGGCTGCATCGACCGGCTCCAGCGCCTGCTGGACACGTTTTCCCGGGCAAATGTGCTCCATGGCGGTGTTCCGGCCGTGATCCTCGGCCGCCCGAACGCGGGCAAGTCCTCCCTGCTCAACGCCCTGCTCGGCTATGAGCGCGTGATCGTGACGGACGTGCCCGGCACGACCCGCGACACGATCGACGCGCGCGTCACGCTCGGCGGCGTGCTCCTGCGCCTGACCGACACCGCCGGGCTGCGCGACACATCCGACCCCGTGGAGGCCATCGGCGTACACCGGGCGCTGGACGCGGCGGCGGACGCCGCGCTCGCTATCGCGGTGTTCGACGCGGCGCGCCCGCTCGACGACGATGACCGGCAGGTCATCGCCGCCGCGCAGAAAGCCTCCGTGCGCATCGCGGTGCTCAACAAAGCCGACCTGCCCGCCGCCGTGCAGCCGGACGCGCTGGAAGCATCGTTCGATGCCGTGTGCGTGCTCTCGGCAAAAGAGCGCACGGGGCTGGAAGCACTCGAACAGGCGGTGGCGGAGCACTTCCCCGCCCCGGACGCACCGGCCGGTGAGATCCTCACAAACGCCCGCCACGCCGAGGCCATCGGCCGCGCGCTCGAGTCGCTGCGCGCCGCGCGCGAGGCGATGCTGCTGGGCGTGACACCCGACGCCGTGCTCACGGAGGCCGAGGAGGCCATGGCCGCCATCGGCGAGCTGACCGGTGCCTCCATCCGCGAGGACATCACAAACCGCATCTTTGCGCGCTTTTGCGTTGGAAAATAAGGTTGTTAAAGGCAGAAAGGACACGGCGTGGATTTTCCACACCGTGTCCTTTCCCATTTTGCTCAGTACTTTTCAGCAAAATGATGTGCGCCTTCTTCGCCACGCACAACGCGCAGCACGCCAGCCGCCAACGCCTCCATTTCGATCGCGCCCGGCCGTACAATGACAGGTGCGATGAAAGAGACAAGCTCTTCTACCTTTTTCGTCAGAAGTTTCGAATATGCAATGCCGCCTGTCAGCACGATTGCATCCACTTTGCCGCCAACTGTAACGGCCATCGTACCAACGTCTTTGGCAATCTGATAGGCGAAGGCGTCAAAGACAAGCGCAGCTTTCTCGTCCCCCGCTGCAATCATGGCTTCCACCTCACGGCAATCGTTCGTATTCAGGTGCGCCACAAAACCGCAGTGATTGGCAAACTCATCTTTGAGCGTCTTCTCGGTGTACTTCCCAGAGAAGCAGAGCTTTATGACCGCATTGTTGGCAAACTTGCCCGCGCGCGAAGGCGAGAACGTTCCCTCACCGTTTGACACCATGTCCGTGATCAGGCCATGTTCATGCATGCTGACGCTGCAGCCGCCGCCGAGATGGCACATAATAAAATTGACATCCTCGTACTTTTTGCCCATACTGGCCGCAACCTCGCGCGCAACCGCTTTGGTATTCAACGTATGACATGCTGCAACACGCTTAATGCTCGGCAAGCCGGTAATTTTTGCAATAGGCTTCATTTCGTCCACCATGACGACATCATAATTATAAGCCGGAATACCAAAGTCCTTGACCCATTCATAAGCAATCACCGGAGCAAGGCACATCGGATGCACGGCATTCATCGGTCTGAGGCACTCATCAACCATGTCCTGATCAATCTCGTATGCGCCGCCGTGATATTTCCTGCCAGCCGGACATCCGCGCGCGGCGATGATGTCAATATCGGAAGGCTTCAGCTGGTGCTTGTCAAGATAATCATAGATTGCCGCTTTCCGCATCGGAAGCTGGCTGATGATATCCGGGTACTTGCTGATTTCCGAAGCAGGATGCTCAAGGTTGGTCTCATCGAGCTTCCGCTCATTTTCAAAAAGCGCCAGTTTCGTCGTCGTAGAGCCGGGGTTGATACAAAGGATCTTGTATACTTTTTCGTTTTTGTTCATTTTCATATTCCCTTCTTTATTATGGTGTTATTATTTGCTCTTTCATATGCAACCGAAGAACACATTCCATGTCCGCAATGCAGGATCGTGTCATCCGGCAAAACAAATATTTTCTCGGCAATGACCTGTGCCGCGAGCTGCGGATCGGCCCCGGGCAGATCCATTCGTCCGGTTGTGCCGCGGAGAATGGTATCACCGCAAAACAGGTGACCCGGAAAATAAAGCGACAGTTCCCCCGGTGTGTGTCCCGGCGTCTCGAGTACAGTAAGTGCTTCTTGACCCAGCAGCAGTTTGTCTCCATCGCGCAGAAAAATATCCACTGGAAAATACGCAACAGGCGCAGCTCCCGCAAAATTTGCCGCATTCAGATTTGAATCATAAACAAAGCGCAGATCTTTTTCACTCATGCACACCTGTGCCCCCGTCCTGCAAGCAAGTTCTGCAGTGCACATCGTATGATCGAAATGTCCGTGCGTCAAAACGATATACTTCAGCCTCCACCCAGCAGAGTTCAGCGCTTCAACAATTCTGCCAGCGTCGCCGCCCGGGTCAATGACAAGCGCCTCATGGCTCATCGGATCCGAAAGCAGGTAACAGTTCACGGTCACCGGCTCTGACCTCTGCACAAAACGCCGGATCTGAAGTTTTGCCAATATCTCACCTCCGTTCCGAGCTGTCAACGGCGAAAAATCGCACGCGATTGCTCTTCCCATGCGCGTAAGAATGATGTATCTATTTTGCCAATATCGCAAAATCTATAATACAGATTGTATCAGAGTTATCATATTATTTCAAGAGATAATCTCGACTTTTACCTATGTTACGACGTTTTTGTCTGTTGTACCAAAAATCCATCCAGCTTTTCTGGCAAAGTGCGAAAGCTGCATTTTTCCCAAAAAGCGGGCTTTTTTCTGTCAAGAATCCATATATTCATAATTTGTGATCAAAATACGCGGTTTTTCGGACGACACGTCGGCGTTCGCTGTATAAAAAGACATGAATTCTCGCACGCAAATTGATATTATTTATATTTTGATTTTATAATACAAATTTCCGCAAAAAAAGTGGTGAGAGCCAGCCAATGCGCCGCTTTTCAAATTCATCATACAGAAACAGCGCGCTCGGCGAGGGCAGTACGCGGCCACAGGCTTTCCGTGCAGTTGCAAAACACTTTTTAAAAAAGAACTTGAGCAGGTATGCTTTCACACACCTGCTCAAGTCCGCGGCCAAATAATGGCTCACTCCGTTGCCTGCTCGCTCTGCCGGGCCGCGGCACGTTCTATATATTCATTATATATCAGCTTTGCAGAATACAGGTGATAGCCCATGGCATTCTGCGCCATCATCGGGTCACGGCTGCGTAAGGCTTCTACGATCCTATAATGATTGATGTCTCGGATCCTGTCTTCATCGTTGCAGCTTGAAACGATGCCCACGCTGATAATATCCGACAAAATATTACTCACCGCTTCTGTAAGTATCGCAAGCATATCATTGTGCGACAATTTTGCAATCAGCAGATGGAATCCGAAATCTCTTTGCACGCGCTCCTCAATCGGAAGTGCCGGGTCGCACAAGCCTTCCAGGGCGCGTTCCAACTCATCTAGTTCTTCCTCCGTGGCATTCTGCGCCGCCTTTCCGGCAGCCGCCGTTTCCAGCACAATGCGCACATCGAATGCATCCAGATAGTTGATGCCATACGCATTGATCAGGCGGTTGACAACCACAGACAGATCATACGCGCTCGGTTTCGTGATATATGCGCCGCTGCCGACAAGCGTTGTGACAAGATGCCGTTCTCCCAGGATCTTCAGCGCTTCACGTATTACCGTACGGCTTGCCGCATAACGTTCCGCCAGGGCCTGCTCGGACGGAAGCTTCTGATTGGGGAACGCGCCCGAAACAATATCGTCCTCCATCAGGTTTGCTATGCGTTCATATAGACAATCTTTTTTTGGTGGTTCATAATAAAGCCGCATTTGATCCCTCCGCGCAAAGGCCTGTAGTTATTCAAGCATCGCCGTTATTCACTGCCGGTTCATCGACATCGATGATACCATGGATCATCCTGTATGTCACCGGCCGCAGCGCGCCGTTTTCATCCGCAAGATGAAGCGAACGGATGCGCTCTTCCATAACCGCGCGCCCACTTTTCAGATGCACGTACATCATGTGCTCAGCCATATATGAATCATGCTCTTTTATGGCGTTAAGTATTCCCTCGTGCCCAACGGAGCCTTTTCCGCTCTCTTTGCCGATAGCACGCGAAGTCACAATAATGTCCCGGAAAATAAATCCCATTGCACCGGCAATAAACATCATCATCGTGCTACCGGAAGCGTTGATGATATTCATATGGAACTGATAGTCAGCCTCACGGCGATCGGCAGAACTCAGATCCGGATTATTCGTGCGGACATACAGTTGCTCAAGCTCTGCAAGCTGGCTCTCCGTAATATTCAGCGCCGCCATCGCCGCTGCCGAGGTCTCCAGCGCAATGCGGCAGTCATATGCGTCCAGCACATCCACGTCATACATATTCATAAAGCGCAGGAATACCGCGCTCATATCCTCCACGTCCGGTCGGATGATAAATGCGCCGCTGCCAACGACCGTGTTTATGAGCTTGCGCTCGTTTAAGATCTTCATGGCCTCACGAAGGATTGAGCGGCTAACGCAGTATTTTTCACATAGCGCCTGCTCCGGGGGGAGCTTTTTGTCAAAAGCGCCATTTAGAAGATCGGTCTCAATCGCATCCGCGACCGTCTCATATAAATACACCTTTTTGCCCGTGCCATTTTTGCTTTCCATTTACCTATCTCCGTGCATTTTTTGTCAAATGATTATAGCACTCATACGCGCAGCTGTCAAATATGGCCCGAAAAAGCAGGCGGTCATTTCTGTCCGCCTGCCGAGTCAGCTAGCCGATCATCAGAGGATGATTTCCAGTTCGTCGCCGTTTACAATTCCGGCAGCGTTCCCTTCTTCCGTGTCCACATGCATGAGCAGGCCTTTGCCGCCCTTAACGATCGCAACATTTTGGAACGTGAGCGCTCTGTCGCCCTCAGTGGTCACAGTAACGAAATCACCATACTGCTTGCCCATCTCTGCGAGCGCATCTTTGTCGGCGTGAATGTGTCTCCACGCAAGGATACCGCAGGGCGCAGTGACCTCTCCACACGGACCAACGAGCGTCAGCTCTGCGGCACCGTCAAGCATGCCGGAATTTCGCACGGGCGCGGTGATGCCGAGCTTATAGCAGTCAGTCTTCAAAAGCTCACACTGAATATAGGGACGCAGCGGCCCGAGCACGCGGAATCTGGTCAGTTCCCCCTTCGGGCCGCGCACATCCACAAATTCATTGGAGGCCCAGGGACCACCATTCCCGGCAAGATAGCGGCTAAAGGTCAGGCCCGCTTCGCCGAACAGGGTGTCACAGGCTTCCTGATTCAAGTGTACATGATGGTTAGAAAGCATTACCTTGGTTTTCATGCTGATATTTCCTTTCGATTATACGATTATCATTCTGCTTTTTGGTTCTTGATGTCATCGGGAAAAACCGCAATGGCCTGTGGTTTGACCTTTATCAGGGTCTCGCCAGGTATCACCTTGAGAATCAGGTAGTCGTCTGCCGTTTCCTCAACCCGGGCGAATACGCCGCTGATTGTCACAACCTCATCGCCGGGCTCAAGCGCTGCAATGCGCTCTTGCGTTTTGCGCCCAATCGCCTTCTGCGGGCGGACATACATATAGTAAATAAAGATAAACACGATGGCTACCAGCAGATATGGGGCTATCTTATTCAGAAAATCCATATTTCCTCCTCACGATCACGCCGCATTGATCTGGTCTTTGTCCCGAAAAAGCAGACTAAAAGCAACGATAGCGGCCGTACCAATGAGTGCGGGACCGGCAACACGGTCAAACAGCGTAATGACACCGGTCAGGTGCAGCACGCCAGCTGTAGCCGCGCATATCATCGCAGCAATCGCTCCCTTTTTATTTGCCCCCTTCCAGAACAGGCCGACAATCATGGGTGCAAACATAGTTCCAGAAGTAAGCGGTGAAAAGAAGAAAGAGATCTGCAGAATCTGCCGGAAGTTGAGCGCGCACAAGGCGGCAACTGCGGCTACCACGACCATGGAAACGCGCGCAACAAGTTTCGTATGCTTTGGTTCTCTACCGCGGCAGAGCAGCGCATCATAAATGTCCCGCGAAGCGATGCCCGAAATCGAGCCAAGCAACGAGTCAGCCGATGTCAGGACAGCCATCAGAACTACCGCGATCAGCAGAAATCCAAGCCATCTGGGCATATCGTTCGTAACGATGAGTCCGAACACCGCAACAGAGTCCGCATCCTGATAGCAGCGGTTGGCAACTGCGCCAAGAAGCGCGACAGGAAGTGCCGTCAGCATGAGGACAACGCCAGCAGTAAACGATGCACGTTTCGCCTCACGCTCACTGCGGCAGGACATGAAGCGCATGAAGTACTCATATGTAAACAAATTGCCTATGATCATTGGCCAGAGCGTGTAGAAGAACTTGGATTTGAGTCCCGAAGTCGGGAAAAACGCTTCCGAGGCGACGTCTGCAAAGCTGACTCCGACAGTGCCAAGCTTTTTGAGCGAAAAATAGCAGCTCACAAACAGCAAGAGCATAATCGTTGCATACTGGATCATGTCCGTCACCGCAACGCCAATCATGCCCGACCCCATCGCAAGCAGGCACACGACCACGGCGCAAAGGATCACGGAGAAGGTCGTTGAGAAACCGACTGCCGTGCCCATACTCGCAAAACCGATAAACTGCGAAACAAGTACGCAGGTAATCGAGCAAAGGTAAACAACCGCATGATAGCCACGCATAAATTTGCTTTTTCCGTATCGGATCTGGATAAAATCAGGCGGCGTTACGGAATCACCAAACTTCCGGTAGCGCGGGGACACGAACGTGTTCAGGAAGCACGAAAGCGAGGCCGCAAGCAGCGTATACACAGCAGGGTAAAAACCCTGGCCCACGCTTTGCTGCTGCGCCTGCTGCACACCGCCAATAAGCATGCTGCTCCCAAACTGCGTTGCGGCCATGGTAAATGCGACTACAATAAATGGCAGGCCGTCTTTGGGGACAAGGAAGTCTTTGTCGCTTTTTATTTGCTTGGACAAACATCGGTGTACAAGGGGTACAAACAAGATAAAATAGAAATGAGGGGCGATAGAGCGGAAATGTCAGATTTTCCACTCTATCTGAACACGGTCGCTGGTGGCCTTGATTGTAGAGATC
>OKSB01000572.1_pt1 | contig 40388 bp, 36 predicted proteins | sample 1601171 | NCBI WGS metagenome assembly OKSB01 (sample SAMEA3541496, study PRJEB24748) | human gut metagenome | biome: human gut; feature: human-associated habitat; material: faeces | place: China | collected 2012 | reverse complement strand
AAGTTATGTATTCGAAGCTGGCTAACCTGGACGCTAAGAAGAAAGCTGCCCTGGCTATTGCCGGGGTCAAAACAACAGACTGAGCGTATACCAGCCAGTCCTTATATGACGTGTGTAATAGAAAATAGGTACATATGATGAGTTATAATAGTTCTTTAATCAAGAATATGGCCCTGTTGGATTGTTTTCAATCGGATGACGATGAGTATGGTATTGGCGATTTCAGTACCATGACAGGACAGCCTGAAAGTACCATACAGCGGTTGGTAAATACGATGGAATTCATGGGCCTTATTATCCAGAATCCTAAAAGTAAAAAATACAGGCTGTCCCTGCGCTTGCTCCGTATTCATACGGCATTACGATATACACCACAGTGGCTTGATCAGACGAAAAAAGAATTAGCATGGCTCCAAGGGAAAACACACGAAACGGTTAATTTAGGAATTCGCGTCGGCAGCGAGCTGGAGTACCTTGCCAAGGTAGATACAGATCGTCTGTTACGGCCCAATTTTATCTTAGGAAAACGGTATCCCCTGTGGTGCACCGGCTTGGGGCGCTGTCTCTTGTCCCATTTGTCTAAGGAAGAGATTCAGGACATTATGGAATATATACCAGCCTGTCCGGAGGGACAGATACAGCCCAGCTTCGAACACCTCTACACTACAATTCAACAAGCCCGCACACAAGGATACTATTTAGATGATGAAGAATTTAGCCTGGGATTATACTGTATCGCCGCACCTGTGTTTGCGTCACCCGGTAAGGTCGTAGCCGCCGTCAGCGTGAGCGTGCCTAAGGCCCGGATTACGCCGGAATCGAGAGCGGACATGTTGCAATGTACACTCGTTGCGACGACGCGGATTTCTGAATTATATAAAGAGATTATGCAATTTTAAGGATGCATGAAATAGGAATGCAAGGAGGCATTTGTTATGGTAGCAACAAAAATGTTTGAATTAGGTAATAAACGTTCTGCCATCCGTTCTCTGTTTGATTATGGACAGGAACAGGCCAAAATTGTCGGTAAAGAAAACGTATTCGATTTTAGTATTGGCAACCCGACCGTACCGGCACCGGATTGCGTAAAAGAAACGATCATCGATCTTCTGAATACGTGCACCTCTGTAGAAATCAATGGCTATACGCCGGCACCGGGTGATCCGGAAGTACGGCAGAGCCTGGCTGATTATATGAATAAAACGTATGATGCCGGTGTTAAAGGGGCAAACTTCTATATGACCTGTGGCGCTTCGGCATCCCTGGCGATTACGCTTAAGAGCCTCGTAGAAGAAGAAGACGATGAAATCGTCGTCATTGCGCCGTTCTTCCCGGAATACCGCGTGTTCATCAATAATGCCGGTGGCAAGCTGGTTATGGTACCGCCCGATACGGAACATTTCCAGCTGGATCTTGAAAAGCTGGCCGCAGCCCTGACAGTGAAGACGAAGGCCGTAATCATCAATACGCCGAATAATCCGTCCGGTACGGTATACTCAGCCGAAACGCTGGCCGGATTGGGTACTTTGTTAAAAGAAAAGTCAGCCCAATTGGGTCATCCCATTTATCTTATTTCCGATGAACCCTATCGCGAAATTATCTATGACGGGCTCCCCATCCTGTACGTACCTAAATTCTACGCCAATACGATCGTATGCTATTCCTATAGTAAATCGTTGAGCCTGCCAGGCAACCGTGTAGGTTATATCCTCATTCCGGATGAAGTCGCAGGCTCCAAAGAATTGTTTACGACCGTGTGTGGTGCCGGCCGCTCCATGGGCTTTGTTTGCGCCCCGAACCTGTATCAGAAGGTCGTAGGCAAATGCACAGGCCAGACCGGCGATGTAGGCATTTATGATGCCAATCGCAAACTCCTCTATAATGGTCTCACCGAAATCGGCTACGATTGCGTATATCCGTCGGGCGCTTTCTACCTGTTCCTGAAAGCACCAGATGGCAATTCCAATCAGTTCACAGAAAATGCCAAGAAATTCAACCTCCTCGTCGTACCAGGTGATGAATTTGGCTGCCCCGGATACAATCGCGTATCCTACTGCGTAGATCCGGATATGATCAAACGCTCCATGAAGGCCTTTAAGGAACTTTATGCCCTGTATCAGTAAGACCTGACTTAGTTTACTCCTCTTTTTACTATATGTTTCCACCCTATTCTGCTTATGCAACAAGCCGTACGTCCAGGCATATTCTGCCTGAGCGTACGGCTTGTTGTCGTTGTAAACGCTATATTAGGGAAACTCCCTAATGGTACGAGTGAAGAATGATAAGATAATTCTTATTTTTTTCTTGGCTGTATTTAAATAGTATATTGATCTGCTCGTGTAAAGTGCGAAAAAATAATTTAATTAAAATACACATATATTATAAAATTAATAGGAAATTACCATATAACAATTAAAATTATAAAATAAAATGATGGATATAAAATAATTAATTTCTTTACACCCCGCCTTTTATCGTGTAGAATTATAACATCAATAAAACTATACATTATAAAAGTAAATAGCTGAAACAATTTACTTAAGAAGCGTTGCTTCAGAAAAACGGAATGCATTGTGGAGTATATGTAAGGAGGGAAAGAAAATGAGTAAAAATAAAGGCAACCGAACGATGGCGATTGGACTTATGCTTTTTGCCCTGTTTTTCGGGGCAGGCAACTTGATTTTTCCGGCTTCGATGGGGCAGGCTTCCGGTACAAATGTCTGGTATGCTGTTGTCGGCTTCATTATCACCGGTGTCGGTATGCCTTTATTAGGTGTACTGGCCATGGGCTATTCGGGATGTAGTAATTTGCAGGAATTGACCGGCCGGATTGGCAAGAAATATGCTGTTTTCTTTACCGTTATTTGCTACATTGCTATTGGACCGGCTTTCTGTATTCCCCGGACAGGAACTGTTTCTTATGAAATTGCCGTGCGGCCGTTGCTCGATAACGGTGGCAGTGAACCGGTTATGTGGGCTTTTCTCGTCTTATTTTTCATCATTACGTGGTGGCTGTCAATCAACCCGGCCAAACTGGTTGACCGGATTGGCAAGATTCTTACGCCCATGCTGTTATTGACGATTCTGGCCCTGATTATCAAATCGTTCGTTACGCCTATGGGTGTGCCACAAACACCGCTGGCAGCATACGCTACGGGAATTACAGCTCTTTCCCAGGGGGCTCTTGACGGATATAATACGCTGGATGCTATTGGTTCCTTTGTTTTTGCCATTCTGGTAATTGAATTTGTCAAAGAAGACGGGGCAGCTACACAGCAGGAAGTGACGCGGGAAGTGTTTAAGGCCGGCGTTATTGCTGTCAGTCTCTTGGCATTTGTTTACGTTTTCGTTGCCTACTTGGGGGCCCAGTCTGTTCAGACCATTGGCCTGCAGGAAACAGGCGCACCGGTCCTTTCTCTGAGCGCCCAAATTCTCTTCGGCTATGGCGGAGCTCTCTTGCTGGCAGTCATCGTATTGCTGGCCTGTCTCTCCACGGCTATTGGTCTGGTCACGTCCTGTGCGGCCTATTTCCATCAACTGATTGGCGGAACGAGCTTTAAGAATTATGCTACAATTTTTACGGTTCTTTCTTTCGCCGTTGCTACGGTAGGCTTGAAAACGATTATTGCAGCGGCCATACCGGTGCTCATGTTCTTGTATCCCCTCGTTGTTTCTAATATTATCCTTACCTTTACACACAATTTCTTTGGCGGCCGCCGGTGTGTCTGGGTTTCCTCTACGGCATTTACTTTTGTACCGGCTCTGATTACAGGGCTTGAAACAGCTAAGATCCCCCTTGGCCCGATTGATACGGTGTTTGCTATGCTGCCGTTCCATTCCCTGGGGATGGATTGGATTCCCTTCCTCATCGCGGGAATTCTCGTAGGCCTTATTTATAAGGCCATTGTGCCGAAAACACAGATCGTATCAGAAGCGGCATAAGAGCCTGTATATCGTACATAAATAAACCTGCATCATAGGGCCGATGCAGGTTTATTTTTTGCCGTATTTAAATGATCAGTGTTTGTCTTAGCCTTCGCGGCGGCAATATATTTCTGCCGGCGGTACTTGTGAAGAAAACTGGAATGGTGTCAGGCTGGCACTGTAGGCCCCGGCCTGGGGAAAGACAACGACGTCGCCACAGGCGAGGCGGGGCAGGACCATGTCCTTAGCAATGAGGTCGGCAGCGGTGCAGAGGTTGCCGTACAGCGTTACTTCTTCTGTTTCTGTTTCTTCGTTCAGAACATAGAAGGGAGTGGAGCCATTCTTATAGAAAAGCGGTTCCCGAGGTGCTGCCGCCGGGGCAATTTGTGTGATGAATTGTTCCAGACACGGACGCAGGAAGCCGTTTAAGGTGTTTTGTAAAATGGCAATGCGCTTGCCATGGGAGGTCTTCGTATCGACGACGTGTGTGACGTACCAGCCACAGGGACCGGCTAAATAGCGGCCGCTTTCGATGAGTACGCGGGCCTGAGCCAGCGTGTCCTGCCGCAGGAAGCGGAGCTGTTCCAATTTTTTTGCCAGGGCATCGATGTCGACTTCGTGTTCTGTCGCCGTATAGGGGATGCCGATACCGCTGCCGAGGTTAATGAACAGGAGTGGTGTCCCTAACGCGAGCTGGATGTGTCCCGCCAGGGCAAAGACGTTTTCATAATAGGAAAAGAGTACCTGCCAGTCCAGTTCCTGACTGCGTATGTGTGTGTGCAGGCCGATGATGATGACGTGCTGCAGCTGTTTCAGCCGCGGCAGGGCGTTGAGGAATTCTCTTTCATCAATGCCGAATTTGGAAGGACTGCCGGTAGCGCTGGTAAAGGAGAAGTCCGGGTTGATGCGGACGCCGATAGTGACCTTCATGTTACGTTTGCCGGCCAGTTCCTCAATGCGCTGTATTTCCTGCAGGCTGTCGGCAATGAGGATGCATTGGCCCAAGGCGTGTTCCAGGCTGTATTGGCTTTTGCCGGGGGCTGAATAAAAAATGTGGTCCGACGGTACGCCGCAATCGCTGGCGGCATAGACTTCCCCCAGGCTGGCGGCGTCAGCATCGATGCCGGAAGAAAATATCTTATTTAAAATAGCCCGATGGGGATTACATTTGATGGAATAGAGAATCTGCTCATGGGCAAACGCCGAGCGAAGCCGCCGGATGCGGTCTTCCAGGGTTACTTCATCGTAGAGATAAAAACTGACATGGTCTTTGGCTGTAGCCAAAATCAAATTGCGGATACGCGCGTCGAGGGTCATATGCATCAGCCTCCTTGGGGAAACGGCATAGTAGGTAAATAATGGTATAATGAGTATAACGAAAAGTATAGTTACAGCTTACCACATTGGTATCCTGTTTTCCAGCTGCACGGCAGAAGATCTGCTGCGACAGCCTATTGCGAGGTGAATACCATGCAGGAAGATTCCCTGTTTTCTTCAGCCGTACCACAGCCCCTGGCCAGCCGCCTGCGCCCTAAAACACTGCAGGACTTCGTAGGCCAGCAGCATCTCCTGGGCAAAGGAAAAGTCCTGTCGAAATTGATTGAACAGGACCGCATTTCTTCGATGATTTTCTGGGGGCCGCCCGGTGTAGGCAAAACGACGCTGGCTCAGATTATTGCCGGTCATACGCAATCTGTCTTCATTGATTTTTCGGCTGTGACGAGCGGGATTAAGGAAATCCGTACTGTCATGGAACGGGCCGAACGAAACCGTCAGGCCGGCCAGCGGACGATCGTCTTTGTCGACGAAATACACCGTTTCAATAAAGCCCAGCAGGATGCCTTTCTGCCCTTTGTAGAAAAGGGCAGCATTATCCTCATTGGGGCGACAACAGAAAATCCGTCCTTTGAAATCAACAGCGCCCTCTTGTCACGCTGTAAGGTCTTTGTCTTAAAGCCCTTGACGCCGGAAGATATTACGGTCCTGCTTAAACGGGCCTTGACCAGTCCTGCAGGCTTTGGCGGGCAGCAGATTGAAATGGGCGACGACCTGATCCGGCAGATCGCCCAATTTGCCAACGGCGATGCACGGACGGCCTTATCGACCTTGGAGATGGTCGTTCTCAACGGTGAGGTACAAGGCGAAAAGACGGTGATTACACCGGACCTGCTGGCACAGTGCACGTCGCAAAAATCCCTGCTCTACGATAAAAACGGCGAGGAGCATTACAACATCATTTCGGCGCTGCACAAGTCTATGCGCAATTCCGACCCCGATGCGGCCGTGTACTGGCTGGCCCGTATGTTAGAGGCTGGGGAAGATCCCCTATATGTAGCCCGCCGGGTGACGCGCTTTGCCAGTGAAGACATTGGCCTGGCAGATCCACGAGCCCTGGAAATTGCCGTTGCAGCCTACGAGGCCTGCCATTTCATCGGTATGCCTGAATGTGCCGTACACCTGACAGAAGCTGTCGTATATATGGCCCTGGCACCTAAATCCAACGCTCTCTATAAGGCCTATGGCCAGGCCAGCCACGATGCCCGCCGCACTCTGGCTGACCCGGTACCGCTGGTTATTCGTAACGGTGTGACCAAGCTCATGCAGGACCTGGGCTATGGCAAAGACTACCAGTATGCCCATGACACGAAAGAAAAACTAACCACTATGCAGTGCCTGCCTGATTCGCTGGCAGGACGGGAATATTACCGGCCCGGTACGAAGGGCGAAGAAGCAGACTTTGGCGAACGCTTGCGGCGTATTAAGGCGTGGAAACGGCAGCATCAAGGCCCGGCGAAGGATTGATCACGTTTCTTTTTCCGGTACCTTGTCGTGCAGGAGCCGCCAGAGCGTCGTGCGGCTCAACGCGAGCTGGTCTGCCAGCTCCTGGTACGTGCAGGCATAGAGGTCGTGCAACAGAGCAAGACCGGCACGAAAGCCTGCCGTATCGGTAATGGGACGCTGGGTCAGCGCCGGGTAGCGGCTATAAATGTCGTCCTGCAAGGTTTGCCTGCCGATGGCGTCGAGGAGCAGGTTGTAGCGGTAGCGTGCTGTCTGATGGGCCGCGTTTTGCAGCAGTACGGCGTAGCGCGTACTAATCGCCCGCAGCTCAATGACGTTACCGGGATACCTGTAGCTCGTGAGCAGCCGTTCCATTTCCGGAGTCAGCTTTTGGGCCTGCTTGGAAGGCAGTAATTGGGATACATAGCTTTTGAACAAATCGCAAATATCTTCGCGCCGCTCACATAGGGGCGGGACAGTGACGCGCAAAATGGCCAGGGCCCGGCGCAGGTCCGGCCGGATGCGCCGGTATTCTTCCGGACTGGCGACGAGGAAGAAGAGAATGTCGAAGGTAATGGGCTCGTTCATGCCGGGCTGGAAAAACTGATGCTTCGTCAGGGCCTGCAGGAGAATCTCCTGCAGGCGTGGGCCGGCCAGACCCAGATTCTTGATAATCAGGCTGCCGCCAGAGGCGTTGAAGAGGAGCCCGTCGGTTGCATTTTTGCCGTAATTGTAGCCGTAGAGAATGCGTACGGCGTTTTCTTCGTCAATGGCCGCGCAGTTCAGCGTCAGACAAGGCTTTTTAGCCCGCCGGGACGCGTTATGCAGGCAGTGGGCGAGCTCTTCCCGGCCTGAACCGCTTGGTCCTATGAGGGCCGTAGGGAAGGCAACCGGTGAAATCTGGTTGCACTGGTTGACGACGCGGCTCATGGCCTGAGAATGGGCTGTAACCTTATCCAGATAATAGACGGAGCCTACGCCTGTATGCTGCTCCCGGTCCTTCTTGCGGTTATGGGGATTGGGGTGGAAGGTCATGAGTACACCGCAGTCCCGCTGGCCTACGCGGATTTTGTGAAAGATGCAGCGCATCATAGTCGTATTAATCAGGTGATAGCTGTCGTTTTGGATGAGCGGGCTTTTCATGAATTGCCTGAGGGGCAAGTTGGGAAAGAGCCCTTCTAAAGGCTGCCCGCTTGCTTCTGTAAGGGAAATGCCCGTGTAGTTCTGCATCGTTTCGTTGAAAAATTCGACATTCCCTCCTGTATCGGTGACGACGATGCCCAATTGGGCACTGCTCAAAACGGCTTCGGCAATAGCCCGGTTACGCCGTGTCGTGTAGAGACTACGTGCGAGCTCGCCGGCTTTGAGACAGGCTTCACGAATCGTTTCTTTGCCGGCATAGAGGAGCAGTGACGGTTTTTTTGCAGCGGCAGCTGCTTCCTGGGTCATCTGATTGCCAATGAGGACGTCGCAATCGGAATGCTTGGCAATTTCATACATTTGGGGAATTTCTGCATAGATCAATTCCGTCAAGGTAGCGCCCGTAATGTTCGTGTACAGATCGAGGTTGGCTGCCGGTGAATAGAGATAGCGCGTAATACCAATGTGCGTATAGCCCTGGTCCAGGGCTTTTTTTATTGCCTGTAAATAATCAATATCCTTGATCTGGTAGGCAACGAGGGGGTAGCTGTAGTAGTTAGAAAAGCGCACGGCCGCTGCCGGCCCGGCAACAAAGACTTCGCAGCCCATGCGCCGGGCTGTAACAATACATTCGTCCTGCCGTTCATCAAGGGAGGAATCGAAGACAATATATTCAAGATCTGGCGTTTTGGGCAGTTCGGCAACGACTTCCCGGGAGAGACGGGTAAGGCGGGAATAGCCGAGGACGCAAATGCGAAAGGGCTTATGCAATGCTAATTTATCATCATACACGGCGTTCTCCTTCTGATTTTGCAAGACTAGGCTCTTTAAATACTCGTACTTGGCCTTTACTGGGAAATAAAAACGGGGAAAATGTTTCACATATAGATAATATACATTTACTTGAAACAAATTTCAATAAAAAGTAAAAAGAGACCAGGGATTAGCAAGGCTGAAACATTATCCGTATAATGATAGCCATCAAGAGAATCCAGAGATGTGAAAAAAGGAGTGTACAGAAGATGAACAAATCTATATGGCAGGAACTGTGCAGCCGCAGTGCAGGGGATGTCTGTCAGCTGGCAGTTGATTATTGCATCATCACCGACCGGGAACATACAGAACTGATCACAGCCGTACAGGAACTGGCTTTGCAGGATAAAAACAAGGTCCTCGTTACGATCGATCACGATACACCTAACAGTACGATTGAAGTCGGCGCCAACCAGCGCCAGCTTATTAACTGGGCCGTAAAAGAAGGCCTTTCTATGGAAAAATGCCGCGGTGTCGGTTACTTGCGCTACATCGAGCACTATGCACAGCCGGGCCAGCTGGTCGTTGGTACAGGCACTCACGTAGCCGGCCTCGGCGCTGCCGGTGTCCTGGGCCTCACCGTGACCGATGCAGCCCTTCTGGACGTCCTGAAGACAGGTACCCTGACCGTTACGGTACCACAGGTTTTGACTGTAGCCATCGAAGGCGCCTTGGCAGACAGCGTCATGACGCAGGATGCTGCCCTCCTTTTGGTACAGGCTCTTGAAAAGGCCGGTGTCCGTGGAAAATTGGTGCTCCTTCAGGATAGCGACAGTACGCTGAGCCTGGACCAGCGCTATGATTTGTGCCACCTCATGCAGGCAGCAGGTGTCCTGAGCGCCGCCTTTATGGATACAGCCGCTACGGCAGATGTAGTCTTTTCCTTAGACGATGTCCGTCCTGTAACGGCCCTGCCCGGTGCTCTCGAAAACGTCCGGGCTCTGGCAGATATGCAGGGAATCAAGGTCAATGAAGTCTTCCTCGGTGGCTGCCGTGGTGGTAAGCTCGAAGACTTGCGTGCGGCAGCAGACGTCCTGCGCGGCCAGAAGGTAGCCTACCGCGTCCGTCTCCTCGTCGCCCCGGCTACGAGTGATATTTACATCCAGGCCTTGCGTGAAGGACTTATCGATGTCTTCCTCGATTGCGGTGCCGTCGTCATGAACCAGGGCTGCAGTGCCTGCTGGGGCAAAGCCCAGGGTACGCTCGATAAAGGCGAAGTCATGGTTTCCACAGGCTCGTATAACTACGCCGGCTGCTGTGGCGACAAGGAAGCTAGCGTATATCTCGTATCGCCTGTAAGCGCAGCCAAGGCAGCTGTGACGGGCGTACTGGCATAGGAGGAGAAGATTATGGAAAAGGTATTTGAAGGAAAAGTCTGGAAACTGGGCGACGATATCGATACGGATATCATCATCCCTACACAGTGGGTTACCTTGGATACAATGGAAGAGTTGAAAACCCACATTTTCGAACCCCTCCGGCCGGAGCTGGCAGCATCTATCCGGCCTGGCGACATCATCGTAGCCGGCAATAACTTCGGCTGCGGCTCGTCGCGTGAACAAGCGCCGGAAGGCTTGAGCGCCCTCAAGATCAGCTGCATTATTGCCAAGTCCTTTGCCCGTATTTTCTTCCGCAATGCCATTAATAACGGCCTCTTGCTCATCGAATGTCCGAATTTGCCCGACCATTGTGAAGAAGGCGACACCGTGCGCGTTGAAATCAACCACTGCATCTATTGTAACGGCAAGGAATACGCTATTCCCTCCATGCCGGACAACCTCTTTGAGATCATCAAAGACGGCGGCCTGGTCAAGCATATGCAGAAGCTCAATCATCTAAAACAGTAGGAGGCGGAGAAGATGGGACATACATTAGCAGAAAAAATCCTCATTCATAATACAGGTGTAGCAGACTGCAAGCCCGGCGATATCGTCATTTCGCATCCGGACTGCGTCATGTTTCACGATATTTATACAACCAACGTCTATCGCAAATTCAAGGAAATGGGTTTTACCAAGGTCTGGGATAAGGATAAAGTAGTCATCATGTTCGATCACCTCATCCCGACGTGCCTGCCCCTCGATGCGGATCATATGAAGCACGGCTACGATTTTGCTGAACAGTTCGGCGCCAAGCAGGTCCACGTGGCCGACGGCATTTGCCACCAGCTCATGCCGGAGCTGGGCTATGCCAAACCGGGTGACGTCGTCTTCGTGACGGATTCGCATACGACGACGTACGGTGCGGTCAGTTGTTTCTCCACCGGCGTGGGCTATACAGAAATGGCTGCTGTCCTGGGTACCGGTGAAATGTGGCTGCGCGTACCGTCGGCCATTAAGATCGAAATCAACGGCGACCTGCCTCAAGGTGTGACCTCAAAGGATATTGCCTTGCGCGTCCTGGGCGATCTGACCGCTGCCGGTGGTACGTATAAATCCCTTGAATTCTGCGGCACGACGGTCGATAAACTCACTGTCGACGAACGCCTCACCATTTCCAACATGGCCGTCGAATGCGGCGCCAAGGTTGGCCTCTTTGCACCCAATAAAGAAACGGCTGCCTACAGCGGCGTCGACTTTGCTGACATTGCCTGGCTTCACTTCGATGACGACGCAGTCTACGAAAAAGTCCTTACCTATAAGGCAGAAGACTTCGTGCCCTATATTGCGGCTCATCCGTTCGTAGATAACGTCAAACCCCTGTCGGAGCTTGAAGGCATGCGCATCGATGAAGTATTCATCGGCTCCTGCACGAATGGCCGTATCGAAGATTTGGCGATGGCAGCAGCCATCCTTAAGGGCAAGCACATCGCCCCGGGCGTGAAGCTCCTCATTACGCCGGCTTCACGGAGTATCTTCAAGGAAGCCATTGCGAAAGGCTACGTGGAAACGCTGGTAGAAGCAGGTGCCATGTTCACCCATCCCTATTGTTCCCTCTGCGAAGGCCGTAGCGGCGGTCTCCTGTCTGATGGCGAAATACTCCTGGGGACGAATAACCGTAACTTCCTGGGCCGCCTGGGGAGCACGAAAAGCGAGACGTACCTGAGCTCGCCGGCTGTTGCTGCTGCGTCGGCTGTGACCGGTGTCCTTACCAATCCCGTATCCTTAAAATAAAGAAAAGCGAGGCTTTATGATGACTTTTTTAAAGACAGATTGGGACAACGTATCTTCTACATCCTTGTCCGATGCCATGCATGGCTTACAGACCATGGACAGCTGTATTCAGCCCTTGAACCGCCGTATGTGTGTGGCCGGGCCGGCTTTTACGGTACAAATCGTTCAAAATGACTGTGCCGTCGTCTTTCAGGCCTTGCGCGATGCTGCGCCGGGCAGCGTCTTGGTCATTGCCGCCAACGGCACGACAGACGTAGCCTTTTTTGGCGAAATTGTCGTGGCCATTGCCAAGGAAAAGGGCCTTGCCGGTATCGTCATCGATGGCTGTGCCCGCGACAGCCTGGCCTTGAGCCAGAATGATTTCCCCGTATTTGTGAAAGGTATCGTACCGAGAATTCCGGCCCGTGTCTTTCTGGGAGAAGTACAAAAGGATGTACAATGTGGCGGCGTTCTCGTCCGGCCTGGTGACATTGTCTTTGGCGACGCGGACGGTGTCGTTATTATCCCTCAGGAACAACAAGCCCCTGTCTTGGCTAAGGCACAGGCAAAAGAAAAATTAGACCAGTGGAAAATGGAACACCTCTTACATGATCCGGAAGCACTGGAAAAGTTTTTGACTGACACGTGCACGCCGTAATTGTCCGGCAATGTATTGCTATTCTTGCACTTATAGAAGGAGAAATGAACAATGAATTATATCGTACGAGAAATTCCTTGCCTGCTTTTCCGCAAGATTCCTGCAGCAGCCATGATTATTCCTATGTTTTTGTCTATCATTTTCAATGCCCTGTTCCCTGACTTCGTGAAGATTGGCAGCCTTACGACGGCCATTTTCTCTAAGTCAGCCGTGGTACCTCTGACGGCAGCGGTTCTCTTTTTTGCCGGGACACAGCTGAAAATCAACGAAGCGCCGGCAGCCTTTAAACGGGGCGGCGTCCTCTTGGTGACGAAATTTATCGTCGGCTATGCCATCGGTACGCTCTTCAGTGCCACCTTTGGCAGTATCGGCATCCTGGGCATTTCTACGCTGGCTGTCTTTACGGCCCTTTTGAGCTCAAACGGTTCTATTTATTTGGCCATTGCCAGTGAATATGGCGACGATATCGACCTCGGTGCGTATAGCCTGTTGTCTATCAAGGACGGCCCCTTTCTGACCATGCTGGCTCTCGGTGCTTCCGGAGCTTCTGATATTCCACTCATGGCTCTTTTTGCGACACTGTTCCCCATGATCTTGGGGATTATCCTGGGCAATATCTGGCCCGGCGTTCGGGGCTATTTCAAGGGCGGCACGAAGGTACTCATTCCTCTCGTCGGGATTTCTGTCGGTTCATCCCTGAATCTTTCCATGATGTTCCAGGCAGGTGTCGGCGGTGTCATCCTTGGCGTCGTAGCCTTTGCTGTAGGCGGCTTCTTCCTGACCTTGGCAGATAAAGTTATTCTCCGCCGCCCCGGTTATGCCGGTGCCGGTCTGGCCTCTGTAGCTGGCAGTGCCGTTGCTACGCCGACGATTGTTTCCAGCGTCGTACCGGGCCTTGAACAAGCGGCAGCCCTGGCTTCCGTACAGGTCGCTGCTGCTGTTATCGTCACGGCTATCCTTTGCCCCATCCTTTGTTCGTGGACCTTAAAACGCTGGGGCGCACCGCGGTATCCGAGCGAAACAGTCCCGGAAAAACTGGCAACTGAAAAATAACATACTCATCATTGCGTAAAAAACGCCCGGAAAACCAAATGGTATTCCGGGCGTTCTTTTTACAGGGCAACGCACTATGCCAGGCCTATAAGAGAGAATCCAGTAATTCTTTCGTGTAGGCCTCCTGCGGATGCTGGAAAATATCGGTTGCCGGGCCTTCTTCGACGAGCCGGCCCTGGTGAAGAATGACAATGCGGTCACAGAGGATTTGCGCCAGCCGCAGGTCGTGCGTAATAAAGAGACAGGTAATGTGATGGCGCCGGCAGGTTTCCCGCAGGAGGCGGACGATTTCCAGACGTGTACTCACATCGAGGGCGCTCGTCGCTTCGTCGCAGAGGAGCAGCTGGGGCTGCAGGCACAAGGCCCGCAGGATAGCGGCGCGCTGGCATTCGCCGCCGCTTACCTGGTGGGGATAGCGGCGCAATGTTTCCGGTGTCAGCTGGACTTCACGGATCAGGCTTTGAAACTGCTCTTCCGGTACCTCCAGGTGGTAGTTATAAAGGCCGGCGCGGACGCTGTGCTCCAAGGTAAAGCGTGGGTGAAAGGAGCGGAAGGGATTTTGAAAGACCAGCTGGATGTGGCGGTACAATTCACGCCTTTCGCTTTGGGAAAGATGGGTAATGTCCTTTCCTGCAAAGAGAATCTGCCCGCTGTCGGCTGGTGTAAATTGGCAGATCAGGCGGATGAGGGTGCTCTTTCCGGAGCCGCTTTTCCCGCAGACGCCGGTGATTTCTCCTTCCGTCAGAGAGAAAGAAAGGTGGTCGACGGCACGGATAGGCCGGGCTGAATGGGTATACTCTTTTACGAGGTCTCTAATTTCCAGAAGCATGCAGGTCACCTCCCTTGAGGCCCGATAAGGTAAGCAGCCTTCGTGTGTATTCGGACCGGGGCTGCGCTAAAAGTGAGGCGGCCGGACCATATTCGACGATTTCCCCTGCTTTCAGGATGAGCAGGGTGTCAGCCAAAAAGGCGGCTAAACGGATGTCGTGTGTGACCAGGACGATAGCGGTCCTATGATGGCGGCGCAAGCGTAAGAGAGCTTGCGCCATTTTTTTCTGGGTTACACTGTCGACTGCCGAGGTCGGTTCGTCGGCAAAGAGGAGCCGTGGCGGCTGAATGAGAGAAAAGAGCAGCTCTGCCCGCTGGATCATACCGCCGGAAAGGTTTTGGGGCCATGTCTTGAGGGCGTCACTGCGTAAGGAGAGAACGGCTGTCCGGTCGGCAAGGACCTGGTCGAATGTGTCCTTGGGCATGCCGGAAAATCGGGCGGCATCCCAAAGCTGGTCGTAGACCGTGCGCACGGGACAGAAGGAAGACAGGGCATCCTGGAAAAGATACTGCATGTCCCGGCTCCGTAAGGCCTGCCAGTCAGACGGCCTTTTTAAGGGTACGCCTGCGTAGGCGATTTCGCCGTCTGTACAGGCCAGATCCTGGTCAGGAATGCCGGCGGCTGTCTTCAATAAGGTTGTTTTGCCACTGCCCGATTCTCCTACGATAATTAGGATTTCCCCTGCTTGTACGTGCCACGAGCAGTGACGGATCAAGGGCCGTTGGCCGGCCATGATGGTCAGGTCCCGGACGGATAAGAGGGGTGCTGTCGGATTAGCCATAAAAGATACCTCGTTCTTCTATTAGTGTATATCGAGTTCCGGTGTGATTTCATAATAATCGCACGGATGAGGTGCAAAGCCGGTTACATTCTTTTTCATGACGACGCTCATCTTGAGAAAGGATGCGTAGAAAACGGCATCGTCGTTGACAATTTGCTGGCCTATTTCCCGGGCCAGGCGGAACCGTTCCTGCCGGTCAAAGGTATTGTTCAGGCGGTCGATGAGCGCATCGGATACGGGACTGCTGTAATGGCCGTTGTTGTAAGGCTGGCCGGAATAGATCTTGCTCATGAAATAATAACCCGGATCGCCTGTCGGTGCCGTAACGATGGCCTGGGCGTAAATGTCGTAGGCACCGCGCTTGAGGAAATCCTTGTAGTTATCCGTAGCGTTGACGTCTACTTTGATACCGGCCTTTTTCAGGGATGCCTGGGCGTATTCTGCTAAAAGGGGCAGCTCCTGCCGTGATGTATACGTGAGCCAGCGGAGGGTCAGGGGCTGGCCGTCTTTGGTTACGTAGCCGTCCCTATCCGTATGGGTGTAGCCTGCTTCACGCAGGAGCTCCTTTGCCCGCTCCAGATCATAGGCCGGCCCTTGGACGCCCTGGCCGAAGGGGAATGTATCCGGGAACGGCCCGGCCGCAACGAGGCCGTTTCCCCGCAAGAGGACGGAGACGAAGTTATCCTTGTCAATGGCCAGACAAATGGCCTGTCGCACGCGCTGGTCCTGCAGGGCCGGTGTGTCATAGTTCATGGCAGCCTGATAGACACGGCTCGTAGGTGACGAAAGAATCCGGTAAGCACCATTCTTTTCAAAGGCCGGTAAGCTGGCATAGGGCAGGCCTTGTACGGCATCGAGCTCGCCGCTTTGCATCGCCAGGGTGAGGGTATTGCCGTCGGGAATACTGTAGACTAGGACTTCGTCCAGCTTGGGCTTTACAGGGCCCCAATAGTTTTCATTCTTTACGAGATGCAGTCCCTGGTCATCGACGCGAACGGCCTTGTACGGACCGGTGCCGATGGCAATGCGGTCGTGGATGCCGGCGTCGACATCGATGATGGCGCTATAGGGATCGGCCAGATAATTGATGAAGTCCGGCATCTTCTCATGGGAGCGGATAGTGAGTGTCTGGCCGTCTGCCGTCATGGCGTCGATCTTCAGATCATGAGGCGCCCGGTCGTTGCGGGCCAGAAGATCCTCCAGACAGGCTTTGACGGCCTCTCCGGTCATCTTCTTGCCGTTAGAAAAGACGACATCGTCGCGGAGCTTGATTTTGATGGTATAGTCGTCGACCTGCTCGTAAGACCGGGCCAGCCAGGGACGAAGGCCCATTTGGTCGTCGAATTTAAAGAGCGTTTCGCCGACACCGTAGCGGACGGTGCTCCAGCCGCAATACGTATCGTGCGGATCCGTACTGGCATTTTGCATGGCCGGACCATAGGCCATGGTGCCGTAATGAAAGACCTTCCCCGTTGCCGCCGGCGCCGTTACGGTGCCGCAGCCGTTTAAGGAAAAGACCAGCAGCAGAGCTACGGGCAAGGCGAGTAATTGTTTTAGTTTCATCGTCTCACCTCACCAGCTTCGTATCAAAGAAATCACGCAGGGAATCGGCCAAGAGCTGGAAGAGGGCAACCGTAATGACGATGGCTGCGCCGGGGACGAAGACCGTCCAAGGTGCGGTCTGCATGTAGAGGCGGGAGCTGCTCATCATGGAGCCCCACTCCGCAGCCGGCGGCGCGGCGCCGAGGCCGAGGAAAGAAAGACCGGCAATTTCCGTAATGATCGTACCCAAATCGAGGGCGGCCGTAATGAAGACCGGTCCGATTACTTCCGGCAAAATCTGCTGAAAGAGGATTTGCCCTGTCGTAAAGCCGCTCATTTGGGCGGCTTCGATATAGTATTCCCGGCGCAAGGGGCTGACGAGATTGCGCACGAGGCGCGTGTATTTGGGCCACGTGACAGCGGTGATAGCAGCGGCAGCATTAAAGGTGCCGCCACCGAGGATGCCCGCTACGGCAATGGCAAAGACCATGGTGGGAAAGGAAAGAAAAATATCGGCCAGCCGTAACAGACAGGTTACGGCCTTTCCCTGCCTGTAGCCGCAAAAGAGACCGATACAGGAGCCAATGAGGGCTGAAAGGAGCGCCACGGCAAGGGCCGTAATGATGGTCAGTTTGGCCCCGGCCAGCGTGCGGGCGAGCAGATCACGGCCGTAGACATCCGTTCCCAGCCAGTGCTGGAAACTGGGGCCCTGAAGCGCCAGGGACAGGTGCTGTTCATAGGGCGAATAGTGTAATATATACTCGGCCAGGCAGGAAGCGATGAGGCCCAAAAGGATGAGGCCCAGAAGCAGCGTTATTTTTTTTCTTTTATGAGACGCCATGGGTCAATCCTCCTTCTTTCGTAGTGTCAGGCGCGGGTCTACATAGGCGCAGATGATGTCGGCGGCCAGGTTAAAGAGTACGTACAGGGCAGACATCCAAATCATATAGGCCTGGATAATGGGATAATCGCGCAGCATAATGGCATCGACGGCGAGTTTGCCTACACCATCCCAAAGGAAAATCGTTTCGACGATGGCTGACCCGCCCAGCAGAGACGCTGCCGACAGGGCCAAGAGCGCCAAAAGCGGCGCTGCTACAGCACGGAACACATAGTGCGTGAGTACATAATGATACGGCAGGCCCCGGCAGAGGAGTGCCTGGACGTATTCTTTACTCAATTCATCCAAGAGGAGCGCCCGGATTTGCCGCAAGTACTTAGCTGTCATGGCGAAGGCCAGCGGCAGGGCCGGCAATAAGGGTGAGCGGTCAGCTGTCGGCGTGAGAAAAGAAAAGAAATGCCACTTGACAGCAAAAAAATATAACAGGATAAGGGCAAAGAGAAAATCAGGCAGGGCATTGCCTGTAAACGATAAGAGCCGGGCGAGCTGATCCCAAATGCTGCCTTTACGGATTGCCGCCAGTGTCCCTAAGGGCAACGAGATGAGGAGAGTCAGAAATAAAGCCAAGAGCATGAGTTCCAGTGTGGCCGGCAGCTTGCTGAGCATGGTAGTACTTACGGGCAGGCTGGTGACGAAGGACTGTCCCATATCGCCGTGCAGTACCTGCCAAAGCCAATGGCAATATTGTGTAAAGAACCCTTGATCCAGCCCCAGGGCGGCCCGTTTCGCTGCGGCGGCTGCAGCATTGGCACCACTTTGCTGTTCATAGAGCACATCGACCGTATCGGTTACGGCCAGATGCATGAGCAAAAAGGAAATAAAGGTTACGCCAAAGACGATGGGGATCAGTTGCAGCAGTCGCCTGCCTATATATTTTCCCATAAAAGAGGAGCTCCTTCCCGTGTAAGTCATATGGTTATTATACGGCATAGCGGCTAAAAATGATAAGCCTGGGTGGGGGATGCAGGGAGAAAATAAAGGAAAAATAATTTCTCTTTCCATGCGTGTATGCCCCCATAGGGGATAGCGCAGCTATACCAGATTAGGTATACTTTTACTAAAGACTTCAGTACGATAAAGAAATAGCGAGTTTTGAGGAGGCAGTACCCATGGAACAGCTTAACGAATGGATTCAGGATTATTGGAACCGGCGCAGCCGGGCTTTCAGCTCCGTACGGCAGCAGGAACTGGCCAGCAGTGACGCCCTGGCGTGGCAACGCTATATTCAGCAGTTTTTACCAGCCGGCCGGCGGCTTCGGATTCTTGATATTGGTACCGGTCCGGGGTTTCTGGCGATTCTCATGGCCCGCTGCGGTCATACCGTGACGGCTGTTGATTCTTCCACCGGAATGATTGAAGAAGCCTGCCGTAATGCGGCCGCTTTCGGTGCAAACGTAGATTTTCACGTTGCCGATGCCCTGGCACTGCCTTTTGCTGACGATCAGTTTGATCTTATCCTGTCCCGCAACCTGACGTGGAATCTGCCTGATGTAACAGCAGCCTATACGGAATGGTACCGCGTATTGTGCCCCGGCGGGTTGCTTCTTAATTTCGATGCCAACTATGGACCGGTACATTTCACGGCCGCTGCCGAGGAAGAAGAAAACGTGCATCATACCATCGATATGGCCTTGTTACGCGAATGTGATGATCTGAAGGATGCACTGCAGATCAGCAAGGAATGCCGCCCTGCATGGGATTTGTGCTGTGTAGAGTCCATTGGCTTCAAGAACTGTGGCTATACACGGGATATTCGTCCCTTCGTCCATACCTCGCCTGACATGAAGTATGATATGGCACCTCTCTTTTGTCTCCATGGCCGTAAGGAGGCAGCCGACCAGGCTGCTCATTAATGGCCGCGGTCTTTCCATTGACAGTTTTCTCGTACACCCGTATCATAAACAGTGAGACTATAGGAAAACGGTAGGGAAAAGATATGGATAAAGAGCACGTATTTTTTGAAAACTATGCGGAAACGTGGGACCGGGACCGGAAAGAAAATCCGGAAATCCTGCGTACGCTTATGCACTTGTCCGGCCTGGCAAAGGGCGCCTCTGTGCTCGACGTAGGCTGCGGTACCGGTATATTGATACCGTATCTGCAAGAGGCTGTAGGCCCGGAAGGGCGGCTTGAGGAGCTGGACTATTCGCGGCAAATGCTGGCCAAGGCAAAAGAAAAATTTGCTTCGAAAAAGGGCATTGTGTATACAGAAAAGGATGTTTTAAAGTATAAGATGGCCGGCCAGACCTATGATGCGGCTGTGTGTCTTAATTTTTATCCGCACGTAGCACACCACAAAGAAGTATTTATTAAAAAGATGGCCGAAGCGCTCAAGCCGGGCGGCATGCTGCTGCTCATGCACGATATGCCGCGCCGCCGTGTCAACGGCCTGCAAAAACAGGCGCCGGAAGAACCACATACAGGTGTACTGCCGCCTGTGGATATTTTGGCTAACCTCTTGATCAGTGCCGGCTTGTCCATCGTCGTCGCCATGGATACGGACGAATTTTATTTTGTAAAAGCTGTGAAACGGCTGGATATGCCCTATGACCAGTATCCGCCTTTAACGACACGCGAGCTGGATGGGGATCCGGCTCCGGACGCACGCCACGCCGCCCTGCATGCCCAGGGTATAGCCCACGCGCACACGCCGGGACATCACCATAGCCATACGCAGACCCGCATGGTCATGAACCGTCTGGCCCGCATCAGCGGTCATATAGAAGCCATTAAACGCATGGTCGATGAAGGCCGGGACTGCAGCGATATCCTGATCCAGCTTTCTGCTGTCGATTCGGCTTTGGTCAGTGTGGGCAAGGTCATCCTGCGGGATCATATCGATCACTGCATCGTCGATGCCGTACGGGACAACGACCTGGAGGCCGTGGAAAATTTAAAGAAAGCCATCAGTACCTTTATTAAGTAGGAGATGCGTATGGAATTATCAAATCAGGCCGGTGCCGTAGGCAAGCGCTGGGATTTTTGTGCCAGCGGCTACGACGGCATCGTACAGGAAGAGCTTCAGTCCCAGGCCGCGGTCTGGCAATCCATTTTGCTCGCTCAGGCGCCGCAGAAACAGGGGTCCCTGCTCGATATCGGTACGGGTCCGGGCTTTTTTTCTATCCTCATGGCGCAGGCCGGCTGGGATGTAACCGGTGTGGACTGTTCGGCGGCTATGGTAGAAACAGCGGCAGAAAACGCAAAAAAAGCAGGCGTAAGAGCCCGCTTTTTGCAAAAGGATATTCATGCCCTCGATTTTCCAGACCATTCCTTTGATTATCTGGTGAGCCGCAACGTGACGTGGATTCTCTATGATCCGGAAAAGGCCTTTGCCGAATGGCGGCGTGTATTGAAACCGGGCGGTCGCCTCTTGTATTTTGATGCGAACTGGTATTATCGCAGGAGTGAAGCCGAACGGCAGGCCATTGCACGGGACGAAGAGGAATACCGGAAAACGTATGGCCCGCCGGTTGATACGTATAGCGGTGATGCGGCTACAGAGGCGTCCTTTCAGGAAACCTTATTTTTCCATAGCCACAGCCGGCCTGAATGGGACCGGACTCATTTAGGGCCCTTGGGCTTTACGCACATCCGGATTACGCCGCGCCTGAATGAACAGGTATATACACCACCTTATAAGCTGCTCTTCCGTTCAATTCCCCTGTTTATGGTACAGGCTGATGTGTAGCAGCTGCTATGAAACTGAAAAAAGACGCTATGCCCAGGCATAACGTCTTTTTGTATTAGCGGATGAAATTGGTAAATACTTTTTTGGCGGGACCCTTTTCTTCTACGAAGGGCTTGCCGGCAGCCAATACCTTGAGGAGCCAGGCCATGTTTTGTCCGAGAACCTGCATGATCTGCATGCCTTCACCGTCAAGCGTTACTTCGCCGGCTTTGGTGCCATAAGCGACATTCCAGTAGTTCGATGTAGGAATGATCATTTCCGAGTAGGTGAGGAAATTGTTGAGCTGGTCAAAGACGGGAATACCACCGGCACGACGGTCGGCTACGACACTGGCGCCGACTTTATGGCGGAAGAGGCCGTTATTGGAAGAGGCTACGTAGAAGGCCCGGTCCAGGAACGATTTCATCGTGCCGCCAATGGCCGAGAAGTGGGTAGGCGAACCTAACAGAATGCCGTCGGCCTCTTTGATCTTTTGAATCCATTCGTTGACGGGGTCATCGTGCATGACGCAGCGTTCATCCCGATTGCGGGCGCAGCCATTACAGGCCATACAGCCGCGGATCACTTTATTGCCTACTGTAATGATTTCTGTTTCAATGCCGGCTGCTTCCAGTTCTGTTGTTACCGTATGCAGGGCTTCATAGGTATTTCCTTTTTCGTGGGGACTACCATTAAATGCTACTACTTTCATTACCTTACCTCCTTAGGGATAATAGGTTTATCATACCGTTTACGAACTATTCTGTAAAGTACTTACTTTTTAGATACTATGCAGGACAGGTACTGTTTTGTGATATAATATTTCTAAAAGTTTGTTCTGCCAAAGGAAGTGTGATACTATGGAATTACGTGTAGTCTGCGGTGATATAACTACCTGGAAATGCGATGCTATTGTGAATTCTGCCAGTGAAAGCCTGCTCGGTGACAGTGCGTTGGATATGCGTATTCATCAGGCCGGGGGCCTTTCCTTCCGTTCTGCCTGTAGCAGCTTAGGCGGCTGCCAGGAGGGCAAAGCCGTTTTGACCTATGGCTATGACCTGCCGGCACGGTACGTCATTCATACAGTACCACCGTACTGGCGCGGCGGTGCGTATCAGGAAGAGGCCCTCCTCTTATCGTGCTATCGCTCTTGCTTGGCCTTGGCAACGGCTAAACAGATGCAGTACGTAGCTTTTTCGCCTATCGGCATCGAAGACAAACGCATCCCGCCTAACCGGGCAGCGGCTGTTGCCATTCCCGTCCTGGTAGGAGCCGGCGCAGCCCTGCAGCGGATCGATTTGGTTTGTGAAACGGCAAAGACTCTCCGTGCCTACACGAAGGCGGCTGTGTATTTTTGGCTGCAAAAGGTAAGTGATATACAGGCAGCGGGACCGGAAACGATCTGGAAAGAAGCCCTCCTGGCCTTGACAGTCCTGCGCCCGGCAGGTGACAATAGTCCGGACCGGCAGGCAGACCGCCTGGTATCCGTACGGCAGGTCCTGCAAGCCTATAAGGCACGTCCTGCGAGCATCGTTGCGCTCGAAGAAACGGCCGCTAAGATAATGGAAATATACGAGACGTGAAGGAGATATATCATGACAGAACAACGCAGTGGTACCGACTCTGTTACGCTGCAGCTGACCTGTCCTGCCTGTGGCGGACAAGGCGCATTTGCGACGTGGAACTGTATCGACGGTACAAGAACACCGGAGTTGCGGCAGCGGCTGCTGCACGATGAAAACTTATTTTTTTATACCTGCCCCCAGTGCGGAGCCAAAATCCATGTAGAAACGACGTGCCTCTATATTGACAGGGAACGCCACTTTATGGTTTGGCACGTGCCCGATCCCAAGACTGCTGTCAGCCTGGGCGACGTATACCGGTATCTCGGCGAAGCCGATTTTTCTGCCTATCGCTGCCGTTCGGCCCTGACCTGGGGTGAATGGCGGGAAAAAATCCTGGAGCTGGAAAGTGGCTTTGACGACCGTATGTATGAAATTATCAAATACAGCGCCTACCAGCTGTTGAAACCGGATCAGCAAAAGCAGCTGCCCCTGGAAATGTACCATATCGATTACGCCAAAGACGACGGCAACGCTGCAGACCTGGCCCTGGTCTTCATGGAAGAAGAGAAGAAAGGCCAAGGCTATGTGTATGCTGTGACGGCAAAGCTCCTCACGATGACGCAGGAGCTCTACTTGCCACTGCTTCAAAAGGTGACGCCCCATGCCGGCGAAGGGAAATTTGAACGCTTCAGCTACGCTTGGGCCGGCTCCTTCATGAAATATGTCCTGGCGGCTATTCAGCAGCCTAATCAGGCCGAATACCGGCGCCTGGTAACGTATTGGCTGGAAACGTTGGGACAAGAAGTATTCCATGCAGATTTGACGAAAAAGTAAAAAAGCGCTTGACCGGTTACCTGGGCATAGAGCCTGCAGGGCCTGGTCAAGCGCTTTTCTATTTGTTTGGTTTATCAATCATACTGAAGGCAATAAAGCCTGTTTTTCCCGTGTAGACGCCTTCAATGATCTTAATGGGGACAAAGCCGTTTCCCCGGGTGCTGCCGGTTACCTCAATATGGGTGACCTGGGAAAACAGTATGACCCGGTGGTTCTGGATCATAGCCTGAATCTTATTGGCATCGCGGTCTTTGGCGGCGGCAATAAACAGGCTGATGTCTTTATCATCGAGTACGACATACGTACCCTGCTGCACCGTATAGGTTGCCCCTAGCTTGAAATTAGGCAGTGGTTTCTTTTCCTTCTGTAAGGTTTCCGTCGTAGAGTAGGAAGAGAAATCGACATGGTTTTTCTGGGCCTGTGCATGGCGGTAGCCGTAATAGGCAAAGAGGCAGAGGGTAATACAGAGAATGGGGATCAGGCTGATGCGGCTGGCATTAGCCAGTCTGGCGCCTAAGGTCAGGGGTTCTGCCTCGTCCTCATCGGGATCCGGCTTTTCCGGCTCTCTGGGGACGGATAAGCGCAAGGCTCCGGCGAGAACCATAGACAGGGGAACGCCGTAGCCACTGGCCGGATAGAGATGCTGCAAGCGGTCTAAGGCACACGTACAGGCGACGGCCCGGCTGGCGGCGTTATCCAGGTCGGCCGATAAACGCAGGCGGTGAACGATCGAAAGAAAGGAAACGTTGCCTAAGCTGGGCAAGTACGTCAGGGCCAAAAAATGGAGATCCCGGATATACATTTCCGGCAGGAAAAAAGAACCTCCTGACGTTTCATAACTGCTCTTAAGAATTTCCAGCATGGCTTCTGCGTCATAAAAGGCGAGGACGTCGCCTTTTAACAAGGGCAGAATGTTTTGGTCCCACACCGTCGCAAAGGACGGACTGTCTGCCACCATGGCAGCTGTTACCTTACGGCTCTTGCTGAAGTCCTCTGTTGGTGGTTTTACCAGATAGGAAACGCTTTGGGCTTGCGTTTGGCCGATCCAGGCCAGGGCAATGCGGCAAATGCTGTTGTGATTTTCGTTGGCTAGATCGGCAGTAATGGCAATGGCCGAATTATTACGACGCTCGATAATGGATTGCAGTGCTGCCTGGGTCTTGGTTTCTTCGTTCATAAGGAAGATCCTTTCCCGCGGTTCCGGCGACTACGGCAACCGGGTGCTCAAGGTTTATTTGTCCGCTTGCGGGGACGTAACGACGGCGCATGATGATGGCGGTGCACCGGTTTTAGTTTGAAATAATTATGCTTTACCGTTTTATTTTTGTCGTCTGTAATGGTATTTACTTCAAAAATATCCAGAGACTCAATAAAAGGAACGAATTTTTTGTAACCGAAGTTACGGACATCAAAATCAGAAAACTGTTTGGTCAGCAGATTTCCTAAGGTACCTGAGAAAATCCAGCCGTTATCGTCGGAGTTTTCTTCGGTCAGTTTGATCAGGGCCTGGCGGATCGTGCGGAAATTCTTTCCTGACGTTTTTTCTGATTTGACCGGTTCTTCAACAGCCGGGCTGGGGACAACGGTTTCGCCGGCAGTGGCCGGCTTGGCTTCGCTTACTTCCGGTTCTGTATTTTCTGCTTCGTTTTCGGCTTCTTCCAATAATACGTCCAAATACAGGAACTTGTTGCAAGCCGAGATAAAAGACCGGGGCGTCTTGCTTTCTCCCATGCCTAATACATATTTCTGCGATTCCCTGAGGCGGGAAGCTAACCGGGTAAAATCACTGTCGGAAGAAACGATACAGAACCCGTCCAGGGTATTTTTGTACAAGAGATCCATGGCGTCAATAATCAAGGCAGAATCGGTGGAATTTTTTCCTGTCGTATTGCTGTATTGCTGAATCGGCTGGATGGCATTGTTCAAAATCGTCGTTTTCCACGAGGCCATCTGCGGGGTCGTCCAGTTTCCATAAATGCGTTTGTATATGACGTCGCCCAGGTTGTTGGCTTCGGACAGAATGACATCTACGTATTTTGTCGAAATATTTTCGGCGTCGATGAGCACAGCTAATTTCATTTCTTGATTCATAATGATAGTTCCTCCTATGCAATTATTCTATCATGTAATGTAATAAACGTGAAGTTCCGGAACCGGCCAGTTTAGGCAAAATTTTTTCTTTCCCTGTGTCATAGGCAGAAACTGTGTGAACAAGAAAAGCGCCGGCAGAGCGACACGGGGCTGCTCTGCCGGCGGCAGGAATACGGCTATAATAGTTTTTTCAGGTTAGCTGTCACGGCAGACGGATTGGCTACAGGTGCCAGGTCCATAATAGGCTGCTGGCCGATGCAGAGAATGTTGCTGCTGTTGACGTAGACGCTGTTGGCACTCGGTTTCTTGTTGGTATGGTAGACGGCAGCGAGGTTCCCGGCAATGAGGTAGGCCTGTTCCTTGCCGCTCATGGAGGAAATGTCCTTAGGCTGATAGAAATCCTTGCCGTGCAGGGTGATCATGCCCGTGTCCGTATTGACGGCGACGACCTTGTTGCTCCATTTGGTAATGTCTTCGCTGTATGTATCGCGGCGGCTGACCGTTGTCGGATGATCGTTAAAGAGTTCCATGACGCCGCTCGTTTTGACATTGCTGCCCTGATCGAGAAAACGCTGCCACAGGGCTGCACCGCCACCGATGTTGTAGCCGGCCTGAACGGCATAGTTGAAAGCCAGGGCATCGGCTTCTTTTTCCATGGGTTTCGTGATCAGGTTGGCCGTACCGATCTGGTTCAAAATCGCCGAGCCGAGCTGGGCTGCGCCGCCGCCGGAGCCGTAAATAGAGGCTAAGAGGTCAAGAGGCATGCGTTTCTTGACGCCGCTAATGGCATGATTCTTTTGACCGTGTCCCATTTCGTGGGCCAGGACAAAGGCCACTTCATTTTCGTTGTAGTTGAGCGGCGCAAAGAGGCCGATATTGACACTCATATTATGGCCGATCGTGCAGAACGCGTTAAAGCTCGTATCGTTATTGACAAAATAATTGTAGGGCTTTTTCAGGATCGATGGATCGCTCTTGGCGATGGCGGCAGACAGGCGGTTCATGACCCGCGCCGTCATGGCATTGGCTGCAGGATCCGAATTGACGCCGTACTTTTCCTTGACCTGGTCCATATAGGCGTTACGGCCTTCGTTATCCAAATAGCTAAGCTGCTTGTTCAACTGGACGTAGTACGCACCGGCTGACGCGATGGTACCAATGGTGCTCAGATCAATGGCCTGGACGGGCATGGTCGCAGGTACCGGCGCAAAGGCAAAACCCAGGGCTGCCAGGGCTGCCAGCGCCGCTTTTTTCGTACGTGTAATGAGCATACTATCCTCCCCCTTTACTAAACAATATATATGCTTATTATACCATAATCCGGCCTATAAATGATCTGTTATAAGGGCGGAAGAGAAAAAAATAAGGCCCCGGAAGAGGTCCGGGGCCTGGTAACGGCTGCGTATGAGGTTATTGGCTGACGACATTGATAGGTGTGCCGGCAAAGAAAGAACGGATATCGTCGTGAATGATTCCTAAGAGACGCTGCCGTGTTTCCTGGCCTTTCCAGCCCATGTGCGGTGTGAGGATGACGTTTTCCAGCGTATAGAGCGGATTCGTGCCGGCTGGCGGTTCCGTTTCCTGCACATCCAGGCCGGCGCCGGCAATACGGTGGTGCTGTAAGGCATCGATCAGGGCCGCTTCATCGATGAGGGCCCCGCGGGACGTATTGATGAGGAACGCCGCCGGCTTCATGAGTGCCAGCCGTTCTTTATTGATCAGGTGACGGGTCTGATCGTTTAACGGGCAATGCAGGGTGACGTAATCACTCTGGCGCAGGACGGTTTCCAAATCTGTGTAGGTAATATGGTCTTCGTTTTGCCGTGGTGTACGCGTATAGACGAGAATTTCCATATCGAGGGCCCAGGCTACCTTCATGACTTCCTTGCCGATATGGCCGGCACCGATGACGCCCAGGGTCTTGCCATTTACTTCGTAATGCGGTACCTGCAGGCATTTTGTGAAATTTGTACGATCACCGCGCTGCAGCATGGCCAGCTGTACCTGCAGTGTCGACGATAAGGCCAGGAGCAGCATAATTGCCGTATGAGCGACACGCTGTGTGCTATAGGCCGGGATGTTGCAGACTGTAATACCTTTTTCCTTGGCTGCGTCAAGCGGTATATTGTTATAGCCTGTACCGGCTTCAACGATGAGGCGGACCGATTCCGGGAATTGGCGTACCAAATCGGCCGGTAATACCATTTCCTTTGTTACGATAGCAGCAGCTCCTGCGATGCGGGGCAGGACGTCGGCTAAGGTACTGTCTTCATAAATGACCGTGTCCTCTGAGAGGATGGAAAAATCGATGCGGCCGTCATAGTTTACTTTGCCGGCATTAAGGACAACTACTTTTGTGTTCACTAGGGTCACTCCCTTCAGAATGTATATGTTATATACATATAGTATACGTGTGCAGCCGGGGAAACACAAGGACGAACGTAGCCGGCAACGGCAGCCTGCCTTAGTTGCTGAGGACCAGACGGAATTTGCTGCCCGGCCGGATATACGACAAGAGAAAACGGTCTTCCTCTAGAATGACGGCGGCTTTATTCGTGCGTCCATCGCCGTCCTGATCCACAAGACTGATCTGTACTTCGCCCTTGTAGCGGCCATAGCCATCGTTATCGACGGTTACATCGCCACAGGTAATGGCGATACCGGCCGTTTCATCAGGCCTGATGGCCTGGCCCTTGGAAAGGATACGGCTTTCCTGTGCGCGGATGGCGTCAGCGGCCGGATCGAGACGGGACGTAAGGGTCGTACTGAGGAGATCCTGGATGAAGGGATCGTGGCTTATCAGGCGGGCCCGCAAGACGATGCAGCCCTTTTCTTCGCGGCCGCTGGCGGCCAAAGCAGTAAGCTCTGCCAAGGAAGGGCCATCGTCACCAATGAAGAGCGAGTCTGTGCCCAGGGCGATGGCGTGACGGCCCGCTTGTTCTACGGTCATGGTGCGATGTTTTTCCAGTGTCGGCAGGCCGGCGTGAAAGGGCGCCCGGCGGCCGCTTTGGCTGGGGATGAAGAGGCCCGTCCGGATTTTTTCTCCCTGCAGCCATTGGTTTTGCCGTTGTACATAGTCTTCTCCCAGGCCCGTGTGAGGCCGGGGGTAAAAATTATGCAGGCTGTCGAGCCGGTGAAAATCGGCGCCGGCGGCACGCAAGGCGGCCAGATCTGACGGCCGCAGGGTAGAGGCGTTTAGCTGTACGCCCATGAAGTGGCTGAAGAAGGCAATCTTACGCACGTCGAACCCGTAGTCGAAGCGGGCTGTCGTAATACCCAAATCCAGCAAGGCCTTGGGCGTCAGGGCGGGCAGTTCAAGAAGACGTGCCGCGGCTGGAGAAATATCGGCAATGACATCGAGGTCATAGTGCCGTGCCGTCTGCAGGAGGCCGGCCATTTCCTCTTGCAGGACAACCGTATTGCTTTCCGGAATATGCAAGGACGTAAAGACACGGTCTATACCGAGCTCTGCGGCTTTTACGAGGAGCGCTTTGTTTTCGGCGGCCGTCCGGTCCAGGCCGGGATAGAGGGAAATACCTGTTCTCATAGGAGTGCATCCTCCTTTGGATCGTCAAAGCCAATAAACCACGTCGCAATAAACCCTGTCAGATAGGCAACGCACAGGCCACACAGGTAAACGGCAATATGATCCGTGCTGGCTGCCAGGGGCAGTCCTGAAATACCCAGGGCCGACGCACCGACCATATAGGCAGCCTGGACGGCACCGCCACAGGCACCACCGATACAGGCGCCGATAAAGGGCTTGCCCAAGGGCAGGGTAACGCCGTAAATGAGAGGTTCGCCGACACCCATGAGGCCAATGGGCAGGGCCGAAGCAATGGTGCGCCGCAGGGCCTTGTTTTTGGTCTTTAGATATACGGCCGCAGCCGCTCCTACCTGGCCGCCACCGGCCATGGCCAGGACGGGCAGGAGAATGGTCACGCCGTAGCGCGAGAGAAGCTCGGCGTGAATCGGCGTCAGTCCCTGATGGATACCCAGCATGACCATGGGCAGGAAGGTACCGCCCAGGATAAAGCCTGTCAGGGCACCGCCGCGGCCAATGGATTCGGTTGCCGCGTAGCCAATGCCTTCAGAGAGGAAGCCGCCGACGGGCTGACAAATACAGAGGGCGACAGCCGTGGAAATGACGACGACGAGAAACGGAGTGAGAAAGAGATCGAACGTGTCGGGAATGAGCCGGTGCAGCTTCTTTTCCAGCCACGACGAGAAAAGGACGACGAGGATGACGGCAATAATGCCGCCCCGGCCGGGGACGAGGGGCTCGTGGAAGAGCGTAATGTTGGCTAAAGCCGGGTGGGACAGGATAGCCGCCATGACACCGCCCAGCATGGGAGCACCGCCAAAGACGCGAGCTGCATTGATGCCGACAAAGATGTTGAGGCCCCAGAAGGCGGCGTTGCCGGCTACGGCCAAAACTTGAACTGCCGGCCACGCGGCCAACTCCGGAGCGGCCTTTAAGAACACGTTGAGGAGGCCCGTAATGAGACCACAGGCAATAAAGGCGGGAATGATGGGGACGAAGATCTGGGCGATCTTTTTTAAGGCATTTTTGGCCGGCGTGGCATTTTTCTGGCGGATTGCCTCATGCAGGGCCTGGCCATCGCCGACGCTGGCCCGGGCAGCCAGGTCCGATACGGTCGCAGCAGGACCGTTTTTTCGTTCTGCCTCCAAAAGGGCAAGAAATTCCTGCGTCACCTGGGCGGCCTTACCCGGACCGAGGACGATTTGCCATTCATCGCCGGCCTTGTTGATGCCCATGACGCCACGCAGGCGGCCTAAGTCGGCCTTCGTGAAATGTTCGTCCACTACCTGCAGGCGCAGGCGGGTCATGCAGTGATAGGCCTGCGTAATATTGTCAGCAGGGCCGGTAATTTCATAAATCTGCCGGGCCAGTTCTTTATAGTCCATGGGCGCCGTCCTTTCCGTCCGGAGGCAGCACCTTGTCGATGTAACCACCGGCCTTGGCTAACAGCGAAGCAGCTGCCGCTGCCGGTACCTCGAGAAGCACCATGACAATGGCCGTTTTTGCTTGTCCCTGGCTGGCTTCGAGGGCTGTAAGGGCTGTATCTTCCGTGCAGCCTGTAGCCGCCATGACGATGCGGCAGGCCCGGTCTTCGAGCTTCTGGTTAGACGCTTTTACGTCGACCATGAGGTTACCGTATACCTTGCCTAAGCGGATCATCGTGCCTGTAGATAACATATTTAAAATCATTTTTTGGGCCGTCCCGGCTTTAAGGCGCGTAGAGCCGGTAATGATTTCCGGCCCCGGCAGGACACAAAGGTCTATGTCGGCACAGCTGCCCAGATGGGAGTGGGGCGAGCAATCGAGGGCAATGGTGGCAGCACCGACACTGCGGGCGTAGTGGAGGCCGCCAATGGCGTAGGGCGTACGGCCCGAGGCGCTGAGCGCGACGACGACATCGCAGGCTGCGAGGCGTTTGTTTTCCAGGTCGCGCTGGCCCAGATATTCGGAATCTTCAGCTCCTTCCTGGGCGGTAAACATGGCTGCCTGACCGCCGGCAATCAGCCCCTGTACCAATTCCGGAGCAGTAGAAAAGGTAGGCGGGCATTCGGCTGCATCGAGGACACCCAGACGGCCGGACGTGCCGGAACCCATGTAGAACAGACGCCCGCCCTTTTTGAGACGTGCTGTAATCACGTCAATAGCCCGGGCGATATCCGGAAGAATCTGTTGGACGGCTATGGCGACATGACTGTCCTCTTCATTCATCATGCGTACCATTTCCAGGGTAGATACATGATCGATGTGTGTGGTACGGTCATTGCGTTGTTCTGTTGCAAGTCGTGATAAGTTAAGCATAGGATACCTTCTTTTTTTGTGAATTATGTACATTATACGGCATGACCGGAGTGGTGACAACGGCCGCGAGAAGGGGCGGAAAGAATGATTTACATTTAGCTTTTTTTATGGTAGTATGAGAACGTACACCTTTTTGGTGTACTGCTGTGCGCCCATAGCTCAGCTGGATAGAGCAGCAGTTTCCTAAACTGCGTGTCGGATGTTCGAGTCATCTTGGGCGCACCATTTTTTTTATTGTACCTCATATTTTATTGTATAGATACTCCATAAGGAAGGGCGGTCGCTTTGCATGCCAGAAACAGATAAGCCATTAGCTTTTTTTCATGATGAACCTATTCGGGATACGGATTTAACCTTCTCAGAAGCTGTTACAGAAGCACGACGGTGCCTCAATTGCCGTGTACCACAATGCCGTAAGGGTTGTCCCATAGAAAATGAAATTCCTCAGTTTATTCATGAGCTTACGACAGGCAATCTTGGCGCGGCCGCTGCACATATATATCATCGTAGTGATTTGCCGGCCCTGTGCGGCCGTATCTGTCCGCGGGAAGCGCAGTGTGAAGGCGCCTGTATCCTGAATAAAAAGGGACAGCCCGTACAAATTGGCAAATTGGAACGCTTTGTAGCCGATGCAGCCATGGATGCAGGTCTTTTACCCCAAAAGGCAAGCAAAAAGAGCAATGGCCGTATCGCCGTTATCGGCAGCGGTCCTGCCGGCCTGGCAGCAGCCCGCACGCTGGCCCAGAAGGATTACGACGTGACGGTTTTTGAAGCGGCCTCCCAGCCCGGTGGTACGATGACCTATGGTATCCCTACGTTCCGTTTGCATAAAGAACTCATTCTGCGTGAAGTGGCAGCGTTAGAACGTCTGGGCGTTTCCTTCCAGTACGGCAAAAAACTGGGGGAAAAGGAAGATCTTGCACTCCTGTTCCAGGAAGGCTATGAAGCCGTATTTATTGCCGTAGGGACCATGGAATGCTGGAAACTCGATATTGAAAATGACCAGCTCGACGGTGTCATCGATGCAGCCCAGTTCCTGCGCCAGGTAGAACAGGTGCAGTTAGGGGAATTTGCGCTGCAGGACCTGCCGGTTCAGGCTGGCGACCGCGTCGTCGTTGTCGGCGCCGGCAACGTTGCCATTGATGCGGCCCGTACGGCCCAGCGCTTACAGGCAGACGTACAGGTTGTCTACCGCCGGGGCCCGAAAAATATGAAATGCCTGCCGTCGGAATATGAAGAGGCCAAGGAAGATGGCGTTACCTTCCGGTTCTATGCGGCCCCGCGGGCCGTTGTCGGGACTGATCATGTAGAAGGCCTGCAGTATGAAGAACAGGAAGTCCTTGAAGATGCTACGATGGTACCGACAGGGAAATTTGGCACCGTACAGGCTGATAAAATCATTGCCGCTATTGGCAATAAGCCGGAAACGTCTGTCATCCGTCACTTTGGCGTCGATACGGACCGGGACGGATATATCGTGACGGCAGAAAGACCGTACAGCATGACCAGCATGGCCGGTGTTTTTGCTGCCGGCGACATCGTGCACAAACCGCAGACCGTCGTCCTGGCTATGCGCGAAGGACGCAAGGTGGCTGACAGCATAGACGCATATATTCAGGCAAAACGCTTATTGTCCGGCATTTCACAGTAAGTATTCTCTGAAGGAGGCGAACGTCGTGTCAGATTTAGTGTCATACATAAAGGAAGCAAACCATACCTTTGTTACCGACCACGCAGCAAGCGGAATTACGGAGCTCAGTAAATATCCGGCCCGCAAGCTGGCTGTATTAGCCTGCATGGATGCGCGGCTCCTGTATTTGCTGGAACCGGCTCTGGGCCTCAAACGGGGCGATGCCAATATCATTAAAGTAGCAGGCAATACGGCAGGCCGTGGCTTTGACAGTGTCATTGGCAGTCTCATGGTGGCCGTATATGAACTGCACGTAGAGGACATTCTCGTCATAGGACATGACGATTGTGGTATGCTGCATACGACGTCAGCCAGCTTGTGTGAAAAAATGGCGGCAGCAGGTATTCCGGCCGCCGTCATCGAAGAGCTGGAACCGCGGCTCATGGCTTGGGCCGATCCTGTCTGTGATAGCGAAGAAAGCGTCCGGGTAGCTGTACGGCAGCTGCAAAAGAACCCCTACCTGCCCGATACGGTGCGCTTCCACGGTGCTGTCATCCGTCCTGATACGGGAGACGTGCGCTTTATTGTCGAAAATGCTGAAAAAAAGTGAGGCTGATTTAGTGATGAGCATAGTGAAAGAACGTATGGCAGACCATGCAGCCGTGCTGGCTGCGACAGAAAGCCTGATTCCGGATATTGAAAAAGCAGGCGCCCTCGTCCGGGATGCCCTGGCTCAGGGTCATAAACTGCTCTTTTGTGGCAACGGCGGCAGTGCTGCCGATTCCCAGCATTTGGCAGCCGAAATTGTCGGCCGCTTTCAAAAGGAACGGTGCAGCTTGCCGGCTATTGCGCTTACCGTAGATACGTCGGTTCTGACTGCTGTAGCCAACGATTATGGCTACGATACGGTATTCAGCCGTCAAGTAGAAGGCCTGGGCCAGGCCGGTGATATTCTCATCGGCATTTCTACGTCAGGGAACAGCAAAAACGTCGTCGCTGCTATAGAACTAGCCAAGCGCAAGGGCCTGAAGGTAATCGGACTTACCGGCGCTGGCGGTGGCAAGATGGCAGAGCTGTGTGATATTTGCCTGGCTGTACCGGCGCAGGTTACGGCACGGATTCAGGAAATGCATATTATGATCGGCCATATCCTCTGCGAAATAGCAGAAGAAGCCTATTGATCGGTATATAAAAAGAAGGACTGCGAAACGCTTGCGCGTTCACAGTCCTTCTTTTTATATACAGGCAAGCCTTAGAAGCCGAGGTTTTCCCCGACGAGGATAATCTTGATCCGGCCTTTGGGGCCGCTGTTGCGGCGCGTGCGGACGAATTGGTTGCAAATGCTCTGCGGGCTCAGGCAGTCAGCGCACATGCCGTTTACCTTGCACGGCGTCTGCATGTCAAAGCGCTGGGCATTGATGGGAGCGGCTGTAGAACGGGCCCGGGCAATGGCTGCCTCGAGGGTCGGTTCTACCTTATTCATACCGGCGATGATGATGACCTGGCGTGGACCGAACATGAGGGCTGCCAGGCGGTTGCCGTTGCCGTCAATGTTGAAAAGCTGGCCATCTTCTGTGGCGGCATTGGTGCTCATAATAAAGGTGTCACAGGTCAGGCCCTGGCGCATAATTTCAACGCGTTCAGCCGGCGTTTTGGCTGTATCCCGGTCGATGACGGGATTGTGTTTTTTTACATACTCCTGCAAGCCGATTTCAGCAATCGAGACGGAACCACCCCAGGATACGACATCCGTCGCAGGAATTAAGGAAATAGCCTTTTCCAGTGCTTCTTCCACTGTGGGACAGTAGTAGGCTTCAAAATTGCGCTTTTCAAAATTCTTGACCACAGCCGGGCCCTTTTTGTCATACATCACATGCATCATATCAGAACGATCCATTGGTCATTCCTCCTTTTATAATATACGGCATTATAGAATACCGTTAAAAACCGATATTTTCACCTACTAAAATGACTTTAATGCGGCCGGCAGGATTGCAGGCCCGTGTGCGCAGAATCTGGCGGCATACTGTACTCTGGCTCTTACAGTCGCCACACATGCCGGTGACATAGCACGGCGTCTGGGAACCGGCAAAGCGGTTGATATTAATGGCTGACGCCGTAGAGCGAGCCCGGGCAAAGGCCGTTTCCAGCGTCGTTTCCAGCTTGTTCATGCCGACAATAACCAGCACCTGCTTCGGCCCGTAGGCAAGGGCTGCTACGCGGTTGCCGTTGCCATCGATATTGAGCAGTTCCCCTGTTTCCACGGCGGCGTTGGTGCCCATGATGAAGGTGTCGCAGAGAAGGGCCTGGCGCATAATTTCAGCCCGTTCTGCCGGTGTTTTCGCCGTATCCCGGTCAATCACCTGGTAGTGTTCCAATACGTAAGGCCGCAGGCCTATGTCGTTGATCGAGCTGGAGCCGCCCCAAGAGACGACATGTTCCGGCGGGATCAGGGAAAGCGCCAGCTTCAGCGCCTCTTCCACAGTGGGACAGTACCACGCAGCAAAGCCTCGCTTTTCGAAGTTTTTGGCTACAGCCGGTCCCTTTTTGTCATACATGACGTGCATCATATCAGATCTGTCCATGTTACTGCCTCCTTATTGGCTGATTAATTTTTTAAATTCCGGATCGCTACGGATTTTATCGAAGTGTGATTGGTTTTGTGCGGCCTGGCGTACATTTTCAGGGTCTAAAGCTACGGCCTGCTTCAGATAGGAAACGGCTTCCTTGGCTTTTCCCTGGTCACCGTAAATTGTGGCAATTCCGTAATAGCTCCACGTATTATCCGGTTCCTTGGCAATGACTTTTTGGAACCAGGCGATGGCTTCGTCATATTGCTTGTCAATCTTGAGGGCCAAAGCCAGGTCGTAATAGGCAGGCACGTACTCCGGTGCTATCTGCAGGGCTTGGCGGACACAGGCAATGCTTTGTTTGACTTCGTTGTCATTACTGCCGTTACCCTGCATGACCAAGGCGATGCCCTTACCGGAAAGGGCCTTGTAATTTTTGCTATCGGCGGCCAGTGCTTTATCATACAAGGCAATGGCCTGATCGTAATGAAATTGATTATATGCTGCCAGGCCCTGCTGAAAGAGCATTTCCGAGTCGGCGTTAATAGCCGGTGGTGCTGCTGGCGCTGCCACTGCTGGCGGGGCTTCTTTTTCTGTAGCTGCCGGCTGGGACGCAGGGCCGCAGCCACCGAGAAAGAGACAGCAACAGACGAGGGCAGAGAAAAGTTGTATAGGTTTTACCATAGTACCTCACAATGATACAGAAAAATGACGGGTTATACTTTATACAAATCATATTATACTATCTGTTTTATTATTTTTACAGAGGAAGGGCGGCATATAGAGAATTTTACGCCTTTGTATTTCAAAAAGTTCTTGAAAGGTATATGTCTAGTCTATAAAGTATACCGAAAAGGGATGATTTAAATAGGATTCTTGTATGCATATATCGCAATAGAGTATAATGAAGATTACTATTTACGCAATTGAATTGCAAAAAAAAATAACCTTGCTATAATGAAGATAGAGAGATTAAACGTTTAAATTAAGCTCTAGTTATTTTTTTTGTTATGTAGTTTATAAAATTAAATCACTCTCATATTATCCCAACTTATTTTTAAGGAGATGTTTAAAAGTGAGCAAAAAATTGATGAAAACTATGGATGGCAACGAAGCAGCTGCATACGTATCGTATGCGCTTACAGAAGTTGCAACAATTTTCCCAATTACCCCGTCTTCTCCTATGCCGGAACACGTTGATGTTTGGGCTTCTCACGGTATGAAAAACCTCTTTGGCCAGCCTGTCCGGGTCATGGAAATGCAGGCTGAAGCAGGCGCTATCGGCGCGCTGCACGGCGTTGTCGAAGCCGGTTCTTTGGGCACGTCCTATACGGCTTCCCAGGGCCTCATGCTGATGATCCCTGTTATGCACCGTATTGCTGCTACGTGCAAACCGGCTGTCCTTCACGTAGCTGCCCGTTCTGTAGGCTCTCACGCCCTTTCCATTTTTGGTGACCATTCGGACGTCATGGGCTGTCGTAATACCGGTTGGGGCATGCTCTGCAGCGGCAGTGTGCAGGAAGTCATGGATTTGGCCGGCGTAGCTCATTTGTCGGCCATTAAAGCCAGCCTGCCAATGCTTCATTTCTTTGATGGTTTCCGTACATCCCACGAAATTCAAAAAGTCGAAGTCATGCCGCATGAAGAATTAGGCAAACTCCTCGATCGTGATGCTCTCTACAAATTTAAACATGAAGGCCTCAATCCGGACCGTCCGTCCTTGCGCGGCGGCGTTAACAACCCGGATATCTTCTTCCAGAACCGTGAAGCTGTTAACTCGTACTATGATAAACTTCCGGATATCGTTCAGGATTACATGGACAAGATCAGCGAATATACGGGCCGTTCGTACAAGCTGTTTAACTATTATGGCGCTCCTGATGCGGAATACGTCATCATCGCCATGGGCTCCGTTACCGGCGCTATTCAGGAATGCATCGATGTCATGACGGCCGAAGGCGCTAAAGTCGGCTATCTCCAGGTACACCTCTATCGTCCGTTCTCGCTGAAACACTTCTTTGCGTCCTTGCCGAAGACGGTAAAACGCATTGCTGTTCTCGACCGCACGAAAGAACCGGGTGCTATTGGCGAACCGCTTTATGAAGATGTCTGCACAGCCTTCCAGAATTCTGACCGCACGGCCATGATTATTGCCGGCCGCTATGGCTTGTCCTCTAAGGACGTTCCGCCGTCCCATATTAAATCTGTATTTGTACACCTCATGAGCGATACGCCGAAGGAACACTTCACGGTTGGTATCGAAGATGACGTTACGAACCTGTCCATTCCTCTCGTACCGATGGACTTCAAGACCGAAGGCATCGTCAGCTGCAAGTTCTGGGGCTTTGGCTCTGACGGTACGGTTGGCGCCAACAAGAACTCCATCAAGATCATCGGCGATAACACGGACCAGTACGTACAGGCTTATTTTGAATACGATACGAAGAAATCCGGTGGCGTAACAAAATCGCATCTGCGTTTTGGTAACGTACCTATCCGGTCTACCTATTATGTAAAATCGGCTGATTTCGTTGCCTGCCACAAAGAAGCCTATATTCAGGATTACGATATTGTCGGCGAAATTAAAGATGGCGGTATCTTCCTCCTCAACTGCAGCTGGAGCGTAGATGACCTGGATAAACACCTGAAAGCCAGCGTCAAACGCCAGATTGCGCAGAAACATATTTCCTTCTACATTATCGATGCCACGAAGATTGCTATGGAAATCGGCTTGGGCAATCGTACCAATACGGTCCTGCAGGCAGCTTTCTTCAAGCTTGCAAACATCATTCCTATTGATGATGCCGTGAAGTACATGAAAGATGCCATCGTCAAGACCTATTCGGCTAAGGGTGAAAAGATCGTCAACATGAACTGCGAAGCCGTAGAACGCGGTGTATCCGGTGTTGTTGAAGTCAAGGTTCCGGCTGCCTGGGCAGATGCCAAGGATGAAGCTGTAGCCGATACGGGCAAGGACCTGCCTGATTTCGTCAAGAAGATCTGCGTTCCTTCGAACCTCCAGAAAGGCGACGATCTGCCGGTCAGCGAATTCCTGCCCTATGCAAATGGCGACTATCCGATTGGCAGTGCAGCCTATGAAAAACGTGGTATTGCTGTCAACGTTCCTGTCTGGAATGTAACGAAGTGCGTACAGTGTAACCAGTGCTCCATGGTATGTCCTCATGCTGCTATCCGTCCGTACCTCTTAGATGAAGCCGAAGTAAAAGCTGCTCCGGAAGACTTTGTAACAAAGAAAGCCGTTGGCAAAGGCCTGGAAAATTATCAGTTCCGCATTCAGGTTTCCCCGCTCGACTGCTATAGCTGCGGCACCTGCATCAAGACTTGCCCGGTACAGGCTCTTGACTATGAACCGCTCGATACACAGCGTAAAGAAGCTGCTAACTGGGATTATGCACAGACCTTGAGCTTCAAAGACACCGGTCTTGATAAGTTCAGCGTTAAAGGCAGCCAGTTCAATAAACCGTATCTCGAATTCTCCGGCGCTTGCGCAGGCTGCGGTGAAACATCGTACGTCAAGATGCTCACACAGCTCTTCGGCGACCGTATGCTCATTGCTACACCGGCTGGTTGTATGCAGGCTTGGGCAGCCGCTCTGCCGTGCGTACCTTGGTCTAAGGATGCCAACGGTCATGGTACAGCCTGGACGAACTCCCTCTTTGAAGATAATGGCGAATTCGGCTTTGGTCTCTACCTGTCCCTGCATCAGCAGCGCGAAGATATTAAGAACCACCTGGAAACATTGGCAGGCCTGATCGATGAAGGCACGCTGAAGGAAGCTGTCAAAGCATGGCTCGATTCCTATGGCTGCCATAACGAAGGCGAAACGACGAAACAGATCAGCGCTAACCTGATTGCTGAACTGGAAAAAGCACAGCTCGCCGGCCAGGCTGGTGAAGAAGTGAAGTATCTCGTAGCTCATAAAGAACACATTGCCAAGAAGACCGTTTGGATCGTCGGCGGCGATGGCTGGGCATATGATATCGGTTATGGCGGTCTCGATCACGTCATGGCTACGACAGAAAACTTCAACGTTCTCGTTATCGATAACGAAGTGTATGCTAATACAGGCGGCCAGTCCTCGAAGGCTACGCCGAAGGGTGCTGTGGCACAGTTCGCAGCAGCCGGCCGCCGGACGAATAAGAAAGACCTGGGCCGCATCATGATCGGCTATGGTCACATCTACGTTGCTTCCGTTTCCATGGGCGCTAACCCGGCACAGATGCTGAAAGCCATGAAGGAAGCCGAAGCCTATGATGGCCCGTCCATCGTCCTGGCGTACAGCCCGTGCATCAACCACGGCCTGGTTAAAGGCATGAGCACAGCCCAGATCGAAGAAAAGAACGCTGTCGAATGTGGCTACTGGCCGCTCTATCGCTACAACCCGGCACTGGAAGCAGAAGGCAAGAATCCGTTCAGCCTCGATTCCAAAGAACCGAATGGCAAATATCGTGAATTCCTTATGGGTGAAACACGCTATGCTGCCCTGACACGTACCTTCCCTGAAGTAGCAGATCAGCTCTTTACGGATGCAGAAGCTGCTGCCATGCGGAGATATAAATTCTATAAGAGAATGGCTGAAGAATATTAAGTCGTTACAGGCTTCAAAAAAAGGGGCTGTGAAATAACACAGACCCAAATAACAAAGGAGGTCCACCGA
>OKSB01000566.1_pt1 | contig 40631 bp, 36 predicted proteins | sample 1601171 | NCBI WGS metagenome assembly OKSB01 (sample SAMEA3541496, study PRJEB24748) | human gut metagenome | biome: human gut; feature: human-associated habitat; material: faeces | place: China | collected 2012 | reverse complement strand
ATAAGTACATGTTTTATTTTTTGCTCTGTCTACTTGACGGGGAGCGGTTCATTCCATGTGCTGGGCCTGTTCCCAAAGGCGCTGCATCTCATTGGCAATGCTGAGGAAATTTTCTCCTGCCATAGTCAGGCGCAACGCTTTCATGCCCTGGCCCCGTTCGACCAGCGTCAAATGGAGGCTTTCTTCCAGCTCCTTCAGGCGCTTGCTCACCGTCGACTGGGAAATATTCAGGCGCTGTGCCGCCTGGGAAATATTGAGCGTCCTGGCGACCATAATAAAAATACCGATATCCGTACTGTTGTACACAAACAAGACCTCCTCCTGTTATATGGCACGTATTATTCTCTAAATAAATAAATGTTTTAATACAAGCCATTCTTTTACAAACCTATTCTATCATAGAATATGTTTGTGCAAAACTTGCTATTTTACAAGTCCCCCATAATCCCGTATGATACATGGTAGGATATCTCTAAAGAATCGAGGTCATACTATGGTTTTCCTATTTATTCTCGAACATACAATGCTGCCCCTTTTCACACTCGTTCTCATCGGGTACCTTGTAGACAGACGCTTTCACATTACCGTCACGACATTATCTAAGTTCTTATTCTACCTCGTCGTCCCCAGCTTCATTTTCACCAACATTTACACGACCAGCTTCCCATCCAACAGCATCAACATCATTGCCTGTATTGCCATTTTCATGATTATTTGTTTTACCATAGCCAATATCATCAGCAAATGGCGTCACTACGACGCAGGCATGACGGAATCCTGTCGTAACGCCCTCATGTTCAACAACACGGGCAACCTGGGCGTAGCCCTCATCATCCTCGTCTTTTCCCATGAACCCTTCGTCGTCAACGGGCAAACGCCTTATTTGGCCGAAGCCATGGTCATCCAGATCATCATCTTCGTCATTCAGAGCGTTGGCCTCAACACGCTGGGCCTCTACCAGGCCGGCCGGGGCCGCCTCTCTGCCCGCGATACGATCAAGGTCATCTTCCAGATGCCCATCATCTACGTCTTCGTTGCCGCCGTCCTGTGCCGCACCTTTTCCCTCGATGCCAAAGCCTTTTACTTCTGGCCCATCATGGAAATGGCGGCCAAAGCCATTACGCCTGTCGCCATGTTTACCATTGGCGTCCAGCTCTCGCAAACGAAGATCAACTGGTTTGATAAAGAAGTCTGGATCGTCAGCTTCCTCAAATTCTTCATTCTCCCCCTCGTCGGCCTGGCCATGATCTACGGCGCCAACGCCCTCGTCCCGGGCACCTTCACAGCCGTCGGCGCCATCGTCTTCCTCATTTACTGCTCCATCCCGACCGCCGTCAACACGGCCATGTACGCCTTGGAATTCGATAATAATCCGGACTACGCCACACAGGTCGTCATGAACACGACCGCCCTCAGTGCCATATCTATGACAATCGTCATCTTTGTCGGGCATTTGCTATTCGTATAATCTGCACGCATTACGTCAACAGCGGTACAAAAATGAAGTTTCATTTTTGTACCGCTGTTTTTATGTTTTCCCAGCCCTTAGCGAAGCTGGTTGATATCCTTTTCAAAGACATACTCTGTCTGATTGTCCATATGATATTGCTTCAAGAGGCTGACAAAATCCCGTTCCTTTTTCCGAATATAGTGCAAAATCCGCCATTTAAAGAGAACGATTTCCCGCCGTTTCGTCCGTTCTGTTTGTTTATCCGTAACCATAAAAAGATTGCGCGCCGAGGTCTGTACGCCCAGGCCGGAAATCCAGCAGTTTTCCTTTTTCCGCAGCTCCAAACAGATGCTGTACGGCGCAAAAAACCACGTTTCATCGTCGAGGAGGTCGAGGGCAATTTTTGCCGTGTCGACGGAAAATTTAGGCACTACGTAGGACGGGAAATACAGGCTATGCCAATATACATAGTCACTGCCCCAATTAATATAAATTTGCTTTTCTCCGTCCAAGTCCGACGGCATGAGTACCGTTTTATCATTGATTTTATGACGGCTCACGACCATGAGTGTTTCCGAGTGGATATTGCGAACACGCACGTTGGGTATATGCTGTTCCCGCAAGGGAAAGCCTATGTCCAGGACGTTGAGACGCACTTGTTCATAAATATCGGCCGAATGCAGGGTCCTAATGTGGAGACGCCAATCCAAAGGGTCATTCTTGAGGAGGTTGTAAAATTCGCTGAAAAGATAGTTATTGACGCTGTTGACCGTACCGATAGTCAATTCCAGCGTCTGTGGCCGGTGTTGGAAATTTTCCACTTCCCTATCGATATCCAGCCAATTCTGGGCTAAAGGCAAGAACTGGCGTCCTGCTGCCGTCAGCTGCGTTTGCTTAGCGCCTTTACTGCGCAATACTAATTCTGCACCAACCGATTCTTCCAATTTTTTCAGGCGGTGACTGACAGCGGCCTGTGATATATATAAGGCCTGCGCCGTTTTACTGATATTATTGACGCCTGCCAGCATAACAAACGTCTCTAACAGATCTTTTTCCATAAGTCATTCCTCCGCACACTTTTTTACATATCTTTCTTGCGTAAATTGAATTATTCATATATCAACTAATTTATCAAATTATTATTTGTTTTTATTCTAATTCAAATTGGGTTATGATGTCAACGTAAGATACGTATCGAAATAAAGCATCACATAAACTCACTATTCACAACACACTTATTTATACCTGGGAGGAATTATCATGAAAATTATGGATTGTACACTTCGCGATGGTGCTAATGTTGTCGGTGCCGGTTTTTCCGTTGACTTAACGAAATTGATGATAGAAGGCCTCATTGCCAGCCAGATTACAACGATTGAATTAGGACACTGTACCGGCCTGGGCAGTATGCAGCACGGTGGCAAAGTATCACCTGTTACTGATGAAGAATATTTAGAAGCCATTCAGCCTTATATAAAACAGGCTCACTTGGGCATGTTCCAGTCCGCCAAAAACGCTGATGCTGACCTGATTCAATACGCTGCTAAGAAAGGCCTTTCCTTCCTGCGCGTCGGGGCCAATGCCGGCGACGGAAAAACGGCTATAGATGCCGTTAAAATGGTTCGTGCTGCCGGTCTCGAAGCAAAATACAGCCTCATGAAGGCCTATGTCCTGACACCGGATGAATTGGCTGCCGAAGCCGCCCTGCTCGAAGAAGCCGGCGTTCAGGCCATTACCATCATGGACTCCGCAGGCTACATGTTCCCGGAACAAGCTGCCGAATATACGCAAAAAGTAAAAGCTGCCGTTTCCATTCCCGTCGGCTTCCACGGCCACAGCAATTTAGGCCTGGCCATGGCAAACGCCCAAGCTGCTGCGAAGGCCGGTGCTGATTTCATCGATTGTGGTCTCATGGGCATGGCCCGTAGTGCCGGCAACATTACAACCGAAGGCGCGTTAGCCCTCTTCCGCCGTTTAGGCCAGTGCCAGGAATACGACTTCTACAAGCTCCTGCACTTCCTCGACGACCGGCTCATTCCGGCTATGGAAAAAGAAGGCTATCACACACCGGTCAAACCGCTCGACCTTATCCTGGGCTACTCCGGCTGTCACTCGAGCTTCGTCAATACCTTTAAAGAAGTAGCTGCAGAAAAGAATGTCGATCTCTATAAGCTGATCGTTGACGTATCAGATAAAAACCGTAAGAATCCGAGCCGTGAATTAATGGAAACGGTCGCTGCGACACTGTAAGAGACAGCTACTATTGAAATGGAAAGGATGACGCTTTGTGAAAACCTATATTTTTGACCCTATTTCTGATGATGCGCTGGCGTATGCCCGGGAACGGCTGCAGGTTGTGACCTGGCAGGATGCTGCCATTACGCAGGTTGCCAATGCAGAAGCCTGTATCGTACGTACGTATAAAATGGATAAGGCACAAATCGATGCCATGCCCAACTTAAAGATCATTGCCAAACACGGTGTCGGCACAGATAACATCGATATCCCCTATGCCAAGAGCAAAGGCATCTTGGTTACGAATACGCCGCGGGCCAATTCCAACTCCGTTGCCGAACAGGCCGTCGCCTTGATTCTCGATTGCTCCCGCAAGATTACACAGGCCCATATAGACAATGAAAAAGGCCTGGAGCGGAACCAGCCTATGTACCTGAAGGGGTACGAAATTACCGGCAAAAAACTCGGTCTCGTCGGCATCGGCCACATTGGTTACCTCGTTGGTTCCCACTTGAAACAGGGGTTTGATATGGATGTCTATGCTTATGACCCCTTCGTCACACAGAAGGCATGTGAAGACATGGGCTTCCACTATGTAAAGAATTTAAAGGATATTTTGACAGAGTGCGACGTCATTTCCATTTCCGTGCCGCTAACCAAAGATACGCGCGATTTGATCAATACAGAAGAATTCTCTCTCATGAAAGATACGGCCATCCTGATCAATACGTCCCGCGGCGGCATTGTAAACGAAGATGCCCTCTATCAGGCCTTACAGGAAAAGAAAATCTGGGGCGCCGGATTTGACGCCTTCGTCGCCGAACCCCTGCCAGCCCATGACCGTCTCTTCTCTTGCTTCAACTTTGTCGGCACGCCGCACAACGGTGCCAACACACGTGAAGCGCTGACCCGTATGGGTACCGGCGCTGTCGACGAAATTCTCCGTCTGGAAAAAGGCGAACCGACTCTGACCGACCTAGGCGCCCGCATCAAATAACGAACACTCCCAGCCACTATACACGCGCAAAAAAAGAGGTACTCATCCACTACGATGGGTACCTCTTTCTATTACTCTTTCTCTACGTTTCTGATAATATCTACGGCCTGCGTGCCCATGCGGATCATGGCTTCCTTCGTATTGGCTGCATTGTGGGGCGTCGCTACGAAGTTGAAGCACGTGAAGAGGACGTGGTCGGCCGGCAAGGGTTCCTGCAAAAAGGTGTCAAAGCCGGCGCCGAAGAGTTCGTTTTCCTGCAGGGCCTGGCACAGGGCGTCTTCATCGACGATGCCGCCGCGCGACGTGTTGATGAGGATGCTGCCCGGCTTGAAGAGGCGCAGCTCTTTGGCACCGATCATGTGGCGCGTCGCCTCGGTCAGGGGGACGGATACGGAAATGACGTCACAGGTTTGATAGATTTCTTCCGGCCCGGCGGCTCTGTGGAAGCCCAGTTCACGGCATGCGTCGTCGGTCAGATGAGGCGACCAGGCCGTAACGTCCATATTGAAGCCTGCCTGCAAGCGCCGGCCTACGCGGCTGCCAATGTGGCCTACGCCGATGAGGCCCAATTTCTTGCCTGTAATTTCACAGCCGCAGAGGAATTCCGGCATTTTCTGCTTCAGGCCGTGAATGCCTGCCAAATGGGACGCTGTAATCTTATGGGCACAGTCGAGGATCAGGCCGATGACCTGCTCGACGACAGATTCCACATTGGCTAAGGGTGTATTCTGCACTAAAATATGTTTTTCTTTGGCATAGGCCGTATCGATGGCATCGAGGCCTGTACCGTGTCTGGCAATGACCCGTAAGCGCGGCATGGCATCGATCATCTCCCGCGTGACCGGATGGGTCCGCACCATGAGCGCTTCCGCATCAGCCGGGTGGCGGCACGCGTCATCGTCCCACGTGACGACGTCCAAATAGCGCCGGGCATAGGCCAGTGCTTCCGGGGCGATGGGATCTAAAATATAGGTTTTCACTGCAGGTCCCTCGCTTAGACAAACAAGACATCCCGCGTATGCTGCAAAACGCGGTCCAGGCTGCCGCAGGCCGACTGGGGCGTATAAGCACCGCTGACGGCACCCTTGGCGACGCTGGAAATGATCAGTTCCATGTGTGTCGAATCGCTGTCCAAATAGATATGATGGGCATTCGTTTCTACAGCCGGGTCGACGATGATGACCGATTCGGTCCGGTCAAAGCCGATTCCTGCCAGGGCGACGGAGGCATGGACGTTGACGTTACGCGGAAAAAGCTCGCAGGCTTTACGCGTAGGCCCATCATACAGGACGGTCCGTTCTGTATCGGTCCGGCCCAGGCTTTTCGGGCTCTTGGTGGTCACGATCTTTATGGCCGTCCACATAGCGCGGCCGTCGAAGATGCCGTCCAGGCCCAGGATGGCGCCGTGGGGAATATACAGGTGATGGCCCGACGTTTGTTTGCACTGCACCATCGTGTCCCAGAAGGACGGATCACTAAACGCCGTGACGGAAAAGGTCAGGACATCTGTCGCCTGCAGCATGGTCACGCCCCATTCCTTGAGGACGCTGGCGTTGGCACATTCGATGATCAGGTCGGCCGTGGCGTAGAGGTCCTTATCCCCCTTAGTGACGACAGGAAAGGTATCCCCTGCCGCTTTGGTATAGACCGGGTCTTGGACAAAGGCCACGTCGACACCGTCCAGTTCTTTTATATGTTTCAAGAGGGCCTGGCCGATTTTGCCACAGCCCAAAAAACCGATTCGTTTCATAGTCTGCCTCCTTTATTTTCTATAGCGGTTCATGATGACCAGCAAGCGTTTCACCGCAGCAATGGCCGCTTCTTTATCCTGCGAGAAATTGAGGCGGATAGAATGGGTCCATTCCGGGCCAAATTCCGTGCCCGGCGTAACGATAACCTGGGCCAGCTCCTTGACGATAGATGTAAAGTCCGCAATGGGTACAGTCAGCTCCGGCAGGGTCGGGAACAGATAACTGCCCGCATTGGTAGAGCGGACAGTGACCCCTTCTTCCTTACGGAATAAGTCTAATAAGGCATCGCGGATTTCCTGATGGGCTGCTACGCGCTGAGGAATAAAGTCAGGCCCTTCGTGGAACCAGACGCGGAACAGGGGCTGGCAATAGCCGGCTGCCCGGAGGGTCATAATGGCCTGTAGCTTTTCCATCCGTTCGATAATGGCCGGCGTACCGAAGGCACAGCCCAGGCGGAAGCCGCTCATGGATTCCGTCTTCGACGGCCCGATTATCGTCACCAGCGTGTCCGGCCGTTCTGCCTGGGCACAAAGATGGGTAAAGGTCCGGCCTTCATAGATTTGGCGCGAATACAATTCGTCTACAATGACGGCGACCTTGTATTTTTTTGCCAGTTTGCCAATAGCCTGTACTTCTGCAGCACTATAGACAGCACCTGTCGGATTATTCGGATTGGAAAAGAGGAAGACCTGCACGCCCGCGGCAAAGACCTCTTCCAAGCGCTGCAGGTCCAGGCCGGCCCGGTTTTCATCGTCCATATACTGCAAGGGTACCGCGTGGATCGTCTCACCTAAGAAGGCGGCCAGCTTGTGGTTAGCAAAATAATCCGGCGTCACAATCGCTATATCCCCGCCGTAGGGCAAGAGGGAATTGACCGCCAGGAAGAGGGCGCCCTGCGTGCCTGCCGTCAGGATCAGGCCTTTATCGCCGTCAACGGGCGCACCCATAAAGGCGGCCAAATCGGCGGCCAGCTGTTCACGAATCGCCTTTTTCCCGCTATATTCCGTATACGCCTGCGCAGCGCCTTCAGCAAAGCCCTGCAAAAAGGCCTCCTTACTGGCCGGCGGTGGCGGAAACGCATCGACATCACCATGCGAAAAATCTACCTTGCGGCCGGCCAGTGCCGGGCCCTGCAAATCCAGAGCTTTGGCCTGCAAATTGACTTCCTGGCCCGGTGCATGTTCTACACCCAAAAGAGAAAACCGTTTTTCCAATTCGTCCATTCTGATCAGCTCATTTCCTACAAATTAACTCATAACACCTTTTTTTCTTTCAACGCCTCGATTTCATCTTTCCGTAATCCCAACAATTCTTCATACACTTTTTCATTATACTGGCCCAAAGACGGCGCAGGCGTCTTAAATTGAACCGGCGTATCCGAAAGCTTCAAGGGCGAACCCGTGACGGTAATCTTCCCTGCCTGAGGATGCTCCTGTTCGATAAACATCTGACGGTCTCCGGCAATGTGCGGATCGTGATACACCTGTTCAATATCGTAGATGGGTGCCGCCGGTACACCGCCATCGAGGCATTGCTGTACGACTTCAGCTACTGTATACCGGGCAGACCATGCTTCAATAATGTTCTTGATGGCTACGTGATTTTCAATGCGCTTCTGCGTATCTGCATATTCCGGGTCGTCTGCCAGTTCGGGATGCTTCATAATGCCGCAAAACAGCTTCCACAGCTTATTGTTACCGGCACCAATGACGCATTCCCCATCGGCACAGACAAAAGAATCGTAAGGATACATAGATTCATAGCGGTTGCCAATGCGCTGGGGCAGGCGGTGTTCGCCAAAGTAGATCATGTTGATGTTGCCCATGGCAGAAACGGCAGCATCGACCAAGGCAATATCTACCTTCTGGCCGCGGCCCGTGTGATTTCGGGCCTGCAAAGCGCCTAAGACGCCGATGGTCAGCCACAATCCCGAAAGGACATCACCCAGGGGTGTACCCGTACGGGTCGGGCCCGAATCCGGCCAGCCTGTCGTACTCATGAGGCCGCTCATGGCCTGGGCGATAATATCGTAGCCCGGCCGTTGTTCATAGCGGCCGCTGTGGCCAAAACCGGAAATGGAACCATAAATAATGCGGGGATTTACTTCCTTTAGTATATCATATCCGAGGCCTAATTTTTCCATCGTCCCCGGCCGGTAGTTTTCTATGACCAAATCGGATTTTTTCACCAGTTCCTTAAAGATTTCTTTTCCTTCCGGGGCCTTCAAATTCAGGGTGACGCCATACTTATTGCGGTTATTCGTCATATAGTATAAGCTTTCACCGTGAACGAAGGGTCCCAAATGACGCGTATCGTCGCCTTTTTCCGGTTGTTCAATTTTTATTACTTCAGCGCCCATATCCGATAAGATCATCGTACTATACGGACCGGCCAGCACGCGGGTCAAATCGAGGACCCGGATGCCTGCTAAAGCTCCCTTTTGTGCATCCATGTTACTTCTCCTTCCCTATGAAAAGAATAAGCTGCAGGCGTATGGCACTGCAGCTTATTGTATCCATCTATGACACGTTTAGTTCTGTTCTTTTAATACCTTCAGCCCTGTTTCATAACCAAGCTCTACGGCCTTCCGGTTCTGCTCAACAGCCTTATTGCCAATGGATTCAAGCAGTGCTTCTATTAAATGTTCCTGGCTTACATTCTTGACGATACCATTGATAAAGCCCATGGCCAGCGCATTGGCAAACAATTCCTTGCCCAGCTGCGTAATGGCAATTTCCGTAAGGGGAGCCTTATATACCTTGACATCCGTCCGTTTAGGGAACTGGTCAATGTAGAAGGAATCGCAAAGGACGATGCCGCCGGGTTTTACCGTATCGATAAACTTATCCAGCGCTTTCTGCGACATAGCCAGCAAGATATCCGGCTGCGTTACATGAAGATGATGAATCGGTTTATCACTGTACATGGCTTCCCCGCTGGAAGCACCACCGCGGGCTTCAATGCCGTATACCTGTGACTGGACGACATTGTACCCTTCTTTCGCTAATGCTGTCGCATAAATGACACTGCCTAATACGACGCCTTGACCGCCGAAGCCGCAAAAGCGCATTTCAATCCGATCTTGTTCCATCTGCTTTTCCCCCTTATGCCTGTTCCTGAACGCGGGCCAGCAGTTCTTCGTACCGCGTATTCAAATCGATGCCTTCTTTATCAAGGAATACGCCAGTCGGGAATTTGCCTGCCAATTCATCTTCGCTCATGGTCTTCGCCTTTTCAATCGGTACGGTCATGTCTTTGATGCGGTTGATCATCTTGACAGGATCGGCCATCTTATTGCGGCGGCCAAATTGGGTCGGGCACGTCGTGAGGACTTCTACGAAAGAAAAGCCCTTGTGTTCCATGGCACCTTTAATGACTTTTTCCAGGTTATTGACGTTGTACACATCACCGCGGGCAACATACGTTGCACCGGAGCCGATGGCCAGCTTGCAGCCATCAAAGCTCGGTTCGATCATGCCGTACGGCGACGTCGTAGCAATACCGCCGGCCGGTGTCGTCGGTGCGTACTGGCCGCCGGTCATGCCATAAATTTCATTGCGGAAGGTAATGGCCGTAATATCGAGGTTGCGGCGGCAGGCATGGATGAAATGGTTACCGCCAATGGCCAGGGAGTCGCCATCGCCCATGAAGACGATGACCTTCGTGTCCGGTTTGGCCAGCTTGACGCCCGTTGCAAAGGCAATAGCCCGGCCATGCGTAACACGCAATACGTTGAAGTCGAGCAGCGTCGGCGTACGGCCGGCACAGCCAATGGCACAGCAGAGAACCGTGTTGCTTCTATCATAGCCCAGTTTTTCATAGGCCCGTAAGAAGGCATTTAAGACAACGCCATCGGTACAGCCCGGGCACGTAAACAGTGGGAACGCACTTTCTTTGATATAATCATGTACACTCATTTTTCACTGACCTCCTTAATCACCTTTTCAATCTGTTCTGGCATAATAACCGTCCCATCATAGACATTAAGGGGAATGACCTGTGTACAATCCCGGGTATATTCTTTGACTTTATGTACGAGCTGCCCCATATTCATTTCCGGTACGATAACGGCCTTCGCATGTTCCGTCGCTTTCATGAGCGGTTCATCCGGGAAGGGCCATAAGGTAATGGGCCGGAACAGGCCTGCTTTGATGCCCTGTTTGCGCATGGCATGAACGGCTTCCGTAGCCGAACGCGATACACAGCCGACAGCTACGACTACGATGTCTGCGTCATCGAGATCGACAGCTTCCCATTCCCAAATATCTTCCTTATGGCGATCCAATTTGCCATTAATACGGTCTAAAGAGCACTGCAGCGTTGCCGGCGACAGGTTAGGCATGCCATCGGCACCGTGATGCATGCCTTGGATAACGTAGCGATAGCCTTCTTTATTACCAAAGGGCATGAGGTGGACAATGCCTTCTGCGTCCGGTTCATAGGGCTTATATTCTTCCGGCGGTACGTCCGGCAGCTTACGGTTGATGATTTCTACGTTTTCATATTCGCTGAGATCAATATTTTCCCGCATATGGCCAATGGTTTCATCCATCAGGAGGATGACCGGGGACATATATTTTTCTGCGAGATTAAAAGCACGGATGGTCGTTTTGTAAATTTCTTTTACGGAATTCGGATAGAGAACGATCATGGGGCAATCGCCGGAACGGCCATATTTTACTTGCATCAGGTCGCCTTGGGCACAAACCGTAGCACCGCCGGTGCTCGGGCCGCTGCGCTGTACGTCGACGATGACGACAGGAATTTCTGTCATGGCTGCATAGGCGATGTTTTCCTGCTTTAAGTCGAAGCCGGCGCCACTCGTTGCCGTAATGGCCTTCACGCCCATGACGGAGGCACCAATAACGGCGCCCATGCTGGCGATTTCATCTTCCATCTGAATGAACTTGCCGCCGACCTTAGGTAAATCCTCGGACAGATATTCACCGATTTCAGAAGCCGGTGTAATCGGATAGCTGGCACAAAAACGTGCGCCTGCTTTAATGGCCCCCATGGTGCAGGCCTTGTTCCCTTGAATCAGTTTTCTCGTATTTGCCATGATTATTCCCCTTTCTCCGTCACCGTTACTGCGAAATCAGGGCAGCGCAGGGTACACATCCGGCAGCCGATACATTCATGTTCCGGTTTGACGAAAATTTCTTTTTTTATGGTAATTCCAAATACATCCTTCGGGCAAAATCCCTTGCAAATACCACAGTTTTTACACCATGCTTTATTGATCGCTACTGCAAATTTTGACACGATAGATACCTCCCATACACTACTCAGTCTTCAAAATCCTTGCGATACAACCATACGGCACCTTTTTCGGCACCGGATACACCATGGCGGTACGCGTTGAGCATACCCGTCGCTTTATGGTCCGGTCTCTTTACGTCTTTCTTGCGAGCTTCCAGTTCTTCGTCCGTCAGTTTGACGTTGATCGTATTGGCATCGAGATCGATTTCGATAATGTCGCCGGTCTTTACGAGAGCCAGGGGACCGCCATCCCAGGCTTCCGGTGTAATATGGCCTACACAGGGTCCCCGTGTAGCACCGGAGAAGCGACCGTCGGTGATCATGGCTACAGACGTATGGAGTCCCATGCCGACCAGCATGGCTGCCGGAATAGAGAGCTCACGCATACCCGGGCCGCCCTTAGGGCCTTCGTAGCGGATGACCAGGACCGAACCCGGTTCGACCTTCTGCGTCAGCAGGTAATCCCGTACTTCTTCTTCCGAATCAAAGACTACGGCCGGACCGGTATGGTGGTACATCTTGGGATCGACGCCGCTCTTCTTGACGACGGCACCGAGCGGTGCCAGGTTTCCTTTCAGGACACCGAAGCAGCCATGGGGATAAAGCGGATCCGTTACGTCGTGAATGATGGAGCGGTCAATCTGAATATCAGCATGTTCCAGGAATTCACCTAAGGTACCGCCAAAGGAAAGGGGTACGGACAAATCGAGATAATCGCGAATCGTAGAAAGGACAGCCGGAACGCCGCCAGCCTGATGATACGTGTTGATATTTGGCTGGGCAGAGGGCTTAAATTTCCCTACTACCGGTACTTTGGCCTGTAAGGCTGCAAAGTCTTCCAGTGTGAAATCGAGGCCCATGACAGTGGCAATGGCCAGGCTGTGCAAAATGGCATTGGTCGAGCCGCCCGTTGCGGAAATGTATTTGATACCGTTTGCCATGGATTTACGATTGAAGAAATCAGAGAAGTGTTTGCCTTCGTTGACCAGTTCTACAATGCGTTCGCCTGTATCACGGGACTGACGGATCTTTTCGCTGTCGCAGAAGAGCATCGTCGTCGAGCCAAAGGGTGCTACGCCGACGGCTTCGAGGAAGCAGCCCATCGTATTGGCTGTGCCGTACATGGAGCACGTACCGGCAGAAGCACACATCTTTGTCCGCCAGCGGTCAAAGGTTTCTTCTGTAATATCGCCCTTACGCCGTTTGCCAATGGCTTCCTTCAAATCACTCGTGCAATAGGTCGTGCCGCATTCATGATAAGGAAGCATCGCTCCGGCTGTCAGGAAGAGAGCCGGCAGGTCAAGGTGGGCCGCTGCCATGAGCATGCCCGGAATAATCTTGTCACACGAGCCCAGGAACACCAGGCCGTCAAAGCCATGCGCCGAGGCCATAGCTTCTGTCGAAGCGGCGATCAAATCACGGGACGGCAAAATGTGGTGCATGCCTTCGCCCTGGGCCATACCATCGCACGGTCCGATGACACCGAATTCAACAGGCGTACCACCGGCTGCCCAGATACCTTCTTTGACGTACTGGGCAATTTCCCGGAAGGGCTTATGACCCGGATTGGCATCGTTGTAGGAATTGACAATACCGATCACCGGTTTAGCCATGTCCTTTTTGCGATACCCTGACGCACTCATGAGACCAATGTAATAGGCTTCTGTCATATCTTGCGGATTTCCTCGTTTTCCCATCTTCTATTCCTCCTCATAGGTAGTATTGACTTTGTTTCTATGTCTATACTGTACTACCATTTTCATAAGTCGTAAAACGAATATTTTCTATATTTTTAATCGTATTTCGGAATATTTACTTTGCCGTTACCGATAACCATGGTATGGTTACGCGGAAATATTCCAGTAAAATATTTTCTGTTATATTCATTCCAGATTAGAATATTTTACCGTCGTGCAATGACGAAAAGCTCGTTGCCGCCAATCGTTTCAGCAGCGGTCATTTCGCCACTGGCTACGCGGATAATCATATCCAGCAAGCGTTCTCCTTCCGAATCGATCGTACCTTCGCCGCGGATAACGCCGCCGGCGTTGAAATCGAAGTTTTCCTTCATATGTTCATACGTATGATCATTGCCGGTGATCTTAATGACCGGCACGAAGGGAAAACCTGTGGGATTGCCGCGGCCCGTCGTAAAGGCGACGATCTGGGCACCGCAGCCGATCATGCCCGTGACGACTTCTCCGTTCTGGCTTTCGTATTCCATGAGGAACAAGCCCTTCTTCCCGTCTTCCGGCGGCGTAGCATATGACAGCACGTCCACAATAGGCGAGGTTCCCGATTTATAGACACCACCCATGGCCTTTTCGACAATAGTCGAAACACCACCGACAAAGTTCCCCGGCGAAATCAACGCGTTCCGTGTGGGGAAACGGGGGTCAATACGGGACTGCAGGTGATTTTCGATGTGCGTAATGGCATCGTATACCTTGTCAGCTACAGCCGGTGTGACCGCCCGTGCAGCCAACTGATCTTCCGTGCCAATGAGCTCGTTCAATTCGGACAAAATGGCACTGCCGCCTTGGGCCGTAATGAGGTCGCATGCTTTACCGACAACAGGGTTGGCCGCTAAGCCGCTCGTAGCATCCGTACCGCCACATTTCGTAGCCACCATGAGTTCAGACAAGGGGCAGTCCTGCCGTTTCAATTGGGATGCCCATTGGACAAACTTCCGGGCCGCTTCTACGCCCTTGGCAATGGTGGTCGTCGTACCGCCTTCTTCCTGTATGATGAAGTGCGCCACAGGCTTACCGCTTTCTTTGATGCCTTCATAGAGTTCGTGCGAGCTGAAGCGTTCACAGCCCAGGCCGATGACGACGACAGCGGCAATATTGGGATGACAGCCCATGGCCTTCAGCGTACGGGCCGTCAACTCAAAATCATAGCCAATCTGCGTGCAGCCTACAGGGTGGCGCAAGGCAATGGCGCCATTCACCTGGCGGGCAATCGCTTCGGCTGTAGAATTGGCACAAAAGACAGACGGAATAATCGCCACATAATTGCGGGTACCTACACGTCCATCCGGACGCACATAGCCCTTAAAGGTCTTAGTCTCTATGTTCATGTTCAGGTCTCCTTTTCGTCCCCCGTTCGCAATAAATATTGCCATGTACCCAGGCCCCTTTTTTGATGGGTTCCTTCGCGTTGCCAATGGGTACACCATATTTATAGACCGGTTCGTCCTTTGCAAAGTCTTTTAAGGCCACCTTGTGAGCAAATTCGATATCTTCTAAGAGCGTAACCTGCTCTCCTCTCTGCTCAATGTAGTCACCCTTGTGGGCGTCTTCCAGGACGACAGCCACGTTGTCTGCCGGATGAATGATCAAGCTTTTAATAAACATGAGTAAGCCTCCTTAGAATCCCAGGGCATTTAACAGCATACAGCCACCTAAGCCCATGAGCCCTAAAATCGTCGTATACACGGAACGGGTCTTGATGGCATCGATAACTGTCAGGTTGTAATATTCTTTGTAAAGCCAGAAGCCTGCATCATTGACATGGGATGTCCAGGCACTGCCGCAGGCCGTTGCCAAAACCATCAATTCTACGCTGACGCCGCAATCGGGAATGATCGGCGCAATTAAACCGGATGCCGTCATAACCGAAACCGTTGCCGAGCCTACGGACAAGCGCAAGGCTGCTGCAATAGACCAAGCCATAACCAGCGGGGAAACGTTCAGGCCCTGCATGGTATCTTTTACTACCATAGCTACGCCGGAATCGACGATAACCTGTTTGAACGCACCACCGGCGGCGATGATCAGGATAATCATAGCGACGCTCTTTACAGAATCCTTTAAGGACTTAACCACAGCTTCTGTCGTATGTCCTCTCCGGATCCCCAAGAGATACGAGCCCAGTAATACAGAACAGAGCAAGGCGATCGGTGCTCCGCCAAAGAAATTGATGACCTTCATGAAAGGCAGATTCTTCGGGAACATCAGGTCAAACACAGTAGCAATAGCCATCAAAAAGATCGGCAATAAAGCACAGAGAATGCTGACACCAAAGCTTGGCATTTCATCATCCTTAAAAATCTTCGGCGTTGTCATCCCTTCAGGAATGGTACAGTTAATACGTTCAATATACGGCAAACGCTTAAAAAGCCATGTAATAAAGGTTGCAATCGGCAAAGCAAGCACCAAGCCATATAACAGGGTTTTGCCCATCAGCGCACCATAGGCATCGCAAACGGCTGCCGGACCGGGATGCGGTGGCAAAAAGCCATGGGTAATGGACAAGGCAATGACCGCCGGCAAGCCGACATACATCAGTGATTTCTTCGTATCGATAACAACCGTGTAGATGATTGGAATCATGACGATCAATGCCGCTTCAAAGAACATGGTCACACCGATGATAAAAGCCGTCAGCATCATAGCCCATTGCAGGTTATTCATGCCAAAGGTCTTAATCATGGTCGTCGAAATTCGTTGTGCCGCACCGGAATCACTCAGCAAGCGCCCCAGCATAGCCCCAAAGGCGATGACCAGAATCAGGCTCTTTAACTGGCCGCCAATACCGTTGTAGATGGATACCGTAACCTTGGAAATATCCATCCCTTCCAGTAAGCCTACGCCTAAAGACACCAGAATCAGTGAAATAAACGCATCGAACTTCAAGTACACCAACATCACCAGTAAAGCCACAACACCTAGCGCAACAATAGCTAAACTCATAAAGTTCACGTCCTCTCTTCTCTTTTATTTTTTTGTACTGCGCCTACTGCACCAAAAATACTAAGATGCAGCTCTTACCTATAATCTAAGCGAAATTTAAGGTTGTGTAAAATGAATATTAGTATATAATAATATTATGTTTTGGAATATTTTTAGTAAACGAGCTGTGTCAATGTTCATTACAACAATATTTTTACATCAATAATCGTTATTGTTTCCATAGCAGAATATTAATTATCTGTTTTTTTCATATATAACAGTGAGGTGAAGCACAAAATGTACGACATTTCCGACCTTGAAATATTTTTAATGCTTTCAAAAACGCAGAGCATATCTAAAACGGCAGAACAGCTGAACATGGCCCAATCGACGATCAGCAAAAAGCTGAAAAATTTGGAAGAAGAGCTGGGCACGACCTTGGTCGAACGCAGCAAGGGCACGAAAACCTTTTCCATGACGCCGGCAGGCACGCACCTCTTGGAAATCGCCAACCAAATTACGGTTCTCTGGTCCAAGGCCCATGGCCTGAACAGTCACAACTTCAAGCCCATGCTGACTCTGGCTTCCCTGAGCAGTCTCAACCAATCCATTTTCCCGTCTATCCTGTCCCACATGCACCAGAAAATTCCTGATCTCAAGATGAACATCCTGACGGTCCATTCACCGGAAGTGTACGATCTCGTCGAAAGCCGTCAGGCTGACATTGGCTTTACGCTGATTGAAAAGATTACGCCGACGACGATCGTACGCAAGTGGTTTTCTGAGCCTATGGTCGTCGTCCGCAGCCCTGATTACAAATGCCCGAAAAACAAGATCTTTTCGCCGCAGGAGCCGAATCCGGAAGACGAAATCTTTTACTCTGCCGGGACAACCTTTACACTCTGGCATGACCAATGGTTCCCGCCGGCTGACCAGTGCAACATTCAGATCGATGCTATCTCCCTCGTGCCATACCTCTTGGATGATGTCGATCACTGGAGCATTTTGCCTCTTACGGTGGCCCGCTTCATCCAGCAGTACAAGCCGTACAAAATATTCTCCCTCTCTGTCCGTCCGCCTGACCGCGTCTGCTACACCGTGACACACAAATTCCCTACGGCCAATACCTTAAAAGTACTGGAATATTTGACACCCTATTTGGACAAGTTTTCTGAAAGCGACTACCACATCCATTTCTGACGCTCAGGAGGCACTTATGAAGCTGAATCAACTCGTATATTTTTGCCAGGCCTGCGCCAGTGGCAGTATCAGCCGGGCTGCAGAGGAGCTGCATATTTCCCAGCCTACGATTTCCATGTCGATTCACGAGCTGGAAGACGAATTTGGCGTACAGCTCATGCAGCGCAACAACAAAGGCTTTGTCCTGACTGAGGCCGGGCGCGTCTTCAACAAGCAAGGCCTGCACATCCTGAAGCAGACCCAGTATCTGCAGGATTCTATGCAGGACTTCAATGTGCACCACACGCCCATCCACTTGGGCATCCCGCCTATGATCGGCACGATTCTCTTTCCCCCGTTGTATGAAGGCTTTCACCGGGCCTATCCCCAGATCAAGCTGGAATCCCGCGAAGGAGGCTCGCAGGAGCTCTTGTCCTTAGTGGACAAGGGAGACCTGGATTTTGCCATCGTCACGAGCAACCTGGTCGAACACAACGCCTACAAGGTACTGCCCCTCAGGGAAACAGAAACGGTCTTTTGTGTCTCTGCGTCCCATCCGCTGGCAACAAAGGAAAGCCTGACCATCGAAGAAATCAAGGACCTGCCCCTGGTCATGTTCCACAAAGGGGCTTCCCAAAACGCCCTGATCCAAAGCCGCTTTGCCCAGGCCGGCTACGAGCCCCGCATCATCTTCCAAACGGGCCAGCTCTACACGATCAGAGAATTCGTGCGCCGCAACATTGCCGCAGCCTTCCTCTTCCGCGAGCTGAGCCAGTCCATGCCCGGCATTTGCGGCATTCCCTTGAATGATCCCATTCACGTACAAATCGCCATCGTCTGGAAAGACGACCATTATCTGTCCAAGGCTGCGCGCCAGTTCATCCAATTCGCCCAAACCTGCCTGGTGCCATAAAAATAAGCCGTCCTGAACCATTACCTAAAAATAATGGCACGACGGCTTTCGTTTGCTATATAAATCCTTTATAGCAAAATCAAAAAGCTATATTATACAAGCTTTTGCAAAAGGCGTATGATAGTTTTAAAGATAAGCATACGTTTTTGGTTAGGAGGTTTTTATATGCATACGTACAACATCGCTGTCATCGCCGGCGACGGCATCGGCCCGGAAGTGCTGGCCGAAGGAGTCAAAGTATTGAAAGAGGTCGCCGCCTTGGACGGTACCTTCCAGTTTTCCTTTACGCACTTTCCCTGGAGCAGTGCCTATTATTTGAAAACAGGGAAAATGATGCCTGACGACGGTATCGATCAGCTCCGTCCCTTCGACGCCATCTTCCTCGGCGCCGTCGGCTCACCGGACGTACCCAACAGCGTGACCTCGCGGGATCTGCTCATCCGCATCCGTCACGACTTTGACCAGTACATCAACCTGCGTCCCGTCAAATTGCTGAAGGGCGCACCGTGCCCCTTGGCCGATGTAAAGCGCGAAGACATTGACATGACCTTCGTCCGCGAAAACAGTGAAGGCGAATACGCCGGCTCCGGTGCCTGGCTCTACAAGGACCAGCCTAACGAAGTAGTCATCCAAAACGGCGTCTTCTCCCGCAAGGGCTGCGAACGGGTCATCCGCTATGCCTACGAACTGGCCCGCAAGGAACACAAGACACTGACCAACATCAGCAAGGGCAATGCCCTGAACTACTCCATGGTCTTCTGGGACCAGATTTTCGCCGAAGTGGGCAAGGAATACCCTGACGTCAAGACCTATTCCCTCCTCGTCGACGCTGCCAGCATGTTCATGGTCAAAAACCCGAAACGCTTCCAGATTATCGTCACGAGCAACCTCTTTGGCGACATCCTCACCGACCTGGGCGCCGCCATTGCCGGCGGCATGGGCCTCGCTGCCGGTGCCAACCTGAACCCGGAAAAGAAATTCCCGTCCATGTTTGAACCCATCCACGGCTCGGCGCCGGACATTGCCGGCCAGGGCAAGGCCAACCCCTTGGCCACTGTCTGGTCTGCCAGCCAGATGCTCGACTTCCTGGGCTATCCCCAGTGGGGCAAAAAACTCATCGCCATCATCGAAGACCTGCTCGTAGAAAAGAAAGTCCTCACACCGGACCTGGGCGGCACAGCCACAACCAGCCAGGTCGGCGACGAAGTCGTCCGGAAGCTGGAAGAAACAAAATAAACAGGATGTGCTAACAGCCACGCCACTAGCCTATACAAAAAGGTGTCATCCTTTAGCCACAGGATGACACCTTTTTTTGTGCATTATTTGTAAATGGTATTGGCGTTGATCTGATTTCTCGATCGGAGGAACTCGCTAAAATTCGATTTTTTCGCGTATTCATAAAAAAGATCGGAGATTTTGTTATCCAGCGTTTGTTTCTTAAACACGAGCCACGTATTCCGTGTAAACGGCGTCTTGTCCTTGTTGTACATTTTCTTCGTCACCAAGGGATAGGGACATTCGGGTACCAGAATATCCGGCAAAAAGCCATAGCCCAGGCCGCTAAATACCATTTCCTTGCACAAATCCAAGTTCGTTACACGGCTGCCGATTTGCGGCTGCTGCTCGAAATGATCGCGCCACCAGCGCTGCAGGACTTCATAGTAATAGGTTTCATAGGGGTAAGAAACTAATTTCATATTCGGCAAATCCGCCAATTCAAAGGGTTCCTTATTGACGACTAATACAGGGTACGTGAGCAACAGGTGTTTTTCTTCTTCCACGTAATTGTCACAGTGCTTCGTAAAGCCAAAATCAATCAGCCCGGAATTGACTAATTTCAATATTTCCGTACTCGATTTGATGTAGATTTCAAACTTCACCTTCGGGTAATAGCTTTGAAATTTTTCCAAAAAGGCCGGCAAATAATAGCGGCCAATAATGCTTGGCGACGCGATTTTCAGCGTCCCTACGACGCCCTTGCCTACGTCGGCCAGGTTGTTTTTGAAATCATTGACTTCTGCCAATATTTTATTGGCAAACTGGGCTGCATACTCACCGTGCGCCGTAAAGGTAATGCCTTTATTCGAGCGGTGGATCAGTTTATAGCCCAGATTTTCTTCTATATTTTTGATCCGCGTCGTAACGGCCGGCTGGGAAATATAAAAAATATCCGCTACTTTCGTGATATTTTTATATTTGTAGAGTGCACTGATAATTGACCAATCTCTTTCGTCCATATTAAACCTCCTTGCACAACAGCTTCCCTATAGCCAGCAAGATAGTCCCTTGAAGTGCCATCCCGCTGGGCAGTAAATAGTCTCTTACTATTCTAAATGAAAAAAATAAGCCTGCAGACCGCTTATTTTTCACAACAAAAAATAAAAGAGATCTATTTTATCCCTAATATGTTAGCGTTCCCCCACTCGTTTGCCGCGGCACACCGGGTATCCCCCTGCCCGTTAGCCAGGCACTCGCCAATCACCGGGCCATTCTATGCCTATGCAGCTTGTTCCCGTAAGAGCAATAGGCGATCCCCCGGTTTTTAATAATCTTATCCTATCGTACCACAGGAACAGGCATTTTGCATTATTATTTTAGATACAGCAAGAGGTGAAAAGCCACAAGGGACTTTTCACCTTTCACCGTTCGCGTGTTGTCTTATGCTAGTTTTTGTTTCTTTGCTTTTTCTTTTGTCAGGTCTTCACAGCGGCCGGCTCTTAATACGGCGCTGTCTGTTTCATGACCGACCAGTCTCTGTGTCAGTCTGGCTGTATCCATGGCTTTCAACAGATCAATGCCTGTGTCAATGCCCATTTCGTGTAACATATGAATGACATCTTCCGTCGCTACGTTGCCGGAAGCCCCAGGAGCGAAGGGGCAGCCGCCGAGACCGGCGAAAGCGCCATCAAACACGGTAATGCCCGCCTGCATGGCTGCTACAATGTTGGCCAAGGCCATATCCCGCGTGTTATGGAAATGCATGACCCAACGCACTTGCGGATACCGTTTTACCATATACGAACCCAATTCGTATACCTGACGGGGATTTGCCATACCCGTCGTATCGGATAAGGATAATTCTGTAATGCCCAGATTCAAGAAACGGTCTACGACGCGTTCCACCTGTTCCACAGGCACTTTACCCTGGAAGGGGCAGCCGAAGGAAGTCGAAATAGCGCCGGAAACTTCCATACCGTTTTTACGGACAAAGTCAACGCACTTAGTAAAGCCTTCCATCATTTCCAACGGTGTCTTGTTAAAGTTATTGATGCAATGGGCTTCGCTGGCAGATACTGTCAATTTTACCTTTTTGATGCCGCACTGGAAGGCTCTTTCTACACCTTTCAGGTTCGGAACCAAGGCGCGGTATTCTACGCCCGGTACCTTTTGCATGGCTGCTACTAATTTATCCGTTTCAGCCATAGCCGGTACAGCCTTAGGATGTACAAAGGAACCAATTTCAATAACCTTTACGCCCGATGCAACGACCGAGTTTAATAAGCGCAATTTGTCATCGACGCTAAGCAATGTCTTTTCATTCTGTAAACCATCACGTAAACCAACTTCACAAATCGTAACTTGCTTAGGCCACGTTACTGAATTTTCCATTTCTATCGACTCCTCGTGTAATGAAATCAGATAATGCCCTTTTCTTTCAATGCTTCCAGGTCTTTATCGTTTAAGCCAACTAATTCTTCATATACTTCTTTATTGTGCTGTCCTAATTTCGGGCCAGCCCATTTAATTTCACCGGGAGTAGCACTCAGTTTAGGTACAACGCCGGGCATTTTAATCTTGCCAAATTCAGAGTAGGGAACTTCTACGATATCTTCCCGTGCTGCATAGTGGGGATCTTCAAAGATATCTTCCATGCTGTATACGAGGCTGACAGGAGCACCGGCTTCATCCAGCGTGGCCTTAATATCTTTATAATCGTGTTTACCCATCCAATCGATGACAATTTCTTCGACTAAGGAATTGTTCTTTACGCGGGCACCGTTTGTATTAAACCGGGCATCTGCCAGGAGGTCTTCCCGGCCAATGCCCTTGGCAAAATATTCAAAGGTCCTGTCGGTGCTGCAAACCAGAACGACCCATTTGCCATCCCGTGTCTTGAAGGTACCGGACGGGCTGGCAGAACCGCTGATGCTCGGTCTGCGTTCCGTAATCTGGCCGGCAATATCATAATTGGCAACGGCCCCTTCAAGCATACGGAAGATGCCTTCATATAAGCTCAGGTCTACTTCCTGGCCTTCACCTGTCTGGTCGCGGTGGTGAATACAAACCATAGCTGCATAGGCTGTATATAACCCGGCCACGTAATCACACAGGGAAATAGGCGGATTGACCGGCGGCCGGTCCGGATAACCGGTCATATAGGTCAGGCCCGAGAAAGCCGTTGCCGGCGTACCGAAGCCGGCGAGCTTCTTGTTCGGACCGGTCTGGCCATAGCCCGTAATGCGGATGACGATAATCTTAGGGTTGGCTTTCTTTAACGTTCCATACGTCAGGCCCCATTTATCGAACGTCCCCGTCCGGAAATTTTCAATGATAATATCACTCTGCGCTACAAGCTTGAGAAAAATATCCTTGCCTTCTTCTTTTCTCAGGTCCAGCGTAATGCTGCGCTTGTTTCTGGCGAAGGAAGCCCAACGCAAGGACTTCTTTTCGTACAAGGGGCCCATATTACGGCCGGAATCCCCTTTTCCCGGCATTTCGACTTTTAATACGTCGGCACCAAAATCACCTAATAAGGCGGCGCCAAAGGGGCCTGCAATAACCGTCGACGTATCAAGTACGCGAATACCTTCTAATGCTGCTGCCATGCCACTCACTCTCCATTATCCGATATAGAACTTCTCTTCCTCTAGCTTATGCAGACTTGGATTCCTGCTGATCCAGCTGTTCCATTTCTTCCCGTGCTGCCCGTACGCCGGCATCAAAGGCCTTGTCGTTGGCTTTTCTCAGTGCCGGTTTGAAGTGTTCCTGAACGGCTTTGCGTACGAGTTCTACATCGACGAAGCCGGACAAGGCGGCAATAGCACCGATAGCAACAACGTTAGCGGCTACTTTTTTACCTGTTTCGTCGATTGCCAGCTGCGTCATCGGAATAGAGTATACGTTTTTAATATGAGCCGGTACGCGGTGTACGAATTTCGGTTCGATCAAGAGGATGCCGTTAGGATCCATGTCCTTGCAATATTTGTCGCAGGCCAGCTGGGACATAGCGAGGACGAAATTCGGTTTACGTACAGACGGATAATTGATCGGTTCTGTATCAGAGATCAATTCGGAACGGCAGGCACCGCCGCGGGCTTCCGGACCATACGAGCGGGTCAAAACGACTTCACGTTCAGCCAATTCACCGGCTGCTTTAGCGAAAATATCGCCCAATAACATCATGCCCTGACCACCGGAACCACCGAATCTGATTTCATAATGATTGTTTTTCATAATTAATGACCACCTTTCGCGCTTTCAATAATAGAATCGTACTGTGCTGTATATTCTTTCCGGTCAACCCGTTTTGCGAAGTTACCGATAACAATCTTGCCTTTCAATTCTTCTTCTGTCATCGTGTCAGCCTTGGCTTTCATGACAGCGTTTTCTTTGAAGCCCAGCAGCATATCCGGTGCTGCGCCTTTTTTGTTGAGACGGCCATACAAGGTCGGGCAATCACAAACAGCTTCGACAACGGAGAAACCTTGGTGATTAATGCCTTCAGCGATCTGATTGATCAGCATATTTACGTGATATACGGTCGAACGGGCTACATAGGTCGCACCGGCAGCAGCCGCGAGGGAGCAAATATCGAAAGGCGTATCAATGCTGCCATAGACGCTGGTCTTGGTCTTGCTGCCCAGCGGCGTCGTCGGCGAGAACTGGCCGCCGGTCATGCCGTAGTTATTGTTGTTGAAGACAACCGTCGTAATATCGATGTTTCTGCGGCACGCGTGAATGAAGTGATTGCCGCCGATGGATGTGCAGTCGCCATCACCGGTTACGACGATGACTTTCAGCTTCGGATTGAACATCTTGACGCCCGTTGCATACGGTAAGGCACGGCCGTGATTCGTATGCAGTGCGCAGAAGTTCATGTAGCCGTTGGCACGGCTGGAACAGCCGATACCGGATACGATAACGACGTTATCCGGATCAATTTCCGTCTTTTCAATAGCCCGGATCAACGCGTTGATGACGATCCCGTTGCCACAGCCGGGGCACCAGATATGAGGCAGTTTATCTTGCCGTAAAAATGTATCGAACACATGCTGCTTTTCAGACATTTAGATTTCCTCCTTAAGAGCTTTCAGAATCGTTTCTGCTGCAATCATTTTGCCGTTATTCTGTGTGATCTGGACAACCGGCGTTACCCCTGCCGATTCGCGTACTACGTGATACAGCTGGCCTTCGTTCATTTCACATACAAACAGCTTACGTTTATTCTGGCTCAGTTCGGCCAAGCGCTGTTCCGGGAAAGGCCAAACCGTAATGGGGCGGAACACGCCAACCTTGATGCCTTCCTGACGGGCCTGATCGACAGCATCTTTTACCGATCTGGATAAAAGTCCGATAGATACGATGAGATATTCTGCATCTTCCGTCTTGTATTCTTCATACGATTCAATATCTTTGAGATTGTTTTCTACTTTGCCAACCAGGCGTTTGATCGAATCCGATGTCAGCTGGGGATTGTCCGATACAGGGAAGCCTGTTTCATCATGAATGAGGCCGCTGCAGTACCAGCGATAGCCATCGCCGAAGGAAGCCATGGGAGGAATGCCCGTTCCGTCATCGGCAAAGGGTTTGAATTCTTCCGGCGGGCACGTCGGCCGTTTCCGGTCTACGCATTCATATTCCGAGCTGTCGGGAATGCGGATACGTTCACTCATGTGAGCCAGCATGGCGTCGGTCATGATAACAACGGGCACGCGGTAGGTTTCGGCCAGGTTGAAGGCCCGGATGGTTTCCGTATACACTTCGCCAACCGAAGCCGGTGCGACGGCGATGATCGGATGATCACCGTGAACACCCCAGCGTACCTGCATGATATCGCCCTGTGCCGGCAGTGTAGCGACGCCCTGGCAGGGACCCTGGCGCATAGCGTAGGCAACGACGATAGGTACTTCAGCCATGGCTGCGTAGCCTAAATTTTCCTGCATCAGGGAGTACCCCGGGCCGCTCGTAGCCGTCATGGCTTTGGCGCCGGCGCTGGAAGCACCGATGATAGCGGCCATGGAAGCCAGTTCGTCTTCCATCTGCATGTATTTGCCGCCCACTTTCGGCAGCCATTCCGAAGATAATTCTGCAATTTCCGTTGCCGGTGTGATGGGATACCCTGCAAAGAATCTCATTCCTGCTGCAATGGCAGCATGTGTACAGGCTTCATTCCCTGTCATGATTTCATACGTGTTTTCCATTATTCATTCTCCCCCATCCGAATAGCGAAGTCCGGGCATCGTAATTCACAAAGCTTACAGTCGATGCAATCCTCCGGTCTTGCAAATATTGGTTTGCCTTCTTCATCTCTGTCGTACACTTGCTTGGGACACAAGACGGCACAGATGCCACAGGCCTTACATAATTTTTCATTGAATTCAAATTTGCCCATCTTTTCTTTCAACCTCTCTTTTCAGCTCAATGCACTCCGATTTCTCTCATTCCTTATCAGGAAGCCTGCCTGACTCTTACTTCGGTAGTGAACCGAAAGTCATAAGCAGGTTTCCTTCCTTTCATAACCAATGTACTCCTCGGATAAGGTGTTGTAAAATACTTTACTTTTATGCGGAATATTAAGAAATTTTATGATGTCTCATTCTAAATAACGTTATATTTGCTTGAAATCACCATAAACCGATGATTTTCCAGAAGCCCATGCCCACCGTCATATAGACGACTACGTTGAAGGCAGCGATGATGGCACCAATGGTCCACCAGTCCTTTTGTGCTACGTAACCGGTACCAAACATGACCGGGCCGACGGCACCGCCGTAATGGGTCGTCAGGCAGCCATAGGCACTCGAAGCGGCCAAGAGGAGGAACAACGGTACAGGCGGCACCTGTGCCAGCATGCCTACCGTAAAGAGGACCGGCATGAAAGCGGCTACATATGCGCCCATCGAGGCAAATAAATAGCGGACCAGGACGGAAATGACCAGCAAGGCAAACAGGATGATAACCGGATTGATCCCGTCAAAGCTGACCGTATTGCCAAAGACACCGGCCAACCAATCAAAGAACTTCGCTTTAGCCAAAACACCGCTGAAGCCCATGATGGCACCATACCACATGAAGGTATTCCAGGCGCCCTTATTGGCCAATACATGCTGCCAATCCAGGAGCTTCAGGATAGACGCGCCGGCAAAAAACAGTAAGGCTACGTGCGTGGCTGCAAGCTTGGTGTACGAGCCTGTAGACCAACCGATAATGGCCAGGAGGAAGAGCACGAGCAGCGCTTTTTCTTTGCCCGTCATGGGGCCCAGTTCAGCCAGACCCTGCTGTGCCAATTCCTTGTAATTGGGGATGGATTTGATTTCCGGCGGATAGAGCTTGTACACAATGAACGGAACGGCTACGCAAACCAGCAGGGCCGGTACGGACATATAGACAAACCACTGCATCCAGCCGACGTTAATCTTCAAAATATCCGCAGCAATACCGGCAGTCAGGATATTCGGCGCGCAGGCAGTCAGGAAGACAGCCGACGTAGACATACTGATGGCATACCCGGCCAGCGTAATGTACGAGCCGATCTTCCGGCCTGTCGGGCCGGCATCCGAACCGAGGGCCATAGCAACGTTTTTAAAGATAGGGTAAATGATGCCGCCGGAACGGGCCGTATTAGACGGCGTTGCCGGGCTGAGCAATAAGTCCGTAATCATCTGGCCGTATACAAGGCCCAAGGAAGATTTGCCAAAGAGCTTGATCATCCAGTAAGCGACGCGCTTGCCAAGGCCCGTATCGATAAAGGCCTGGGTAATCAGGAAGGCAGAAAATACAAGCCATACCGTCGAGTTCCCATAGCCGCTCAAAAGGCTGGACATAGGGACGACGAAGGAACCAAAGGCAATGACGACCAGCATGACGACCGATACGCCGGCAGGCTGTAAAATCAAGCCTAAGATAGCCGCACTATACACGGCAAACATGCGCCACGCTTCGGGAGAAAGGCCCGCCGGAACGGGTGACAGGATGATTCCCAAGGGAACCAGAAAAAGGACGATCCATTTTAACCATCGCATGATTCGACACCTCATTTATGTAGTAAGTAGTAAGTTCAATTAAAAGGTAATGTTCCGATACACAGCTTCACCCTTGCAAATCGTCATGAGCGGTTCCAGTACCTGCTGGCCCGTCCGTTTTTCCTTCAGCGTATCGCTGAACACGATCTGCGCCGGAACCAAATCGAAAACGGCTACGTCGGCCTGGGCACCAATGCTCAGCGTCCCTAACCGTTCTTTGCCGTGCATGAGCTTAGCCGGCGTTGCCGTGCAGGCTGCAATGACATCGTAGAGGGAAAGGCCCAGGAGCAGATATTTGGACATGATATAAGGCAGGCTGAAAACAGGATCCTTAAAGAGTGTCTTGCCCGTAATATCCGTCGAAATGATATCCGGCTTAAAGCCATCGGCCAGGGCTTGTCCGGCTACGGCAAAGGACCAATGGTTGCCGCCGTTAGCCGCATCCATGACAACGCCCCGGGCCTTTGCGTCCTGTACCCCTGGCAGAACCTTGCCGTCTTCACCGATGATCGTGTTCCCTGTACCGTGGAAGCAATGGGCCAGCACGTCACCGACATCCAGGACTGAGGCCACTTGTCCCATATCTACCGGCGGTTTGGTCACATGGACACACAGGCGCGTTCCCAGCTGCCGGGCTGTGGCAGCGGCCTGTTTAAAGATTTCGAAACCGTTTTCCTTAATGATCGGCTTGCTGATCCGGATTTTTAAGCCCTGAATGATATCAGGATATGTTGCCAGGTATTCCGCCATTCTGTCCAAATCCCAATAGGCCGGGTCATAGCTTTCATGGTATTTCATCGTTGCCAGGCCGGCCGGACAGAGGTTGAGGTAGCACTGTACGTTCATAAAAGAACGTTCTACGACATCAGAAATGAAAGTCTTCATCGTACTCACGCCGGCACTCCCGGCATCTACGACAGCCGTCACACCCTGAGGGAAATAGTTTCGATCCGTATCAATGCCAATATCCGTACTATCTTTAAACACGTGTGCATGGTAATCAATCAGGCCCGGAAATACATATTTGCCAGTAGCATCGATGACGATTTCCGGGTTAGGGCAATCCTGCGGAGCTACGATGCGTCCGTTGTGAATATAGAGATCACACAATGCGTCGCGCCCGTTTGCCGGGTCGATAATATGCCCGTTTTTGATAAGCATGTCCTTTTTCATATTCTTCTCACAAACTCCTCTCTCTTCTTCCATGACTTTATGACATTCAAACTATGAGCTTATTATAAGCTAGGTTGCTCCCATAAGAAAAATAGTACTTGTTTATGCCCTTCATAAAAAAATACTATTTTCCAGGTCTTTACACTTTCTGCTATTCTTTAAGTATAAAATTCGTCAGTCTTATTTTTTTATAAAATATATCCCTATTATTTATTGTTTAACCTCGTGCCAGTCACGGCCCGCGCGGGCCTGGCTCGCGTTTTGGGTCGTCCGCTATATAGCTTTTGTTTTTTATAATAAAATGTAATATTACTGTTTCGTTGTTACGCCATACCTGCTGAGGAAGTGTTTGTATGAACCCACCGTTCCAAGAATTATCCTACGCCACGCGGCGCATGATCGTCGCCGACAAGGAAGCGCTGAAAGAATTCGGCTTCACCTATTCCCAATGGACGTTTATGGTCTACGTCGCCCATAACCAGCCGACGACACTGGTCGCCATTGCCCGCTATTACATGATCAATAACTCAGCCATTACGACCATCAAAAAGAAATTTCTCGACAAAGGCTATATCGAAGAAGTCACCGGGACAGACCAGCGCGAAAAAAAAGTATCCCTCACGCCGAGCGGCGAAAGGGAGTATTACCGGATAAACCAGAAGATACGGGAAATGGAAAAGAAATTCTTTCACGCCTTGAGCACGAAGGAATTGGCACAATTACAGGAAATGTTGTACCGGATCAATACAGAAGGCTTTACGCCTTAAGGGCGCCTGCTGTCGATCCAGACGGGAGCTGCCTATGTTCGAAAAATACCGTTATTTCATCGCCCTGGCCAAGGAAAAAAATATTACCAAAGCGGCCGAAACCTTATATATTACCCATCAGGCCCTGAGCCATTATTTAACCAACCTGGAACAGGAATGCGGCGTCATGCTATTTTATCGGAAGCCCAAATTCCAATTGACCGAAGAAGGGGAACTCTTTTTAGAAAACATCCGTCAAGTAGAAGCCCTGGAAAGCAGCCTCTATCAGCACTTTGAAGAAGTGAAGGAAGGCAACTCCGGCGTCATCCGCCTGGGCACGACAGAAGGCCGTTTCCCGATCTTTATGCCCCACCTCATTGGCACGTACAGCCAGCTGTTCCCCCATGTGCAATTAGAGGTAACGAGTGCCAATTCACCAGCCTTGGAAGAAATGCTGTTAAACAATCAGCTCGACCTGATCATCTTAGGGGCGCCCAAAAAGCCGTCCCGTTTTATCCAGAGCCGCTTAATCCTGGAAGAACGGCTATACGTCGTCATCAGCGAAGAAATGCTGCAGCAATATTTCCCCCAAACCTATCCGGCGTGCATCCAGGAGTTCCGCCACGGTGCCGATTTACGGAAATTCACGCACATTCCCTTTGCCTTCAATATGCCTACGTATAATTCGTCCCAGATTATCGCCCGCTTGCTGCAACAGCAGCAGATCGAACTGCATTGTATCCATACCTCCAGCCATCCGGACCTGCATCACCGCCTGACGACCTTAAACTACGCCGCCAGCTTTTGCCTGACCATGTATCTTCCCAACCTGAAGCTGATCAACCAGCATACGCAAAACAAGCTCTATGCCTTTCCTATCCGCTTTTTGGAAGAGACCAACCAATTACACCTTGCCTACCGGAAAGACCGCGTCTTTCCCTCATACGGCCAGGCCCTGATCAAGCTCATACGGGAACAATGCAAGCCCTATACCGACTACGATCCGGAAACGATATGACACGACAAAGCCCCCGGGAGCGGCGCCATATGGCGTCATTCCCGGGGGCTTCGTATATAAAAAGGAAGCAGGCTGCGGCTCTCATAGGCCGGCACATATCTTTGCTTTACGTACTTATTCATAACCGACGACAACGGCGAGCATCATGAACAGGCTGGCAAAGACGAACCAAAGGCCAAACAGTTTGCCCATGAACTTCATCCACGTACCGTAGCCGACGCCACAAGCCGTCAAAAAGGCCATGAGAGACGACGAATGAGGATAAATATAGTTACTCAGGCCATCGCCATAATTCAGTGCCAAAATAGCCGTTTCCGGCGTCATGCCAATCAATTGGGCTACCGGCAGGAATACAGGCATCGTTACATTGGCCTGGCCGCTGCCACTGGTCACGAAGAAATTGATAATCGTATGGGCCCAAAACATCATAGGTGCCTGAATGAGAGGATGGAAGGAATCCAGCCCCTGGGCAATATAATAAACGACCGTATCGAGAATATGGCCATCCGTCATGGCAATCGCCACCGAGCGGGCAATGCCGATCATAATACAGGCGCCCATGATCGTCTTGCAGCCGGCAACAAAGCTATTGCACATTTGGTTTGCGTTCATTTTCCCGGCTATGGCTGCCAAAATCCCTGTGAACAGGAAGCATACGCCCGTTTCTTCGTAGCTCCACTTGTAGTACGAACAGCCAATGATGAGTGCTACGACACCGCCGACTAAGACCAGCAACGCCAGGACATGACGCCGTTCCATGACGGTCAGCGATTCGGGGTCGCCAGGCTGTACCAAATTGGGAATCCCATAGGCCACACTTTGTTCCGGGTGGAGCCGGACCCGTTCGGCATAGCGGCAAATAAACCACGTCGTCAGCAGCCACAAGCCGGCAAAGCCGACCCAGCGAAAGCCCATGCCATGGTACAAAGGCAGGCCGGCCATTTCATTGGCAATCGCCGTCGTGCTGATATTCAGCATGCCGCACGTAGAGCCAAAGGAAGACGCCGTAATAATGACTGCCGCTGCCGTAACGGCATCATAGCCCATCATCAGGCAAAGCATCAATACGACCGTGCTGAAAGGAATAAAATAGTTCATCTGAATGGGCACGCTCATAGCCCCAAAGGCCAGCATCATGACGATAATCGTCATACGCGGCGTCTTGCTGTACTTGGTTGCCAAAATACGCATTAAGGCGTGAATAGACTGGGTATCAATAATCATCTGCACGCCGCCGGCAATAAAGAACATCGTAAAAATCAGTTTTGCCTGTTTGACAAAGCCCTCATAAATCATATTTAGCATATAGAGCGGACTGACCGGCGTATTGGCAATAAAGTGAAAACCGTTGGGATCTACTACTTGTTTACCTACTTCGTTCGTCATTTTGGAATATTCGCCGGACGGAATGACATACGTAAAAACACAGGCGAGCAACAACATAGCAATGACGACAAGATATTCGTGAATATGAGGAAAAGACCTTTTCTTCTTTTCCAATGTAGGTGTTTCTTGAGCCATTTTTTCAACCTCCCTGCCGCCTGTTAAATAATCTTCTGCTGCTTCAGATCGGCCAGTTCCGCATCAGAAAGGCCCAGCAGGTCACCGTATACCTCTTCATTCGCAGCGCCCAGCTTCTGTCCGGCCCATTTGATTTCCCCGGGCGTTTCCGAAAAGACAGGCACGATGCCCGGCATTTTGACAGAGCCGAATTCCTCGCAGGGCACATCGACAATGTCATGACGCGCCTGGTATTGAGGATCTTCAAAACAGTCCTTGATATTGTAAATCGTAGAAATGGGCACACCGGCAGCATCGCATTTTTCCTTCAATTCCGCAAAGGTATGCTGTTTTACCCATTCGCTGACAGCCGTCATGATGGGCTTGGGATCCTTGAGCCGGTCGCCGGCTACTGCGTATTTGGGCAGCCATTCGTCCCGTTTCCCCATGGCATCACACAAGTGCTCAAAGACCGGATTGGTACTGCACACGATGATGACATACTTGTCGTCAGCCGTTTCAAAGGTACCGATAGGGCACGAAGCGCCACTAGGCATGGGGCTTCTTTCCCTGATCGTCCCCATCAAATCATACTGGGCGATCATGGCCTCTTCCATGCGGAAAATGCCTTCATACAAGCTGACATCGATTTCCTGAGCCTTCCCCTTCAAGGCATCCCGGTGATAGAGAGCAACCATAGTGCCCATGGCCGCATACAGGCCGGCTACATAATCGGCTAAGGCAAAAGGCGGGCTCACAGGCGGCCGGTCAGGATAGCCCTGCATATACGTCATACCGGAAAACGCCTGCAAAGGCGTACCCAATCCGGCCAGCTTGCGATACGGCCCGGTCTGGCCATAGCCCGTGACATGGGTCACGATAATATCCGGATTGACCTGGCGCATGACATCGATGCCAATCCCCCATTTGTCCAGCGTATCGGTCTTAAAATTCTCAATAACGACATCGCTCTTTTCCACCAGCTTGAGGAACAGCTTCTTTCCCTCTTCATAATGAAAATCTAAGGTAACACTCTTTTTGTTGCGCCCCATAGAAGGCCAGCGAATACTCTTGCCATCCTTCAACGGCCCCATAGCCCGGAAGGCATCACCCCGTCCGGTCATTTCCACCTTAATCACTTCAGCACCCAAATCTGCCAGCAGCCCAGCTGCCCACGGTGCGGCAATAACCGTCGCGATGTCCAAAATCCGGACACCCTCTAATGCTTGCTTTCCCATTTCATTACACCTCTCTCATTCTTTCGAAGTCCCTGTAAGATTACGAACAGTAAACTCTTTTATCTAAATTAATTATAATGATAGGTGAGCAAAATAAAAAGCAAGCATTTTTTAAGCGTTGTAAATTAAATTTGCAGAAAAAAGCAACAAAAAAGAAGCCGGTCGCACTAGGCAATCAGCTTCTTTTTTGTTGTTATATTGAGCTTTCATCTTACGGGTGGAAGGTAAGATCTGTAATGGCATCGAAGGTTAAGCCGGAAACAACGGCGATTACAAATAATGCACCTGCAGCCAAGATCAACAATTGAACAAATACTTTTGTCTGTTTTGTAGAGTTGAAGTTTTCAATATTGGTACCCATAGCTGCCAGGATTAAAGCGCCGCCTGTGGACATTGGCGAAAGGCCAGCCATAGAGCCACCGGAACCAACAGCTGCCATCAGGGCAACCGGGCTGACACCGCCAACCTGGTTTGCAATATCGGCACACATTGGCATCATCGTCGGATAAACAACGCCAAGAGCCGAGCTTACCAGGCTGAGGAGGCCTGCAGAAATGCCCATCAGCGGTGTTGCCGTCGAGCTGGTCATTATGGAGGAAATGGCAGAACTCATGAGCTTAATGCCACCAACTTTATCGACAACACCGAGCAAGGCACCAACACCTAAAACCATGAGGATTGTGCCCCAAGGCAGATGTTTCAAGCATTCACCATCTTTGGCTACGCCACAGAGAACCAGAATAGCTGCAGAAGCAAAAGCAGCCAGACCGATATTGATCTTTAATGCGATCATGAATACCAGCATCATGATAATACCGCTCAAGGAAAACAGCTGATTCTTTGTAAAAGCCGGCAAATCCGCTTCCCGTTCATGTAACGGGGCCTTCAATTTATAGCCTTTATAGGCTACAAAGACGATGACACCGTACACGAGCGTAATAAGTGTTTGGCAAATCAAGACAGTCATCATGACGCCGCTAAAGCCTGCTTTAGAAGCTGCGTCCGTAATAATGGCTGCTTCAGGCGTGAGAATTGTCATACGGCCAGCCATCAGGCCTAATTCACCGATGATGGCCAACATTAACGGATTATAGCCTACCTGAATAGCTGTCGTTACAGCCAGGGCCGGGATAATAGCCAGGGCCGGAATAGCGCCAGGGCCAACGCCGGCTACAACAAAGCCGGCAATATACATAGCAATTGGCAGTAACCATACACGGTTACCTGTAGCAGCGACGATTTTTTTCGCTAACAGGTCTAGTGCACCTGTATCCTTAATAACAGCAAACAGTAAGGTAATACCAACTAGGGTACAAAACATAGAACTACTAATGCCACCAATAAGAGTCTTATCGGTCATACCAAAAAGACGAACGCAGATAACACCTACAGCCAATGCGACGATACCAACATTTACATGCCGTACAAAGGCTATGATGATGGCTGCGATAAAGAGCAGAAGAGCCAACACATCCATTCCCATAATACGTTCCTCCTTTAATGATTTTTCGTTAGATCAGCGGGGGAGACAAGCAAGCTTGCATTCACACATTGGCTCATTTACCGCAGGGTTCTCCAATATGAATCTGGTGGCTGCTAAAATTCCCATCAATAATCGTCGTTTCATACTTTGCTGCTTTGAGCATCTTGTCAAAATCAATGCCCGTTTCCATGCCCATAGACTGGAACATGTAAATGAGGTCTTCAGAGGCTACGTTGCCCGAGGCACCCGGTGCAAAGGGGCAGCCGCCTAAACCACCTAAGGCAGCCTGTACGTTCGGTACGCCGGCTTCGATAGAGGCCAGCGTGCAGGCAACGCCCATATCGCGTGTATCATGGAAATGAACTTCCAAATATTCGTCCGGGAATACGCGTTTTACAATAGCAATAGTGTCACGAACCATCTTAGGATCGGCCTGGCCGATCGTATCAGCGAGGCAGAATTTATGAATACCTGCTTTTACGCCACGACGCATAACGCGCAGTACATTTTCTACCGGGGTAATGCCTTCAAAGGGGCACGTAAAGGAAGTAGCCATAGATAAGATGATATCTACATCAGGCAAGGTCTGGCGGATTTCTTCCAAGCCTTGGAGCGATTCTTCTACAGTCCGGTTAATGTTGGCTTTGTTGTGGGATTCGCTTACGGAAATAACCGTATCAATCTTTTTCAGGCCTGCTTTTACGGCTGCTTTGGCGCCATAGAGATTCGGTACGAGGGCAAAGAAATCAATGCCTTTATCACCATGTTTTTCCAGTGTCCGGGAAACGACTTCCTGAATATCTTTCATCTGCGGAATCGCCTTCGGATGGACGAAGGAACCAATTTCCATGGATTTTACACCGGCATCGACGAGCATATCGATAACCTTAAGCTTTTCTTCTGTAGGAATAAATTCTTTTACATTCTGAAACCCATCGCGCGGGCCAACTTCTACGAAATTTATTTTCTGTGCCATAACAACGGCCTCCTTATCGCAAGTATCACGTAATTAAATAACCTTTTCTTCCTGTAATTTCTTCAAAGCGGCTTCATCCAAGCCAAGCAGGTCACCATAGACAGCTGCATTATCCTGGCCCAATTCCGGTGCAGGAACGGAAATATCCAGTTTTGTATCCATCAATTTGATCGGATTGCCATTTACCTTCATATCGCCAATTACAGGGTGATGTAACGGTACAAACATTTCACGGGCACCGGCAATATGAGGATCCGTTGTAACATGGGGCAAATCGTTAATCGGAGCGGCCGGTACGCCAGCTGCCAAGATCATGTCTACAGCTTCTTTAATCGTGTACTGAGAGCTCCAAGCTTCGACGATCGGTTTCAAGGCCGCATGGTTTTCGCAACGTTTCAGGTTTGTTTCAAAACGCGGATCCGTTAACAGTTCTGGCTGTTTGAATACTTTATTGCAAAGCAGGGTAAATAGCTTATCGTTGCCGCAGCCAATAACGAACAGTCCATCTTTCGCTTTGAAGGAATCGTACGGATAAGCAGAAGCATAGCGGTTGCCCATCAATTCAGGCTGTTTGCCCGAAGCGAAGAAACGCTGAATGCCAATTTCCAAGCTGGATACGACGGAATCTACGAGAGCTACGTCGACACGCTGGCCTCTACCAGTAAGTTCCCGTGCATGCAGTGCCATAAGGATACCAATGGTCAGGTTCATGCCGCCAAGAACATCGCCCATAGCATTCCCTACACGTAAGGGATGACCGCCCGGTTCACCGGTAATACTCATCAGACCGCCAGTTGCCTGAGCGATAATATCATAACCAGGGCGCTTAGAATCCGGGCCATAGCAGCCAAATCCGGATACAGCACCGTAGATGATTCTCGGATTTACTTCTTTCAATACGTCGTAACCAACGCCCATTTTATCCATAACACCGGGACGGTAATTTTCGACGACTACATCGGCTTTCTTAACCATCTGCTTGAACATTTCCTTGCCTTTATCGCTCTTTAAGTTCAAGGTAACGCCTTTTTTACCACGGTTTACGTTGGCATAATACATGCTGGCACCATTTTTCAATGGGCCGAAAGCACGTGTATCATCACCGCGGCCAGGGATTTCAATTTTAATGACCTTGGCACCATAGTCGGCCAGCATCATCGTGCAGTACGGACCTGCCAGTACACGTGTCAAATCGAGAACTACGATATCCTGTAAAGCTTTTGTTGCCATAAAAGAACACTCTCCTCTTCTAAAAAAATACATACAGTAAGCATACGTTTAGACCACACGTTACAATGGGAAGTTGCATCGTTCTTCCCTACGCCTGCATTATACAAGATACCGCTTATGTATATCAAATTGCATGTTTATTTGTAATTGTATGATTGTGCATTTTTATGTTTATATGTGTTTTACGTTTTATTTGTTATTTCATTTAAACCGGAGTTATATTCCACCTTAATCGACTGTATTTTAATAAAATGTGTTTAATATTATATATTTCTGTCCAATTTGATCAATACAGTTCGTGCACACTTTTCAGTTTTCAAAAATTTAATTAAAGCAATAGACAATTAAGTCGTTAGAAATGGCTTATTTTCAGATTATGCATAGCAAACCGACTAGTATATCTGTCTGTTTTTTAAAAAAAGAAAGAGCAACCGGATCATCCGGTTGCTCTTTCTTTATACAGATCAATGACAATTAATTGTTCATATTATTTATTTTAATATCATATTTTTTCATTTTATTATATAAAGTACTACGACTGCAATTTAACATTCGTGCAGCTTTTGAAATATTAAATTGGCATGAGCTCAATGCTTCTATGACGGCAGCCTTATTCCATTTATCGAAAGTAACTTTTTCATTTATTAGCTGTGATGAAGAATCAATAGGCAATGCCGGTATAATTTCTTCCACAGCCATGCCATTTTTTAGCAACACACAGACACGCTCTACTACATTAGATACTTCATGCGCATTCCCTTTCCAGGTATACCCTTGCAAGTATTTTTCTATGGTCTGAACCTCCTTTGCATACTGACGATATTCGGATCCCAAAAAGAAATGGAAACGATTTTCGCAAAGCATACGCCAATCATCGCCTCTATCGCGCAATGGTGGAATTTTTAAAGTCAAAACGCTCAGCTCATACATTAGCTCTCCCAAAAATTCCCCTTCACGCACGCGTTCATTCAAATCATACCGCGTCGCCGCAATAATGCGAACATCAATAGGAATGACATGATCACTGCCTAAGCGTCGTACTTCCCGGGATTCAATTACGCGTACGAGCAGGCTTTGAATCATCTTTGGTGCTGAAGCCACCTTATCCAAAAACAACGTTCCTCCATGCGCCCTTTCAAAAGCACTCTCCTGATATCCTTTATTGCCAAACGGAGAAGCACCGTCTTCATAGCCTACCAATTCTGCCTGCAAGGCTCTGGCAGAATAATTATCACAATCGACCGTAACAAAAGGGCCTTTACTCCGTTTGCTCGCATGATGAATAGAATGGGCAAACATTTCCTTCCCTGAACCTAATTCTCCTTGAAGAAGAATGGATGAGTTTGTCTTAGCATAGCTTTTAGCCATGCGTATAGTACGCTGAAATGCTCTCGATTCGCCTATCATATCCGTGAAGCGATACCGTGAGGCAAGGCCCTTACGGTGTAAACGACTGCGGATCTTCTGTTCGCTCGTATGGACCGATTCAATGTCCCGGAAGGTAGCTACTACGCCTTCTACTTTATCATCAATAATGATCGGCACGCGATTCGTATTGATAATCGTGTTGCCTACTTTCATGAGCTCGTCAATTTCCTTTTCGCCCGACCGCAAAACCGACGGAAGCTTCGTTTCCGGTAATATTTCTTCAATCTTCTTCCCTTCGTAAGGCTTATTTTTCAAGGGGAGCATTTCATCAGCCTGACGGTTTACAACTTCTACGTAGCCTTGCCGGTCAATGGCAATGATGCCATCGTGCGTGTAGTTAAAGATCGTTTCATAGCGCTCAAGGCGCAATTTTAGCGCTCGTCTGCGCCGCTCTCCGTCGGTGATCGATTTTAATAATTGTTTTGCAGCGCTTAATGCTAGTTCTATATCTTCTCTATTATTTTCTAAGGTAACATATTTCAAATTATGCTTTTCTGCATATATTTTTGTCAGTACCCCGCCAATGCCATACACGCAACCATCGCGCAGAGCTGCCTTAACGGCCTCTTCCGCACTTTCTTCATCAGAGAAGCGATAATAACGTGCATCTACATTCATTAGATAACAAAGTGACCGAACATTTTCCTGAATTTCCGGTACAGAAAAGAAAGCTATCGGTTCTTGAATGCCCCGGATTTTTTCAAAGGCATTGATATAGCAGCCACTAGTCAGTTTTGTCGCAATAATGGGGACGTTAGTGAAGTACTGCCTAAGTAAATAAACGCTGCCGCCTCGGCTAATAACTACTTTCGTACCATTGCGTAACCCTTCTTCTACATATTTCTTTGCCGCTTCCAAATAGGACACTTTAATGCTGACATCCATATTCCGTTCTAAAACAATTTCTTGTGCCCGTTCTGCCAGTTGCTCAGATGGGGCTATAAATAAAATTGCCGCCAAAATACTCACCTCATATAGATACTCGTTTTCCTCATTATATCACTTGGTCGGGAAACCCCTAAAATTCCCGCATCACGTCAGCCCCTGCAAAAGTCTAAGGACACGCGATCTGTCACAGTCCGTCCTCACCAAGTACGTAACAGCGAATAACCAGGCCATCTGCCTGCTGCAATTTATTTCATATTCGTAATCCTTATATTGAACTCTTCCATCTTTTTATAAAGAGTGCTGCGGCTGCACTTTAATAACCGGGCTGTACGGGAAACGTTCAGTTGATTGACAGAGAGTGCTTTTATGATGGCTTCGCGGCTCCACCGTTCCAAGGTGACATCTGTTTCCTTCGGTTCCGTTTCTTTGGGTTTCAGGCGCGGCAACGTAGAGAGGATATCTTCTACGGCAACACCATTAGTCAAGAGAACACCTACGCGTTCGACAAAATTTGACAGTTGCCGCACATTTCCTTTCCAGTTATAGCCCTCCATGTGCTGTTCAATGGCTAGTATTTTATCTTCGTACTTACGGTAGTCGGCACCAAAGAAATGATGAAACCATTCATTGCATAGTAATAGTGAATCTCCTGCGCGTTCCCGCAAAGGTGGAATTTCCAGCGTTAGAACGCCTAGCATATAGTATAGTTCTTCAAGAAAATTTTCATCTTCAATTTCTTCAAAAATAGCCGGATTCGTCGAGGCAATGATCCGCACGTCTACGGGGATCACATGATCGCCGCCCATGCGGCGGACTTCTTTATCCTCCAGGATGCGCAATAAAACAGCCTGCACTTCTAATGGAGCTGCTTCCACTTTATCAAGGAACAAAGTACCGCCATGTGCTAATTCAAAGGCTCCTTCTTTACGGCCTTTATTGCCAAAGGGACCATAGCCGTTTTCATACCCCTGTAATTCGGCCAGCAGAGCAGCAGACGAAATATTGGCGCAGTTTAAGGTAACTAAGGGATGATTACGCCGTTGGCTTTCCCGATGGATGGAATGGGCAAACATTTCTTTTCCCGTACCGATTTCTCCAATGAGCATAATATTGGACGTGTACTTTGCATAGCTCTTAGCAATCCGGATGTGCACGTGGTATGCTAAAGTTGGACATGGAGGGGGTAGAAATTGGATACTAAATGTAGTAATCTTGGATAAAAGATTTTCTAATTAGTATCCGATGCCCT
>OKSB01000552.1_pt1 | contig 41352 bp, 50 predicted proteins | sample 1601171 | NCBI WGS metagenome assembly OKSB01 (sample SAMEA3541496, study PRJEB24748) | human gut metagenome | biome: human gut; feature: human-associated habitat; material: faeces | place: China | collected 2012 | reverse complement strand
GACAAATACCAGAATCATGATGGACATATTGTATCCAAAGTTTGCCGGCTGGGCAATCAGACTGGAAAGGTTATGTGCATAAAGCACTCCGCCTGCTCCTGCAATTGCTGCAGAAATGGTAAATGCCATCAGTTTAAACTTTGTAATATTAATGCCAACGGATTCTGCTGCAATACGATTATCACGGATTGCCATGATGGCACGGCCGCTTCTGGAATTAACCAGATTAAATACTACAAACAATGCAACCAGAATCAAAATAACACCGATTAAGAAAGTAGACTGTCTTGGTGTTCCGGTGATTCCCTTTGCACCATCGATAATCATTTCTCCGGTTCCCGACATATTAAGAGACTTGCTGTCATTGATTGCAAAATGCAGACCGTTTTCATCTTTGCCTACATAAAGAACATTGATGACATTCTTGATAATCTCTCCAAATGCCAGGGTTACGATTGCAAGGTAATCGCCTCTTAAACGAAGTACCGGAATTCCGATTAAGAATCCAAAGAATGCTGCAACAGCAGTTCCGATTAATAAAGCGATGATAAAACGCAGGGTTGGATTCATCGGTGAATTTTCCATGCATCGGGTAAAGAAAGCACTGGAAAAAGCGCCAACACACATAAAGCCTGCATGACCAAGACTTAATTCACCCAGATAGCCTACACAGAGGTTCAATCCGATTGCAACGATAGAATAAGTACAAAGTGGTACCAAAAGTCCCTGCATCAGACTGGACATGCTTCCGGTTGCTACCAGAATCTGTACTACGGCAAAAATGACGTTTACCATAGCATATGTAATCAAATTACTCTTTGTTGTCTTCTTCATTGTTTTTAAATTCATTTTACTCATTTCTGCCACCTACACTTTCTCATGGATTGGCTTACCAAGAATACCGGTAGGCTTAACCAATAACACGATAATCAATACGGCAAAAACGATAGCATCGGAAAGCTGTGAAGAAATATAAGCTTTTCCTAAGATTTCGATAATACCAAGAAGAATTCCTCCGATAAATGCACCCGGAATAGAACCGATTCCTCCAAATACAGCTGCAACGAACGCTTTGATACCAGGCATTGCGCCTGTGGTGTTCTGAAGCGTAGGATAAGCTAAGCAAAGCAGTGCGCCTGCAATTGCAGCAAGACCTGAGCCGATAGCGAATGTAAGAGAGATAGTGCGGTTGATGTTTACGCCCATGAGCTGAGCTGCACCTCTGTCCTCAGATACTGCAAGCATTGCACGTCCGCTCTTGGTTTTGTTGATGAACAATGAAAGACCAACTACAATGAGTATAGATACGATTATTGCAACTGATGTTTCTCCGGAAATAACTATCTGTCCGTCAAAAAGCTTGATGCTCGGCACGTTTACAACTGATGTAAAGTTTACAGGCTTTTCACCGAATATAAGCAGTGCGATGTTCTGCAAAAAGTAGCTGACGCCTATGGCAGTGATAAGCACCGCAAGCGAAGTAGCTTGTCTGAGCGGCTTATACGCCACCTTTTCGATGACTATACCGAGAAGTGTGCAGGCAATAACTGCAAGAACTATGGAAAGCCAAGAGTTTAGTCCCCATGTGGTCATGCAGGTGAATATAACATATCCGCCCACCATAATAACATCGCCGTGTGCGAAGTTAAGCATTTTGGCAATACCGTATACAAGCGTATAGCCCAACGCTATAACTGCGTATATACTGCCGAGGCTTATTCCGTTGATGAGGTTATTAAGAAAACCCATATACAAACATTCCTTCCTTTTGGAATAGACAAAACACAAGATGTAATCACATATATTACATCTGTCCTTGTCATAAACACAATATACAATAAATTATAACATAACCCCGTAGTTTTTGCAACACATTTTAATGAAATAAATCAAAAAAACCGACAATTTTTCGCAATTGCCGGTTTTTTCATATTAAGCGTACTTTTTGTACGCACTTTATTTCAGCTATTACTGAGCAGTAGAAGCGGCAATGTCATCAGCTGTCAGTGCTGAATAAGCACCATTCTTGATGATAACAGCCTTAGGGTCCTTAGATACGGCACCGTCTTCGCCCCACTTCATGCCTGTACCTGTAAGTCCGTCATATGAGAAGTCCTTATCAGAGATAGCCTTTTTGAGCTTATCGCAGATATCAGAAGCAGACATATCAGCTGTGATGCCTTCCTTCTTCATGAGTTCTGCAAGTACCATTACACCGTCATAAGCGTCTGCAGCGAACTGGTTAGGTGTTTCGCCCTTGTAAGCGTCCTTATACTTCTTAACGAAATCCTGAGTAGCCTGATCCTGAGCGTCGGCAGCAAATGGTGTAAGGAGCATTACGCCCTCGCAAAGCGAAGTATCAAAGTTCTTGATAGAAAGAAGTCCGTCAAGACCGTCACAACCGAAGAATGTTGGGTTGTAGTTAGCTGACTTGCACTGTGTAAGGATAAGTGAAGCCTGCTGATAGTAGATAGGCAGGAACACGAGGTCTGCGCCTGCATCCTTAGCTGCGCTTATCTGAGCTGAGAAGTCAGTCTTGCTGTCCTTTGTGAATGACTGCTCTGCAACGATATCAAGACCCTTAGCCTCAGCCTCGGATTTGAATGTGTTGAAGATACCTGATGAATAAGCGTCAGAGCTGTCGTAAATTACAGCTATCTTTGTAGCAAGCTTATTTTCTGCGATATAGTCGGCAGAACCTTTACCCTGGTTAGGGTCAGTAAAGCAAACCTGGAAACAGTTATCGTTCTTGATAACGTCCTGAGCAGAAGCAGAAGGTGTAAGCTGGAAGATGTTATCCTGCTTTGTCTTTTCAATAACAGCAAGGCAAGAACCTGTTGTAACAGTTCCCAACATTACCTGCATACCATTGTCTTTCAGTGCGTTATAAGCATTTACAGCCTTATCGCCTGAGTCAGCCTCATCGTCCTCGAAAACGTATGAGAGCTTTGTTCCGTTTATTCCGCCTGCGTCATTTACGTCCTTGACAGCAAGCTCGATAGCATTCTTAACAGCAACGCCGTACTGTGCAGCGTCACCTGTGAGCGGACCGCTGCAGCCGATAACGATAGTATCGCTGTTCTTCTTTGCACCGTTTCCGCAACCTGCAAAGCAAGAAACTGCAAGGGCAGCCGAAACTGTTAATGCAAGAATTCTCTTGACATTTTTCATAATAATCTCTCCTCTGATCACATATGTCACTGCATATGCTTTTTTCAATAGTATTAATATAACACGCAGAAGCCCGATTTGTCAATATTAAATCTTACAAATTTAACGTTATTTAAACTATGTTTATTGTTACAAACAATATGCGTGTTCACAGAAAATTAACTTTGTTTATTTTCTATGAACGATTTGCAAGCTTTTTGATAATATCCTGCATACATACACCACTGACTTATAAGCTGCATATGATAAAACAGCCACACGAAACCTGTGGTATATGAGATTCAGACAACATAAGGAGTGAACTTATTTGGATATATTTGACAGTTTGTCGTTAGGCAGGATACTTGCTGACGACACAGAGGATAACACACCTGCCTGCCCTTTTCCGAAAGGAAGATTTCCTGAGGACACGCCGCTGGCAATGGCATATGTGCCTTTTCAGATGTGGGAGAAGCCTTATGAGGCAGATGTAGGACTTTCAAGAGGAACTATCTTCCCGTCCATAGACAAACCTTTTATAGGAGAGGAGGCTGTAAAGAATGCCAATACTAAGTGAAAAGGAGAGGCTTCTTAGAAAGATACAGGCGTGCAGCTTTGCCCTTGTAGAGGCTAATCTTTATCTCGACAGCCACCCTACCTGCAGAGATGGTCTGGCATATTTTGCACGACACAAGGCAGAAAAAGAGAAGCTTATTGCTCAATACAATGAGAAATACGGACCATTGACGATCACGCAGAACAATTCGTCCAAAAAATGGGAATGGGTAACATCACCTTTTCCGTGGGAAAGGAGTGTTGACTAATGTGGCAATATGAAAAAAAGCTGCAATACCCCGTTAAGATCGCTAACCCTAATCCTGCTTTGGCTAAGGTCATTATCTCGCAGCTTGGTGGGGCGGACTTTAAAAAGTTGTATATAAAAAGAGAAGCAGTTCACACATACTACTTCTCTTTATTTTTTTGCTCTAGCTTTTTCACATTGAAATACAATAATCACATTAAGTAATTATGCAATATTAACAATTATTACTTGTTAAAAAGATACAAAACGCTGAAATTCCAAATTTTATAAAAGTTTTTGTTGAGTAGCGATAATCCCTTGTGCTATAATTAATACAAACAGCAAAGGAGTTGACATAAAATGAATATTCTTATAATTGGAAACGGATTTGATCTTGCTCACCAGTTGCCAACAAAATATACTGATTTTTTGGATTTCTTAGGAAATGTACGTGTTCTGAAAGAAATTCATTCAGAAGAAATAAAAAGACTCATTCGCAAAATAGATAAAGATATGAAACAATATCTATTTACTGATGAGAATAATTTTAATATCAACTCAAAACGCTCAGAATATATAGACGAAATATACCAATTATCAAAAGACAACATTTGGATAAATTGGCTTTATCAAAGAAGAGCAGACAATGAAATACTTGGGGAATATTGGGTTGACTTTGAAACTGAAATATCTGGAGTAATACAAAGTATTGAGCAGTTATCCCCTATTTTATCTGAAAGTTCTGGCGTATTTAACTTAATTGGTATATAAGCTAAAGTTTTTACATTCTTTATAAAAAAATACTATACCGAACACAAAAGCCAAGATGCAACCATGAAGTATTTAAAAAAAAGATTACTTCTAGATCTTAACAAACTTATTAGATGTTTTGAGATTTACTTGAAAGACTTTGTGGAAAATATAGACAAAAGGTTATTGTCATTGGACATATATAACCTTAAAATTGACAAAGTTCTAACTTTCAATTATACTAACACCTACCTTAAACTGTATAATAATGATGTTGAGTGTGATTACATACATGGCAAAGCTGATATTAATAATACAATGATAACTAACAATATGGTGTTGGGCATAAATGATTATCTTAAAGAAAGTGAACGTTTCACAAATACTCAATTTATTGAATTCAAAAAATATTATCAAAGGCTTATAAAACTAACCAACAGCCATTACAGAAAATGGTTAGATGAAATTAATAACAAAAATCAAAATGTAATTCATAATGTCTATATCTTCGGTCATTCTTTAGCCGATACTGACCATGATATTCTACGAGAATTTATTAATAATCCTAAATTAAAAATCACGATATTTTACAATGATAGTAACCAGTATAGTTCACAAATATGCAATTTAGTTCACTTAATTGGTCCAGATAAGCTTAATGAATGGGTTTATCAATCAAGACCTAAGATACAATTTATCAAACAGAATTCAATGATTAACATAGATGATTCTGAGTGGAGAATAATGAGGGACATAAGAGTCTGTTCCGAATTGTTCAAACTATCTGGACAAGAAATAGAATATAAAATAAACGAAATAAAAGACCATTTAGACAATATTGATAAAACATATTTCAGACAACAAAGAAATGTTATCGACCTGTTTGTAGCTATAACTACGAGTGGTTATGTCGACAATAATCTAAGAGATCAGATGTTAGATATGGCAAAAGATCTCTATGACTCTACAAAAAACGAGACTTACTCTCCTTCTGAATTCAAGAGAGTTGGTAATTCACCTCAAAGATACCAAAACGTTATTTCAAATTTCATAGATTTAGTAAACACATACAATGCCGATAAAAAAGCAAATTCATATCATATATCTGATTCTGATAGCTGTGAAAAAATACTTAGCCTCTTGAAAGTGGGAATTAAAATTGATAAACAGCAAGCAATTTTATTGATTGAAGACATAATAAAGGGTTCAAAACATTCATACGAATCAAATGAAGAGATGTGGGGATGTGTATGCTCTTTAATATGTTTTGTAGATCAGGAAAAACTTATAGAAATAATAAGCGATCACATATCTGGAGATAACAATTTATATCGCATAAAATATACTTATTTGCTAAACTTACTCAAAAAGAAAGGATACGTTGATAACATTTATTAGCTGAATATCAGTTAAAGTAACAGCAACAATATAAAAAATCAGCCGCCTCAGACCCATAAAAGTCCGAGACGGCTGAAATTCTACCTACTTAATCTTCTTTGTAATCTCGTCGCTGAGCTTCTTGATGAAGTTCACGCCTGCAATGCCGGTCTCGCTGTATCCCCACTTTTTCAGCAGGGTGTTAACTGCCTTTGCAGTACCTTTTCCGTATGTAACGTTCTTATCCATACCTACGTTGTGGAGTTTGACCGCCTTTGCAATAAGCAACAGCTCCTTGAGCGCAAGCACACCGTTTGTTTTGTTGCCCTGCTTATAGCCTGTCTTGTCAAGCACTTTCGCACTTATCTTTCTCTGGTTCTTTGGTCTCAGGAAGCCTGCAATGTGGTCATAAGTATGCTTGACCTTAGTGCAGGCTTTTCCGCTCCAGTTCTGGTCATACGAATAAAAATAACTCGTGTTGCCCTCACCCGTGCAGATTGCTATGTGACCCCAGCCGCCATTCAACGTGCCTGACCATATCGCTACATCGCCCTTTTTCGGCACGAAACTTGGCGTGTTCTTTACCTTTGTGAAATTCGCTTTCAGCCAAGTGTTCTTATCGAATAAATCCCAAAAATGGTGAGCGTCATACCAGAAATTCTTGATACCTGATCCGAAGACCTCGTTGAAATATGCCGTTGCAAGGTCTACACACTGTTTGCCTGCTGCGCCGTCATAGTTAACAGCTACACCATTGTGCTTCTTGATAAACTCATCATATGTCATTTTCTATTCCTCGCTTTCGTTTGTATCCACTTTGTTTTCAACTGTGATTTTAAGCTTGTGTACTATCTTCACCAAGAATGACGGCAGTGGTATACCTATCACCGCAAGATTTTCCAAGATTGAAATGCACTCGTTGATGATAAACCATACCGTCACGATAAGACCGAAGTAAAAGCTGACGTTTACTTCAATGCCTATCTGTGAAAGTCCTGAGATAAAGAGCCAATCAAGCACGCCCGACACCGCCACCACAAATATGTAGCCGACCTTTTTGAAAAGCCCTTTAAGACCGACACGGCTTGACAACTCGCCCCTATTCCATGCTTTCCACATTCCTGTAATGTAGTCAATGATCATCACAAGCACCAGAATGACTATAGGTATCGCCATAACACGGAAATACGCTGACAGCCCTGCGGCTATTGCTGATATGATGATTTTTGTTGTGTTTTCTTTCATTACTGTTCCTCACTTTCATATGTTTGTCCCGTGATTGTTGTATACTCCTCCGCCGTGATCCACTTGCCGACGGCAGTGTGCACCATAGCAGCCGACCACAAACGGCTGTCATAGTATCTCTTGACCTTGACGTAGTTCTTACTCATCGCCGCTCACCTCATTCAACTCAACACCGTTCAACATAGCCAAAAAATCGACGTTTGCCTTTATTCTGTCTATCTCGGTGACTTTGGGCTTGCGAAAATTGTCTTCCGTCAGCCCTGCGGCTTTCAGCATTTCTTCTTGTAATTCTGTCATACGTTACCTCCTATTTCTGACAGCTTAACGATATACTCTTCTTCTGACGGCACTGGTATATGGTAATTATCATTGCTGTTCTTGAACGTGATTGAACCACCTGCCTCGACTGTTAGATTTCGCAGAAAATCATCGTCAATCAGGGTTGAAATATCGGTGATGATTGGCGTTGCTAGTTTGTAGTATAGGATAACGCCTGACATTTTTTTTGCCACATCTGCTGACGTTGTAGCGTCAGCGACGTAAACCTCAAAATAGCCGCTACCGCTATGACCCCACTGTCCGTTTTGTAGGTTGTCTGCATTATCTATATATGACAGTTGACTGCACATAGCATTTTTGTCAGATAAAAATCTTGGTAAATTGCCATTATACCACCTATTTGCACTGCTGTCTCTTGCCCACGTCAGCGTTCCCAAATTCACACTTTGTACGCACTGAACATATCGTTTATTTTCATAGTCCACATAGTTTCGTGCCGTTCCTGCACTCCAGCCGTAACCGTCTAAATTTTGGATTGCTTGTGGGATTGTGTATGATATAGGAGTATAGTACGGAGTATATGCAGTTGCAGTGCTTCCTTCATCTAGTTGGAAATTCTCGAAAATACCACTCATGCCACTTAATCGAAGCTCTATATACTGCCTATCATCAACTTTAGTATATTCAAGTGTGAAAGAAACTCTTTTCTTAACATTTAATTCACTTATGTTGATAGCGCCTCCTGGAAATCTTCCATTCACTAAAATCTGTAAAACAGGATTTTGAATAAGCATTTTTGTAGTAGTAAAGTCAAACGAAAATGTATATCTTTTTGACTGTTCCATGCCTTTTATACCTACGCAGAACCACCCGTTATTCACATGTGCGATAACGCTTTCGGGGGCTTGTGACTGTGTTACAACAATTTTATTAGTTGGTTCAATTGTAGAAATTGTTGTTCCGTAACTATTGTTGAGTTTTCGCTCGCCATTTACGTTTAAGATTGCTATGCAGGAAAAGCCGTAACAGTCGAATAGGTTTTTACCTTGTTCTACCACGTTGTTAACGCTCATACTCATCAATTCGCCAGCGTTATATGGGTAATAATCGGCAGGAAACATTTTCTCAAATTCTTCCACGCTTGTGGGTTCGTTGCCTGAACCGAACATTTGGGTTAGGTCTATCAGCATAAGATTGTTACACTGCAATCCACCGACAGTGGAGGGGTCTGCTGATTTTATGTTGATTGAAAGATAGTATGTGTGATTAGCTATGGTCTGTGTTGTAGCATTTTCGTAGATTCTGATGTCTTGTTTTTCCCCATTATGTCTAATTGACACGGTATTTCCATCTGCGGTTATTTTAAATATAAAACTATTTTTTACAGATTTTATCTCATTACTATCCCATATCAGTATTTTTTGCTCTTTGACAGTGCCATTGCTGTCAAAGGTCATGAGTTTTAGCATGAAAAATGTTCGTGTATCTGTGATAGTGTTTGAAAAATCTGTGTTTGTTTTAACCAGCTGATTCCACACGATAGACCTACCGCCGATATTTTTAACCGACATCAGCTTCGCCCCTGTCGGCACTGCTTTCTGATATGCCGTATCACTGTAAGTTTCAAACTGATGTGTCACACCATTGCCCATGTCATACAGTGCATTTACCCTACGTTGTAACTCTTTGTCCGTCAGCTTTACCGCAGAAATCTCAACAGTATTCTCAGCAATTTTTTCGACAGCGGTTGTGTAGTCATCTGGCAAACTGTCAGCCACGGATTGTGCTGTCTGTGCGGCGGTTTCAGCGCCCTGCTTGGCAGTGTCTGCCTGCGTTGCGGACGTTTCTGCAGATGTCTTTGCGGTTTCAGCTCGGCTTGCCGCCTGCGTTGCCGTATCGGCTGATACTCCTGCGGTGGTAGCTGATTTCTCAGCGTTCTCAGCCGCTGTTGTCGCTGTATCTGCGGCTGATTTTGCTTTCTGCATATCTGCGTGTGCCTGTCTGCCTATGGCGTCTATGCGGTCTAGTGCGTCCATAGCCACGTCAGGTGACGGCACGGCATTATCACCGATTGCCGCACCTATTCTCAGACGGAAAATTCGTGATTTCTTCACCAGGATATATTCCTGTCCTGACAGCTTCTTCGCGGCTATCTGACAGCTGACTGTCTGCGCTGACCGTAAGATATCTGCGGTAGGCGTCCACTGTCCGCCTGTGATATCAACCTCATAGGCAGTGCCGTCGCCGTAGTCTATCGTCAACACATAGCGGTCTGCGCCGTCTACCTCCATGCCCTCGACAGATACATGACGGGCATTAGTTTCACCGACATAGCCCAAAAGGGCTGTGCTTAGGGTTACGTCATAATCTGAATTTAATGTTATCGTCATTTAATCACCCCTCTTTACTCTATTGCAATATAATCAACATAGTATGTTCCTGTTGGAACGGTTTCCAATGTTGGCCCGTTATTAGCTCCCATGCAGACACTCATATAGTATGACGTTCCTGACCCATAGACGTGGGTGCAGTAGTTCTGATATGGTGTTGGTGCACCTGTCTGCCGTAGCGTTGCTATTACCTGTTTAGGTGCAAAGGTCAGTCCAAGCGGTATCTGCATCAGTGGATTCGCTTTCGTCATCTTGTGTTCCACAGTGCCATAGTGTATCTTGCCGGCTCGGCTCAGTATCTCATCGATTTCCTCGCCTGCGTGTTGCATAGGATAGTCGTTGATATCTTGCGCCAATGTCAAATTTTCATCAGCCATTATCTCGCCCCCCCTTAAAGCTGTTCTTCTACCGACAAACCTACCGCCGAAATATCAGCACTCAGTCCGCCGTCAAAGTTAAAACCAAGATTTGTTATCGGTATATCATAGCTGTCTGTGCCGTTGGTGTATGTCACCACGTCACCTATGTCGAAACGTGGGTCACCAAGTCTGTGGTACAATTCGGTAGTGTACCACGAAAAAACTCCTATCCTGCGCCATAGAGATCGCAAAAGTGACTCTGTCATGTATGGATTTTCAAACTCTAGCACACGTCCCTGTGTTGTATCTGTCACACCAAGCGACAACGTTTCATCGTCACTGACTTTGCAGATAATGCCCACGATAGCGTTCTGCCTTTCAGACAGTGTTGGCAGGTCTATTGTGTTGTTATCCAATGTTTTCACGCTCTTGCCATACCACTTTCGGACGTATTTTCCGTACCTGTCAACATACCCAAACTCGCCCTGAGCAGAAGCCAGATAGGACAACATTTGGCGCATGGTCACGTCCTTTGGCACTGAGCTGACCTTGAAGTAAAAGTATTTTGAGTACAGCACTTTGCCGTTCTTATCTATCAACCTTCTGCCGTTCTTGTCACGCAGTAACCTGACTTCCGTATAATCATTTCCATTCTGCAAACCAAGCTGTCTGCAAATGTCGTCCTCGACTGCTTTATTCCAGTTTGGCATAGGGATATGCGGCACATATGGCTTGTCCGAAAAGTACAGCCTGTCCGCCATTGTCAACTGAACACTGCCGCCCGACTTTTTCGACTTCACACAGGTGAAACGTCCCATTGGTATCTTTTCGTCTGAAAGTATGCCGCTAGTTTCGTAGTCTACGAGATACAGATATGTGTCATACTCTTTACCTAGAAACGCTGTTTCAGTGTCACTTATGGTCATGGTCCACGATTGCGAACATACTGCGCCCAGCTCGATGTCGTCTGAAAGTGATGTTGCCTGCATTGAGCTGTCAGCTGACATAATGCTGTCACCTGATATAACGCCCTCTGCATTCTCTATCCACAGCCGCCAAGTACGGCAATAGCTCTCGATACGCTGTGCCACAAGCTCCCCTGTTTTGTACATTCAAACGCCCCCTTACTGCATTATCAAGTCCACCGCAACGCCTTTGCAGAACTGCTTGTTCTCGTCCCAGCCGAAAACCTCATAAGTTGGGTCGCCTGCATAAACGTCAAAAGTGCTTTCCTGAAATGTCTCATCAAGGAGCGTGATACTGAAAAACGGTCTGTCAACGTTGGAGATATACTCATTGAGCTTTGCCGTCTCCTCACCTGTGAGATGATACCATTTCAACGTGACAGTTTTCTTTATGGCTCTTATATCGCCCACCATTTTGCAGTTAGCCGTTCGCCCTGCATTGTTCGACCATATTTTGTTGTTTGTAAAGCTCACTTCCGCAGGTGTGGCGACCCTTTCGCTGCCGAATATAAGTCCTCTGCTTTTCATTTTCTGCACCTCCTATGCCCTTATTGGCGACCTGCCGTTGCGTTTGATATAGTCATTGATATCGTCAATAACTATCTGTGTGATAGTCCTGCCGTTGAGAGTCAGCGGTATGGTAACGCTTATCTTCTGATTTCCGCCTGCTCCGCCATAAGACACAAGAGCCTGCAAAACAGCCTGTGTGATAGTATCCAGCGGTGCCTCGATATTCGTGCCACGCTTCTGATCGCCCAGAACTGCAAGGAACTCAGAGTTCGGCGGTATTACTGCACCTTGGGCAAGTTTGGGTATTTCGGGAATAGTTATAGGGTCATATCCCCACATCTCATCAAAAGGCGTAAAACCAGCAATCTCAATATCACGAATGTCATTTAAAATGCCATTCAGAAATTCCAGCGGAGCAGCAATGACCTTATTGATTCCCCCTATAAGACCATTAACTACTGTTGTGAAAACTCCTGCTATTCCCTCTTTTATTCCGTCAAATATTTTCCCACCTGTGCTAAATACATCTTTGACAGCCTGCCAAGCTTTAGAGAATATATTCTTAAACCAATCAGCGACCTTTTTGAATGGTGCTTTTATGGCTACCCATAAATTTCTGAAAAATTCTGCCGTAGTAGCAAATGCTTTCCTAATTCCGTCATAAGCTGACGAAAAAATATTTCCAAACCACGACCCGACTGACGAAAATACAGCTCTTATGCCCTGCCACACATCTGAAAACCAGTTTACTGTACCTGACCATACTGAAACTATGCCATTCCACGCACTTTCAAAGATATTAGTAAACCATTCAGTGACAGAGCTGAATATATCTTTTATCCCCTGCCATATGTCAGAGAAAAATGTGGCATAGCCGAGAAAAGTTTCTTTTATACTTTCACAAAACGACGGTATTGTTTCTGTGAAGAAGTTTGTTATTGAGTTCCAAACCGAAACAACAGCGTCAAAGATAGGAAAGAAAAAATCATCAAGATTTTCTTGACCTATGGCGTCACGGATCATTGTTCCTATTTCCCATCCTGCGACAGCTGCACCGACAACTGACATAAATTTTGTTGCGAATGTAGTGCCTCCCTCTGCCGCCGAAGCTGTTATAGGTTTATCCAAAGCTTTCAGCTTGTCTTGAAAAACAGTACCAAGCCCAGATAATGATTTGCCCCATTTTTCTATCAGATCTTTTCCTTTAGCCGCAAGATAAATAGCGGTCATCGCCTTTGCTAAGTCAACAAGAACCTCGATACTCTTTTCATCTACGCTTTCACATATAGTTCTGAAAGCCTTGCCTAAACCCTTGAGAATGGTAAGCGAAGCACCTGCCGACCATTTTGCTATTGGCTGCAAAAATTCGTCCCATAGCTTTTCTTTAAGCACGGGAGCTGCCGTCTCCCAAACGTTTCTTAACCCCTCTAAAACATCAGCTAGAGTAGTTAAAAATGTAGGTATAGCGTCCTCAATGGTCCAGCTCGCCATAGGGAGCAAAACATTATCAAAGAGCCATGACAGACCACTTCCTATATCATCATTGATTGGAGCAATGGCTTTTGTTAATTCATTAAAGCCCGTAAGAATAGGTGTAAAATCCACCTCATCAGCCCATTCTGATATCTTTTTGCTTATATCGTTGGTGTGCCTGAACATAGCCTCGTAGGCATTGGCTATGTTTTGAACTATGCTTGTGCCAATGTTATTTTCATTCCAGGCTGCACGCAGATTTTTAGCAATACTTCCTATCGTATTATTTATGTTTGTCCATATTTCCAACAAGTCCTCGCTTATTCGCTGACCTGTTCCATTAGACCACACCTCGGCAAATGATTTTCCGACATCAGATAACAAACCGCCTATCTCTGTCCATTTGGACTTCATTGATTTAACAAGCTCATTGCCGCATTTATCCCAAGCTTTTTGCAATGGCTCAAACATAGTTTCAAATTTCTTTTTAAGACTGTCCGTCAAAGCAGATACATCACTTTCTGCCTTTTCCGTATCCACCTCAACGCTAGTCCCGGAAGGCTGCATTATCTCCCCAGCTCCGCTGATCCCAGTGCTGTCTGACTTGCTCTCATCATTCAGCTTGTTCATTTGGTCAAAGCTTGCAAGAGATCCTTCCTGTGCCTCTTGAGTCTGTTGTGCATTGTCGGCTATATCGCTGTAATTATCCGCCGCCTGAGAGGTGCTTTTCACTATGCTTTGAGCCTCGTCTGCACTGTTGCTTAGTTCAAAACCGAATGCCTCTGAGAGTGCCCTCGCTGCCCCCTGTGCCAAAGATATGAGCTGTGAAAGCAGACTGTTTATTGCCTTGACAGCAGGCAGAAGAACGTTCATCAGCACAGTGCCGATAGTCGCTCCGAACTCTTTCCATTGCTCGGAAAGTATTCTTGTCTGATTTGCCCAGCTGTCAGACGTCTTTGCAAAGTCGCCCTGTGCAAGAGCCGTTTGCGACATAACGTAATTGTATCTCAACTGGACTTTTTCAGCCTGCGACATATCGGCAGTTGATTTCGTGATACCCTTTGAAAGCGCATACGCCTGCAAGTTGGCGTCCGTCATAACGATACCGAACTGCTTGAGCGTTTCAGTTTCGCCTGTAAAAATTGATTTCAGAGCCGTGCTTGCCACGTCCTGACCGACATTATAAAACGACGCCATATCCGCAGACAGCCCCGTAAGAGCCATAGCCATATCGCTTGCACTGTCATTGGCAAGCCCCATTCCTGCCGCCATAGCCATGAAGTTTGAGCCCGTCTGCTTTGCGGTAAGCTTTGAAATGCCGTAGGTCTTAACAGCCGTGTCAGCGAAGTCCTCCATTTTCTGCTTGGACTCTCCGAAAGCCGTATCGACAACATTCTGAACTTCCGCAAGATCTGAGGCTGTTTCTATTGACTGCCTGCCGAAGTCCACAAGCTTCTTGACGGAGAATGCAGCTGTCAGAGCCATTGCAAGGCTTTTAAGCTTTGGCTTGATATCCCCCACCATATCGGAAAGACTTTTCAAGCCCTTTTCAAAGCCCTCGCTGTTTATATTGGTGTCAAAATTCAAACACCCGTCAGCCATTGTCATTCACCTCCCGTCAGTTGTTTCAGAAACTCTTTGTCCTCGTTTTCAGCCCTCTGCTCTTCTGATGAGAGCTTTCGTTTAAGGTCTATCATATTGCGGTGGTTTCTGTAAAACTCCTGCTCGTATTTTTCAAGCTTTTTGCCCTTGTTAAGCTTTTGCCGTATGCCTATAACAGACGAAAAAAGCCCCTCGCCTATCTCATTGAAATAGCCAAGAAAAGTCCACCAATGAAGATATTTTACCGTTCTCGTTTCAAAGCCTGCCACCTTGTTCACCGCAGGAAAAATAATACTCTCGTCCTGCTCCCAATCAATAGTCTTTGCAGGCTGAACACTCTCCTGGGGAACATCTCCACCGCCCACAAACCAATAAGCCTTGTTGACAGCCTCCTGCAAATGCTCTCGTGGGATATCCTCAGCGTAAAGGCATTTAAGACACACATAGCACTTTTCACGCTCGTCAAGTTCGGGGTCTGCAAAGGCTGAATATATCCGCAGGATTACCCGAAAATCTGAGCGTATGGCATACTCTCTGCCGTCTATTTCAAGGGTTGTTGGCAAACTGCCTATCATTTCAGCAGCTCCCTGAGCAGAGCCTTTTTGTCCTCGTCAGAAAGCTCCGCCACGTTGACCGCAGGCTGAGCAATATGTTGATGAGCGATAACAGGTGCGGTGTACTTCTCCACCTTTTCTTCGAGCTTTATCTGAGCCGCAGTCTGTGCTGACTTTATCTCCTGCACCACCACAATAAGAAGCGCTTCAAGGAAGTTCACAAGCACAGGCTTGCCGTTTGAAGCCACAGAGAACACGTTCACGCTTCCGAGCGCCGCCGTACACACATCGGTTCCAAATATGTCATTGACCATTTCTCTTGCACGCTGGTCATACTCTTTGAGAAGCTGAGTTCTGTCCTCGTTCTTCTCACGCTCTGATACTTCATCTGCGATATTGTCAACCTTGCTCATAGCGTCCTGTATCCTTGTGATGATACCAACATCTGACACGTTTATCCTTATAACTCTGTTCTCGTCGCCGTTTATAGCGTACTCTTTGTAATTGCCGCTGTTAAAATCTATTGACTGCATTGACATTTCTATCATCCTTTCTGTATTATGGCAAACAAAAAGCACTCCACTCTGAACGAAGTGCTTTCATATGTTTGTCATATAATTTATTCTTCCGTAGTCTTTGCAAACGTTGGCACGCCTGCCGCAAAGGTGACAGAGCCTTTCACTCTGTTTCCTGCAAAGGTGCAGTTGAACGGGATATTTACGCCCCCCTGCGGTCCGCCATATGACTGCGGCTTGACTATGATATCTTCCGTCCATGCGTCATACGCACCTGTGGTCTTGTCAACGATGACTTCAAGCACGCTTGTCTTGCAGGCGTCACCGGTAAGACGATTCATCATGATATCCTTGAGCTTTTCGTAAAGTGCGTCACCGGGCTTTGCATAGAATGTGTCAAGGTCGAACTCAGGCTCGTAGCCGTTGTCCTCAACTGTGGTTTCATCAAGGATATTCTTCTTTGTGGAAGTGTCAGGGTTGAGTGCCACACTTGCGTCCTCAACGTCTTTGCCGAGAAGATACCAGCTTGGTGATGAAGCGACCGCTGCGAATGTAGTGTCAAGATAATGCAGAAGATGACTTCTGTTGAGCTTTCCGCTCTTGTATGAATAATCAGGCATATGTTTTCCTCCTTTTATATCTGATACTGTGCCGCTATCTGTAACTGATACTGCACAGTATCGTTTGTGTTTTCGTTTGGTATTGCATATATCATTCCATTTGCACAAGTGAGCTTTTCAAGAACGCCTGTCCTTTCCTCGTCCTCTGTTATGGTAGTGAACGTGGTATCTCGGTGCTTGTCTGCATAGCTTTCAAGCCACATCTGCAATTCAAGCAATACGCCGCTGTTTGACATTCTGTCAAAGTCGTTCATAGATTGATACACCGCATAGAGAATGAAGTTATGCTGTCTTGTCTGTCCGCCCAGAATATCAGAGCTTATAAGGCTGTCGCCTGTTGAGGACAAGCCGTAATTGGTTGGCGTATCGTCGGTAAAGTCGATATGGATATCGTTGCAAACCTCCGATATTTTCGGAAACTGCTGCAAAATATCTTTCACAAGCTCGATTATGTTCATTTCGCTTTGCCTCCCATTATCGCCGCCGCTCCTCTGAGTATCTGCTTTTTCTTGTCGGCTTTCATTCGCTCAAACCAAAGCTTACCGGCAAGTGGCTCTTTAAAAGTGCTGTAAACAAGGTCTTTGTCCGTCAGCACTTTCTTTTCTCCATGTCGGGCGTAAGACGAGCCTGTAACAGAGGATACCATAAGCTTGCCGTAATACTGATAGCGTGCGTAAGGTGCAAGATACTGTATCTTGCCGCTGCCTATTTTTGTGCCTCTCGTGGCAGACTTTCTCAGATTAGTGCTGAGGGTAGGTGTATACTTCACCATATGCCTTATGCACTCGGCGTCAATGAACTTTTGAGCCTTATCAAAGCGTTCTGAATACTTGCCTGCAAAGGACTTATCCCAAGTGATAGCCCTGCTGTCCATAGGCTGACCTATCTTCATTTTACGCTCACCTCCATATGTGGCAGACCGCCGAACATATAATCATCAATGCTCATTACCGTAACAAAGTCATACTCCGCACGGAACATTTTCATGCTCTCAGATATGCTCTGCGGCGTTTGGTTGTCAAACTCAAACTCGCACTTTCCTCTCACAAGCATATCCTTTGCAGGGGTTTTCGGCACATTATCATCATAGAAATACACCCTTGTACTGTCTGAGGTCTGCATACCGCTTTTCACGATACTTCCCGACTTATTTTCACACCAGTAAACTTTCTCTGCATACTTCCGCACAAATCCCTCTGTCTGCTTGTCGAAAAGATACACCGTGCAATCGCTGTTTGCAAGCATTTATCTCACCCCTCTGTAAAGCAGCCCTGTTCCGCTGAGCCATTTGTACACGATATCGTGAACGGCTCTGTCAGCGTTCTGCCTGCGGACTTCCAAGCTTTCATATGACTTTGACCAGCCCCCAACGCTTTCGGAAGATACCCCCTGAGTGCCGCCCTCCTGCTCTGCCTTGAAGATATTCTCCGCAAGCTCGCAGCAGCACATTTTCACTTCTTCGGGGATATCGTTCTCGTCAACGTTGTCAAGGGTATATTGCTTCATAAGGCTTGTGGCTTGCATTGCATAGAAGTCAAAAGCGGCAGATATGTCAGGCTCTTTGCCGCAAAGATAAACGCCTATATAATAGCTCTCGTTTGCATATGCTTTCATACTGCCGCACCTCTTTACTTCTTGAATCTTGCAAGCACTACCTTTGACTGGTCTGAAATAGCCACAGTGTAGTGCTTGTCAGCAGATATATCTGTGCAGCGCTTTGTGCTTCTTCTCTCTGTTTCAACGTTGGTGTCACGCTTGAGGTAGATAGTCAGAGCTGATGTTTCGTCCTCTGTTTCAGTATCAGCGTTGAGCTTGATGATAGGGCATATGTAGAAAGTGCCAGCCTTGACAGCGGCGTTCTTTACAACATAGTCACCCACCTTTGGAGCGTAGCCATCTGCACAAGGCGTTACTGAGCCGAGCTTTATCTGTGAAGCAGTTGGTGAAGCTGTGCTGTCCGCAACAACTTCCTTTGCACCCTCTGCATCGCTGTCAACTCTCACATACTGTTCTGGGATAGCCTCGTTAAGTGAAACTTTCTTTGACGGAACGATACGGCAGTTCGCTATTTTGCCTATCTCGCCTGTCATGACCACATTGCCGTCATACTTATCGGCAGAAATAAAGTTCGGGTCCTTTCTAAGCTGTGAGTTCTGATGAGGATTAATAAACATAGCCTTTTCGGTGTTCAACTCCTCATTGAACTTGTCAACAGCGTCAACAATGCCACTGTAAGAGATAGCAGAAGCCGAGCCGTCATAGATGAGCTGAGCTTTCATAAGTGCGTCCATGCTGTCTGCGTCCACCTTAGAAGCGATAGACATCGCAAGCTGTGAAGTCGCCTGACCTACAGGGTTGCCATAGCCGCTGAGAACAGCCTCGTCGGTTATCTCCACCGCTTTCATGGCTTTCTTTACCTTAGCCTGAGTGGAGTCTGTTTCAAGCTTGACAGTTTCGGCTTCAACGCCCTCTGCAACATCAACTGCGTCGCCGATATACTTGTACTGCGGCACTGTGATAGTGTCGCCAGGCACGCCAACGAGCGTTCTGTCTATCTTCGCAAAGGGAGATACAGTTATCTTAGACTCTATCTTTGCGTCGATCATGTCACTCATTACCTCAGGATCGATAAGGTCGGTGATCTTTGTCTGCTCTGCGAAATACTGCATAGAAATTCTAATGCCATTTGTCATTTTCATAATATCCTATCCTTTCAACTGTTCGTATTTTTCGGGGTCTGTTCGTTTAAGTTCCAACCTCTGCATATACCCCATTTTTGCAAAGGTTTCCTTGCTCACTTCACCTGCGGCAGGCGTCCCTGTGGGAGCGACCGGGTTCTTGATAGGCTCGGAACTTTCAAAAAGATAATCGTTATCTTTCTTCACGTTCTCGATAGCCGTCTTGATATCCTCAGCCTGATTTTTGGAAGCTTTGAGAGTTTCCACATCAAGCAAAGCTTTAAGAGCCTTGACGTTTCTTGCCTTGCTTGCCGAGATAGCGTTATCAAGGGTAGCGTCAAACTCCATATCAGATATCTTTGCCTGATACTCGGTATCTTTCTTAGCAAGGTCAGCGGTGAGCTGTGCGACTTTGCCGTTAAGCTCCTTGACGTCCACGCCCTCAAATTCTTTGAGAGAGTTCTGTGCGGTATCAAGGCTGTCCTTATAATTATCACGCTCCACCTCAAGACGGCTTTTCACCTTTTCAAACTCAGCCACAGTCTTATAATTCTCTGCCACCTGTTTTGTGATGTCCTGTTTCTTGTCCTCAGGGATAACGATACCCAGAGCGGCAAGGATCTCAAAAATGTTTTTCATATGTTTGTCCTTTCTACATAGCTTATATACCGCTCTGTCTGCGGTGTGAAAGTCTGACAGTTTAACGTCATACCAAGGACGAAATGGTATGAAAAAAGCACCCGTTAAGGTGCTTAGTTCCGATGTTTGGGTATAAAAATACCGCCCGACCTTAGTCAAGCGGTAAAATTATCATTTGAAATACTCTGTAAGTTCAACTTCTGAATCAATGTACACAGCGTCAATATAATAACTGTTGTGTACGATTATCTTCTTTCCGTTTAATTCATATATCTGCGTTTGTGAGCCGTCAACATCTGTCAGCATATCGGACCGTTCAATGCCTGGGATATGCTTTTCCAATGCCGCACATTGCTTTTCAAAAATTTCTTTGTCCGCAGCCGTGCAAATATTGTATTCATATTTTTTCATTGCTGATCATCCAATCCATACCTTTTATCCACTGATCTTCGTGTTTTTACAGCGGTCTTCAAAGTGTCTGCTATAGCTTCTTCTCTGCTCATGTTTTTTCGTACCATTTTATTTGATACCAAGTCTTCAAAAGAAATGATAGGTTCGGTCTGGTCAAGGGTTTTACGAGCTTTTTGATCTGCCATTAACTCTCTTGCCTGAAAGCGATACTTGTTACGCAGTTCACAAGCTTGCCTTGCCTGTTCTTCAATAGATTTGCTTTTGTCGATAAGCTGAGGGATATTTTTGTTATGGTGTCTGTACCACTTTCGCACGTCTATATCAGACATCTTACCTTTCATATCAATTATATCACTATAATCTTTTTGCGTCAAGTCTATCTTGGTTTTTCCCACCCCGATATTCCCAAGTCCGTCGGCGTTCACACGCTCTCTCTGCTGAGGCAGACCCATTGCTTTTGAAAACCTCGTGTACTCCTGGGAAGTGCCACGATATCGGCAGCGTGCGTTGATGATATCTTCCTCATCAGCACCTGCCTCTTCAAGAAGATGTATCTTCTGCCGCTGAGCTCTCATTGCAGTTTCAAGCTTTCTTTGCCGCTGTAAAGCCTCGTACTTTGTGTACTCTTTATCACCGTACTTAACAGGCTTGTTCTCCTCTGCATTCATCTGTGCAAGCTCCTCATCTGTATAGGAACGCTCAGATATGCCGGGGATAAAGGGGTAATAATCGTGATAGCAATTCGCTCCGCACAGACCTGTCACAGTACCAAGACCGCAGATAGTTTCAAGTTCTTTTTTGCTGTAGACCTTGCCCTGCCATTCTTGATGAGAGGGCCTTGCTCCGCTGTGCCAAGTGACTTCAAAATAGTCTGTGCCAAGCTCTTTGGCGTTGTCCTCATTCATTTTTGCGGTCAGCTGTGAAAGCCCTGTCATCACCGAACGCCTTGCGGCTACGTCTGCCCTGTTGCTCCAGCCTGTGGCATAGTCCACAGTGCGAAGGCCTGAGTTCGTCATATCCGAAATGACTTTCTTTATGACCGTGTTATAATCGAACGCTCCGCTTGCTATGCCCATTATGGCGTTGTCAAGGCTCTGCTGATAGAAGTCAGCCGCCTGCGTGAATTTAAGCTTGCCGTCAGGCTGTTTTACTGCAAATCCAAGTGACTGAGATATGTTTTTAAGCTCCCCCGAAGTCTGCTCCGATACAGCCGACAGCAACCTTTGCAGACCCTCATTTTCTTCAAGGGGTATCCGTGCTTTGCCTTTTGTCTTGTATATACTATCGTCCCATTCATAGCCTTTTTGCAGGATATCATTGTACAGCTCTTTTATCTCAGCTTTGGAGAGGTCAAGGTTATCGGCTATGGCTTTCTTTATCTCACGCTTGCTCATTCCAAGCTCATGAAGCCTGTATATCTGCCAATCCGCCGAACGTGTTATCTCACCGTTTATCTTTATCCTGCGGACGACATCCTCCATTATCTGCATTTCAAGGTCACGCAGTGGCTTGTCAAGCACCATTGAAACTCGCTCTATCTCGCTTGCTTTGAGCATTATTCTATAACCTCTGCGGTGCTGTCGGAGGTCATTTTCTTAGCCGTTTCCTCGTCCTCACCATACCATTTCATTCGGTATTCCCACAGTGGCATAATGCCCATAGAAACGTCCTGACGGTCGCTTGCACGCTTTGTTTCATCATCAGCAAGGATACTGTCCTCAAAGTTCACAGACAGCTCATAACCGCTTTGAGTAAGCCCATTATAGAACGCCAGCGAATAGCAGAGGTCTTCAAGGCAGACACGGAGATTATTCTGTATCGCCGTGACAGTATCAAACTTTCTCTGCTTTGAGGACTTTATCTCCGTTGCCGTCTTATCAACTGTCTGTGGGTTTGAGATATCCCCATAGGACAGCCCCACAGCAAACTCTATTTCACGCTTGTATTCTTCAAGTCCTGCGATAAAATCAGCCTGTCTTAACTGCGGTGAGAACTCGTGATAAAAGTCACCGCTCGTGCCAGCTGACACGTTTACCCCTCTGAAAAGCCGTTCATTGAGCTTAGGCATTTCTGCACGCTTCTTACCTGTGAACGGATCTGTAACAGGTCTTAACACAGCCTCATCAACGTCTATTGCACGCTCCCCTGATTCAAACTCCCAATCGAGCCTGCCGAATTGGATATCAGCTTTTCTTATGACTTCTTCCGCCCCTGCGAACATTGATACGCCTGAATGTGAACCGTCAACTGTATTGTCGATAGGGTTGACATAATAGCCGAAAGAGGGTCGCAGCATAAGGGGATAGGCTATCTTAGGGATAAGCTCCGCCCACTCTGTAACAGCCGTGAGAGGTATCTCAGCACCAAGAGACACGCCGTCATTGGAGCGAAAAGCCCTGTTTGTGATAGTCAGCCCTTTTTCATAGTCCAGAGCGTGATATTCAAGCCTTATGCGGTAATCATTATCGCCCATGCGTTTTATCTCAGGGAAAATGACCTTTATAAGCCTGCCGTTCACGTCATACTCCACAGGAATAAATTGCGACTGTGGAACATACTGCACCTTATCAGCACCCAGCGGTTTTATTATCATTGCTCCTGTTGCAAGACCTCTTTGCAGATTTTTGTTGAGGTTTTCAAGGGCGTTTTTCATTATGGCATCAAGCTTATCGTTGGAAACTTTCAGGGTCATTTCATTGATAGCCGTGTTTGCAAACTCCCTCACAACAGCGTGTTCAAGCCGCAGAGAGTGAACTCCCTTGGGTGCTGCATTACCTGCATACATTCTATCCCACTTGTCGATAGCTCTTATCATACTGTCCGTCACGGCGATATCAATGCCGTAAACGCCCTTTATATCTGACTTTGAAAGCATTCTGCTTATCCACTCCCTTATTTTTGAAATAATGCCCATAGCTTACTGACCCCGCCTTTTCCATACTCTTTCCATTGCATACCGAACGGCGTCGATAACGTGGTCATTGCCGTCGGGATAGCCGCTTATAACGTTGCCCTCTTTATCCCTGTCATACTCACAGTTGATGAACTCCTCGCAAGCCACAGGACAACGCTTGTTATCTATAACAATACTTCGCAGAGATTGCAGCCACTTATATGAATACTCCCTGCTGTTAGGGCCTTTCTCTGCGCCTCTCGCAAGCAAGCCGTATGCTCTGTAATCCTCAACAGACTTATTCTCTGCACTGTCGCAGGTGATAAGATCGTTTGCTGTGATACCAAGCTCCAGCAAATGCTTTGCGGTATCAATGTTCTTTGTTTTGTTGCAGGTGTATTCCTGCCATATGAACAGCGTGTGCTGAGCAGGAGCATAATGTACTCTGACAAAAGCGTAAAGGTCGGGATACCAGCCCCAGTCAACGCCGTTATAGATGTTATCGAACTGCGCTATCTCGTCGTCGGTTATCTCTCTTATGAGGACGTTATCGAAAACATTGCCACCCGTACCATTTGCAACGCCCATATACTCGTTCTCATAGGCAGTGGGATTGGTTTCTTTGAGAAATTCGGCGTCATCAAGAAAAGGCTTGCCAAGCCACTTTTTCGGCACAGTAAGATAAGTGCTTTCGGTAACAAGTCTGTCCGTTCTCGGCACTTTGATGTACTTATTCGCCCAGTTCTGAGCCGACTTCGGAGGGTTGAAAGACTTAAACTTATATGCTCTCTCGCCACCTCTTATAACAGACTGTTCTATCGTTCGCACAGCTTCTTCACCGCCGAACTGGTCAAGCTCCTCAAACCACACAATGCCGATATAGCCAAAAGGCGGCTTGATAGACTTTATCTTGTGCGGGTCATCAGCACCACGAAAGTATATTTTCTGCCCTGTTGAAATGCGTGTGATCTCAAGGGGCGACTTTGTGCAGGCAAACTCATCATCAAGACCAAGTGCAGATATTGCCCAAAGTATCTGAGAATAAACGCTGTCTTTAAGCGTATTCGCCACAGCACGCAGAACGCAGACGTGCATATTCTCATTCTTCATCAGCAGGTCGATAACATTCAGACCGCAGAATGAAGATTTAGTCGAGCCACGTCCGCCGGGGAAAACATACTCGGAATGTTCCTGCTCTGCAATATCGAACAGGACAGGCGAGAACATAGGAGCGACAAGGCTCGCAGGGATACCGCTGTACACCTTATCAGGCATAGAAACAGGCTCAAGCTTTTGTTTTTCAAGCCTGAGCCTTGCGTTATCGTATTTTATCTTATGTTTGAGCATATCGTCATCACGGATAATGTCACGCAGCTCTTTCACCGCCGCAACGTCCCCTTGCTTAGCCCTTGCCATAAGAGCCGCATTCACAAGCAGCATATTATTGATGAAGTCGGGGTCAAGGCTGTTAAGGTCAATGCCCTGCTCCACTAGGAACTCATAGTCCGCTCTGGTATTGGCAGGCTGTTCAAGCAAGAAGTCCATTACCTGTTTCATAGTCTTTTTACGCCTGCGGACTTCGCCTGATTTTTTACCGCCTTTTGCACCGTTTTTTCGAGCTTCACTCGAGCTTGGAACTATTAAATTCTGTTCATTCGGCATTCACCTCACCTCTCTTTTGACATCTTCCTCAACGCAAAAGACACCCCGTTTGGAGTGCCTCTTGTGAAAATATTATAAGGAGTTTTGTAAATGGTGGAGCAGATGTTGAGCTGGCACGCTCTCGACCTGCATAGCCCCTTACGGGGCTTAGAAAATTGGAGGTGACTTCAATGAAAGTACAAGTCTGAGGTACATCTACACTTTCCTCAGTATAAATTATAACACAGGTAAAACGCACAAACCGCACAACTTTCACTTTTCTTGCAAATATCTTTGAATTTTCATTCGCACTCCGCTCTCCGACATTCTCCCACCGCTCTCCTGCATAGCTATCTGCAAGTACGTCTTACCCTTGATGAATTTCAGCACGAACATTCGCCGTGTCTGATAGTCCTCTATTCCCTTGATAAACTCCTCAACAGCCCTCTGCTCACGCTCTAGCCGTGCCTGCTCACACAGCAGTGAAAGTGTATCGCCACTTGGCAGAAAGCCGTCTATGCGTGTGCTGTGTGGTGTGTAAGACGGCGGAGTGCATACGCTGATACTGTCGGCAACGTACTTGCCTGAAAGCTCTGCCTTGATGTCCTCAATGGCTGAGGCATTCCTGCGGTAAGCTTTCAGGCGTGACATGGTCATAGGGTCGTTTCTTTCCATAGGCTATCCCTCCTCGATATCCAACAAACTAAGCTGGTTATTTTTCATATCAAATACTCTGTCACGCCATTCAACACCGATATAGTCAAGAACTCTTCCCCAGCCGTACTTTGTGCCGTCAGCATCTTCACAACACTTGTTCATCCAGAAATCCCACTCTTTTTCATTTCTTTCACGAAGCCTGTCAAATCGGTGAGGACGCTGTTCCATATGTATGCCGAAACCGCACATTGAACAGCCTGTACGCTGAGCTTTTGTTGTGCAAAGCTTTCCGTCAAAGTCACGTTTTATCTCGCCATAGATTGTAGGCACAGGCACATTCAGGTCAAGTGCAAGTTGTAACAAGTCCTGCCTTGTAAATATGGCAAATGGTGCTGAACGTATCGTGCTTTTGCCAAAGTAATTGCAGCCGTTAAGCATTAGCGATTTTTCACGTCTGCCACCCTCACTTGCCATAAGTCCTAAGAACGGCACGCTCTTGTGTTGCTTTGCCCAATCATCACACGGCTTTTCTTTCATCCAGAAACAGCATTGTGATGATACCTTAAACGGCGGTATCTTGTAGTCAACACCCTCGTTTTCATTTTCGTAACCGCCAAACAGTTCAAGCCAGCGCTGAGAAAGCTGCATTCTTGTATGCTTGCGAAAACCGCCATACTCTCCCGTTTCACCCGTTATGATAGCGTGACGAACTGTCTTGTTCTTGTCCGTAGGGTGTGCAAGCAGTTCTATTTTTGCGGCTGTTTCTTTTGATAGTACAGGAAAACCATATTCCCGTATGATATCTATTTTTGACTTGTATGGGCTTAACTTTATCACTCCAAGTTGCTCGTGTATCCGCTGAATAGATTTGTCTTCAAGACTAGATACCGATACACCTGGAACATAACTGAAACCACAGTAATCATGTATAAATTTCAAAAGCGTTATGCTGTCAAGTCCGCCTACCGATATGTGCGTATTCAGATTTCTTTTGTCACATTCACGAATGAACTCCCTTACTCTGACCTCAGCATATTTGACCTTGAACTCATACGGCATTTTCTGCTTAGTTTGGAAAGCTGCTATCTTCTGTTCATTGTCTTTGGTACGCTCCTCATAGCTTTTCACTTTTATCCCTCCTCAAACTCAGGACACTCCGTCACAGTATACGAATGTATCATGCCCCCTTTTTGCGCCTCGTACATTCTGTGCTGACACGTCCTCCAACCCTCGACAGGTCTGCGGTCTATCGGCCATGCACAACCTGTGAGGTATTCTCCTGTTATCTTGTCCTTTGTCGGCACTGCGTGGCGGCAGTGCCAGCATAGGGTGTGGTCAGTGTGTTTCATTCTCACACCTCAACTCTTCCAGCCTACAATACACCAACGTATTGCCACAAGTCTTGTCAGCGATCTCTGCCTGATAGAAGAACTGACCTGTCTTACTGTTCTTGCGGATAATGCACCCTGTCAGCTCGTAGCAGTCGGAGCCGTTGTAGCTCACCCTGCGTCCAAGACTTTTCTTTACCTCGTGTATCGTCATAGCTCCTCTATCCTCACATAAATGCCGGGTATGTCCGCCCAAAACTTCTCGCATATCTCACTCGCCACAAGCTGGTCGTCTGTCCAGAAGTCAAGCTTTGTCATACAGTCCTTGAACATCTTCTGCAGGTTGTCTGTGTCAGGCTTGCTGGTCTTGTACTCTCCGTCCTTGTGTTTGCCGTCATTCGGAAACAGCCACTTTGTTATCAGCCTTATCCCACAGATGTATTTTTCAGGCGGTCTGTGCCTTGCAAGGTTTGCCGTGAGCTTTTCTTTTGCCGCCTTGACATCGGGTGGGTCATAAAATATCGGCTTGCCGTTTCTCACTGCCACCTTGTGTTCCTGCGCTGTAGCTGTCGGCGGTATCATTGCCATAAAAAATTCAGTCATCATCTTCCTCCTCGCATTTGAAATCTACTCCGTGCCACTTGTGTGACTTGTCATCATACACCAATGCTCCCGACTGTTTGACCATATCCCAAATGTATTTGAGTACCTGCGGCTGTTTCACGAGCCACCAAAGCGTGCGTGATTTTCGATAGTCGAAATCTTCATTAGGCAGCTTATGAAAAAGCGGTGGCATTTTCTTAGCTGCATTAACAACGTCTTGCCTTGCCTTACTTCTTGTTGCTCTCATCTGCGTGTGTTCCTCCTCGCGCGTCATTATTCAAACTACTTTTTTCGTCGGGGCGAGTTTAAGCCCCCGACAAAAAGTATTGTTTATAATAATAGATTTGTCTGTCCGTCCGACAAATTCGGTAATTTTCGATATTGTCCGACAAGAAAAAAGTTCGATTTTGTCCTGACACTTTTTCGATTTTTTCCTGTCTGTCTAAAGTTCAAAAATTCGATTTTGTCTTGTCTGTCTACTGAGCTTTTAAGCCACATTCTCCCTCTTCTATCCAAAAGCCACCATGCTCTTTGAGGTATCTTCCAACGGTCTTTTCGCTCTTTCCTATGTACTCCGCCAGCTCAGAAATGCGGCACTTGCCGTTCTCCTGCACACCGCTGAAAGCTGTTTCAATGCTCTCCTTGCGTTCCTTGCTGCGGTCTTCATTGGTCTTCTTCTTGCTGAAATTCTTCTTCCAATTCGGTGTGATGTCCTCTACCTCGCAGTCTTTAAGCACGCCCACAGTGTCCTCTCTGTGAACAGGATAATCAAACCACATATCGAGGGGAGCAAACTTCGGGAACTCTCTCAGAGTACCCTCTATACGCCATGCAGTGCGGTTTCTTACTGCAAGCTTAGCCTTGTCTATGTCGGCCATCATAAGCTTGTATGAATTCGGATGCAGGTACTTGTGTGTTATCTCCAGCATTTTTGACGGCGTAACAAGATCGTCCTGTGAACAAAGATCATCAGTATTTCTGTAAAATCTCCTCATCCAGTTCTCACAGATACGGCAAACAGTTTCGTCCTCCTGCTGTTTGTAAAGGCTGTCTGAGATGTCAAGCTCTGAAAGGTCAAGAAGTGCGTCAGGGTCACGGGCGAATACTCCTGAACCGCTGGCTCTGTCCATTGAACGCTTACCGCCCTGTGAACCCTTTGAGTGGTGGTGGCAGTATATGACCGCACAGCCAAGCTCTGTGCATACCTTGTCAAACTGGTTGCAAAAGTGTGCCATTTGGTCTGCTGAGTTCTCATCGCCTGTTATGACCTTGTAGATAGGGTCTATTATCACGGCAATGTAATTCTTCTTGCTTGCTCGGCGTATAAGCTTTGGTGCAAGCTTGTCCATTGGTACGCTGTGACCTCTCAGATTCCATATGTCTATGCTGTTGAGGTTTTCAGGTTCTAGGTGCATTGCGGTGTACACGTCCTTGAAACGGTGCAGACAAGATGCTCTGTCAAGCTCTAGGTTGACGTATAGTATCTTTCCTTTGGTGCATTGCCAGCCAAACCACTTTACCCCCTCAGCTATCGCCACGCACATTTCGATAAGTGCATAAGACTTGCCTGCCTTTGACGGGCCTGCAACGAGCATTTTGTGACCCTGTCTGAGAACACCGTCAATAAGTGGCGGAGCAAGCTCAGGCAGGTTATCCCACTCAGCACTCAGGCTCTCAGGGTCGGGGAGATCATCATTGATACTTTCTATGTAATCTTTCCATTCTGAAAAGCTTTCTTTGCCTATGTTCTTGTCAATGATGAACTGTTTCTTGCCGTTTCTCATTACACCCGGCATACGGCTAAGACGTGAGGGATTGCGGTTTTGTTTATCTATGTCAAGGCCACTTTCCTTGCAGACCTTGTAAAGAAAATCAACACGCCTGCGGTATTCCTCATAGTTGGGAGCGTCTATCTTGACGATAGCGTGAACGCTCTTTCCACCGCTGTATACAAGCACAGCGATAGGAAGTTCAAGCTCTCTCATCACAGCATTCTGCTGTTCTATTGGCATACTGTCGCTTTCAACAAGAGCATAGCGGTAGTCTGTTACATTCTCGTTCTTTACGCCCTTGCCGTCAAGAGGATTGAAGCGGATCCACGCTCCTGCCTCTTCCTTGTAGTCGCCAAATACCGCACCAATGTCGCCGTTACATTCGCCAAGCCTCTTGATAAGTTCCCCTGCCGTCCTGTCACAGCACCCTTTTGTGGGCAGATACTTGGTCTTGCCGTCCTTTTCTGTTTCCCACGTTTGCGTAACATAGCCCACGTTCTCTCCTGCCTCAAAGAGTGTTTCAAGATAGGTGACTATCTCCTTGACAGGATCCCATTGGGCAGGCTCGGTGATCGGTATGCCCTCACCGCCGTTTACAAGGGGACTGCTTTCTTCTGCAACTATCTCGCCGTCCCAGTCATATGCTTGAAACTCTCTGGGGCTGTATCCACGTTCCTTAGCCATTTGCACGATAGTTCCTGCGGTCACAGGCTGAGCATTGCCGTTAAAGCTCTGCCATTTGCGTTCGCACTCACCGCTGTGATAACGGCTGTCTGACCTCGACCAACTGTCCCAGTCGTTCACGGAATAGCCCTCGTGCTTGAGAGCCATTCCCACGTTGACCCATTCCTGATAATCGCAGTTTGCAGGGTCTATGTATTCAAGCATTTTAAGCAAATTTGTGTTATCCATTCACTTCTCCTTAGTTCTCAGGTGTGTATGTTTTCGGGTCGATATCTCTCGGCACTCTCCAACCATTGGCAGAGATACGGGCTATCATACTGCTTGCGCTGTCAAAGCTCCATGAGCCGACGTGTTCAAAACCTTTGCTTTCAAGCAGCCTTATCTGCTTTGGTGTGGTAAGTCCTGCATTGCGGCGCTTTTCAAGTCGGTCAAGGATAAGCTTTGCCTTGCCTGCGTTGTCTATATCGTCAGGGAAAATGCCCAGCTTTTCAAGCTTTGCTTTCTGTTTGTCGGTAGCAGGAGCACACTCCCAGCCAAAAGCAGGAACATATGAGGACAAGTCCTCAGCCTGTATTGACATTTCATACTGCAAAGGGTCAACAAGCTTTCGCTTGCGTGTTTTCATTTCTTTGAGCTGCTTTGCCAAAGACTCTTCACGCTGTGCCACAACGTCCTCGCTTGCCTGTTTTTCTGCCTCTTCGATATCCACTGCACAGCCTGCCTCATTGGCAAGGTTTTCGGTCATTTTCTCAGCGACCTCTTCATTCTGACAGATAAGGTGTGCAGGCCTGCAAAGCTCGTGGCGTTCTGTGTGCCATAGAAAGTCGAGCAGCAAAAGCTCTGTCTTTCCCTCGCAGAGTCTTGTGCCTCTGCCTACCATTTGACAGTAAAGCCCACGCACCTTTGTTGGTCTTAGTACGATAACGCAGTCAACTGACGGACAGTCCCAGCCTTCTGTAAGGAGCATAGAGTTGCACAGCACGTTGTATTCGCCCTTGTCGAAAGCTTCAAGTATTTCCGCTCTGTCTGTGCTTTCTCCGTTGACCTCAGCGGCGTTGAACCCTTTGCTGATAAGGATATCACAGAACTTTTGAGAGGTCTTGACAAGCGGCAGGAACACAACTGTCTTGCGTTCCTTACAGTATTTAAGCATTTCATCAGCTATCTGATAAAGATAAGGGTCAAGTGCCGTGTCGATATCACTAGCCTTGAAATCTCCTGCCTGAGTTGATACTCCTGAAAGGTCAAGTTTCAGCGGTATGGTTATAGCCTTGATAGGTGAAAGATAGCCCTCTTTGATAGCCTGCGGCAGGGTGTATTCATATGCAAGACTGTCGAACACCGAGCCTAAGTTCTTCATATCGCCCCTGTCAGGTGTAGCCGTCACCCCGAGTACCTGAGCTTTAGGAAAATGGTCAAGCACTCTCTGATAGCCATCTGAGATAGCGTGATGAGCCTCGTCAATTATTATGGTATCGAAGTAATTTTCCGAAAAGCCTTTGAGCCTTTTCTCACGCATAAGGGTCTGAACTGAGCCTACTACTACACGATACCAAGAGCCTAAACAGCTTTGCTCTGCTTTCTCGGTGGCACAGCCAAGCCCTGTTGACTTCATAAGCTTGTCCGCCGCCTGGTCGAGCAGCTCGCCCCTGTGGGCAAGGATAAGCACACGCTTACCCTGCCGCACACATTCTTCCGTAACAGCCGAGAAAAGTATTGTCTTTCCCGTTCCTGTGGGCAGAACTGCAAGGACTTTGTTTATTCCCTCAGACCACTGTTCGAGTATAGCAAGCTTAGCCTCGTTTTGATATGGTCTTAAATTCATCATCAGAACGCACCGGCTTTCCAGCCACCTGTCTGAGCAGGCTGACTATACTGTGGTGTCTGCGTCTGAGCAGGCTGAACGGTAGTCACATTCTCGTCATAGGCGTAGAGCTTTTTAATCTTGTTGGACTGCCTGTCCTCACCGTCCTTGTTCTTGTAGTTGTCAACGTAGACGTGACACTTGCCCTTTTTGCCTGTGATAGCGTTCCAGTTCATTTTCAGCGGCTCGCCATGTTTTTTCAGACCGAGAGCCAGGAAAAGTGCTGAGAGCTTCCACTCAAACTTGTTGCAAAGGAAGAAGTTCTCTGTTATCTCCACGCTGTCCTCTGCACCCCAAATGGTGAATGTGACCTTTGCCATATTGCAGGGCGGCACTTTCGCCGACCCCTCGTGTCTTGCACGTTCGTACTTTGCAACGGTGAAGTCATAATCCCCCTCAGGGAGCAGGACAAAGTCCCCACCCTCGTTGACTATCTCATCTTCCCAGCCGTATTCCATAAAATTATCCATAGTGTTGTCCTCCTTTTAAAATGGTACTTTCTGATTTTCTCTGATAAGCGGTAGCATTTGCTCCCAAGCACCTATCAGACAGCCCTGTACGAAGTCGTCAGGATAGTTTGTGATAGGGGTATCATAAGGGAAATAGTTTCTCTGAGATACCACAAGACGTATATCCGATTCGCTTACGTTGTTGGCTCTCATAAGGTCTGCAAGCGCTTTCGGTATGCCCTCAGGGATAACGATAGGCGGCGGTGCAACGTCCTCAAAGCCGCTGAGATCAGTAAGAGGTTCTTCTGCCTTTGGTGCAGCTGTCGGCTGAGCCTGCTGCAATGTCACTGCGTTTGATGTCTTATGAGGGGGCTGCGGTGCTGCTTTCGGCTGTGCAAGCTGCTCCTGCACACGTCTTGGCATCGTCACAGGCTTAGGCATTTCAGCAGGCTGTGTATACACAAACAGATGAGCTATACCACTATACTCAAAAGGCATTTCAGGCGGAAGTCCGTCACGATTTTTAGCATCCCAGCAAGGGTGATGAGTGGTGTACATAACACGGTCGCCGCCCTGAGCCTTAAACTTCTTGCCGTCCTTATCCACAGCTACTGCATATGTTTTGTAGTTTGCAAACAGCACCATATCTGCCCACTCTTTCACAAGAGGCGATATCTGAGAAGAAGTTTTCTTGCCGAGCTTTAACTCCCAACGGTCATAAGCCCCCAGCTCGTCAGGCTGTTCAAACTTTCTCATCTGAGCGTGAGCCGTAAGCACAACGTTGATACCGCTGTCAACTACCTCCTGCAAGAGATTAAGGAACTTGCCTATCTCCTCTTTTTCGTAAACATAGCCGTTGCCGTAGCCGAAATCTTCAATGCCTTTCTTCTGATGTGCCGAGCAGATCGTTTCAATGCAAAGCTGTTCAGCCCAATCAAATGTATCAATGACAAGGGTCTTGCAGAGCCTGCCGTTCATAGCTTCCTTTACCTCGTTTTTGAGCATTTCCCAGCTTGTTGGCTTAGGAAAACGTCTGATGTTCAGCTTCTTTGTACTGCCCTCAGTATCAATAAATACAGGGTCGGGGAACTGAGCCGCAAAAGTGGATTTGCCTATGCCCTCAGGACCATATATCACAACTTTCTGTGCGGAGCTTACAACTCCTGATGTTATCTCATACATTAAAATGCACCTGCTTTCCAAGTTTTCGTTTCTGATTTTTCGTCCTTATCATTGTCCATTGACCTGCCGTCCTCGATTATGATACTGCACTCGTCACCTGTAGAAACTCTTGTGGCTATCGCCTGCAAGCCCTGTGCTTCGAGCCACTTACCGAAGTCTTCAAGGGTGTCGGTATCCATTTGTTCAAGCTTGTCCAGCAGTACAAAACCGCAGTCAGGATTGAGCTTTCTCACGATAGAGGTAGCGACGATAAGCTGTTCTGCTCCGCTTATACTGTCCCACTTATGCCCGTTATACAGCAGCTCTCCGTCCTCAACTGAAAGCCCCTCAAGAGGCAGGTCGGCACTGCCCAGCAGGTCGGTTTTAGCCTGCCTTACGTCCTCTATCTGCTCAGTGAGATATGTATACTGTGAACGGTAGTCCTCAGCGTCTATCTCAGCTTTCTCCCTGTCGAGGTTTGCTCTTATCTTCTTGTTCAGCTCCTCGATATCTGAGATGTTCTTTTCAAGCTCCGCTGTGCTTTCGTCCAAGAGGTTTTCTGCGTCAAGGCTTGCAAGCTTGAAGTTGTTCACTGCCGCTTCATAGCTTGCTTTTGCACGTTCATAGGCGGACTTAGCAATCTCCAACTGCTTTTCGTAGTATTCTTTCTGGTCACGTTTACGCTGATTTTCACCGTTGCGAGCAAGTATATCCTGCTGCTGTCTGATAAGCTCAGAGGCTGACACAGGCTCGGCAGGGACGTTTGCGTACACAGGCATTTCCTTTGCGAACTTAGACTTCTGGTCAGCTATCCTGCCGATAGCGGTACGCTGGTCATAGAGTGAATGTTCCTTATGCTCCAGCTCATAGAGGGTGTCGCCCACGCCGATTATCCTAAGCAGCGTTGCAGCCTTTTCCTTGCTCGACTGTGTAAGAAATCGTGGCAGGTCAAGTGCGAACTGCTCAACGAAGCTGTTGAGCAGCTGCTGACCGCCTTTTTTGCCTGTGCTGTCCGTGACTTTGAGTGAGCTGTTCTTACCCGAACGCTCCACCACGATACCATTGTCGAGAGTGATCTTCAAATGTGGTTCGACAACAGACCCCTCACGCTGAGGAGAGGACGGCTTGTACTTATCTCCCCCAAGCGCCCAAGCGATAGCGTCAAGGACAGAGGTCTTGCCCTGCCTGTTCTTACCGCCGATAACAGTAAGCCCATTCTTTGCAGGCTCAAGCTGTACGGCTTTTATTTTCTTTACGTTCTCAAATTCAAGTGAGTTTATTTTTACTGACATTTTTCATTCTCCTTCCAATGGCTTTCCATCCATTCATCAAACTTTTGCAGTTCTTCATCTGTCGGCTCGTCCTCAGGTCTGCCTTTGTCAAAACCGAGTGTACAACCACTTTCAAAGCAACAGCCTGCTAGGTCGGCAGAGCATTCCACGTCATCGCCATATTTACGATATCCCCAAGCGCAATCCTGACAACACTTCATGACAGGATCTATACAGCGTGTCGGTAAACCTTTCATTTACCGTCACCGCCTCTCAACTTTTCAAGCTTATCCCTTGTGCTGCATATCTTTCCGTACACTTCTCCGATATCAAAAGCTCTATGCTCACATGCCGACATTCCTTCGTAGATATCGATTATATCTGTACAGGCTTCGTCTACGGTATCATATGCTTGACAAATCATCTCCTTTGTGCTATCATCAAGGTGTGTTGAATTGATATTTTTCAATATCTCTGAGCTTGTGCTGTTGGCAGACAGTGCAGGCTCGTTTTTTATGTACTCCGCAAGATATGTACCACACTTAAAATCTTTTTTACTGAGCGGACAATCTTCGCAATTAACAGTAAATCCTGTACAGTAGTTTACCGCCTTTTCAAACTCCTCTTTCGGTATCATCTTTATCCTCCTTGATATTTCCCCATTGTTCAGCCATTGCTTGTGCGATGCCTGAAAATGTTTTGGACTTTGTCTTGCTGTCACGAAACGACATTCCGCAGTTTGTGCGTGCAGTGCCGTCCGCCTTTTTGCTACCGCCTGACACCCATGAACATATGGGTTTAACAATATTTGTCGGTGTCAATTTAGGCAGATTTTTCAGCCACAAACACGTTTTTTTACTGTATGGGTGTCCGTATTCATATGGTTGTATAGTCTGCGTATATTTCGGCAACTCGAACACCTTTGACGGTATCGGGTTTTCAATAGCTATTTTCTCAACAGGTGCATGAATAAATTTCAGAAAAAATTCTTTTGCGTCTTTTCCTTTTTTGAATCTTTCAAAATCAATGTAGCTTTTTCCATTAATTTTTTTGTGCAGGCGTGCTGCTCCTGCGTTGCTAAGATATGTACACGGCGGATGAGCTATCAGCAAATCCCATTTGTCTACCGTATGTGTCTGTCCGTCACAAGTGGTGAAATCTGTATTGCCGTTGATAACGGTCAGAACATTGCCTAATATATGCCATTCAGGGTGACCGCCTGAACACATCTGAATATCGCAGCTGTATGCTTCGTGCCCTTTTGCACGAAATGCCTTGCAGACCTCTTGCGATTCTTCACAGGCTATCAGAACTTTCATTGTTCTTATCCTCCTCGTTTTCAAAACGTTTCTCCCAGTGCCTATCCACCACGCTCAGCACAAGATACATCACTACATCTATCCCTGCAAGCACAGCTATTGTTATTAAAAGTATTCCTACAATGCTCATTACCACTTTCCTTTCATTTCAACTTCGACCTTGACCACAGGTCTGCCTGCTTCTCTCACCGCACGCTTAATGCTCTCCTCTGCTTCCTCGTAGGCAGTTTCTTTTACGCTTACATACCACCTGTACGCTACATACATTGTAAGCACCACCAAGAGCGCTACCGCTGCGGCACATCTGATTACCTCTAGTACGGCTATCATTTTCTCACGTCCTTTCATTTTTACGTCCTGTGTTTTAAGCTATCCACTCAGGGTGCTCAGTTCTTGCCGTTTCGCAAAGCTTATCCCAGAGCGACGGGTCACGCCCGACCATATCCTGCAGCGCTCCTGCAAGCTTACGACCGATACTGTCCGCAGCCGCCTGCCGCTCCTGCTCCGTGCAATCGTCCCAAAGCTTATAGCTTTTGCCACCGTCGAACGAGACGTGCCTTATGACTTTTAAAGGCGGATATTTCGGCATTTTTATCACCTCCTACTCAATTCTATTGGATATCGGGGTTGTACTATGCTAGACAAGCTCCTCGATAACGGCGATATTCTCGCCCTCTGAGCGGTCAACAAGGTCCATAGCCTCGCCTGCCGTCTTTGCCGTGACTGTTACCAGCCTTATGCCACTGAACGTGTCTGTCAGCTTAATTTTGTAGTGTTTCAATTTTGTACCTCCTTGAAAAATCTAACTTTGTGTGGTATAATGTAGAAAATTATACGAAAGGAAGTTTTAATCTTGAATTTTTCCGACAATTATTTAGCTTTCACACAAGCAAGCTATTCTGATTCATTAAAAGCCATTCAAGAGGCAGCTAATCGAATACTTGAGTTGCAGAACGAGCAATTACAAGCCGTAGTCAAAAATGCAATTGCTCCAATGCAATCTATGCTTGACGAAGCAGCTCGGAACATCTTCTCTAATCTTGATATTTCAAAACAACTCTCAGCTTCAATAGGCGTAATGAAGCAAACTATATCACAATTCAGCGATATTATTCCTGACGAAAATTCCTCAACATCGTCTAATAGTGAATCAAACGACGTTTCTAATGTCCAAGATGATATTTGCAACAACATTGAAAATCTTATTTCGGAAGTTCCAATCGACCCCAAAGCAAAAGAAGATATCATATCATCAAATGAAATACGATCTTTAAGAACAACCAACCCTTGGACAAGAGAACAAAAGTTTCAACTCATAACACTGATTTTAAGTATATTAACTTTTCTTTTAAGCATTATCTCTAAATCAAGCGATGATTCAGAAAACGAATACAATACGACTGTAAACATCACCATAAATAATAATTCAGAAAAAGACGAACAGATTAAAGAACTTCACAACATACAAGATAAAATGCAAAATATTCTTGAAACTATTGCCGAATCCGAAAATGAGGAAGAATCCTCTACTGCTGATGATGAATCTCTATCTGAATCTCAGTGATTTCCACTTCTAAAGATACTATTCTGCAAACATTACTCACAATCATAGACCAGAGTGCTATTGTTATGCTCAAATCAGATATCAAGCTTATGCACGCTGCTATGAAACTTGCAAAGCAAAATGCAATACCTAGATAGTAGGTTAGTTTTTTCAAATTCACTATCCTCGCCCCCCCTTTAATCACTTGTTGCATTTTCTCCTCAGTTGTGATATAATGGCTATATCTTACAAAGAAAGGAGGTTTCTGCAATGAATAAAGTTGATCTGCCAGAAACATTTTATGAACTTCCCAAAGATCGTCAGAGCTTTTTATTATCTTGGATATCAAATAATCTCAGGCCAATCGAAAGCATAAATACTCATTACACTTCTTACAGTATTAAACATTGGATTGAAGAAGAATATCCAAACGAATATTTTACTAATGGCGAACTTAAAGGAGCTATGCTCGAAGCTAATTATAGAACTAACAACGAAAATGCCTTAAACTGGTGTTTCAACATCTCTGAACGCTCACCTATTATAGTCAAGAGAAAAGCTCAGATGAAGTAATTCTTTTGGTTATCATTTTATTGAGGGAAACAACTATGCTCACAGTATTGTTGTTTTCCTCTTTTTCTATTTCCCAACGTTCAACAGCTTTATAACCAAGCTCTTTTAGTTTGCGGCAAAGTGTTGATTTCCCCGTTGGTCCTTGCTTACCCTCGACAATGATACAAATATCTTTATCAAGTAACGCCAGTAATTTCACAACTTCTTGCTCTGAAAAATATTGTGATAACACTTTTCTGAGTTCCATATTCTCACCTCCTTTTTAATCACTTGTTTCCTTTAAGAAACCGTGTCTGCAAAAAAAATATCAAGTATCTTTTCTTGCGTAAGTTTCAGCACTTTGGAGATATTTGCGATCTCAGGCTGCTTGAACGCAGTTTCCCCTTTCATACGAGAATACAGCGTTTTCTTGTCCAAGCCTATTAGCTCAGCGAGTTTTGGAATGGTCAGACCACACCTTGCTATCTCCGCATTAAGGTCATTAATATTCATTACTTTCACCGTCCTTTCCTGTCTTTGTTTCCTTTAGGACACTTTCAGTATATCATATCAAAATAGCATTGTCAACCCCTTTAGGAAACTTTTTTCACTTTTTTCGAAAAAGTAGTTGCATTTTAGAAACTTATATGTTATAATATAATCAATCCAAATCAGGAGGTCACAAATTATGGACATAGGAAAACTTATAAATAAAAGAAGAACAGAACTCGAACTTACTCTTGAAGATGTGGGCAATGCTGTTGGCGTTAGCAAGAGTACAGTAAAGAAGTGGGAAGACGGCTTTATATCAAATATGAAAAGGGATAAGATAGCCGAACTTGCAAAGGTGCTTAAACTCAATCCTGTTTCACTTATCACAGGTGAAGAAACTGTTGAGGATACGTCTGATAGCATTTTCAATGACTTTGACAATATCAGACCACTTGCACTTAAAAAGTTTCCTATGGTCGGTGAGATAGCTTGCGGCAAACCTATTTTTGCAGACGAGGATCACGAGAGCTACATAATGGCTGATACTGATATCCACGCTGACTTCTGCCTTAAAGCTAAGGGCGACAGTATGATAAACGCAAGAATATTTGACGGCGATATCGTTTTTATCAAGCAAATGCCAATGGTCGAAAACGGTGAGATCGCAGCTGTGATAATTGATAATGAGGCAACGCTGAAAAGGGTCTATTATTATCCTGAAAAGCATAAGCTTATCCTCAATCCTGAAAATCCTGCGTATGAGCCGCTTGTGTATATCAACGAGGAGCTTGACACTATACGCATTCTCGGCAAGGCTGTTTGCTTTATGAGCAGCTTGTGAGGTGACAACATGATAATAAAAAAGCTCATCCATGCGTGTTCAAATAATAAAGAGATCAAATTCAATATAAGTGTTCCGGCAAAGACAGTAACTACAGCAGGTGAAGTCATTGATACATCAGCTATTATATCACCATTCGACCTTAGTAATCTTACTCCTAGAGCAAATGGTGATTGTTACTACCTGTTGGAACATTCTAACAAATCTATCGCACTAGACTATCTTGATTTAATCAATAATCTAATTCTACAAGCCAAAAGGCATTATAGAGCAATACCAGATAAACAATTCAAAAAATCTCTTTTTAATAGCCAAATGAACAGCACCGGAAGTTACAATCTGCAACTAGCCTTTAATCCATTAACCAAAAAAGAAAATAGATTTCCAAAAGCAGCTTATACAATACTTTATTATCCTAATGATGAAATATTTGCTGATTTGAATTTCAACGTTAGTGGAGATATTGTTTCATTGAAGATAATTATATGGAAAAATTACACTTGCTTTCAAGTAAACTGCACTTGTATTGATAATTCGCTTACAGTGAATAGAATTTATATGACAAACCCTGATAATTACAAAAAAGAAGTTGTATACAAATACAATAAATAAAAAAAAAAACCCGCCAGTACCGCAAATACTGACAAAAAAAAATCTCGCCCCCAAGTGCTACCAACACTCAGAGGCGAGCAGAGCGGATACTACCAATATCAGCTCGATTAAAATTCACACCAATAGACCAATAAAGGGCGAATTCTGCCCTTTTATTATACTGCATATTATTAAATATGTCAAGAAAATAGGAGGAAAAAATCAATGAAGATCGCAGCGGCTTACGTTCGTGTTTCCACCGAAGAGCAAACAGAGCTGTCCCCTGACAGCCAGGTCAAGCTCATTCGTGAATATGCCAAGAAAAACGGCTTTATCGTGCCGAAAGAATTTATCTTTCACGATGACGGCATTTCGGGACGTTCCACCGCCAAGCGGCAGGGCTTTAACCAGATGATCGGCACAGCTAAGCTCAAACCAAAACCCTTTGACGCAATCCTGCTGTGGAAATTCAGCCGTTTCGCCCGTAATCGTGAGGACAGTATCGTCTATAAATCAATGCTCCGCAAACTTGGTATCGACGTCATTTCTATCTCCGAGAACGTCGGTGACGACAAAATGTCTGTGCTTATCGAGGCAATGATAGAAGCAATGGACGAGTATTACAGCATTAACCTTGCCGAAGAAGTCAAGCGTGGTATGACAGAGAAGTTCGGGCGAGGTCTGAAAGTTTCAGGTCCTCCGCTGGGCTATGATATGAAGAACGGCGAATTTGTGGTCAATGAGCAGGGGGCCGAGATCGTCCGCCGCATTTTCGATATGTACGTCAACCAAGATATGGGCTACCTCAATATCGCCCGTGAGCTGAACGCTGAGGGCATACGCACCCTGCATGGCAATGATTTTGAGACCCGCACTATCGCTTACATCATCAAAAATCCCGTCTATATCGGTATGCAGCGTTGGACGCCCGGCGGAGGTGGCTCAAAGGGTCACTACCGCTCTGCCGTAGCCGAGAACGTTGTTGTAACGCAAGCTCACCACCCTGCCATTATCGACAAGGAGATTTTTGAAAAGGCTCAGCAGAAAGCCGCAAAGGCTCGCAGACCATACGAACGCAGTGGCTCCACCAAGCACGAGTATATGCTCAGAGGCTTACTGAAATGCAGTTCCTGTGGTTCAAATCTCACAATGGGATCGGTCAAAAGCGGCACTCTGCAATGCTATCAGTACGCTCACGGGCGGTGTAAGGAGTCCCATGCTATTACTATCGGTAAGATAGATAAGGCAGTCATAGAGGACATACAGGGGCTTGTGGACGGCACAGCGACCGATTACAAGCTTGTTGACCAATCCCCTGCCAAGCCGAAGAAAGACACGTCCAAGTATGAGACACAGCTTGAACGAGAGCGAA
>OKSB01000549.1_pt1 | contig 41388 bp, 69 predicted proteins | sample 1601171 | NCBI WGS metagenome assembly OKSB01 (sample SAMEA3541496, study PRJEB24748) | human gut metagenome | biome: human gut; feature: human-associated habitat; material: faeces | place: China | collected 2012 | reverse complement strand
TGCTCGAGATCGAGGAGGAGCTCGGCTCCACCGCTCAGTACGCCGGCTACAGCGCTTTCAAGGCCTGCAAGAAGTACATCGCTGAGTGAGCGTAGCCAGCGCATCATGAATGCGTTGACATAGAAATACCCGTCGTGTTCCAAGTCGAACGCGACGGGTATTTTCGTTGCTATGAGTTCGAAGGCACGAAAAAAACCATCACAACGCGGCGGCGCCGGCCCGGTCGCGTTCTTCGTGGCATTGTTCATCGTGGCTTTGGGAACCATCCAGTTGGCATCGACATTCCATACCTATGCGTTGAATCTGGCAGAGCTTAACGGACTGAAAAAACAGGAAGCGGCGTTGGTCGCGCAGAAACGCGAGCTGGAGAACGATATCGCAAGATGGGATGACAAGGCGTATGTCACCGCCCAGGCCAGGGATCGTTTGGGATTCGTCTTCCCCGGCGAACAGGCGATTCGTGTCGAGCATCCCGAAGCGGTGACCGGCAAGAGCGAGCCGAAAAAAGGGACGACATACGACGAATCACCGAAAACCGCCCTGCCGTGGTATAAGGAACTTGCATATTCCTTCAAGCAGGCGGATCGGTCGGATCCCGTGAAGGCCGACTCGACGAAACAGTCGCAGCATGCCGGCGAAGAAGACAAACAGGACAGTCAACAACAGACTGGCCAATCGCAACAGGACGGTCAGCAGCCGTCGGAAGACGGACAGGAGTGACATGGACATGACGATTATCGAACAGGCCAAGGGTTTGGCGGACAAAGTGCTTGCCCAACCCGCCACCGAACATGATATCGCCGTGGTGGAGCGTCAGCTTGGACGTTACCCGCGCGGCATGGTCGCCGTCGGAGCCCGTTGCGTATGCGGCCGGCCTTTGGCTGTGGTCACCCGGCCGTTGCTTCCAGGCGGTGTCCCGTTCCCGACGACCTGCTATCTGACCGGGCCCGAAGCGGTGAAGGCCATCTCCCACATCGAAGCCGAAGGCAAGATGAAGGAATACAACGATATGCTGGCCGAAAACGAGGATCTGCGTGCCGGATACGAACGTGCCCACGAACTGTACCTCGCGTTCCGCCATGAAATCGCTTTGGCCTTGGAAGACAGCGAGGAACACATCGAAGGCACCAGTGCCGGCGGCATGCCGGTGCGTGTCAAATGCCTGCATGCGTTGTTGGCCCAGACGCTGGTGATGGGTGAGGGCGCCAACCCCATCGGTGATATGGCCCTGTCCGCCATCAAACATGAGTTCGATCCGGCCGTATGCCGTTGCGCAGTGGAAAACGAAGAGTAAAAGGTGGGAGTAATGAAGTCGGTAACCGTTGCCGGTATTGATTGCGGCACGAATTCGATTCGTCTGAAAGTCTCGCGTGTGAGCGAGGACGGTGTGGAAGACATCGTTCCGCGCATCCTGCGGGTGATTCGTCTCGGTCAGGACGTGGACAAAACCCATCGCTTCGCCGACGAGGCGTTGGCGCGCGCCTATGAGGCCGCCCGAGAATTCGCCGGCGTGCTTGCCGAACATCCCGTGGACGGCATCCGCTTCGTGGCCACATCGGCCACCCGTGATGCCGAGAACCGTGAGGAATTCGAAGACAACATCGAGAAGATCTTGGGCGTGCGTCCCGAAGTCATTCCAGGCACGGAGGAAGCGGATTTAAGCTTCCTCGGTGCCACCAGCATCGTCCATCGCGAGGTCGAGGCCCCCTATCTGGTGGTCGATTTGGGCGGAGGTTCCACCGAACTGGTGCTGGGAGGCGACGGCGTCACCCATCCGAGCACGCAGGTGCAGGCCGCGTTCTCCATGAATATCGGGTCTGTCCGTATGACGGAGCGTCATCTGAAAAACGACCCGCCGACCGAGGGGCAGATCGCCGAGGCGGTCGCGGATATCGACGCGCATATCGACGAGGCGTTCAAGACCGTTCCCGCCGGCAAGACCCACACCATCATCGGCGTGTCCGGAACGGTCACCACCATGACCGCATTGGCTATGGGATTGACGGAATACGACCACACCGCCGTGGACGGCGCACGCTGCACGCTGGAAGATGCCTATGCCGTTGACAACCGGTTCCTGCACATGCCTCGTGAGGAGCGTCTGACCTACAAGACCATTCATCCCGGACGCGTCGATGTGGTCGGCGGCGGCGCATTGGTGTGGAACCGTGTGCTTGCCAAGGTGTCTGAAGCCGCATATGAGGATCATGGCCAGCGCATCGACTCCTTCATGGCCAGCGAGCATGGTCTGTTGGACGGCATCGTGCTGGATTACGGCAAGAGATTGCTTGCTGCGCGCTGACGTGGCATAATAGCTTGGCGTCGGCTTTTTCTTCTGGCCGGCGCAAAGCCTCCATGGCGAAATCGGTATACGCAGTCGACTTAAAATCGACCTCTTCGGATTGCGGGTTCGAGTCCCGCTGGAGGCACTTTTGGAAACCGCCAGAGATGGCGGTTTTCCTTTATTCTCCAACGGTTTTCAGACTTTCCTAATTCACTCCAATTCACTCCAAATCACGTCATTTCTCTCGAAAACGTGGGCAAAATGTGGGCACGGAATCAGAGATACATGTGCTGTCGCACGTAGGCTTCGACCTCGCGATTTTCATCCGGCGTGCCGATAGTCAGCAGCCACACGGCATTGTTCTTGCGCTGAACATTGCCTTTGCGAAGGCATTTGATGAGTCCTGCGGATTCGAGCTTCTTGGCGATCTTGCCGATGCGGTTGTAGGCCAGCTGCTCGCGCTTCGGATTGCGCGGCTCATTGCCGATCGCCACAAGCTCGTCCATTGACTGAGGAAGTGTCATACCCCAATCGATGGCGATTTTGAGCCAGCCGGAAGCGTAGGTGCGCGGAAGCATGTGCTTTTCCTTGGCGGCTTTGTCTAGCGGCCAGTCAGCGGTGAGCCATGCCATGCGGCTGAGCAGGGCGTATTGAGCGAAGTCGAAGCTGCGTGCGCCCTTGTGGGTGACGGTGAGTTTCCCTTGGCTTGCGAGTTCTTCGACTGCCAGCATGTTGCGGTATCCCATTTCATGGTCCATTTCCGACCTCCAAGCCATGCGTTACAATGGTTTTGGAAGTCTTTGAGTGAGGCTTCATGTTTTACCTCCGTGGTGCCGTTAACACTGCGGAGGTTTTTTGTTCTGAAACACATTATACGCTAACTTGCAAACATGTGTGTATGGCGTGTTGTAAACAAGGGCGCATATTAACCTTGCAAGTGGAAAATACTAACTTGCAAACATGAAATATACATATATACATATGTAACAATTTTCATTCTTTCATACAGCGACAATGCGCTGAATTGAATAAAAGAGTGCTGGAAAATCAACGCTTGCCCGCATTCCATGCCTACCAGCTTAAATATAAGCCTTATAAGCGAATATAAAGCCTTATAAGGCAATCTAGGCGCATATGAGAAAAGCCCCACAAATGTGGGGCAAAGAACATTGATGACGCTATGCGATGATTCGATTCTGCACGTCGCCACGCGCGCGACTCGCCTCGTCGACCATCACACGCAGCTGTTCGGCAACGTGACGAGCGTTCTTTACATACTTGAAAGTGTCGGTGCCGCCGTTGTTTTCGACAATCATGAGCCGTCCGCCGGTAAAAGGCGAATCGGACGCGCTAATGCTCTTCACGCGCCGCAGGTCGAGATTGATTTCGCGCTTGTTGATGATGCCGTAACAATAAGTGAGGGTGTCCTTGCCGTCAAAGCGATACGACGTGGTGGCGATGGAGATCGCCAACGGAATAAGCGGAATCCATGCCAGCACCCAGCTCCAGCATGCATTGCCGATAAGTGCCTTCCAATCCTTCTCGATTACCATGTTGCTTCCCTTTCTAAACGTGGAGAAAAATGCGATGTCGATTCTACTGCTTGCATGGTATGACGCATGCGCTGAGCGTGCTCCGGTAATCGTCGAGGACCTGCGTTGTTATGTCGAGTTCGTCCGCGATCTGCCATTCGTACTCGTACATGCGTTCGAGTAGTGCGAGTTCGGCAGGGTTGACCAATAGGAGCGCTGTCTGCGTGCGGCAGCGGCGTTCCTGCTTCGAACGATCGTTCGCACAACCATCGTCGCCATGCTTCCAGTGCAGCAGCTCATGCGTGAGCACGCATCTTTTCGCCGTGTAGGTAAGGCGCCTGTCAATGAGTATCACGCCGTTGGATGCGTCGTAGCAGCCCCATAGTCCGTTCGGCAGGATGGCGCTGGACACGGTGACGGGCAGTCCGATGATGGCGCGGCGCATGGCGCCGTATGTCATGCGCCGGTCGATCGGCAGGTCAGGCAGGCTCGTCGTAATCCGGCCCAGCCTCTCCATTAATGGCCTCCCGCTTGCCAGCGGCGTCATAGGCGGCAAGACCATAACCGCCTGCCTGCGCCTTCGCTTCAGCTTCCTCAATCGCGTGGCGTTTGGAGTCCATCACGATGTCTCCGATGGACACGCCGGTCACTTCGCTGATGCGTTCCAGGTCACTCAGATTGAGCGGGCGTGTGAAGTTCTGGCGTTTGTACCAGTAGTCCTCGCCGAAGCCGCAGGCCTTGGCGAAATCCTTGACGGTCATGCCGCTGGCTTTTTGAAGTCTGACGCATTCTCGCATGACCTGTTTTGCGAATGCGGTCACTTCGTTTGCTCTCATACCCATGCCTCCATTATAGCCAATTACGTAGTCATTGTGTACAAATTGTAAAGAACTATGCAAATTCATAGGTTTAAACTACGAATTTGCGTAGAGTAAAAACTGTCGAAAGGAAAAACGAGATGTTGAGCACAAAGAAGACCAAGACCCCCGACCACTACCCGTGCGGCCACATGCGCGGCCCCGGCTGGCACGACTGGCGCGCATGCCTCGCCAAGCAGGGAGTCGAGGAGGATGAATGGCCGGTCTGACGGAAACAGCCAGCAGAAACCTCAAAGCGGAACTCGCAAGACACGACAAGACACCGAAAGACCTAGCCAAAGCATGGGGCCTCGAAATCAGAGCCGTAAACAACAGGCTCAAAGGCCACACGCCACTCTCGACGGACGAAATCGAAAAAGCCGCCCACCTACTCGGTCTCGAAGCCTCCACCCTCACCATGCTCCTCATCCAGCCGATTGACAGCATCAAACAATTCAAAGCCTAAGGAAACCGAAATGAGCCAGTTGCTTAACCCGCCGAAGCCACCGGAATCGAGGAAAACCATGAAACCAAGAATCGAACTCATCGGCACCACCGGCTACGCCATCCGCATCCAGGAAGACAAGAGCGGCCAACTCATCGAGCTCCACGCGGACGGCGAGGAAGTCCTTGCGGACATCCCTGAAAGCACCCTCGACAACTTCGCCTACGCGCTCAACGACGACCTAGGGAACATGCGATGAGCCAATCATTCGAACTGCGAATCATCGAGGACGGCACGCACAGCAGCGACCACAGCTGCCTCATCGGACTCAGATTCGACATGGCAGACGGATACCAGGAACACATGCTCAACAAAACCGACCTCATGAACCTCCGCCGCGAAATCGGACGAACACTCAAAGAACTCAACCAGAAGAAGGACAAGAAATGAACATCTTCCAACAGCGAGAAAAAATCATCGAAGACCTCATCGCGGCATGCAAGGAACACGACGAAGAGAAAACCAACCACCTGCTCAGCCAACTCATGGAACTCGACAAGTCAGCTGAACAGGAAAAGCCGCTACCCGAAGAGCCACAGGAGAAGGGCTATTACCTCGCGGCCAATGATGGCCGACTGTTTTACAAGGACTCCGATGACGATTGGAGCGCGGTCTCGGCCGACTGTTTTTGGAATAATGGCTTCACATATGCGAAGTGGCCGCTCGTCTGCGCCACACTCCCGCCTGAAGCATTCCCATTCAAACGAGTAAAAACGGGAGATGGTGACGATGACTGACACGATCACCATTCACGAACAGGCGGGATTCGCAACCAGCGGCATCCAAGTGACCAGCATCCTCGCCAGCACATTCGAAATCAGCAAGAAAGTAGACAAGACGATCATCAGGCTGAGCCAGTACCTCGATGGCAGTTTCGCTCTGACGGTAAACGGCTCGCGTGCGGAACTCACCGCCGAGGAACTTGACAGAATCGGCGAACTGTTCCGCACGCAGGCCCGGAACGTGATCAACAGTCGGAAAGATTGAGCGACTGCTTCAACATCACGGCAATGTAGGTCGTCTCACCCTGCGGGAGGAGTTGGAAGCTGACCGGCTCCCAACCGTCCATCTGCTCGGCCAGTTCAGGCGCCGAGCCAAGGAAATCAAGGGTAAGGCTCCTTACGGCGCCGACCTCGGCAGGAAAAAGCTGTGAACTGGCGACGTGGAACGTGACCATCCGATACTCCGTTTTCATCCAAAATCACCTCCCTTCAAGAAGACAAGAAGACATCATGGACAACAATATCGAACCCCGGCGGAAGCCGAACTACACGCGCCGCCGCATCAAATTCGCCCTCGCGGTGGTCGCCCTCATCGTCACATCCACACTCATGCTCACCTGGAATGGCGGCAGCACCACCGCCGCGCTCATGGTGGAAGGCGTGTACATCGCCACCGCATTGTGGCTGATCGTCAGATTCGCCCCACGCGACTAAAAGACTTCCCACTGGCCGGCAGTCCAAACAAACAACCCAATCGGATTGTTCCGCGGGACACCCACGTTCACTCATTCGTCGGCCAGTGGGGACACATAACTGAATATCGATTATTATCCACGCGCCGACGATACCTGCCTTACATGCACTGTCGGCGCACTCGGCTGGGCGACGGTTCGCCCGTCCACAGATTCCAATCCTCTTCTCTCTATCAAGAAACGCAGGCACTCCGGTGCTTGCAAAATCCCTTCAAGTACGCCTGACGGTTTTTCAGTCGCCGTCGGCCGCGCCACCGGCCGCGAACACGTTCAGGTCGTTTTGTTCCAACGGTCAAAGGGGCGTTCGGAATCCAAGGACGGCATCGGTCCGACCCCGATGCCAGCCACTCAGCCTCATCCACTCGTCAGGGTGGGGCGCACAACGCTAAACATGCAAAGGAAAAACAATGAGCAATGAAATCCAGCCCTTCGAGTTCGAGGGCAACAAGGTCAGGGCACTGGCCGATGGCGACGGGGTGATGTTCGTTGCATCTGACATCGCCAAGATTCTCGGATACCGTGACGCCGCGAACCTCGCCCGCAACCTCGATGACGACGAGAGGGGTATACACGAAGTGAGTACCCCCAGTGGAACGCAGAATATGACGATTCTCACCGAGTCAGGTCTTTACCGTTCAATCCTCAACCGTGAAATCGCCTATGTGAAAGAACCGGAGGCGCAGGCGTTCGTGAAGCGCTTCCAGCGTTGGGTGACTCATGAGGTGCTGCCGCAGATCCGCAAGACAGGCGGCTACATTCCAGCTGGCGATGCCGATAGCGACGAGGACATCATGGCCCGCGCGGTACTCGTCGCACAGAAGACCATCGAACGCAAGAACCAGCAGCTTCAAGCCAAGGACTCGCGCATCGTGGAACTGGAGCCGAAAGCGCGGTTCGCGGACGCGGTGGCCGCAAGCGACGGTACGTGCCTCATCGGGGAACTCGCGAAGATGCTCCGGCAGAACGGTTTGGACATCGGCCAGAACCGACTTTTCGAGATTCTTCGACAGGACGGGTATCTCGGCAAGTCCGGCTCGAACCGCAACGTGCCGACCCAGAAGGCCATGGACTTGGGACTGTTCCGAATCAAGGAAACCGCCATCACCCATTCGGACGGCCACGTGACCATCAACCGCACCGCGAAGGTCACCGGCAAAGGCCAGACATACTTCATCAACCGCTACTGCCCACCCGACGACCATGAGTGATCTGCTCACGCCAAACGAACTGGCCGCCTTGCTCGGCATGAGCGTACGCACCCTCGCCAACTGGCGGAGCACCGGCAAAGGCCCGCCATACGTGAAAATCGGAGTGGAACCGCCAGAAGGACATCAGGACAGACGCAAAGTCAGATACCAACGTCAAATCGCGGAACAGTGGGCCTTGGCACACGAATACCGAAGGACGGTGGCGAGATGAAAAACGGCACGTTCATTCCAGTGACACGGGTCCAAAGCCGCCCAGATGTCAAAAGCGATGGGAAAGTACGCTTCGACACCGGCAAGCCGACCCTCACGCAGCAAGGAATCGACGTGGACACGTTCATCCACGACAACCACGCGCTGATTCAACGCTTAAGGAAAGGAACACATTGAAACACGAATATGCCGCCGACGAGCTTCGAGAGCTCAAAAGCATTTACGACGAGTCCGGCGAAGCGGGATTAAGCCGTGACGAAATGCGCGCCCTGCGCAAGGCCGGACTCGTCACACAAGACCTGCCACCAAAGCCGGAGAAGCCGCATGAGGATACGCTGGCCGACTATCAGGCGCTATCCGCGCCGGAGCCGGAGAAGCCGAAATTGCAGGCCACCAGCACGAATCGGCATACCGAAATGCGGGAGGCCGTCTACGACACCATCGCCGACTTCTGCGCGAATGGCCACGTGCCGACCATCCAGAAAATCGCCGACTCGCTCCACAAGAGCAAAAGCACAATAGCCAACCACGTGCTCGCCCTCGCCAAAGAAGGACGAATCAGCAAAGACCCTGAGACAGGCCGCTACCGCACCACCAACCCCACCAAAACCACTGAAAAGAAGGAGCCCATCATGACCACCACCGCAATCCAAGCACAGAAGCAGGAAGCCAAGCCGGAAGAGCCGCGCACCATCATCGCCAACGCCTTGGTCGGCATCTTCGACGCGGTGAGCGCCTTGCAGCGCACAGCATTCCAAGCCAACGACAAAGTGGTCTACGAATTCGCCACGAAACTCCTCAACGGCGAACTCATGGACTTGAAGGCCAACTACAGCAAGGATGCGGCGAAATGAGACTCAAGTTCAACAGCAAGGATGGCGTTTTCACCGTCAAACCCGAAAACGAAGAGGAAAAAACCGCGCTCAAAACGTCGGCACCTGCCATCTGCAATCTCATCATCGATTTTTTTAACGGTGAAGTCCAGGAAATGAAGGTGGCGAAGGAATGAAGCGGATACCACTCAAGGACACGGAACGCTACACGTTGGAACGGTTCCGACAGTGCAAGAAGACGGAACGTCATCTCGCGTGGCTGAAGAGCCGCAAGGCCGGTGTGGGAGGTTCGGACATGAGCACGATTCTCGGCCTGAACGCTTTCAAAACGCCTTACGAATTGTGGCTTGAGAAGACCGGCCGCGTGGAGCCGGAGGACATTTCGGACAAGTGGGCGATCGTCAAGGGCAATGCCCTGGAAAACGAGCTTCGTAAGCGTTTCCGCGCGCAGCATCCGGAAATGATCGTCACAGACGGCACCGACAAGCAGTTCATCAGCCGCGAGAAGACATACCTGCGCGCTTCCCTTGACGGCATCCTGCAAGGGGAGGACGGGAGCTTCGGAATCCTCGAAATCAAGACGGCGGGTGGCCGTAGAGCTGGGGACTGGCATGACGAGGACGGAAACCTCCGAATCCCGCCCTACTACCTCGCTCAGGTCGAATTCTACGCACTCGTCACTGGATGGACGTGGGGATACGTGTACGCCGCCATCGGAGACGACGAGCCGGTAGAGATCCCGTTCCAGGCCGACGTGGAAGATATGGCCGCGATCGACAAGGCCGCAGCCGACTTCTGGCATTTCGTCACCACTGGCACTCCACCGCAATTGACCGGCGGTGACGTGCAGAAGGCGTTCCCCGAGCCCACGCCGGACATCGTGGACGAAAGCGACGATGACGACCTCTACGACCTGCTCGCCCGGCTGGAAGGCACCGGCAATCAGCTGAAAGACCTGAAGGCCGAGCAGAAGGCACTGCAGGAGCGGGTCATCGTAAGAATCGGCTCGCACACTGGCGTCAGATGCGGCAACCTGCAAGCCACCTACAAGCCGATGATCCGCAAGGAATACACCGTCAAAGCCACCACATACCGCAAATTCGCACTCAAAACCATCGAAGACAAGGAGCAATAAAAATGGGAGCAATCGCACAGCAAGCGCAAGGGCAGCAGTTGCAGCCGCTCAATCCGAAGGGCAAGCTCAAGCAGCTTGTGGAGCATTCATGGCCGCAGATCGCACGTGTCATCGGCGGCAACCTCGACAGCGAGGCGCTGTTGCAGATGTGCATCAGCAGCATCAACCGCACCCCCGCATTGGCCGACTGCACGCCGGTCAGCGTCCTATCCTGCTTCATGCAGTGCGCGGCACTTGGCCTGCGCCCGTCCGACGTGGACGGACTTGGCCAAGCCTACATCCTGCCCTATGGCAACAAGAACTATGCCACGGGGGAGAAGCAGGCCACATTCGTCATCGGCTACAAGGGCATGCTGAAACTGTTGGAGAACAGTGGAATCTACGCGCAGCCGCGAGCAGTCTACGAGGATGACAACATCAAGCTCAAACTCGACGAAAATGGCGTGCCGACCATCGAATGCCCCGACGAAGTGAACGTGGACGCCGACCACAGCGAGGACAAGCTGAAATTCGTGTACCTCTCCGTCCAGCTGCCGAACGGGGGACGATACGCCGACTACATGTCGAAACGCGACCTGCTCGAATACCGCGATAAGTACGCGCCACGTAATCGCAGCCGTCAGATCACCGGCCCGTGGCTGAAGAACTTCGTGGAGATGGCGAAGAAGACCATCATCCGCCGCAGTTTCAAATATCTGCCGGTCAACATCGAGGCGAAGAAGGCCGCGAGCGTGGACGAGACCACACCGGATTACAGCGACGTGTTCCAGCCGGTAATCACCGATTCGACTGATGACGTGACCGCCGAGGTCATGGACACCGACACTGAGGCCGATTCGGAAGCAAAGGATGAGTGATGGCCGGAGAAACCGTAATCACCGTGGTGGGCAACCTCACCGCAGATCCTGAGATGCGCACGACCCGTAATGGTTCCACGGTGGCGAATTTCAGCATCGCGGCCACGCCGAGAGTGTTCGACAAGCAGTCGAACCAGTGGGTTGACGGGGACGCGCTGTTCCTGCGCTGTTCCGCCTGGCGTGACCTTGCCACTCATTGCGCGCAGAGCCTCGCAAAGGGCATGCGTGTGATCGCGCAGGGTCGTTTGCAGCAGCGTTCCTATCAGGCGCAGGACGGTTCCAACCGCACGGTCATCGAATTGCAGGTGGATGAGATCGGCCCGTCACTCAAGTATGCGACGGCGCAGGTGCAGAAGATGCAGTCAGGCGGATACCAAGGCGGCAGCGCCAATGCTGGCGGCTATCAGCAGCCGCAGCAGGCACAGCAGCAGTCGCAGGCTCCGGCAGATGACCCGTGGGGCGCTCCGGCCGGAGAGCCTGATTTCTGATGCGTGAGTGGATTGAGCCGCCGGACGTGCTGCCCACATGTCCGATTCATGGGTGCGCGCTGTATCCGGCGCGCCCCATCCCATGCCCCGAATGTGAGGCCGAAAGCGAAGACCATTACGCGGACATTGGCGATGCCGACATTTGGATTTTGGAGGACGAATGACGCAGGAAACCACCATCGACGTGCCGAAGGCCTACTGGTGGACCCAGAACAAGCGTGGAGACTGGCGGGCGAAATACCGGCGCACCAGCGTCGTGAAAAGACGCGCCTACCTCACCTACCGCAGTCTCATCAACAGCGGCAAACTCAAGCCGCCAACCAAATGGCCAGTGCACGTCACCGCCATCATCCACCCCTTGACACACGGCAGATTCGACCCCGAGAACGCGGCGCCGATGGTCAAGGCAATCTTGGACGCCATCACACAAGCCGATTTCTGGCCGGACGATAACGCCAGATACGTGGTCGGCCCGGACTACAGGCTAGGCGAGCCAAGCACCGAAAAAGGCGTCTACCACATCACCATCCGAATCGAAGAAGAGGAGCTTTGACATGGCTACGAACGTGACCGAGAAAGACAAGACACTCAACGAGATCATCGACTGGGCGAAAAGTCGCTGTCATGAAGCCGCACTTTCCAGATTCGACGTTCGCAGAAAGAGCGACCGAGACTTCTATGACGGCCAAGTTAACGCATTCCATGAAATTCTAGAGCTTTGCTGTTCCATGCTCGGCTACACCGGCTCCATGCCGTCCGAAGTGCCAAATCAAAACGAGGACGCGAAATGAGTAAACGGTACAAGGTTTGCCCACTTTTTTGGAGTGATTACGGCTGTAAACGCACCTTGATGAATATGGGTGCGTTTGAAGAGTTGCTGAACGAGGGTTGGAAGATTCTGCGGGTGGATACCATGCCACCAACGGAATTGCGGAATAACGCCGTCACAGCGACGAACGTCTACATCCTTGAGATGGAGGCTAATGATGATTAGCCAATACGACAAGGACATGTGTTGCCTGTATATCGCTGAGGGGATGAGCTACATCTGGCAACAACGATGGAACCAAGAGCTTTCCCGAATACTTGAATCATTGGCCGATAGGAAGCTCATGAAGCGTGTCCATGGCGGGTATGCGATCACACTCAAGGGCCTGTTGGCAGTCAAGGTGTGGAGACTTCACCTGTTCCTGTTCCATCACGATGAATACAAGTACTTCAGGAGGAAGAAATGAGCAGGGCTGAAACCACCGCCATGCTGTCCAAGCTGGTCGAGAAGAGGTTGAAGAATCGCGTGAGCTATTGGGCTAGCGAGGTTAACTTCGACCGGAACACGCCTGAAGAGCGGCGAGTGGACTACGTGGGCTTCAAGCCATTGAACGTCAACGGCGAACCGGTGCCCGCAAGCGTGGAGAAAGGCTGCTTCGGATTCTACGAGGTGAAGTCATGCATGGCTGACTTCACGAGCGGCAACGGCCTGACGTTCTACGGCGACCAGAATTACCTGGTCTGCACGAAGGAACTGTGCGACGAGATCGTATGGCAGAAGATGGTGCCGCCGCGAGTGAACGCGATCCTGACCCCCGATTCGACCGGATCGAAACTGATTCTCGGCCACGTGCAGTCCTACAACGACCTGTCATACCGGAGGCGTCCAGCAAGCGAAATCCTCTGGGCAATGGTCAAAGCTAACGGAAAGAGGACGAATTGAGCATCCTGCTGGACGAGGCCGACGCTTACGAGCGTGGCGTGGATGATGATTTGACGTTTCAGACGGTTCGGGAGCTTGCCGGTGCAGCGTACATGGCCGGACGTTCCGCTCCACCAACTGATGCCGAGGTGGAGGCCGTGGCAAAACGCTTGCTATGGCGAAGCTGGTGGTCGTGGGATGGCATCGAAAGCGACTGTGTGGCGAAGGACGAAGATGACGCATGGAATTATGCCGGTGAGATTCCCGGCTTCCAGGAGGAATATATCAGACAGGCCAAGGAAATGCTCGAAATCGCACGGAAGGCGGTAAGCGAATGAGCAATACGATCAGATACGTGGAATGCGCCCACTGCGGCGAGACCGTCGGCGCATATTACGTCACCTGCCCGTACTGCGGATACCGCCTGGTGTCCGCTCAGCAGGCGGTCATGGATGGCTTGGCATGGTGACGCTCGACCCGGCACCCGACATCGTGGAAATCGCCGAAGCCCTGGACGCGATGGCGAAACCACACGTGGGAAGCGGCTGGAAGAACACCAACTACACCGACCTGCCCTGCACCACGCCACGTCAGGAAGCAATCTGGATGGAATACAACGGCATCACAAGAGGGGAGGACTAATGGCAAGGCGTGGTTACGTGCAGCTCGTGAACGGCTTCTACGACAACGACAAGGTGCGTGATCTCGTGCGCATTGGCCGTGCTGACTCGGTGGGCGTGTTCTGTATGGCTCTCTCGCTGTGCGGGGACAGGCTCACGGATGGCTTCGTGCCGCGCCGCGCCATGCTCTCCAACATCGGTGCCACTCAGGAGCAGGTGCAGGCGCTGGTGGACGAGGGAATGCTCGAAGAGGTCGATGACGGTTGGATGATCCACGATTACACCGCTCACAATCGCACCAAAGAGCAGGTCATGCACGCGCGAGCCGACGCGAAGGCACGCAAGAGCAAATCCCGTGGTCACAGCACTGTCACAGCAGTGTCACAGCGTGACATGCGTGTGACATCGGGACAAACACCAGAACACCAGAACACCAGAACACCAAAGAAAGAGAAAGAAGAATATTCTTCTTCTTTCTCCAAAGAAAGCGTGAAGGATTTCGGCGATTCGCAAGAGTGCGGCGAAACGGACAGGACGCTGGCTGTGGTATATCCGAATCTCGACCTCGAATCCGCATGGCTCGCATTCGCGGACCGCCACCAAGGCGAAACGCGCGCCATCGGAGACTGGACGCGCCTGTGGAAAGGCTGGTGCCAACGCCGCGCCAACATGAGCGGCATCCCACCATCGAAACGCCACAGACACACATGGCAGTGCGAACACGTGCTGCAAGCGCTCGGACGCGACAAGGAAACCGCCACACCAGACCAACGAGCCTGCCAGATGGCGAAACAACTCAACAAGGAGAAATCATGAGACACGACGAACCGGAAACCATGTACGGCTTGGAATGGTTGGAACACGAGCGCCGCAAAGCATGGCAGGAAGGCTACGCGGCCGGATGGAAAGACCAGGAATGCGATTTTCCGCCGCACACAAGTGAAAACCCATACAAGCATTGGGACGGCTACATCATCCGGCCGAAGGGTGATATGAGACGGTATACATGCCGAATGTACGAAACGCTCCGAGAGGCATCGGATGTGGCACAGGAGCGCGCCGACTCCCGCCACAGGCCATACGATGTGCTCGCAACTTGCGATACCTCGCAGCGAATCATTAAGACCATCGAACCAAGGAAAAGCAAATGAAGAAAATACTCGAAAACATGATCATCAAATGGCATCAGGCCGGATACAGCCTCGACGAGATCGCGCCACTCGTGCCGCAAGTGCCGAAAGCCGAAGTCGCCGCCATCATCCGCCAGTACGACAAGGAGGCCAGACTTTGACCAACTGCCAGCACTGCCACAAGCCCATGAAACCGGCATCGGTGAACATGCTCTGCCAGAACTGCCGTGAAACCTACTGGACGCTCATCCGCCAGCTCGGCCATGTCCAACTGCCCGCCTTGCGCAGCATCATGCTCAAGCAGGCACGCATCGGAGCCACGGGCCACGCGCCAAGCCGAGGCAGCGCGCCAATGCCAATCGACACGAGAGCGCAAGCCCTCATCACCGATTCCGAAGCGTGGCTCGCCGAACAAGCAGGCAAAATCAACGCACGCTACAGCAATCTCCCGTGGGACAAGGCATGGAAGAAGATCACGGCCAACAAACACACCATCCTCAGCATGAGCACCGCAGCAGACGACTACACCGCCCTGGAACACATCAGCAGACGCAACGAGACGGCCTTGACACCAGAAGAGGCAATGGTCATCATCGGCACATGCCCACAATGTGGCCACCAAGCCACCAGCACGCCACAGGCCGACGAATGGACATGCCCGCACTGCAAATGGCAAGGCGGAGTCCAAGCCATCAAAGCCACCCGCGACAACAAACTCTGGCAACTCGAATACACCGGAAAACCAGTCGAAGTCGCAAGATACCTCTCCAAAATGGACATCCACTGCACAAGCGACCAGATCCGCCAATGGCTCACCAGAGGCAAACTCCACGCCACGCCGACAAAACACAAAGGAGAGTACGTGTTCAACCTCGGAGAAATAACCGCCATGCTTGACTGTCACAATTAAAATGCTATACTGTCGTACAGTAGTAAAATGGTTCAGCCTGAAAGGGCTGGGCCATTATTCATATCAAGCTTCGGTAGCTCAGTGGCAGAGCACGATGGATAGCACAGATACCAGAGGACGGAACAGACCGGCCATGGCTTCCATGATTCTTTGAATGCCCGTGATAAGAGACAGTGCCCCTCATCGATGTCGTGGGTTCGACTCCCACCCGAAGCACCAAAGGCGGTGAATCAATGCCAGGAAGAACGCGCAAGACAAGCCGCCAATTCGAAAAAGACAAGGCCGCATTCTTCAACCAATGCAAAGCACAGCATGCGGTCTGCTGGTTATGTGGCATGCCGATAGACTATGCGGCCACGAAGAACACCACCGATGACAGCTTCAACCTCGATCACCTCTATCCCGTCTCGAAGCATCCCGAACTCCAATTCGACCCGGCAGGCTTCAAGCCCTCACACACCAGCTGCAACCGACTAAGAGGCAACAGTGACCCGCCCGCACCAATCGGAACACTAAGCAGGCAATGGATTAAGACAGCATGAGCAAGGAGACAGCAATGCAACAGCCAGTCAACCTAACGCTCACCGCAGAAATTAACGACAAGACATTCCCAATCAGCAGCTTCACGGTCAACATTCCAGTGCACGTCAACAGAACATACCGCTACGAGGTCATCGACTCCGAGCGTGCCATCGCCAAGCTGATGCCACCAAGCACAAACGAACTCATCAAACGCTTCAAAAACGCAATCAACGCATTCCAAACAGCATTCGAAACCGACCCAAACGGGGTAGGGGCGGTGAAATCGTAAAACCAACGAGATGGGGGTCTACGTCCCGCGTGGTTGGTCTTCCTCTCCCCGATAAGTGAAATTGGTGGCGGGTCGCGCGCGATGGCAGATTAGGGGGTGTTTTCGATGAGTGCGAAGTTTCCGAGTCGGAATGTGGCGGAGGCGTTGGAGCGTTCGTTGAAGAACGCTGACCTCAAGGCTGTGAATTCTGCTGTTGTCGCTGCGGCTCGCGTGTTGGCTGAGCGTATCGATTATCTGACGTTCTCCGGTTTTGTCGATGAGAACGGCAAGCTCGACAACGTTTCGCTGCCGACGTTCCTCAAATATTGCCAGAGTCTTGGTTTGACGGTTGATGCTCCGGCTAAGGTTGGTCGGCCTGCGAAGCCGAAGGTTGAATCGAAGCCGGAGGCGCGTAAGAGCGACAAGGTTGTGCAGATGGAAGATTTCATGAAGCGTTTCGGCTAGGAGGCGTTCGATGGTGTCGGAAGATTTGAGTGTTTTCGGTGCCATCGATGATGAGAAGCATGGTGTGACCCTGCCGCGTATTTATACTCCGCCGCTTCGCCCATTGGACAAGAACACTTCTAATGGCTTCGCTGTGATCGCGTTCGCCGAGATCATGCTTCACGTGCATCTCTATCCGTGGCAGTGCTGGCTGCTGGTCCATGCCTTGGAATTGCTTGAGGATGGCAGTTATCGCTTCCGCAAGGTGATTGTGCTTGTGGCCCGTCAGAATGGCAAGACCACGCTTATGGGCGTGCTTGCCGCGTGGTGGCTGTTCGTGGACTCCAACAAGCATCCGGACAGGGTTCCGCCCGTGAAGTTTCTGGTGGTCGGTGCGGCGCAGACGTTGGACAATGCGAAGGGTCCTTACAATCAGGTCAAGGAGTGGTGCAATCCTCAGCCTTCGACTGATGAGGAAGCGGATCTGGTGATTCCGGATCTCGCTGCGATGACGCAGAAATTCGTGAATACGAACGGCGAGGAGGCGATCATTACCCGCTCGAAGGCGCGGTATATCGTCCGCGCCGACAAGAACATTCGAGCAAAATCAGCTGCCCGTGTCGTGTTCGACGAGCTGCGTGAGCAGCATACGGACGATGGCTGGAATGCCGTGTCGCAGACCACGAAGGCCGTCTGGTCGAGCCAATTATGGGGCATTTCCAACGCTGGCGATTATAGGTCTGTGGCGTTGCGCAAGCAGGTGGACAAGGGCCGCAAGCTTGTTGACGAGTGGACGCGTCTGAGCGCCGACGGTGGCAATCCGGCCGACGTGTTCCTGTCCGGCGAGCAGGACGGCTCTTTCGGATATTTCGAGTGGTCTGCGCCTGACAAGTGTCCGGTGGATGACGCCGACGCTATTCGCCAGGCGAATCCGTCGCTTGGCTACGGGCCGATGACCGTCATGTCGGTTCGGTCCGATATTGACGGCATGACCGAGGCGGCGTTCCGCACCGAGGTTCTGTGCCAGTGGGTCACGGCTGACATCATTCCTTTCATCAGCCCGAAAATGTGGGCCAGCGGCATCGACTCGCGTTCCACGATACCGGACGGCAATCGCGTCGTACTGTCCGTGGACACGTCGGCTGACCGTAAGACCACGTATGTGGCCGCTGCCGGCATTCGTGCGGACGGGTTGCCTCATGTTGAGCTGATAGCTCGTCGTGACGGCATGCTGTGGGTGCCGCATTATCTTGACCTGCTCCAGGAGCGTTGGCCGCACATCACGGAGATCGCCGTGCAGGGCAAGGGATGTCCGGCCGTGGACTTCATCGACCCGCTCACCGAAAAAGGGTGGACGGTGCATCTCATCGAAGGCTTCCGTCTGGGCGCGTGCTGCGGTCGTTTCCATGACCGTGTGCGTGAGGGGAAGCTGCGGCATCTTCCGCAGCCTGCCATCGAACAGCAGGTGAGTGTGGCCGTGTCCCGTAGGCTCGGCGAGGTCGAGGTGTGGGACAGGACAAAATCAGCATTGCAGATTTCCGGCTTGGTTGCCGAATCGCAGGCGCTATATGCCTTGGAGACCATGCAAGTCGAAGCGGAGACACCGAAATATGCGCCGAGCGTGACTCATTTCGCAGTCGTATGACCCAGTGAGGAGGTTTCATGGGGTTCTTTTCCAGATGGCTCAAGAAAAGCCCGGTATCCGTGGCCCAGAAGTTCTCCGAATCGCCAGTCAACATTTCGCAGGTCACGCAGCTGCCGATCGATTGGTTCGGCGCCGGAGTCTACGAGCGAGAGGCGGCGGTGCGCACCGTCATCGACCATATCGCGCGGAATATCGCCAGCATGCCGTTCAAGGTCTACACGCGCCAGCCTGACGGTGACCGTGCGGAGGACACGACAAGCCCTTTGGCGCAGTTGATGGCAAAGCCGAGCGTTCTTCCTGGCATGACACGCTACCGATTCTTCTACTCGCTGCTCTGCGATGGCCTGCTCAATGACCGTTGGCTGTGCCTGCTCGATGCAGACAAGCAGTCCGGCCGACTGTGGTTGCGGCGGATCCCGGTGCAGAATTTCACGCTTTCCGGCAATACTCTTGACGAGATCACCGGGGTGCAGATCAGCACCGGACAGCCGGAAGGAAGCCGGTATTTCAAACTGCCAGACCCGCAGATTCTGCTGGATGTGGGCTATAGCACGTCCGGCATCGGCGGCTCTCCTGTGTCCGGCACTCTCGCACCGCTTTTGGCGGAGGCACGTGAGATGGCCGAATATCGACGTGCGATAGCGAAGAACGGCGGCCAGATTCCAGCGTACATCTCCCGTCCGAAGGAGATGCCGTGGCCGTCGCAGGAGGCGCAGGACGAATTCGTGCAGGGCATGCGCAATTACAAGTCCGGCGGGAATCTTGCCGGTGGCTGGCCGCTGCTCAACGACGGCATGGAAATCAAGACCGTGGACGCGTTCAAACCGATCGACATGCAGGACATCGACGCGAGGGACAGGATTCGCATCGACGTGGCCAACGCATTCCACATCGCGCCAGAAAATCTAGGCTTCCGCAGCGGCACGAATTCCAACATCGGAGCCTTCAAGGAGCAGATGTGGAACGTGGAGTTGATGCCGTACATCGTGGCTTTCGAACAGTCGCTCAATTTGCTGCTGCCAGACGCGCTCGGCCAGCCTGACGCCTACATTGAAGCGAACGTTGACGCCAAGCTGCGCGGAACGTTCTCCGAACAGTATCAGGCGCTCAGCACGGCCACGGGGCGTAGTTTCATGACCACGAACGAGGCACGGCGCATCCTCAACTATCCGAAGCTTGATGGTGGCGACGAATTGGTGACGCCACTGAACGTGGCGACCGGCGGACAGCCAAGCCCGCAGGACGGCGGCAGGACGCAGAACGCGCAACAGAACAATCCAGTGAACGGAGAAGGACAGTGAATCTCAAACAGCTCAGATTCAACGTGAAATCCTTGGATGATTCGGCTGGCGAAGGCGTCTTCAGCGGCTATGCCAGTACTTTCGGCAACAAGGACCTGCAGGGCGACGTGATCGCCAAGGGCGCTTTCGCGGAGACATTGGAGAAGGATTACAACGGCGGCGCCGGTATCCCTATCCATTGGAACCATCAGGACGGCAAGCCGACCGACATCATCGGCCGCACCTTGAGCGCCGTCGAGGACGAGAAGGGCCTGCTCATCTCGGCCCAGCTCGACATCGACGATAATCCTACCGCCCAGCAGGCATACGACCTGCTCAAGGACGGCAGGGTGCACCAGATGAGCATCGGCTTCGTGCCGACGAAGACAGCGTGGATCACCGAAAAGGGCGACGGCCCGTGGGGCGGCCATTCCGAATTCCAGCAGATCAAGCTTTTCGAGATCAGCGTGGTGCCGGTGGCCGCGAACCAGCAGGCCGAGATTCTGGCCGTGAAGTCAGGTCGCGCCATCAGCTCCGCCAATGAGGAGAAGCTTCGTGCCGCATTGGCGTCGCTGAACGAGGTGTTGGAAGGCATTGATTCCGACAATTCCAGCGCTTCCGACGAAGATAAGCCGGATGATTCCAAGACCGGCGAGAAAAAGGATGATAAGAAGCTTGCCCCTGATAAGGGTAGGGACGCGGAGGCCGAGAAGGCCGAGCGTCTGAATGTAATCAAATCCGCCCGTGAACTGGTCACTGGCGGCAAGGACAACAAGGAGACCAAATGAGTTTCAATGATCGTCTCGCCAAGACCAAGGCCGCCATCGAAGCGGTGCTGGCCAAGGGCGAGGATAATCTCGACGCTTCCGACATCGAGAAGCTGAAGGGTCTGAACGCCGAGGCGCACGAATTGCAGGACTCCATCGAGACGCTGGACACCGTGCACAAGCGCTTCGAGGGTCTGACCGATAATCTGACGGACACTCAGAAGAGCGGTGTCGCCCATCAGTCTCTTGGCGATTTCGTCGTGAAGAGCATCGGCGAGCAGCTGGTGAAGATGAAGGGCGTGTCCGGCGCTTCCATCGCCACGCCTGAATGGCTGCCGAACCGCAAGGCCAACACCGACAATCAGGTGACCGGTGGGCCGTCCGGCGCGTATGGCTCTCTGCTGACATATGTTGACCCGAATTTCGTGGAAGGCTACCGCCGTCCGACCATCACCAACCTCTTCGGTGTCGGCGCCATTAGTGGACAGGCCATCACCTACTTCGTGGAAGGTGCTCAGGAAGGCGATTTTAAGACCGTCGGCGAAGGCGATGAATTCGGTCAGATTCATTACGCCAATGCGACCGAGCACACCGACGCATTGTCCACCATCGCTGGCTTCATCAAGGAGTCCGGTGACATGATCACCGACCTCGCCTTCTTGAAGTCCGACATCGATGGCCGTCTGCTTTACAGTCTGAGCATCAAGGAGGAGCAGCAGCTGCTCAACGGTGATGGCACTGGAAAGAATATCAAGGGCCTGCTTAAGCGTGACGGCATCCAGACATACACGGCTACCGACGCCGGTAATGATGTCGCTATTCTGCACGCGCAGACCATGATTTCCACCGAGACCGGCATGATGCCTGACGCTCTGGTCATCAATCCGGCAGACTATGAGGCTCTTCGTGAAAAGAAGGACAACAACGGTGCGTACCTTGGCGGTGGCCCGTTCTATGGCGTCAATGGCGGTGCGGTGAACATCACACCGTCCCTGTGGGGTATGAACACTGTCGTATCCCCGGCAGTTGCCAAGGGCACCGCCGTTGTGGGTGCTTTCAAGCGTGCCGCGACCTTCTACCGCAAGGGCGGTGTCGCCGTGGAAGCCACCAACTCCAATGACACCGACTTCATTGCCGATCTGGTGACCATTCGTGCCAAGGAGCGCGTGGCATTGGCCGTGCGCATTCCGAAGGCTTTCGTCACCCTGACCTTGAAGTAAGGAGGAATGATGGCTCGACAGTTTCGAGTGATTCCAGCCTCGGCGGCGAAACTTGACCCGAATGCCAACGTGGCCGATGTGGTCTTCGTCGGGGCCAACGGCAAGCCGACCGATATTGGCAGCGCTGCAGTGAAGCCTGCAACGCATGTGGCTTTGGCCGCCGGCGACACGCCAACCAAGAGCGAATTCGACGCCCTGGTCAATTCTCTGATTGCGGCTGGCCTGATGGCCGCAGAGTAAGCGTGGAGGTCGGCATGAGTGATGTGAATGTGATTCCTGACATGATTGCCGACCCTTCGGCTTTCGAGGATGATGCCGCCTTCCGGCTCAGGGCCGCGCAGGCGGCCATCCGCCGTGAATGCGGTTGGCATGTCATGCCGAACGCGGCATTGACAGGAGTGCTGAACAGTCGTGGCGGCACGGTGATTCGACTGCCGGCACGTCATGTGACGAGCATCGAATCATTGACCGACCGCGACGGCAACAAGCTGGCTTATGCCTATGACCCTGAGACGGGTCTTGTGGAGTCGCTTTCCGGTGGCTTCCCGGTCGGAGTTGCGGCCATCCGCTACGCGATCCATGCCGGATATGATGATGCGCCGGACGTGCAGCAGGTGCTCATCAGTGCCGCGAAACGGGCGGGCATGAGTCCGATCGGGCTCGTCACCTCGCAGTCCACGAATGGCTCCAGCGCGAGTTTTGACGTGGTGTCGCTCATGCAGGCGGAGAAGGACAAGCTCAAACCCTACCGGCTTGGAGGATTGCCATGAGCCTGCTTGACGACATGAATGCCGGTGGCGGATGGCGTATGCCTGGCGCCACCAAATGGCGTCGACTGCGTGCGAGGAAGGTCGATGACTCGTATTCCGGCGAGCAGGCTGGCGAGGACTGGTCCAATCCGGAGACTTTGGATTTTACCGGCGCTCTCGCCAGCTCCAGCAGCACGCGCACGCCCGACGGCCTGCGCGAGCAGACCACGAGCACGGCTTACCTCACGTCTCCTGATCCGACTCTCGACATCATGCCGGGTGACAGGATTCGAGCGTTGCCGGATGACGGGCGATGTTGGGAGGTGTCCGGCTATCCAAGTCGTGACGCGAATGCTTTCGTGTCATGGCAGCCGACGGTCGAGATTCCACTGTCCGAATATCGGGGGTGATGGCTTTTGGGAGTGATGGTCAAATTCAACGACAAATATTTTGACGAATTGATGAATTCGGCTGGCGTCAAGGCCATGACCCGTCGTGCCGCCGAGAAGACGCTCGAATATGCGAAAGCGCATGCTCCGGTTGATACGGGCGCGTATCGCGACGGCCTCCAGATCCAGGAGGTGCAGCACGAGCATCGGACCACATGCATGGTGGTAGGCACCGACCCGAAGACTCTGCTCGTGGAATCGAAGACGGGCAATCTCCGCAAGGCGTTGAAGGCAGGCAAAACATGACAGCAGTCCTGCCGCCAGACATTGAATTGTGGATCTGCTCTTTTCTACGTGCCAGGCTTAAGCCGTCTTTCCCGACGGTCATCGTTTCGAATCGTGAGCCGGACGATTACGACGGCTCACGGCCGCTCGTCGTGGTGCGTGACGATGGCGGCTCGCAGTCGAATCGCGTGCTCTTCGACCGGAGCGTCGGCGTGACCGTGCGTTATGGGGCTCGTGCCGCTCCGAAACCATGCCGTGACTTGGCATCCAGAATCTACGGTTTGCTCACCGACCCTGATATTTGCTCGCTTGACAGTTCACCGATTGCGGGCATTGATGAGGACGGGTGCAATGGCCCGTATTTCGTGGCCGAGGACGCGAACATCGCCAGATGCTATCTGACTCTCGAATTCTCCGCTATTGGAGAATTCCAATAATTCAATAATTCTTAATTTTAGGCGTTGAAACGTTTGTTTCAGCGCCTTTTTTGTTTGAAAGGACAAAATATGGCAGCTGATGCAGCAGGCAATGACCTGAGCGCCGCGAAGATCGTGGTCACAAGCGCCTACCGTTTCGCACCCTATGACGCTACTCAGAAGCTGACCGCCGATCTCATCGCGCCGACCGTGGCCGACGTGAAGACCGGCTTGGACAAGATTTTCAACAAGGGCGGTTTCGTCGGCCTTATCACCGAGGATGGCGCACCGCAGGACGGCCGCGATGCCGATGATGCGATCAAATTCCACCAGCCTGGCTACAGCATTAATGGCAAGGCTTCGCTGACCGAACAGTTCACCGTGGCCGAGGATAACGACATCACGCGCCAGATGACGATCGGCAAGCCGGACTCCAGTGGCGTCTATCACGTGACCGATGTGATTCAGGATGGCAAGTGGTTCTGCTATCAGGAGACGGTGTTCAAGAATGGCACGCATCGCCGTCGTCTGGGTGTCGTGAATCTGACCGGCAACGAGCAGGGTCAGGAGACCTCCGGCAAGAACACCGGTGACGCTTGGACCATCGAATGGATTCAGGACGACGTCTGCGATTCCGGCAATTCGAAGTACTTGGAATCTTTCGTGACTCCGACTGTTTCGTCCGATTCTCATATCGTCAGTCAGCTGGCTGACGGTTCCGAGTCTCAGCCGGTCACCGACTGACATTGATTCTTCCTAGCATGTGTTTCTTTCTTCCTTTCTTCGCATGTGCTGGGATTCTTCCTCTTCATCCAGTGAAGCAAAGGAATTTTTACAGTCGTTTTGAAAGAAGGAAGAAATGACCAAGAATGTGATGCCCTCCGCCGCCGATTTCGACGCTTGGACTGCAGAGGATGAGGAGAAGGCGCTTGAGGCTGTCGCTGCGCAGATGGACGTGAAGCATCTCATCAAGGACGGCTCCGTATGGTTTTTGGCGCCGCATGGCCACATTTACAAGCTGCCTTTGGCGTTGTCGATTGATGATTTCGTGAAGCTGTCCGACATTAAGTCGGATGTCGAGCAGATCCAGACGTTGAAGGACATGCTGGCTGCTTTCGCCGGCGAGGAGGCGGCCAAGGAGCTGGCGAAGGAGCCGGTCATGGTGCCGATGAACATCCTCAGCGCTTATGGCGAAATCATTGCCAAGGTGCAGGGCGCTGATTTGGGAAAATCGTCGGCTTCTGCCAGCTCCTCCAAGGGGAAGACGGCGACCGAATAAGGGCTGATTTCGCGGCGCGTGGATGGAGTCTGCAGGCCGACTTGGGTGGCAGACTCCGTTTCGCGGACGCGATCGCCTTGTGGGAGAGCCTTTCGGCTGATCCGTCGACGTATTGCGGCATGTCTGCCGTGCATATGGTGCTGCCGATGGATGCGACGGCTATCATCACCGCGATTCAGGCTGGCGGCACGTCGATTCTTGGTGACCTCGCGCCGGGAAAGGCTGGGAAGAAGCATGTCGAGGTGACCGATGAGGAGCGTCGTGCGGCTTTGGCGTCGATGAGCAGCATCTTCGGCTTCAAAAAGACAAGTGAATAGAGGAGGCTGTCATGGCTGGCGGTAGCGAGCTTGGATCCGCGCATGTGAGCATTTTCCCGCAGATGAAGGGCTTCCGCCAGAATGTGGCCAAGGAGACCGGTAAGGCCGTCGGCGACATGAAGACGGCCTTTGGCAAGGGCTTCAATGGGGCGCAGCAGGGCAAGCAGATCGGCAGCGCCTTCAAAAACGGGTTCAACAGTGGTGCCGCCGAATTGAATTCCGATGCTTTGAAATCCTTTAAGAAGGATGTGGCGCAGGCGAGCCAGAAGAATACTGACGCGCTGCTGAAATTCAAGGCGGCTAGCGTGCAGGTGCAGGCAGCTCAGGAGAAGCTGAACGCGGCCACGCAAAAATATGGTGCGGACAGCACGCAGGCTCAGGCTGCGGCCATCAAATTGGAGCAGGCGCAGATCCGGCAGAAGGCGGCGTCCGACAATCTCAAGGCGGCGTCCGACAATCTCAAGACGGCTCAGGGACGTCTCAAGGATCTTGAGACGCAGTTGGCGGCCGAATCCGACAAGTCCAAGAATACGTTCAGCCGTCTGGCGTCCGGCTTCACCTCAACGGCCCAGCAGATTGTCGGCAAGATTCCAGGCGTGAACGCGGCGGTGCAGAAGATCAGTTCGACGGCTGGCGATGTCACGTCCAACATCAAAAGCAAGTTTTCAGCTGCTTGGAATGCTTTGCCGGAGGGCGCGCGTAATGCGGCCGCGAAGGCCGGTAATGCGTTGCATTCTGGTTTGAGCAAGGCTTCCGGGTTCGCTTCGAAGGCGGTGTCCGGCATCGGCAAGGCGGCTAAGGGCATGGCCACCGTCGTGTCCGGCGCCGCTGCCGCCGCTGGCGGATATCTGGTGAATTTCGGCAAGCAGGCCGTGGATGCGGCCCTCAAGGCCGGTGAGGTGACCGCGAAATTCCAGCAGGTCGCCAAGAACAATAATTGGACGGATGAGGAGCAGAAGTCGCTGCTCAGCCTGAATAAGACGCTTGGACAGACCGGCGTCATATCCGGTGGCACCTTGAAGGCCGCTCAGGCACAGCTCGGCACTTTCGCACTGACCGCCGATCAGGTCAAGACGTTGACGCCCGCTTTGGCCGACATGATCGCCAACAACAAGGGGTATAACGCGACCGCGCAGGATGGCGTGCAGATAGCCAACCTGCTCGGCAAGGTCATGACCGGCAGCGCAACCGCGCTGAGCAAATATGGCGTGACGATGACCGACGCGCAGAAGAAGGTCCTTCAGGAGGGTAGCGCGTCCGAGAAGGCCGCGATGGCCGCGAAGGTCCTGGAAGCGAATTTCGGCGGCATCAACAAGGCCCTGGCGGACACGCCGCAGGGCAAGATGACCATCCTACAGCATGAAATCGCTGGATTGAAGACTTCGATCGGCAATGATCTCATCGCTGCTTTCGGCGGTGTCGGCGGCGCGGTCATCAAGATGGTGCAGGCCGTCGAACCGCTCATCACCGCGTTTTTCGACAAGGTGGCCGCACTGGCCGAGAAGATCGGCCCGCCGCTTGAAAAAGTGTTCGGTGGTATCGCCGACAAGATCAGCAAGCTTGATTTCAGTGGCTTTGCCAAGAGTCTTGGCTCACTGTCCGGTCCTATCGCCGCTGTGACCGGCTTGCTTGGCGCGGCTGGTCTTGGCGGCGCGTTGAGCGGATTGAGTGGCGTGCCGATCATCGGCAGCATGTTTGGCAGCTTGGGCAAAGTGCTCGGTGGTCTCGGCGGGCCTATCACTTTGGTGATTGGCGCTCTGGCCGGATTGATCGCCACGAGCCCTCAGCTCCGCAGCGAATTCGGCACGATGCTCAAGAATGTCTTCGTCAGCTTGCAGCAGGCATTCCAAATGCTTCAGCCGTCGATTCAGACGCTCATGACGGCTTTCAATCAGTTGTCTCAGGCTCTGATTCCGGTGCTTGCCCGAATCGTTCCGCTTCTGACGCCGATAATCTCGACGCTGATAGGAGCTATGGTTCCGGCCATTCAAGGCATCTTGACCGTGGTGACCACGGTGGTGCAGGCATTGGTCCCGATTATCCAGGGACTCGCGCCAGTAGTGACCGTCGTGCTGACTGCCATCACGTCCGCGATACAGTCGCTGACGCCGATTATTTCGCAGATCAGCAGTCTGGTTGTCAATCTGGTCTCGACTGTTGTTGTTCCATTGATTCAGCAATTGGCTTCCATTGTGACCAGTGCGTTGACTGGCATTGCCTCAGTCGTGCAGGGGCTTACTCCAATCGTGTCGGTGGTAATCTCCGCGATCGTCGGATTCATCCAAAACACGCTTTTCCCGACGATTCAGGTAATGACGCCTTTCATCCAAGGCGTCATTAATTCCATCCAGCTCATCCTTCAAGGTGTGATGACCTTCATTCAAGGCGTCATCAATGTTGTCTCCAGTCTCATTTCTGGAGATTGGCGGCAGGCGTTTGAGGGATTCAAACAGATTGTTAAGGGTGCCGTGGAAACGGTGCTTGGCATTATTGGTGGCATCGGGAGCGCGATTATGGGCATCTTTTCCGGTGCTGCCACATGGCTTTTGACTGCCGGCGCGTCAATCATCGGCGGACTGATTTCCGGCATCACAAGCGCCATGAATGTCCTTGGTGGTTTTCTCGGAAGCATCAGAGGGCACATCTCCGGCTTCTTCTCCGGTGCCGGTTCTTGGCTCATCAGTGCTGGCAAGGCCATTCTTAGTGGCTTGCTGAGGGGCTTGATGTCGGCATTCGGTCCGGTCGCAAGCTTTGTGAGCGGTATCGGTGGCTGGATTGTCAAGCATAAGGGCCCGCTCAGCTACGACAAGGTGATGCTTAAGCCTGCTGGCCGTGCCATCATGCAGGGCTTTGACAAGTCATTGCGGCAGGGCTGGAAGGACGTGCAGCGCACCGTGAATGGTATGAACGCGCAGATCAATGGCGGTTTTGACGTGGATGCGTCGAAGTCGGGGCGCGCGAATGTCAGCAATGGCGGTGGTGGCAACACCTTCGTCACGCAGACTTTTAATTATCCGGCGATCGCTCCGACGAGCATCAGCACGCAGCAGAAGTTGCAGACGGCGGCAATGCCGCAATGGTGACAAGTGAAAAGGGTGGTGCAATGATTCTCACGGATTATCTCATCAACGGTCAGCAGCTGACCGGTGAGCATTCGAGTTTGATCGTCGGCACCACCCATTTCACGAGCATCAGCCCGCGCATTGATTCGGTCACGGTGAATGGTCGGAATGGCATGATGCTCCCAGCCGGTCCGGTGGCTTTCGACGCGCCGGAGATCACGCTGAAATTCATCACGGACGGGCCTGATGCGGATGCTCTGATGCACCGCTTCTACCGCTTGTGCCGTTTGGCTTCCAAGCTGACGCGCGTGGAGCGTGACACGGTGTCCGGTTGGACTCGGCGCATGACCGCCAGCGCGGTATGCACGTCCTGTCAGCCGGACGGCGACGAAATACCCTGGAGCAACCATCGCGCGGCGACCGCCGTCTTCCAATTGCCGGATGTTTTCTGGCGGGGGGAGCAGTGGCAGGAGACAACGTTGGCCGCTACCGGCGGCAGGCTCCTGCCGGGCGGCGTCGCCAAGCCCAGTGCCAAGGGTTATTGGACGCGTTGGGCTGGGTTGCCGAACGCTTCCGCCTCGCAGCTTTTCGACACCATCCCCGAGGGATGGCTTTCCAATGCGCCAATCGGCACGCTGGTATTGCGCTTCGGTGCCGCAACCGCCGTCACGATCAGTGACCCGATAAGTGGCACGAATCTAATGTGGGGCGGCAAACGCGACGCCTCACGACCTTACCTTTTCGTCGATGCAGCCAATCGCAAGGCGTGGACGGCGGCCAACGCCGACGCATGGTCAGGCGGCACGGATGTGACGTCCGGCGTCGACTGGACCACCGAGCCACTGCAGGTGTGGCCCGCAATCGATTCCGGCGATTATCGCCTCGCAATCAAACAGACCGGCGGCACCGACAAGGTGACCTGCCGGTTTTTGCAATCCTGGGAGTGATTCATGGCAAAGTCCCTTCATGCCCGTCTTGTGGCCTATCGTCCATTCGGTGAGCGTATCGGTGTGCTGGCCGAGCCGGTGAGCTTCAGCGCCAGCATGCTCCACGATGACGATGGCGCAATCAGCATCGAATATTCCCTGCTGTCCGGTGACGCTCAGGCTTTCGACCGAGAGCTGACGGACGGCCTCGAAGTGGCAGTGGAGGTGTCGGACGGCAGCGGCTATCGTGAGCCGGACAATGCGCGTTTCGTCATCACCGGACGCTCCGGCAAGACCGATGACCGCACCAAGACCATCACTTATTCCGGTCAGTCGATTGGCTGGCTGCTGTCCAAGGCCGAAAACAACGACGCGAGCCATCTCATCGCCGATGGCGACAACAAGGGCAAAAGGCCATTTTATTCTTCCAATCCGGGCACGATTCTCAAGACCTTGCTGGACGAAAATCGTCAGCGTGGTGGCGTGGCCACCGGCCTGACCTTGGGATTCGACACGTCCAAGGACGCGGCGGGCAGTAATTGGGCAAAAAAGTACACTCTGTACTATTCTCTTGGCACTGATTTGCAGACCATCCTGAGTGCTCTTGTCAATGGTGGCGGCTGCGACTGGCGCACGTCCGGCAGGACGCTCAAGCTGTGGAATGCGGATAGCACCGCCTTGAGCCGTGACCTGAGCAAGAGCGTCGTGCTCCAGCTTGCACGTGACATCAGCGAGGCACCCTTCGAGGAGTCCATCGCTGACCTCGCGTCCACCGTCCTTGTCGAGGGTGACAATAACCTCCTCTTCCGCATGGATAATCCGGCCGCGCCGACACCGTGGGGCAAGTGGGAATCCTATTCGTCGCAGGGCGGCGTGTCCGACAAGGACACCGCCCAGGCATTCATGCAATCCACGCTGGATGACGCGGCTCGTGTGCGTGGCCAGTACACGCGCGATCTGGTGACCGCGAATGTGGATAATCTGCCGCTCATCGACTATCATGCGGGCGATTGGATTACCGCCCCTACCGTGGCTCACGGCGAGAAGGTGCGCGTGCAGGAAATCGACCTGTCCATGCGCCAGAATGAGGGTTTAAGCGCCTCCATCGCCCTGAATGATATTAAGTATGACGCTTCGGTGCGTCAGGCGAAGAAGATAAAGGGCATTACCGGTGGCGCGGCATTGGCTGGCAGTGAGAGCGGAACCACTGTCTCCACTGACCATGACCATCGCGTGCCGAAAGCGCCGCTCGGCCTTGTGGTGCAAACGGACGCCTACCTCGGCTCGGACGGGTATGCGCACGGCTTGGCCACGGCCATGTGGTCCGCCGTGACCGAAGCGACGAATAACACCGCCATCGAAATCGGCAATTACGCCGTCGAGTGGCGCAAGCACGTGGATGGCGCGCCCTGGCATTCCGCTGGCACGACTGATAAGACGCAGCTTGGCTTCGGCGGTTTGGATTGCGGCACTCAAATCGAGGTGCGCGTCAGGGCTGTGCCGACGTATTCGGACAAGCTTGGTGAATGGTCGAGCGTTTTCGTGGCCACCGTCGAATCGGATACGACGCCATGCGCCGTACCATCCAAGCCGTTGCTTTCCTCTGAGCTTGGCGTGGTCACCGTCCACTGGGACGGCAGGACCTCCACCGGGGCGCGGATGGAGCCGGACTTCGACCATATCGAAGTAGGCGAAGGCGCTACCGCTGCTGGAATGCGCATCATCAGCGCCTCTCAGGCCGGCCAAGGCGATTACCTCATCACCGGTCTGACCGCAGGCTCGCAGCACTCCTATGCTTTGCGTTCCGTGGACCATGCGGGCAACCGCTCCGACTGGTCTGCGATTGCCACTGTGACCGTGGCGTCCGCCGTGTCGCCTGATGAGGTCAAGCAGATTCAAAAGGATTTGGCTGACAATCAGACGGCTTTGAAGGATAATGCGGCGAAGCTGACGCAGGCGCAGAAGGACATCCAAGCCAACAAGTCTAATCTTGACGCGGCGTCCAAGTCGCTCGCCCAGGCGCAGACCGACCTGACGCAGGCCCGGAAGGATATCGCGCAGACCAAGAGCGACCTGACCGCCGCGAATGGCGAGATCAGCACGGCGAAGGAGTCGGCGGCGCAGGCGTATGCCGAAGCACATTCGAAGAATCACACTTTCCGTGGGCCTGACGAGCCGAAGGACAATCTGATTGTCGGTGACTTGTGGCTCAAGACGCAAAAGTATTGGACGAGGTGGCAGGGAGAGAAGAACGCCTCACCGAGCCTCTTGGCTGACTTCTACACGTACTGGCAGGGCGCGCCTAACGCCTCGCCCAGCGTGCTTGTGCCATTGTCTGATCGCGTGATTGACACGCTTGTCTGGGATGGCTCTGCATGGAACCATCTCGGCTATGCCGACGTGGAGCGCAATGCCGACGAAATCGCTCAGGCGAAGTCCGACATCGCGGATAACGCCGCGAAGACCACCGACGCGAAGAAGGCTGCTGAGAATGCCACTGCCGCAGCGAAAAACGCGCAGGGCGCGGCTGACACGGCCAATGGTGCAGCGAAGACCGCTCAGGACACCGCCAATGCTGCTACTGCTGCTGCGAAAAGTGCGACCGCGACCGCCGGTCAGGCCAAGGATGCCGCCAATGCCGCACAGACCGCAGCCGAATCTGCGAAGAAGACCGCTGGCAATGCGGAGACGCTGGCTAACACCGCCAACGCTTCGGCCAATGCTGCCAAGACGGACGCGGCCAATGCCAAGACCACTGCTGCCAATGCGTCGAGCGTGGCGACTCAGGCCAAGGCCACCGCCGATAGCGCGGCCCAGTCCGCCACCGATGCGGCCAATGCAGCCCAGAAGGCCAATACCGCAGCAGCTGCCGCCGCTGGCGTGGCGAACGGCAAGGCCGACGTGCTGATCCAGAGCACGGCGCCGGATACGTCGATGCGCAAGGCTTCGACCCTCTGGATTGACACCACGAATGGTGCGAACACGCCGAAAAGGTGGAATGGTAGTGCTTGGGTGGCTGTGACCGATAAGGCCGCGACCGACGCCGCGAACGCCGCCGTCAAGGCCAATACGGCTGCGAAGACCGCGCAGGATACGGCAGACAAGGCCAATATTGCTGCCGCTAATGCCGCGTCTCAGGCGAATCAGGCTCAGGCCGCCGCGAAAAAGGCGCAGACCACCGCGGATGGCAAGAATCTGATCTACCGTGGCCCCGACGAGCCGAATCATGATGGCTTGAAGCCGGGGGACATGTGGTGGAGGACGCAGAAGTATTGGACTCGCTGGAAGGACGAGAAGAATAATTCGCCGTCCATGCTTGCCGACTTCTACACCTACTGGACTGGTGCGCCAAACGCCAGCCCTTCCGTGCTCGTGCCCTTGTCCGATCGTGTGGTGGAAGTCCTTACGTGGGATGGTACGCGCTTCGAGCCTTTTGACCTCGTGGCGAACAACATCCTCGCGTCTGGAACCGTGGCCGCGAAGCATCTCGCCGCCGACTCAGTGACCGCCGAGAAGGTCAAGGCCAATGCCATCACGGTGGACAAGCTGGCCGCGAATTCGGTCACGACTGAAAAGCTGGTGGCTGATGCGGTGACCGCCGCGAAACTCGCCGCCAACTCGGTGCAGGCGCGCAATATCGTCGCACTGGCCATCACGTCCGACAAGATTGCAGCCAATTCCGTGACCACGGGCAAGCTCAAGGTCACGGAAGATATGACCGTGGCCTTGCTCAACGTCCACAAGATTCAGGCCGGTGAGATTGCGGCTAACGCCGTGACCACTGCTGCCTTGGCGGCTGGTGTCGTGAATGCCGACAAATTGGCTGCGAATTCGGTCAATGCGTCCAAGATTGTGACTGGTGCGATTACCGCCGACAAGCTCGCGGCGAATTCCGTGACGGCCGTCAAGATCGCGGCTGGCACCATCACGTCCGACAGAATCGCGGCGGGCCAGTTCCGAGGCTACGTGTTCACCGGCGCCGTCTTCCAAAGCTCCGAGGCCGAGAACACCGGCATGAAGCTCAACTCGACCGCATTGCAAATGTGGGATTCGGCTCATAACCAGACCGTCTATTTGGACGGTGAGGGCAAGTCGAATCTGCTGACCGGCACTTTCCAAACCCGCATCAGCGGGCACAGGGTGCGTATCAGCCCGGATTATCGGAGCAGCGTCATCGGCGGCACTGAGACTTTCGTGGGTGATGGCCTGGAATTCCCCGCTTACAACGGTTCGACGGCTTTTTACTCTCATCCGGCCATTGCTTCTGTCATCAAGTCGAATCAGGTCGGTGCGATGGGCGGACTGGACTTGTGGAGCGGACACGTCACTAAAAACGACCCTGCTGCTTTCCTTCGCCTCAATTCCAAGCCACGCGCGAAAGGCGGCACCGGCAGCGGCATCACCTCGCAGGCGTACCTCAAGGCCGACACGAATTGGGACGAGGGCGACAACAGCAAGAAAAGCGGCGCCGACCTCAACCTCCAAGGCGTGGGTGGCTCCGGCGCAAGCGCGTATCTCAACGTGCGCAGCGACACCGGCAGCCTCTGCGAGGCCGCCGTGCACTCGTACGGTTCGAAGGCCCGCGCATACTGCACCGCATCCGACGCGAACGGCGAGGTCGGTGTGCTCTCGGACATCAGCACCGGCTACGTGTATCTGGGCGGTTATCTTGGCGGGCTGAATGGACGGCACACTTTCGAGGGTGCCGTGGCGTGGAAACTCTGGTCAAGCTCGCAGAATCTCGTCACCGGCTCATATGGCGACAGCAAATTCTCGGTCGGCAGTCCGGCAAAATACGGACGATATTATGCCGTGGCCTGCGCTGACACCACGTGGGCCGGCATTATCGTTCACACGATGGACACTGGCGGACAGTCCGGGTGGGGCATCAAAGCGTTCAACGCCGACCAAAAATGCGCTGTGGACGTGTGGTGCGACACTTTCGGCTGGCTTGTCAAATGATGATTGGAGTGATTTTGTCTGCGACTTTCGAAAAGGATGAAAACAGTGGACTGCTCATCGTCCGCTGCGACCCGCCAGTGAATGGCTGCTGCAATTTCGTGTTTTCCAGCGAGACCATCGCCTCGTGGAAGGCGTTGCTCGGCCTCGCGTCGACGCGTGAGGCGATCGCGGCGATCATGCAGGGCAAGGAGGATAGGAGCCGATACGACCCGACCACGGGTAGGGGCGTGTGGACTGGGGCTTATGAGGCCCTGGAAAGCGCGCTCGACGACTCCGCCACCGACGTGAGCATGCTCGCCGCTGATGGCGAGGTCATGAATGACCCGCTGACCGCCGCGCGCAATAAGGCGCGTGAGGGCATGAGTCTGCCCACCATGTCGAATGAGACGGACGCGAATCTCATTGCCGTACTGTCCGCTGATGACTCCGATGAGGAGCCGTCGAGTGGCATTGACGTGACCGTGACCAAGGACATTGAGGGATTGGACGATTTCCTCAATGACGAGTCCAGTCAATCAAATCTGGACGAGTGCGAGGAGAGATTCTATGAGTCCCTTATGCCACGACCTCAAAACAACCAACAATAAGGAGATTGATTATGGCCGATGTGACCACTGAGACCACTACCGATACCGTGCATGCCGTGACGCCCTCTGAGCCGTCCGGTGTGCTTGATTTGCGTCCGCCGAAGGAGTCGGTGCGCGCGGAATTGTGCCGTCTCGGATTGGAGTTTTCCAGCGCTGACGGCACCGCCGAATCGTGGCGCGACTACCAGCGTGGCGTGCTGGCCACGTTCGACGATACGGGCACGTCCGTCACTTTGACGGACGTGAAGACGAATCTCGGCCGCACCCTCACCTTGGACGAATTGAAGGCCGTGACGCGTATCGACACGATGACCGCCGCAGACTAACCACTGCTTTTCACTTATTTTTTTCAACCCCTGCAATCCACGCGGATTGTGGGGGTTTCGCATTAAAAGGAGACTTATTTTGGCTCAGATTCCAGCCGACGCGAACGAGGTCATCGACCAGCTTTCCGCGCAAATCGGCACTCTCACCAAGCAAATCGCAATCCTGACCAGCCAGCTCGACGCGGCCATGAAATTGATTCCCGCCGACGTGCTCGAAAGCGTGAAGGGAGACGAGAATGCAGAGGATTAACCTGTGGCCGAACCCAAAGTTCGACCCCACCGGCTTCCATGTCGTCAAAAAGGGCGGCGACATATCGAAGTACATGACCGGTGGCACGCTGGCCAACACCAGAGGCGAATACATCGACCTGCCTTTCGCGTGCGAGGTCGGCGTGGAATACGTGTGCACGTTCAGGATCGTCAGCAACGATACGACGAATAAAAGCATCGGCATCTTTTTCGGCAGCACGGTCAAATACCCAAGTGCCCAGACGGTCGGGAAATATACGATCCGCTTCACCCCGACCGCCAATGACACGCGCCTGGGCATCCCCTCCGGTATGGCCATCAGCGAATTGAGCGTGGAAGCCGCCGACACGTATGACGCGGCGCTCGGGGGGGGGGCTTCCGGGCTTCTTCACGGGCGACACGATGCCACGCGATTAAGGCGATTCGTCGGGCGGGTGATGTCCGATGATGGTCACGAACCTGATAAGCAGTCCAAGCGCCCACGTCACGCTGAAACCGGGCGAGTACACGCCGATTACGACCATCGAGAAGACTCCGGGTACCCCATACTGGTGCACGGTCTGGCTGGACGTGTCGGGCGGCTCCGTCACGGTGGACAACTGTCCGGGCACCTTCAGCAAGAGCCAACGCATCGGATGGTCCCTCACGTCCACGAACGCGAATCCGATGAGCCTGAGATACAAGGTCGTGTCCGGCAGTCCGACCGTCAAGGTGTGGAACATGGTCATGTGCGAGCTGGGCGAATACCAGGCGAACAAAGCCTTGCTCGACGGCCTTTACTTTTTCGACGGGGATACGATGCCGCTCGCCTAACTCCTATGGGGGTGGTGGCATGACTCCCATCGTGAATCACTGCGTCATGCCGAAAGACGGTGTGAACGTCAAGACGACGAACACGACACCATCGGACATCACCTTCACGGGGTTGACGGCGGGCGTGAAATACCATGCGAGCGTCGTCTGTTACATGCTGTCCACGAGTGGCGACAATCCGCGCTTGCGTCTCACCACCAATGGCAGCGATAGTGGGCTGGTCCATTCGAATGGTCGCGTGGATTACGTCTTCACCGCCGCCAGCACCACTCACGGCATTCTCGTCGGGCTGAACAATTGCACGGTCAATCTGAGCAAGGGCTTGTGCGTGCCTCAAGACCAGTGGCAGCAGCTCGTCTCGTTGGGATTGCCGGGCAATTATTTCGATGGCGACACCATGCCAAAAGATTAAACGATTTCAAGGAGATGTGATGTGTTTCAAACGTTTTTAGCGGGTTTTGGTGGTGTGGGCGGCGCGTGCGCGCTCATCACGCTCGGCCTGAAAGTCTGGCCGGGCGCTTTGGACGCGCTGGCGACCGGCCTGTACTCGCACGTGCGGCCGGAACGATTGCCCTATGACAGTCCGCTTTCCCAGCATTTCGCAAAAACACGGACTTTGGGAGAGCGGACAGCGAAAATCGACGACCGTATGGACGAGTTGTGCCGTGACACGATCAAAAACACGATCATCAGCCTGATCTACGGCGACAAGGACACCGACCACAGCGAGGCCGTCCGATACGAATTGGCGAAATTGGAGAAATTGGACGCGCAGTGCTGGGTCGTCAACGCCGCCGAAAAATATTTGGAGGACCGGCAATGACACGACTGCTCATCGCGGGCGGAGCCTACATCATCCTCCTCGCGCTCATCTTCATGTTCAACCATGGCGCGCACATGCGCTGACATCGATTTTCACAACCGCAAGGCCATCTCTTCGGAGGTGGCCTTTTTATTGCCCCCTATTGGGGGTGGGAAGGAGGCCGTCATGGACGAAGTGACCATGACGCCGGAAATGACACCGCAGGGCGACAGCATGCCGCCCACTGACATCCCGGTCGTGTCCGAAACGGATGCGGCCAAGGCCGTAGAGGGATTGGAGGACTGATATGGCAAGCGTAAGCACTCTTATCAATCGTATGCGCTACTGGTGCGCCGTCGCGAACATGGGCTATTCGCAGTCCGACCGTTGGAACTTCACCCCGAGCGCGGGCAACTGCGACTGCTCCAGTCTGGTGATCCACTGTCTCAAGGAGGCGGGCTTCGATACCGGCAGCGCCACCTACACCGGCAACCTGTCGGACAATCTGACCCGTCGCGGTTGGACCCGCCTGCCGGCGAACGGCAATCCGCAGCCGGGCGACATCCTGCTCAATGACGTGCACCACGTGGCCGTCTATCTTGGCGGCGGCAAGCTCGCACAGGCGTCCATCTCCGAGCGTGGCACAGCCTACGGCGCGGCTGGCGACCAGACTGGCCGCGAAACCAACATCCGCAATTACTACAGCTATCCATGGAATTGCTATCTGCGATACCAGGGCGCCCAGTCTTCCGCTCCAGCCGCAAATTCCGGTGCCATCGCAGTGGATGGCAATGTCGGCCCGGCCACGGTACGCCGTTGGCAGCAGGTCATGGGCACTGCGGTGGATGGCATCATCAGCGGCCAGCAGGTGCCGGACGGCAGGATCTACGCGCGTCCGTCCATCGATTCGAGCGTGGTCCGCTACGGCGCTGGCGGCAGTGATCTGATCCGCGCCGTGCAGCGTCGCTTGGGCTGTGGCACTGATGGTCTGCTTGGTCCGGCCACCATTCGCGCCATCCAGGCGCATTACGGTTTGGCTCAGGATGCGAGCTTCGGCCCCGCCACCGCACGCGCCTTGCAGACGGCACTCAATCAAAACCGATTTTAAGGGGGTTTAATATGGCTCAACATGCAGCGCCAACGACTTTGGAGACCACAGTCAATAATCTCACCAACGAGTGCGAGGACGGTCAGGACAACCAGCAGCCGACCGCTTACACGCCCGTCTTTTCCAAGGGCGTGCGCACCGTGGTCTACGTTGCCGGTCTCATCGCCTCGTGCGTCGGCCTTGGCTTCATGACCTTCGGTGACGCCGCGATCGGCGGATACATCAGCACCGTGGCCGGCTTCATCTCCGCCGGACTCGGCGTCGCATACAATCCACTCCGCCGCAATTAATTTTCGGACGTGAGACTCAAACTCGCGTCCGAAACTCAAACTCGGGTGTGGAAAAATTTGCGGCACTGTAGTGTCCGTGGAATTTTTTACACCCGTTTTTTAACTTTTGCCCCTTCTCCGTTTGGAGGAGGGGCTTTATTTTTAGGACTTTCAAAATGGGCATCAGACAGCAGACGATTGACGATTACGGCGCGTTCGTGGACAAATTCAAACCGAAGAAGACCACGGATGACTGCTATACCCCCCCCCGCAGTGTATGAGACGATAAAGGACTGGGCATGCCGTGAGTTTGGCATCGACCCCAGCAAGGTGGTGCGGCCCTTCTATCCGGGCGGCGACTACGAACGGTTCGACTATTCGGGCGGTGCGGTGGTTGTGGATAATCCGCCGTTCAGCATCCTGTCGAAGATCTGCACGTTCTATCGGACGGAGCAAATTCCGTTCTTCCTGTTCGCGCCGTATCTCACGATCTTCTCCAGCACGTCGCGCAATGGGGCGCACATGATCGTCACGGATTCGACCATCGAATACGCGAACGGCGCGCAGGTCAACACGTCGTTCGTGACGAGTTTCGGTGATGACCTGATCCGCACCGCGCCGGACTTGGCCAACGCGATCGACGAGACCGTGAAGCGCGTCAGGAAAGAGCAACGCAGGCATCCGCCGAAATACGCGTATCCACGTGAACTGCTTACCGTGAGCAGGCTCGGGAAGATCGGCAGGCAGGTCGAGTTCCGTGTCAAGGCTTCGGACGTTGCGTTCACGAGGGCTCTCGACTCGCAGAAGGCCGTGAAGAAGGCCATCTACGGCGGCGGCTATCTCCTGAGCGAAGCTAAGGCCGCGGAACTGAAGGCCGCAGAACTGAAGGCCGCAGAACTGAAGGCCGCAGAACTGAAGGCCGCAGAAGATGTGACGGTATGGCCGCTCAGCGATTCCGAGAAGCGGATCATCGAAAACCTCGCATAAATGATTCCTGTTGGAATATTTTGCGCCCACATGCAACATCGCCCCTCTCTCAGCTGATGCTGGGGGAGGGGCGTTTTCGTGTTTATTCGGTCTTGTGTTTGCGTGGCCTGCCTCCGCCGACGCCGCGTCCGGGGCGTTGCGCGTTCCATTGGTCGATGGTCTCTGGCAGCCAGCCGCGCGTGCGGCCTATTAGGGCGTCCGGTTGGGGGAGCTTGTAGGCGCTGACGGCGGCGGTGCTGATGCCGAGGCGCTTGGCCACGTCGGTGACGCTCAGGTATTCGACGGCCATGTCAGTCCTTCCTTCCGGCGATGAGCGCGAAGACGGCGCTGACGATGGCACATCCGGCGGTGAGCGCGAACGGCCAGCCGAACCATGCGCTGGCGGCGGTTCCGAGCGCGAACACCGCGCTGACTATCGATTCCGTTCTCATGATGTCCCATGGCATAATCGGAGATATGGGGTTCCGGCCCCTAGGTCTGGCCGGAACCCTTGCTCACTTCCTCTTCTTCGGTTTCCGTCTCATCTCCTTGATGAGTCCGGTCACTGCTTTGATGAGGGCCGCGATGCTCGCGACGAGAAGCGAGATGCTGGTGATTATCTCCGATGGTGTCATGTTCACCTCCTTTCCTTGATATAAACTATATTAGCACAGTAAATAAAGTAATGCAAGTCAAAACACAAGAAAACACAGGAAAAAATCAGTGGATTGATAGACTTGATGCCACGCAAACGAAGGGGAGAGCATGGCCTACACGATCCGCCAATACGCCACCAAAGCCGGAAAAAGATACGAGGTGCGCTACCGCAAGCCGGACGGCACGACCACAGGCAAAAGAGGCTTCCGGCGCAAGATGGACGCCGACGCATGGGGAGCGGCCAACGTGACCACCGCGAAAAGCGTCGGAGCATACATCGACCCGCAAGCAGGACGACGCTTGGTCGAGGATTTTTGGGAGCCGTGGATAGCGGCCAAAAAGACCAAAGCCAAGCCAAGCTACATCAAGTCGCTGGAAGACGCTTGGCGCGTGCATGTGGAGCCGCAGTGGGGCATGAGGGAAGTGCAGTCGATCGCGCGAGGCGAGGTGCAGGGGTGGGTCACCGATCTGGCAGGACGACGCAGTGCGTCGGTGACGATTCGCGCCGAGAATCTGCTTCGCAGCCTCATGGAGAGGGCGAAGGCCGATCGCTGCATCCACGACAATCCATGCGACGGCATCGAGCTGCCGCGAAAGCAGGTGCGGAAGCACGTCTATCTCTCGGCTGACGAATTGTCTCGTGTGGCGATGCAGTGCGGTTGGCGTGAGCCGATCGTGCTGACATTGGGCCTGTGCGGCATGCGCTGGGGCGAACTCGTCGCACTGCGTGTGGAGGACGTTGACCTGCAACGATGCAGGCTCCACATCTGGCGTAGCATCACCAGACTGTCCAGCGAGATGGTGGAGACGGATCCGAAAACCCATGATGGACGTTCGGTGATGTTCCCACTGGTGTTGCGTCCACTGCTCGCCAGGCAATGCGAGGGGCGCAGGCCGTCCGATTTCCTTTTCACCGCTCCCGGCGAGCCTTTGGACGAGCCGATGGGAAACGGCTGGAATCCGACGCGAAGCGATGGATGGTTCGCGGTGGCTCTTCGTCGCGCGGGCGTGGAGCGTGGCCACATGACGATTCACGATCTACGACATACGGCCGCTTCGCTCATGGTGCAGTCCGGCGCGAATGTCAAGACCGTGCAAAGGCAATTGGGGCACAAGTCCGCCGCCATGACGCTCGACGTGTATGCCGACCTTTTCGACGATGATCTGGACGAGTTGTCGGAGAGGATGGGTGGTTTGCTTTTTTCGCGGAATGTGGGCAAAATGTGGGCAAACGTGACGCAAGGTGTCGATGGAACCGTTGAAACGGTTGGTGTCTGAGTCTTTTCGCCGGTGGGTTCGAGTCCCGCTGGAGGCACTTTTGGAAACCGCCAGAGATGGCGGTTTTCC
>OKSB01000545.1_pt1 | contig 41470 bp, 42 predicted proteins | sample 1601171 | NCBI WGS metagenome assembly OKSB01 (sample SAMEA3541496, study PRJEB24748) | human gut metagenome | biome: human gut; feature: human-associated habitat; material: faeces | place: China | collected 2012 | reverse complement strand
GTAGCACGGAGCAATCCGTAGGCATCAAAGTCGGGGGCTTTTGACCCCGACATCAAAGAAATGAAATACTAAAGTTAACAGGTAGGGTGACAATATCATGAAATATGTGAAACAATTTTCGATTATCCTGGGAATCTCCTTTCTGGCAGAGCTTCTGGAGATCCTGATCCCACTTCCCATCGCAGCCAGCGTTTATGGTCTGGTGATCATGCTGGTGGGGCTGATCACGAAGCTGATCCCACTGGAAAAGGTGGAGACCGCAGCGGATTTCCTCGTGGATGCCATGTCCATTATGTTCGTGCCCGCTACCGTGGGAATCATGGCAAGTGTGGATGCTTTAAAAGAGATGTTGCTTCCCATCTGCGTGATCACGGTGGTATCCACGGTACTGATCATGATCGTGACAGGCCGGGTATCCCAGCATATTATCCGGGGGCAGAACAACAAAGGTGCCGCAGCCATGCAGACGGTCGGAACCGAAGCTGCCGCAGATGATAAGGAGGACAGATAAATGAATGAAATATTGAGTCAGTCCATATTTTTTGGCATTGCCATTACACTGGTCACATACGAGATCGGTCTGTGGATCAAACAGAAGACTGGAAAAGCCATTGCCAATCCCTTACTGATCTCCGTAATCCTGATCGTGGCAGTATTGTTATTGTTCCATATAGATTATGAGACCTATGCAAACGGTGCACAGTATATCAGCATTTTCCTGACTCCGGCAACGGTCAGCCTGGCAGTGCCTCTGTATCGTCAGCTGGAGCTGTTAAAGACTTATCCCAAGGCCATTTTCGGCGGAATCATCGCCGGCGTGCTGACTGCCATGGTGAGCGTTTTTGCTTTAAGCCTGATGTTCGGTCTGAATCATGAGCAGTATGTAACGCTTCTGCCGAAGTCCATTACCACGGCTATCGGTATGGGGATTTCTGAAAAAATGGGCGGTATTGTGACCATTACCGTAGTTGTCATCATTGTCACCGGAATCTTAGGTAATATTCTGGCAGATACGATCTGCCGCCTGTGTAAGATCGAGGATCCTATTGCCAAAGGTCTTGCCATCGGTACCAGTGCTCATGCGCTGGGAACTGCAAAAGCCATGGAACTGGGTGAGATCGAAGGCGCCATGAGCAGTCTGTCCATCGTGGTCTGCGGTATTTTGACCGTGATTTCGGTATCTATTTTTGCAAACTTTATCTAGTATAGAAAAAAATATTCTGCGCATACTAACCTCGCAAATAAGAAAAAGGAGGTTAACAGCATGAGTGATATTTCAGAATTAGATCTGCAGAATCTGCGCCATCTGATCGGCGGTTTTGACACGACCCACTGCAAAATGCAGGAGTACGCCAAGGAAGCGGAGGACCCGAAGGTAAAACAGTTTTTTGAAAAGGGTGCCCGCAGCGCGATGGAGAACAAACAGCAGCTTATGAAGTTTTTGCAGTAAGGAGGCAGCAGAATGCAGGAAAAGACAATGGTAGCAGATACTCTGGCCGGAATCAACGGCGAGCTGACCCGTTATGCGGGAATGATCGCCCAGTCGGAGAATAAGGAGTTAAAACAGACACTGAAGCAGTTCCGTACGGCCTGTGAGCAGTCCCAGGAGGAACTGTACCAGATCGCCAGAGAGAAGTCTTATTATGTGCCGGCGGAGAAAGCTACCGCAGAAGAAGTGGCACATGTGAGAAGCCTGTTCACACAGGGAACTCTGTAGATCCGAAGGTAATAAATATAACTTATAAATGTAGTTTAGAGTAAACCTCCCGGAGAATTTATTCCCGGGAGGTTTATTTTAGTGCACCTGATAAGAAGCGTTGAATCTGGCAGGGAGCACTGCCCGCAAGGCTCATTTTGCATGTGACATCCCGTCGGGAGCAACGTGCAAAGGTGACCTGTGCCGCATAGGACATACCGCTGCCCGCATATAGTGAAACGAAGGAATAGCAGGCGGTTTATGAGATGCTTAACTATATCTGGGCAGGAATGATCCTGTTAGGCGTGATCTATGGTGTCTGTACCGGGCAGATGAGCGCACTGACGGGAGGTGCGTTAGACAGTGCCAGAGAGGCCGTGAGCCTCTGCATCACAATGGCGGGGGTCATGGCATTGTGGATGGGACTGATGGAGATCGCGCAGGAGTCTGGAATGATCGCGAAAATGACAAAAGGGATTCGCCCCTTTCTGAAATTCATGTTCCCCAGGCTCCCGGAGGATCACCCGGCAGGGGAATACATAACCACGAATCTCATTGCTAATGTCCTGGGGCTTGGCTGGGCCTGCACGCCGGCTGGATTAAAGGCCATGGAGCAGCTGGCGGAGCTGGAGAAACAGAGGGCAGGGCAGGGGACGGAGAAGGGACGGCAGGGATCGGAGGATCGGCGGTATGGAGCAGAGGCCACGGCAGCCAGCAACGAGATGTGCACCTTCCTGATTCTGAATATTTCATCCTTACAGCTGATCCCAGTCAACATGATCGCCTACCGCAGTCAGTACGGCAGTGCCAACCCCGCGGTGATCATTGCTCCGGCGCTGGTGGCTACACTGTTCAGTACAATCATTGCCATCATTTACTGTAAATGGAAGGACAGGTGAGGATCATGATGAACGCATTGACACACATGTCAGATATTATGATTCCCATGGTGATTTTCTGGATCGTGGGTTATGGGATAGTCTCGGGGGTGAAGGTCTATGAGACTTTTTTGAAAGGGGCTAAAGAGGGCCTGCGCATCGTTGTGGAGATCCTTCCGACACTGGTAGGATTGATGATGGCAGTGGGGATTCTCAGGACCTCCGGCTTTTTTGACCTGCTGGGGCATCTGATCGGACCTGCCACACAGGCGGTGGGACTTCCGGCACAGCTGATACCGCTCCTTATTGTGAAAATGTTCTCTTCCTCTGCGGCAACCGGGCTGGTACTGGATATTTTTAAGACCTGTGGGCCGGATTCTTATGCCGGGATGCTGACTTCGATCCTCATGAGCTGTACCGAGACTATTTTTTACACCATGAGCGTGTATTTTATGACGGCAAAGATCACAAAGACCCGGTATACACTGCCGGGAGCCCTCCTTGCGACTATCGCCGGTCTGGCTGCCAGTGTGGTTCTGGCGGGAAAGATGTAGCGGGGAACCAAAGATACGTGATATGATTGAAAAAAGGAGGAGAGCCTATGGATAAAACATTTAGAAAAAATATGGTCTGGCCGGTTATGCTCCTGGCAGCAGGGCTGATGTCTGGCGGATGCGGCAAAGCCGAACCCTTTGATGCGTCCGGGTATGTGGAAAGTGTACTGGATGCCAATTATCATGGAGAGTATGAGGAATATGCCGGATACAGGGATATATCTGTAGAAGACGCTAAAGAGGAAATTGAAGAAAGTGTGGACGCACAGGTGGAGGCAGAGCTTTCCGATATCGATGGGATGACAGAGGAAGGAAAGGATGAGTACCGGGCGCTTCTTGCGGAAATGGACAAGCTGATGCGCTATGAGGTGGGACAGGCCGAAGAAAACAAGGATGAGAGCTATCAGGTTCCGGTGACTATTGAACCGGTCAATATTTATCAGACTCTGGAACAGCACTCTTCAGATGTGACGCAGGAAATGCTGAGCCAGGGAGAAGATCCTTCTACGGCCGAAGGATTTACCAGGGTGCTGACGGAAAGCATGCGAAGAGCCATTGACGGCGTTTCCTATGCAGAAGAAGAAACCGTAGAAATTACTGTAGCACAGGACGCCAGCGGGGCTTATGGGATCAGCGATGCTGATATGCAGAAAATCGCAGATACCATGATGCCCCAGTAAGGCGGCGCCTGCAGGCGTTTCCTGTTGTCTGTGCATGCTTAGAGCATATATTCCCGGAGCAGGTCAAAGGATGCGGGGCCGAGTTCCAGAATTTCCTGGTGGAAACGTTTTTGAGAGAAAGCTTCTCCCCAGAGACTGACAGCGTCCCTTTTCAGATCCAGGAATTCGGCATAGCCAATGTAATATTTCAGGTAGTTGGCAGGATCGGCCACGATCAGTTCGTAAATATCCCGGATAGTGGCCACGTCGGTGATGCCGTAGCTTTGAAAGAAGGCCACGGTATCTGTAAGGGCCCATCCCTCAAAATGAATACCTATGTCTGCAAGGGCATAAAGCCCCAGTATCAGTGAGCTGTTTTTTTGCAGCAGTGTGGCCGTTTCTTTTGGGAGAGGGGCATAGTAGTAGCTGATCATTTCGCTGTAAGTAGCCCATCCTTCCGTATATCCGCCGTAGTTCAGCAAACTACGGACAGGGTCAGGGTCTAAGGAGGCATAGTAAGTGGTTTGGTACAGATGGCCGGGATAGCCCTCATGAGCCAGAGTGGTAAAAAGCGTCAGATCATCCGGCATGTGTCCCCGGTTAATGTAGATCACATTTTCCGAGGAGTGATCGACAGGCGGGATCATATAAAAAGCGGGACTTAAGTTTTCCTCCATAGATTCCTGGACATATTTGATCTGGATGGAAACATCAGGGGGAGCCGGAAAATTATCGGAGAGCTTCTGTTCCAGACCGGCCAGGATCGCCGCCGGGTTGGACTCCGCAAAGGAATATCCCTGTCCCTTCAAAAGATCCGAAGAAACCGACGGGTTCTCGGGCATGGAGGCATAAATATCCTGGATAGCCAGAAGATCCTCATTCATCTGGCGGACGGTCAGTTCCTTTAGCTCCGGAATGGTACGCCCGCTTCCTGTCTCAGAAAGAACAAGAGTCTGGTAATAATCCTTGCCCCCGGGAAGATGGCACAAGCCTCCGGGTTCATGGTCAGAGCCTTTCAGGGCTGGCAGATTTTCTTCCAGGAGATGAAAGGCAGGAAAAACAGAGGCTTCCATGACTTTTTGATGGGCCTTAATATATGCCTTGCGGTCGGAATCGGAAAGGTTAAGGGTTTTCAGACGCTCCTGGAAGGTGTCGTAGAGGTAGCAGTTGTCTCCCAGCGAGAGAAAGGTCTGACATTCCTCCAGGATACTATCCAGACAGGAGGAGGACATGAAGAAGCCGGCGTCAGATTTTTTCTGTTCGAATACAAGAAGTTCATTGAAATAATCCGGTATGCGGGAAAGAAGAGCAAGATAGGAATCTACATCCTGTCTGTCATAGAAGGGATATTCCGACAGAAGGATGGGCAGCTGGGACTGTATACCGGTCAGAGGCGTCAGAGGTTCGTTATACAATAAGTAAGGGGCGCCTTTCAGAGAGGTATTCAGATAATCCAGGAGCACGTCATAGGTCAGCTGGTTTTCAGAAGAGAGGCGGCTCCTGTCAAAAGAAGAAACTCTTTTTATGGTGTTTTCCAGAGAAAGGCCATATTCTGTGCTGTCGCTGCTAAAGCTTCCCAGAGAAGGGGGGACGTCTTCCAGTCCGTAGGCGGAAGGATCCTTCAGGGTATAGTGGAGCGTCAGACTGTTGCCGGATAATTCCTGGCAGAAAAAAGAAGAAAGAAAAGCTTCAAAACGTTTGTCCTCGCTTTGCGAACAGTGCCAGAGAATACAGGCGGAAATCAGAAAAATCCCAAGCAGGGAGGACAGGATCAGTGCAATACGTTTTTTTGACATGAGAAAGATTCCTTGTTTTTTACATATATATGCGGAACTTTACAATTCAGACCGGTTCTACTATACTAAAAACAATGAGGTGATGAGGATCATGAGGATTTTGATCGCGGAAGATGAGAAGGATTTGAATAAAATTATCAGTGCCCGGTTAAAGGCAGAGCATTACAGCGTGGATTCCTGTTTTGACGGGGAAGAGGCCCTGGAGTATTTAAGGAGCGCACAGTATGATGCGGTGGTGCTGGATATCATGATGCCGAAGAAGGATGGGATTACCGTGTTAAGGACAATACGGAGAGAGAAAAATCAGACGCCGGTGCTGCTTCTGACTGCCAGGGACAGCGTGGAGGACCGGGTGACAGGTCTGGATGCCGGAGCGAATGATTATCTGATCAAGCCCTTTGCATATGAGGAACTGCTGGCAAGGATAAGGGTTCTTTTAAGGAAACCGGAGGAAGCGCCGAAGACCTGCTACAGAGTAGGTGATCTGGAGGTGCACATGGATACGCACCAGGTTTTAAGGGGCGAAAAAGAGATTTCCCTGTCGGGAAAAGAGTTTGCACTTCTCCGGTATATGGTACAGAATGAGGGAATCGTACTTTCCAGAGAGAGGCTTGAGGAGCATCTGTGGAATTTCGATTATTCGGGAGGATCCAATGTAATCGATGTCTATATCCGGTATCTCAGGAGAAAGATTGATGACGGCCAGGAGAAAAAGCTGATCCATACCGTGCGGGGCGCCGGATATGTTTTGAGGGAAGATCTATGAAGCGGTTGACATTAAAGCTTAAACTGACACTTTTGTATACTTTTTTTATGCTTCTGGTGACCTGTGCGGCGCTGGCGATCCTTTTTTCTTTGAGTAACCGGGAACTGCTGGCAACGGTCCAGGATAGGCTTACCCACCGGGTCCAGAATAGTGCGGACGCGGTTATACTGCGGGATAATGTTCCGGCGGTGGAGACGGATTTTTATTCGGTGGAGTCGGATGTCTATCTGTCTCTCTATGACGAGACCGGGTATTTCCTGATGGGAAGGATTCCACATGGATTTGATTCCGAGCCGGAGATCAAAGACGGTCAGATCCGTAAGCTCCGGGAGGGAAATACACAGTGGTATGTATATGATATGTCATTTCGTCTGTCCGCTGACCAGACGGTATATATCCGGGGGATTACGTCTGTAACAGATGCGGAAACAAGTTATCGGGTAACGATGCGGTTTGCGCTGATCCTGCTTCCGGGACTTACTCTGGCAACGGCATTTATCGGCTATCGATTTACCAGAAGGACATTGCTTCCGGTCAGGAGGATTACGGATACGGTTCAGGAGATCCGGGCAGACGCGGATCTTTCCAGGCGGATCGGACTTCCTGAAAGCGGAGGGAAAAACAGGGACGAGATTTACCATCTGGCGGAAACCTTTGATGAGATGCTTTCGCAGCTGGATGAGGTTTTTCGGAGAGAAAAACAGTTTACCTCGGATGTGTCCCATGAGCTTCGTACGCCGGTCAGCGTGATCATTGCCCAGTGCGGGGCCTGCCTTACGGATGAGACTCTGACAGAGGAACAAAGAGAGCAGATCTGTCTGATTGAAAAGAAGGCAAAAGAGATGGCAGAGATGATCAGCCAGCTTCTGTTTCTGTCCAGGGCAGATCAGGGGAGGCAGCCTCTGGAGATGGAAGAGCTGGATTTGAGCGAGCTGACGGAAATGGTGGTAGAGGAGCGTAAGTTCCTGATCAGGGAGCAGGGGCTTCCTGTCCTGTTGACGTCAGAGGTGGAGCCGGGGATCAAAAGAAGGGCGGACGAGACTTTATATATCCGGATGCTGGGAAATCTGATCTCCAATGCCGTGGCTTACCGGAAGCCGGAGGGGCAGTCAAAGATCCATGTTTCTCTGACGGAGAAGGATCAATGCATTATCGGTGTGGTGGAGGATAACGGAATCGGGATCCGGGAAGATGCGCTTCCCCACATCTGGGAAAGGTTCTACCGGGAGGATGCAGCCAGGACTAAGGGCAGTCATTCCGGGCTTGGGTTATCTATGGTCAGATGGATTGTGGAAATGCATGGCGGGAAAATCCGGGCAGAGAGCCGGAAAGGAGAAGGCAGCCGGTTTATTTTTGAATTGCCCCGGACAGAAAAATAAAAAAATCTGATCCTTTAATCTTTTTTTAATCTTTGTGGTATATAGTAACATCAACAAGAACAAAACAACTATATAAATAAATGAAAATGAAGGGAGAACAAAGGTATGAAAAGATTATTGGCAGCAGCAATTTTAACAGTAGCAGTTGTAGGAACAGTCGCAGGATGCGGAGGAAAGGATATCGGAAGAGACGCGGCCCTGGAAGCGGCGCTTAACGATGCAGGAGTCAGTGAATCCGACACGACAAGGCTTCAGGTTTCGGAAGACAGAGACGATGGACAGAAGGTATATGAGATCCGTTTCGATGTGGATAATACCGGATATGAATACGAGGTTGCGGCAGCGGATGGATCGATCTTAAGTTCCGATATTGAAAATCAGGATGACGGCACTCAGGCGCAGGGGAATGTCCAGAACGGGACACAGGACGACGATCAGGGAACTGCCCAGAATAATGGAGAGAACGCACAGAACAATACTTCCCAGGGAACAGGGACTGCAAACAGCGCAAATGTAGCGGTTACCCAGGAACAGGCAATCGAAACGGCGCTCTCCAGAGTATCCGGGGCTACGGAGCAGGATATCCGGATCAGTCTGGATCATGATGACGGAGTTTACAAATATGAAGGAGACATTATCTACAACGGTGTGGAATACGATTTTGAAATCGACGCGAATTCCGGAACGATTCTGGAATGGAGCGAAGAAAGAGATTAATAAGTAAAAAGTAAGAAAAGGAGACAACATGGAAAAATCAAAGGTATATTTTACAAGTATGAAGGCGTCCTTCCAGGAGAATCTTCCGCAGAAACTGAAACGTCTCATGAAGACGGCGGGCATGGGAGAAATTGATTTTGACAATAAGTATACCGCGATTAAGATGCATTTTGGGGAGCCGGGGAATCTTGCATTCCTCCGGCCCAATTATGCGGCGGTTATGGTAGAGCTGGTAAAGGAGCTGGGAGGAAAGCCCTTCCTTACGGACTGCAATACCCTGTATGTAGGCGGGCGGAAAAATGCGCTGGATCATCTGGATTCGGCATACAAAAACGGGTTTTCTCCGTTTTCTACCGGCTGTCATGTGATCATTGCCGACGGGCTGAAGGGAACGGATGAGGAATTGGTGCCTATTGATGGAGAGTATGTAAAGGAAGCAAAGATCGGACGGGCCGTTATGGATGCGGACGTGTTTTTGACGTTAAATCATTTTAAAGGACATGAAGCAACAGGATTTGGCGGAGCGCTTAAAAATATCGGTATGGGCTGCGGGTCACGGGCAGGGAAAATGGAGATGCACAGTGCCGGAAAGCCGTATGTGGAACAGGAAAACTGTATCGGATGCGGGAACTGTGTAAAGATTTGTGCCCATGACGCACCGTCTATTACGGAGCGGAAGGCTGTGATCGACCAGGATAAATGTGTGGGCTGTGGCCGATGCATAGGTGTCTGTCCAAAGGATGCGGTATGTGCGTCTAACGATGAGTCAAATGATATCCTGAATAAGAAAATTGCAGAATACAGCCTGGCGGTACTGAAGGACCGGCCTCATTTTCATGTGAGTCTTGTCATTGACGTGTCTCCGAATTGTGACTGTCATGCGGAAAATGATATTCCGATCGTTCCGGATGTGGGGATGTTTGCCTCCTTTGATCCGGTGGCGCTGGACCGGGCCTGTGCAGATGCGGTGAACCGTCAGCCGGTGATTGCAGAAAGCCAGCTGGACCGGATGCCACATGTGCACCACGATCATTTTACAGATTCGGCGCCTGCGACGAACTGGAAGAGCTGCCTGGAACATGCAGAGAAGATCGGGATCGGCACCCAGGAATATGAGCTGATTGAGATCTAAAGAATGGGACGTACGGATGTCGAAGATACATAAATCCGGCATGTGTTTAAAAGAGACATGAGGAAGAGACATTGGAGGAGAGTCAGAGGATGAAGTTATATCAGGGAAGACCGAAAACAGCAGAGGGCAGAGAGGAAAAGGAGATGAAGGTCTACGACCTTCTGGACAGTCTGGATATTGATTATGTTCGGGCAGACCATGAGGCGGTGATGACTATCGAGGCGTGCAAAGAAGTAGACGAGGCGCTGGAGATTGAAATCTGCAAGAATCTGTTTCTTTGCAACCGGCAGAAAACAGCATTTTATCTCCTGGTGCTGCCCGGCGGGAAATCACTTCAGACTAAGGAACTGTCGAAGCAGATCCCGACGTCCCGGCTGTCCTTTGCATCCGGGGATGATATGGAGCGGCTCCTTAATGTAACGCCGGGATCAGCCACCATCATGGGCCTGATCTTTGATCCGGAGAACCGTGTGCAGCTGCTGGTGGACGAGGAAATCCTGGAAAGTCCCTGGTATGCCTGTCACCCCTGTGTAAATACATCCAGTATCAAACTGAAGACAGAGGATGTGTTCGGGAAATATCTGGAAGCCGTCCACCATGATTATATCAAGGTGACCTTGAGTGACGGAAAGAAATAGAACGAAAAAGCCTCTTATAGACTGTGTAAAGACATGGTTTATAAGAGGTTTTTCCGTTGACAGCCTGAGAAAATGGTGATACACTCAAATTACCTGAAAGGTAATTTGAGTGTATCGGGAGGGATGACTTGGAACTAGTATATGCATCCGAGAAGATTAAAGCGTGGTGTACAAGTGTAAAAGCTGCAAAAAAGCTATTTCATGGCGATGCGGCATTATCGCTGAGCCTGTTGTCCCGTATCAATGCTCTGCAAAATGCAGATAATCTAAAAGACATTATAGTTCAGCCGGCATTTCATTTTCATAAATTAGAAAATAAGAAAGGCAGAAATCTGGAAGGATATTTTGCCATTGATGTAAAGTCGAGAAAAGAGCCTTGGAGAATCGTGCTGCAGCCGTTAGATGAAAATGAAAATCCCTATGGTTCATGTAAAATAGATCAAATTGCAGCGATTGTAAAAATAGTAGAAATTTCGGAGGTGAGCAGGCATTATGAGTAACTATATAGAATATAAAGATACTATTGCATTTCACCCGGGGTATTATATTAAAGAAATTGTAGATGAAAGCGGACTGACACAGGAGGATTTCGCAAAGAGACTTGACACAACACCAAAAAATCTCAGTCTCCTGATAAGGGGAGAACAGAATCTGTCTATTGATATTGCCATGAAGCTTTCGCGGATGCAGAGAACGAGTGTTTCTTACTGGCTTAATCTGCAAAATGCATATGATTCTCTGATTACAGAGTTTAAATCAGATGAAGAGCTCTCGATTGAACGAGAGGTTTTTAGGAACCTGGATTACAGATATTTTAGAGACAATTTTGGGTTACCCGATCTTCCGAGAAAAATCGATGAACAGATTAAAGCGGTTAGAAATTTTTTAAATGTTGCAACGTTGAAAGTGTTTACTAAAAAGGATATGGCGGTCAGTTTTCGAAGTTCCACAGAGGCTTTGACAGAGGCCAATACTGTTAAGGCAAATGTGATGGTGCAGATAGCTACAAATAAAGCATTAAAGGTGGATGCACCCAGGTTTAACAAGCATAGATTTGAAAAAGCAGTAAAATATGCGCTGACTTTAACCAGCAATCACAATGAATTTTATCCTTTCTTGTATCAGGCATTTCTTGAAGCAGGAGTTATTTTCATCATTCTTCCGAATCTTTCCGGTTCGAAGATTAATGGAGCGACCAAGAAAATTGGCGATAATATTATGTTGATGGTCAACGACAGAAGATTAAATTCTGACACCTTCTGGTTTACACTTTTTCATGAAATCGGCCATATCATGAATGGTGATTATGGGATTTCTTTTGAAAGAGAAACAGGAGGGCAGGAAGAACTGGCAAATAAGTATGCAGAAGACAGTTTGATTCCAAACAGACAGTATCAGGAGTTTAAAGAGAAAAAGCATTTTGATCTGTCGTCTATTTGTTGTTTTGCGGATCAGATCAATCGAGATCCAGGGATTGTTCTGGGAAGATTGCAAAAAGACGGGGTAATCGGCTTTGAAGATCAGAGCATGAATTCTCTAAGACATAAATATAAAGTTAAAACAGTTATTTAAGAAAAAGAAGAGGAGATACGTAATGACACAGAAGGCAAAGAAAGCACTGGCTTTGGAGATCATTGAAAGATTAAAACAGGAATATCCGGATGCCGGATGTACACTGGATTACGACCAGGCCTGGAAGCTTTTAGTCAGCGTAAGACTGGCGGCTCAGTGTACAGACGCCAGAGTCAATGTGGTGGTAGAAGGGTTGTATGAAAAATATCCGAGCGTAGCGGCACTGGCGGTAGCAGATGTGAATGACATCGAAGAGATTGTAAGGCCCTGCGGACTGGGAAAGAGCAAGGCGCGGGACATCAGCGCCTGCATGAAGATCCTGCATGAGGAATACGGAGATAAAGTGCCGGATGACTTTGATGCACTTTTGAAGCTCCCCGGCGTGGGAAGAAAAAGCGCCAACCTGATCATGGGAGACGTGTTCGGGAAGCCGGCTATCGTTACCGATACCCACTGCATCCGCCTGGTGAACAGGATGGGTCTGGTGGACGGTATCAAAGAACCGAAAAAAGTGGAGATGGAGCTGTGGAAGATCATTCCGCCGGAGGAAGGCAGTGACTTCTGCCACCGGCTGGTATATCATGGAAGAGATGTGTGTACGGCAAGGACAAAACCTCACTGCGATCAGTGCTGCCTTGAGGATATCTGTAAGAAAAAAATGTAGCGAATGGGGACGTACACTTTTTGCAAAAGTGTACGTCCCCATTCGCATTAGTGGGTGTCCCTTTTTGCATTTGCCCCTGTCCCCATTTGCAAAGGTGTACGTCCCCAAAGAAAGGAGACTAACGAAAATGAAATATGATTTTACATCTATCATCGACCGTCAGGGAAAAGATGCCCTGGCGGTTGACGGAGTTGGAGAGAATCCGGGCTTTGCGCCGGACAAGCCGAAAGAGGGCTTTGATGTAATCCCTATGTGGGTTGCGGATATGAATTTTGCGACGGTGCCGACAGTGCCGGAGGAAGTGATCAAAAGAGCTAATCATGCATTGTTTGGATATTTTAATCCCCGTGAAGAATATTTTCAGTCGATCATGGAATGGCAGAAGGCCAGGAATAATGTGGAGAATCTGAAAAAGGATGATATCGGTTATGAAAACGGCGTGCTGGGAGGTGTTGTTTCTGCCCTGACTTCGTTTGCGGCGCCGGGAGACGGTGTGCTGGTACACAGTCCTACCTATATCGGTTTTACCAGGAGCCTGGAAGGCAATGGCTATAAAATCGTGCATAGTCCGCTGAAGAAGGATGACAATGGCGTATGGCGGATGGATTACGAAGATATGGACAGGAAGCTGAAAGAGGAAAAGATCCATGTGGCTATTTTCTGCAGCCCCCATAATCCATGTGGAAGAGTGTGGGAAAGATGGGAAATTGAAAAGGCCATGGAAATTTATAAAGAAAATGACTGTCTGGTGATTTCGGATGAGATATGGTCAGATATTATTCTGGATGGTCATAAACACATCCCGACGCAGTCTGTCAGTGAAGATGCCAGAAATCGTACGGTGGCTCTTTATGCGCCAAGTAAAACGTTCAACCTTGCGGGTCTGATCGGCAGTTATCATATCATTTATAACAAATACCTTCGGGACCGGATCACGTCAAAAAGCGAGAAATGTCACTATAACAGTATGAACGTTTTTTCCATGCATGCCTTGATCGGAGCCTATAAAAAGGAGGGGCAGGAATGGGTAGATGAACTGTGTGCTGTCATAGGAAAGAATGTGGATTATGCCTGCAATTATATTCAGGAGCATTTTGAAGGCGTGGAGGTCAGCAGGCCGGAAGGGACTTATATGCTGTTCCTGGACTGCGAGAAATGGTGTAAGAAACATGGGAAGTCATTGGAAGAGCTGGAAAAGGCCGGATGGGATGTCGGTGTGGCATGGCAGGACGGAAAGATGTTCCATGGAGAATATGCCCTTCGGGTCAATCTGGCGCTTCCGTTTGAGCGGGTAAAAGAAGCATTTGACCGGATGGATAAGTATGTTTTTTAAAACGGAAAAAATGTATATTAGTATGGATTTTCCCCTTGCAAGGATGGTAAACATTCGTGTAAGGGGTTTTTACCATAAAGAGTTTCTATGACAAGCATAAAAAATAATCGTCCTGAATATAAGGACGATTATTTTTTAATTTCCTTATTTCCCGGAACGGATAGGTTTCAGCTATCTGCCCCAGTTGTCTTGTTAAATATATTATAGCAAATAACACTTGAAAGTCAACGGAGAATCCGGGGAACGGTATTTCTGTAAAAATATGCAAAAATCTATTGCAATATTTTCCCATCTGTGTATAATGTTCCTTGGTTCGCTAATTTTTAACTAAAAGTATAGTATTAGAAAACCGGAGGTGAAAGTGTGGATATTGGGAAGAAACTAAAGGAACTGCGCCTGCAGAACGACCTGACACTGGGGGATCTTGCATCCAGGAGCGAACTTACCAAAGGCTTCCTTTCTCAGGTGGAGCGTAACTTGACGACACCGAGCATTGCCACACTTCAGGATATCCTGGAGGCGCTGGGAAGCAACTTGTCAGAGTTCTTCCGCGAGGAAGAAGAAACACAGATCGTATTTCAGACACAGGACTTTTTTGTGGATGAGCAGGAAGACTATCAGATCGAATGGGTGATCCCGAACGCTCAGAAAAACGAGATGGAGCCCATCCTTCTGACGCTGCATCCGCGGAAGAAAAGCCAGGTGATGTCTGCCTATCAGGGCCAGGAGTTTGGCTATGTGCTAAAAGGTGCTGTCACGATCGTGCAGGGCGGCAAAAAATACAAGGTAAAGGCAAAAGAGACCTTCTACATGGACGGAACAAAGAGCCATTACCTTTACAATCACGGGAACAGTGATGCAAAGGTGCTGTGGGTCACCACACCGCCGATGTTTTAGCAGGAGGGAGAGACAAGATGGAAGAGAAGAAGCTGATCGAGTTTCGGAATATCGTAAAGAGTTTTGACGGCCAGATCGTTCTGAAAGGGATCAATCTGGACATTTATGAAAATGAATTTGTAACGCTATTAGGACCCAGCGGCTGCGGAAAGACTACGCTGCTCAGGATCCTGGGCGGATTTCTGGATGCGGATGAAGGAAGCGTGATCTTTGACGGGGAAGAGATCAGCAAAAAACCGCCTTATGAGAGGGAACTGAATACAGTATTTCAGAAGTATGCGCTGTTTCCCCATCTGAGCGTGTACGAAAACATTGCTTTTGGTCTGAAGATCAAAAAGATGAGTAAGGACGTTATCGACCAGAAGGTCATGAAAATGCTAAGGCTGATCGGACTGGAAGGGTTTGAGGATAAGAATACGACCCTTTTGTCCGGCGGGCAGCAGCAGCGGGTAGCTATTGCAAGAGCGCTGGTCAATGAGCCGAAGGTGCTGCTTCTGGATGAGCCGTTGGCGGCGCTGGACTTAAAGCTCAGAAAAGAGATGCAGTACGAGCTGAAGAGAATCCAGCAGGAGGTAGGGATTACCTTTATCTTTGTAACCCACGATCAGGAAGAGGCCCTTACCATGTCAGATAAGATCGTGGTCATGAACCATGGAGAGATCCAGCAGGTAGGATCACCTCAGGATATTTACAATGAGCCGGTGAACCGGTTTGTCGCAAACTTTATCGGAGAGAGCAACATCCTGCCCGGCGTGATGCTGGAGGATTATAAGGTGCGTTTTGACGATATTACCTTTGACTGTGTGGACTTCGGATTCAAAGAAAATGAACCGGTGGATGTGGTGATCCGTCCGGAGGATATCGATATCGTGGATGTGAAGGACGGCAAAATGACAGGCGAGGTCTTAAGTGTTTTATTTAAAGGGGTACACTATGAGATTATCGTGGAGACAGTGCCGGGTACCAGTGTGACGGTCAATATGCGTGTGATCAAGAACCAGGACGTGACCAGCGAGGATGGAAAAGAAAAAATCAGTGCCAACAACTTCTATGTAGATATTGATGATGTAGAGGATCTGGATGACAAGGAAGTCATTGCCCGCGCCAATGCACAGGCCTGGGATCCGGAAAGCGACGAATACATATCCATTGCGAAGATAGAGTACGAGGTGGCTAAAGAAGAAGGCCAGTATCCTGTGGTATTTGCCACTTCAAACGGCACGAAGGTTGAGAGGACGATCTTCGTGGTAGACCAGCCATTCGTGAAGAACGAAAAGGCAAATGAAGGAATCATGGCATTTAATTTTGTAAAAACAGTAGATGAGATCACAGAGTCTCAGGCGCTGGACACAGATCTTAAGACCTGGGCCAACGCACAGGGCTGGAAGTTAAGCGATGAGGAACAGAGTGTGGATATCAGCGTGGATTATGAATTTGATCCGGAAAAGGTGACGGAGGGAGTATATCCGATCACATTCTGGACGACAGGACGGGAGTTCAAGATCCACACCACAGACTACTCGGAAGAGGGTCAGGAGGTCGGCCTGACATTCTTCCCGGAGGATATCCATGTGATGTCCAGGACGGGGTATTAAAAGATGAAACGATTTTCTCAGCTGGCATGGCCGTATATTGTGTGGGCGGCGCTGATGCTGGTGTTACCCATGGCGCTGATCGCCGCATACTCCTTTATGGAGCAGGGAAACAGCATCATTTCGTTTTCCTTCACACTGGAGCATTACGCCAAATTTTTTACCGACCAGGATTTTCTGTTAATCCTTTGGCGTTCGCTCGTAATTGCGGTTAAGACAACGATTATCTGCTTTTTCCTGGGCTATCCGGCAGCTTATTTTATTGCCCGCAGCAAGGAAAAAACACAGAACATTTTAATCTTATGTGTGACGATCCCGATGTGGATCAACATGCTGGTCCGGACCTATGCCTGGATCGGGCTCTTGAGTGAAGGCGGGCTGATCCAGCAGATTTTAAGCATATTCGGGCTTGGAGATCAGGAACTTTTGTATACGGAGGGCGCCGTTTTGCTTGGAATGGTGTATAACTTTCTGCCATTTATGATTCTTCAGATCCAGACATCCTTAAGCAAGATGGATCATTCCCTTGTTGAGGCCAGTGCCGATCTGGGAGCGAATCCGGTGCAGACCTTCCGGCGGGTAACCTTTCCACTGTCGCTGCCCGGCGTCATTAATGGCATTACGCTGGTATTTCTTCCGGCAGTCAGTTCCTTCTTCATCCCGAAGCTTTTGGGAGGCGGACAGTATTTCCTGATCGGAAATATGATCGAGAACCAGTTTATCACCGTGGGTGAGTGGAATTTCGGAAGCGCCATTTCCATGATCATGGCAGTGATCATGATGCTTCTGATGATGGCAGTGCGGAAGATTGAGATCCGTAACCAGGGCGGAAAGGAGGAGTGATCAGGATGAACAAGAAAAAACGTCCTTTTGGGAAGATTTTAATGATCCTGATGATCGCTTTCTTCTATCTTCCCATTGTATATATGGTGATTTTCTCCTTCAATGAAGGAAAATCCCTGACCAGCTTTACCGGCTTTTCGCTGCGCTGGTATCAGCATATGCTGGAATCCCAGGATATGATGGAAGCTCTGTATACCACCTTCAGCATTGCGATCCTGGCCACCTTTATCTCTACGGTAGTGGGAACAATTTCTGCCATAGGATTAAGCAAGTCCAAGAAGGTAATCCGTAACATCATGGATCAGGTTAATAATCTGCCGATGATGAACCCGGAGATCGTGACAGCCATCGGGTTTATGCTGCTGTTCATTACCTTTAATGTAGAAAAAGGCTACATGACTATGCTGCTGGCCCATATTGCCTTTTGCATACCCTATGTGATCCTGTCGGTTATGCCAAAGATCCGCTCACTGGATCCTAATCTTGCAGATGCGGCCATGGATCTGGGCGCTACTCCCTGGCAGGCGCTTCGTAAGGTAATCGTACCCCAGATCACACCGGGGATCGTATCGGGAGCGCTGATTGCATTTACTATGTCGGTGGATGATTTCATCATTTCCTATTTTGTAACCGGCAGAGGTGTTAAGAACTTAAGTATCGTGGTCTACACCATGAGCAAGCGTGTCAACCCCAGTATCAATGCGGTATCAACGCTTGTGGTTGTGATCATAACGATTGTGCTTTTGATCATTAATCTGGCGCCGGTCGTGGCCGCCAAGAGCAGGAAGTCGGATACGATCGGAAAGAGAAGACGCCTGGTGCCTGCAGCGGCAGCGGTTCTCTGTGCGGCGGCAGTAGGAATCTGCGCGGTGAATTTCGGCGGCGGAAGCTCGGATCGTCCGTTTGAAGGGCAGACGCTCCACATCTATAACTGGGGCGAGTATACCGGCGAAAATATCATCGGCGACTTTGAGGAAGAGACCGGCGCTACGGTAGTCATCATCGAGCACCGCCTGGAGGATGTGCTGTGGCGCAGCGTGGAGCGCATCGTGCTGATGAACGAGGGGGAGATTCTGGCCGACATGCGGCCGGACGAGCTGCTCTCCACGAGCCTGCTGGCCGATAACGGGATCCGCGAGCCGCTCTATCTCACGGCGCTTCGCTATGCGGGCGTGGCAATTACGCCGGAGAAAAAGCCCGCCCATGTGGACAGCCTCAGGCTGGATGAGGCGGATACGGCGCGGCTTCGTGCATGGTTTGAGGCACGGGCGCCGGAGCCGCCGCCACCGGAGAAGCCCGTGCTGCTGGAGGCGCGGGGCCTGGGCTTTGGGTATACCAGAGAGAGGCGCGTGCTCACGGATGTGAGCTTCACCATCCGGCGGGGGGAGATGCTGGCCATCGTAGGGCGCAACGGTGCGGGCAAGTCCACCCTGTCCAAGCTGATCTGCGGGTTTGAAACGCCAGATGAGGGCACGCTGCTGTTTGAGGGGCGTGACATCGGCGGCGACAGCATCCGCGAACGCGCGGCGCATATCGGCTACGTGATGCAAAATCCCAACCAGATGATTTCCAAAACCATGATCTTCGACGAGGTGGCGCTGGGCCTGGCGGCGCTTGGCCTGAGCGAGGCGGAAACGCGCGCGCGCGTGGAGGACACGCTGCGGGTATGCGGGCTGTATCCGTTTCGCAACTGGCCCATTTCGGCGCTGTCCTTTGGGCAGAAAAAGCGCGTGACCATTGCCAGCGTGCTGGCGATGGGGCCGGAGCTGATCATCCTGGACGAGCCCACCGCCGGGCAGGATTTCAAGCATTACACGGAGATCATGGAGTTTTTGCGCGGACTGAACGCGCAGGGCGTGACCGTGGTGATGATTACCCATGACATGCATCTGATGCTGGAATACACGCCGCGCGCGCTGGTATTCAGCGAGGGGCGGCTCATTGCCGACCGGTCTGCCGCCGCCGTGCTGTGCGACCCGGAGCTGGTAGAGCGGGCGGCGCTGAAGGAAACCAGTCTGTTCACGTTGGCAGGCCGTGCGGGCATCGCGCCGCCGGAAGCCTTTGTGGAACGGTTCATCGCTTATGACAGGGAGGTGCGCAGCCATGGCAGCCACGACGGTGCTTAATTACCTGCCCCGCAAAAGCCCGGTGCACGCCCTCACGGGCGCGACGAAGCTGGCGTTCTTCCTGCTGTTCACCTTCGCCAGCATGGTCACCTATGACACGCGCGTGCTGGTGGTGCTGATGGTGTTCAGCTTTGCAGCCTTCCGCTTAAGCCGCATCCGCATCCGTGAGGTGCGGTTCATGCTGGTGTTCATGCTGGTGTTTCTGCTGCTTAACAACTTTTTCATCTACCTTTTCGATCCCGACCAGGGCAGCAAGATCTATGGGACGCGGCATGTGCTCCTGCACATCGCGGGCCGCTATGACGTGACCAGCGAGCAGCTGTTTTACATGCTCAATATTTCCCTGAAATACTTCGTGGCGCTGCCGGTGGCGATTCTCTTCATCTCCGCCACCAATCCCAGCGAGTTTGCCGCCAGCCTGAACAAGATCGGCGTGCCCTACCGCATCGGCTATGCGGTGAGCATCGCGCTGCGCTACATCCCCGACATCCAGCGCGACTATCACAACATCAGTCAGGCCCAACAGGCCCGCGGCGTGGAACTGGGCAAGAAGGAAAAGCTGATCAAACGACTGAAAAACAGCGTAAGCATCCTTCTGCCGCTGATTATGTCCAGCCTGGCCAGGGTGGATGTGATTTCCAACGCCATGGAGCTGCGCGGGTTCGGCAAGCACAAAAAGCGCACCTGGTATGTGGAGCGTCCCTTCCAAAAGGGCGACTGGATCGCCCTGGGGCTGGGCGCGGCGCTGCTGGCGATGAGCCTCATCGTGACCTTCTGGGACGGAAACCGGTTTTATAATCCGTTTGTGTAAAACAGAAAAGAATGGCGCGGACGCGAACCGCATAAGCCGCGCCTTGGACCACCGGGAGAGGGGGCTGCTTCCATCGGGAAACAGCCTCCTTTTCCATCGGCCGGCCACGGTCCGGGCCCTGCTGACCGAAGCCATCCGGTGACCGGAGCCCCTGGCTGCGCCCGAATCGGGCTTATCTCCAGTTGTTCAGCACCCGGAAAAAGCCTTCCAGCAATCCGGACATGCCCACGTCCTCCGCGGCCACGGCGGGCAGGCGCGCGATGACGCTGCCGTCCAGCTTAACGCGAATCATGCCCAGTGTGTCGCCTGCATGCACGGGCGCGGGCACTTCCGCCGGCAATTCCACCTCGAGCGAGAGCTGCTTCTCCTGTCCCGGCTTGAGAAGCATGCTCATGCCCGTGCCCACGGCAGCTTCCACTTCGTTGGCCATGCCCAGGCGCACCGGCACGCGCTGGCCCAGCCGGTCGCCCTTGGTGAGCACCGTCACGCGCTTGTAGTTGGCAAAGCCGTAATCCAGCATGGCGCGCGCCTCGTCAAAGCGTTTCTGGCTTGTTTCCGCCCCCAGCACGATGGCGATAAAGCGAAGACCGTCCTTTTGTGCCGTGGCGCTCAGGCAGTAGCGCGAGGCGTCTGCGCTGCCAGTTTTCAGCCCGTCGCAGCCCTCGTAAAACCGTACCAGGCGGTTGGTGTTGGTCAGATCGGTCACGCGTCCGCTGGGATGGGTGAGCGTGTCCATCCACACCGAAGCATGCTTGAAATAGTCCGGATGGCGGCACATCTCCACCGAGAGGGTGGCCACGTCGCGTGCGGTGGTGTACTGTGCGTCATCCGGCAGGCCGGTGGCGTTGGTGTAGTAGGTGTCGTTCATGCCCAGCTCCGCCGCGCGGGCGTTCATGAGCTCGGCAAAGGCTGCCTCCGTGCCCGCAATATGCTCGGCCAGGGCGCAGGCCGCGTCGTTGGCGCTGGCCACGATGGTGGCATGCAGCAAATCCTCCAGCGAATACACCGCGCCCGCGTCCAGAAGCGCCTGACTCCCGATCTGTGCGGCGGCCTCCTGACTCACGGTTACAGAGTCGTCCAGGTGGAGGTTGCCCGCCTCCAGCTCCTCAAAGCAGATGAGCAGCGTCATCAGCTTGGTCACACTGGCGGCCTGCCGGCTCTCATCGGCGTTTTTTTCAAAGATGACGGTTCCTGTACCGGCCTCCACCAGCATCGCACTGGGCGATGTCAGCGCGACCGGCGGCTCTGCCTCCAGCGGCGCGGCCAGGGCCGGCCCGACGAGCCAGAACAGCGCAAGCAGCAGCGCGCACAGCCGCACGATCTCCCTTCTCATACAAAAAACTCCTTCCACGCATAGGGTCTGTGATACCATACGCGTGAAAGGAGGAAAATAGCCGTCGAAACAGCGCCTGTCAGCAAAAAATCACAGTGCGGCGATCACGCCGTCCACCAGCGCGCGGAAGGTGTCCTTTACCCGCTCGCCGGTCTCCATCACTTCCTGATGGGTCAGGGGCTGATCCAGAATGCCCGCAGCCATGTTGGTGATGCAGCTCAGGCCCAGCACGTCCATGCCGCTGTGCCGCGCCACGATGGTCTCGGGCACCGTGGACATGCCCACCGCGTCGCCGCCCAGAATGCGCGCCATGCGGATTTCCGCGGGCGATTCATAGGTGGGGCCGTTCATCCAGCAGTACACGCCCTCGCGCAGCGCGATCCCCAGCTTTGCGGCCACATCGCGCGTCAGCTTTTGCAGCCTCACGTCATAGGCGTGCGACATATCCGGGAACCGCGGGCCGAATTCGTCCAGGTTGGGCCCGGTCAGCGGATTCTTGCCCGACAGATTGATGAAATCCGTCATCAGCATCAGATCGCCCGGCGTAAAAGACGTGTTCACCCCGCCGGAAGCGTTGGTCACGATCAGCGTTTTTACGCCCAGGCGCTTCATCACGCGCACGGGCAACGTCACCTCGCGCAGATCATAGCCCTCGTAGGCATGGAAGCGGCCCTGCATCATGCACACGCGCTTGCCATGCAGCGTGCCCGCGCACCAGCGGCCCGCATGGCCCGGCGCGGTCGATACGGGAAAGCCGGGGATGTCCTGATAGGCCAGAAATGTGGGATTTTCCAGCGCCTCGGCATAGCCGCCCAGGCCGCTGCCCAGAATGACCGCGATTTCCGCGCCGCCGCATGCCGCCTCAATGGCTGCCGCCGCACGGTTGATTTTTTCCAGATATGCCGCGTTCTGCTCGCCCATAAACGCTCCTCCTTAACGATTGTTTCGCAGCTGGTCCGCAAACGACTCGGCCCCGAAGCGCTCCGGAACGCCCATCAGATCGGCCACCGTGGCCGCGATATCGGCATAGGTACGGCGGGTTCCAATGTCGCAAAGGCCGGTCATCTCCGGGGACCAGGCCAGAATCGGCACGTATTCGCGCGTGTGGTCGGTGCCGGTGTACGCGGGGTCGCACCCGTGATCCGCCGTGAGCAGAATCAGATCTCCCTCGCGGGCGGCGGCTTTGATTTCGTTCAGGCGGCCGTCAAAGTACTCCAGCGCCTGCGCGTAGCCGGCCACGTCGCGCCGGTGACCGTAGACGGAGTCGAAGTCCACGAGGTTGACAAATACCAGGCCCGTAAAATCCCGCGCCATGGCCTTCATGAGCGAATCCACGCAGGCGGGGTTGCCGGCGGCGTGGTCGCTTTCGCACAGGCCGCTCATGCAGAAGATATCCTCGATCTTGCCGATGCCCATGGTGAATCTGCCGTGATCCTTGAGGGCATTGAGCACCGTGGGGCCAATGGGCTCCAGAGAGAAGTCGCGCCGGCGGCCCGTGCGGACAAAGTGGCCTCTGCCCGTGCCCACGAAGGGGCGCGCGATCACGCGGCCCAGCGCGTTGGGACCGGTGAGAATGCCACGGGCGATGCGGCACATCTCGTACAGCCGTTCCGGGGGAACGACGTCCTCGTGACAGGCGATCTGAAACACACTGTCGGCGGAGGTATAGACGATGGGATACCCCGTGCGCATGTGCTCCTCGCCCAGCTCATCCAGAATGGCGGTGCCGCTGGCCGGATAGTTGCCCAGGGTCTTGGTGCCGATTGCGGCCTCAAAGGCATTCATCACTTCGGGCGGAAAGCCGTTTGGATAGGTGGGGAAGGGCGAATCCAGCCTGAGGCCCGCGATTTCCCAATGGCCGGTGGTGGTGTCCTTGCCCGCGGAAACCTCCGCGGCACGGCCGTACACGCCCGCGCCGTTCACAGGCTTGGGGCCGCCCACGCCCGGGATCAGGCCCAGGCCCATGGCCTCCATGTTGGGAAGGTGCGGATGCGCCTTCTCGATGATATGTCCGAGCGTGTTCGCGCCCGCGTCGCCGTAGGCGGCAGCGTCCGGGAGCGCACCGGCGCCCACGCTGTCCAGCACGATCAGAAAAATGCGCTTCATATGTCCTCCTTACAGCCCCAGTCGGATGCAGGCGGGGCCCACCGGGCGGATGTCCAGCACGTTGCAGCTGTGCGCGCCGAACACCGCTTCCATCTCCTTGACAAAGCTGTCCAGGCTGCGCTTGGGAACGAAGTTGAGCGTGGTGCCGGCAAATCCGCCGCCATGCACGCGCCACGCACCGTCCTTGTGAAGCTTGCTTTCGGCCAGCATCAGCGCCAAAGACAGCTCCTGCCGGTCGGGGGTCGCGAAGATGTTCTGCAGGTAGCAGAAACTGCTGCGCCCGCTTTCAATGACCAGCCGCAAGAAGGCGTTCAGGTCGTCGGCCTGCAGGGCCGATACCTCGTCCGCCACGCGGCGGTTTTCGGCAAAGTAATGGGCGGCGCGCAGAATTGCCCGGTCAGCGTTTACATTCTTGAGGCGCTCGCGCAACTGGGGCACCATCTGCATGAACTGCTCCGGCTGCACGCGGCGCAGGTAGGTTTCGCCGAAGCAGGCGGCCACGGCGCGCATCTCCTGGGGAATGGCAGCATAGAACTCCGTCAGGTTGTCATGGCTGCCGCCGGAGTTGACCACCACCAGCGCATAGCCCTTGGCGGCAAAATCGTAGCTGATTTCACGCACCTCGGGATCATCATTCTGGAAATCAATGTAGACCAGTCCGCCCGCACTGGAGGCCATCTGGTCCATCAGACCGCTGGGCTTTCCGAAATACACGTTTTCAGCGTACTGGGAGATCTGCGCGCGGCGCTTGAAGTCCAGCTTTCCCTCGTTGTATATCTCGTCAAAGATGGCGCACAGGAGCACCTCCACTGCCGCCGAGCTGCTCAGGCCGCTGCCGCTGCGCACGGTGGAGGTAATCACCGCGTCGAAGCCGCCCACGCGCAGGCCCGCTTTCTGCAGGCCGTCGGCCACGCCGCGCACCAGCGCCGCCGTGGTGCCCTTTTCTGCTTCGTGCACGCTCAAATCATCCAGCGAAAGCGTCAGGGGGGCGTATCCCTCGCTGTGGATGTTCACGACGCCGTCGGCACGCGGGCTGACGGCGGCCAGCGTGTCCAGGTTGACGGCAGCGGCCAGTACCTTGCCCCGGTTATGGTCGGTGTGATTGCCGCCGATTTCGGTGCGCCCCGGCGCGCTGACCATGGCGATGGGGCCTTCATAGCCGACAAGCTCTTCATGCCGCTTGAGCAGACGCGAATACCGCGCGCTCTGGGCCACCAGCATCCCGCCTCGCTGGCCGTAAAGGTAGGTCAAACGTTTCATGACCTCGGGTGTTTTGAGTTCACTGATCATTTGCGCGTACCTGTTCATAAGCCATCCATCCTTCTTTGGTGATGTAAAGGCGCGTGCCTGTATCGGGACGCTGCGTCACACGCCCAGCCGGACGGCGACGCTCTGCCACAAATCGATCATCTCCTGCATACCGCGCTCGTACAGCCCATCCAGGAACGTCTGGGCCTCGTCGGCATCCATCTCTCCCAGCACCACGCGCGCCAGCGTCTCGTCCACATAGGGTCCCAGCCGGGATTGCAGCGCAAGTGCGCGGGCGCTTTCCTCCTCCGTAAGCGTATAGACGGGGAAAGGGCTTACCACATAGGTATCCAGCTTGCGCAGCTCGCGATTGACGTGCTGCACGTTTTCTTCATGATAGCGTTCATAGAACGCGTCGGGGAAGAGCCAGGGCATATCGCCCGTATCATAGACGCTCAGCTCGCTGAGCGTGGAGGCGGTCATGGCCTCCATGCCGCCCTTCCAGTCCCAGTTGCCGTCCTCGTCGATGACATAATCCACACCCTCGGTTCCCGCGAGTGCTTCAATGGCGCCTTCCTCGCTGTAGAGCACATCCACCCAGGCCAACAGAGCCGCGGGGTCTTCGCAGGCGGAGGTGATGGCGAAGGTGCCTCGCGTCACCTCGCCATAAAGGTCGCGGTAGATCTGTTTTCCGTCGAAGGTGAGCGGTTCCAGCAGCACATAGTCACTGGACATGTCATAGGGAACCAGATTCACCGGCGTCGGCGCAAAAAACACGCCATAGACCGCCTCGGCATCCTCATCGGTGATGCGGCGCAGCGCGTCGGCCGTGACGAAGCCATCCGGGTCAAGCAGACCCTCCTGATACAGCTCGCGCAGGGCCAGGGCCATATCCCAGAAGCCGTCCTCCGCGGGCCAGTAGTGCACCTGTCCCGCATCGTCGAGATAGATGTTATAGTCGTTGGCTGCCACGCCCCAGGCATGGGAGAAGAACTTCAGCTCCCACGGCCCCAGGAAGGCAAAGGGAACTTCGTCCTGCCTGCCGTTGCCATTGGGATCACGGTCGCGGAACGCTGTCAGCACCTGACGCAGGCTGTCCCAGTCCGTGGGGGCCTCCAGACCCAGCCGGTCCAGCCATGCCTGATTGATCCACATGGCGTTCTGCGGGGCCGGTTGCTGGATGGCGGGCAGCGCCGCGATCTTTCCGTTGGGAAGCGTGATGGCCTCCCGCCAGTCGGGATTGGCCTCCAGCAGCGCCCAAAGGTTGGGGGCGTTCTCCTCCAGCAGCGGCCCAAGGTCGATGAGCTGTCCGCTGTCGGAATAGCGGATCATCTCCTCCGAGGTGAGCGCCGCCTTGAAGAGCACATCGGGCAGATTGCCGCCGGGCGCGAACATTGCATCCTTGGCGGCCTGCCACTTTTCCAGGCTGGTATACTGATCGAAGGTAAAGGTGAGGCCCGTTCTTTCCTGCATGCGAAGGAAAAAACCGTTGGTGTTCCAGTCGTGGGTGCTGTTTTCTCCGTCGTAGCCGGCCATGGTAAAGGTGTTTTCCGCCATAGCGGCGGGAGCGGCGGCCAGCAACAGGCAGATCATGCATAACAAAGCGCGTCGTAGCATGTACATAGTCCTCCGAATGTGCATTTGCGTGGGAAGAACACATCCCGTACTTTTATTATACCTGATAGCCAAGTTTTTGAAAACCGTTTTTATGAAAATTTCAATGCTCCCAAAGCAGGACCATTTCCACCAGCTCGGTTTCCTCACCGCCGAACAGCTCCTTTTGAGACCGTCCCGAAGCGTAAAAACCCATATGCCGGTAAAAATCCTGTGCCTGCCGGTTTCCGTCCAGCACCCACAGGCACACGCCGTCGCACCCATCCTCCCGGAGCCTCTGCAAAACCGCTTCCATCAGGCTGCGGCCATATCCGCGTCCCATGGCCTCCGGCAGAAGGTACAGGCTGACCAGCTCACCGAAGCCCTCACGCCCCGGCTCGCGCGCATAGCTGACCATGGCGGTTCCCACAATCCGTCCATCCTCGAACACGCCCAGCGAGGCGGAGGGATCGGCTCGAAGCATACCGCTCCAGCGGTCGTGGGTCAGTTTGTCCAGAAATGCCTGCGGCAAAAGGCCCTGATAGCACGCTTTCCAGCTCTGGGCATACACGTCTCCCACTTCGTTAAAGTCATCCTGCGCGCAAAGCGGCCTGATCACGGCCATTTTTGCCGCCTCCTTTCCCGTCAAAATCAAAGCTGCAACCATTATACCACCCGCCCGCCCGGATGACCAGCAGGATAGAAAAAAGCGCCTCCCGAATGAAGGCGCTTCAACGCTTATCCCGCGTCAGTCCCGGCCCGCGAGGCAGTACTGCCGCAGGGCCTCTGCCACCCGGCCGATGTCCTCACCGGTCAGGTAGGGGTGCATGGGCAGAGAGAGCACTCTGTCGCATGCAGCCAGGGCGCCCGGATACAGCGCATCGTCAAACTGCCGGTCCGCGTAGGCGGTCTGCTGATGAATGCACCGGGGATAGTAGATCATGCTGGGAATGCCGCGTTCCCTGAGGAAGCGTTGCGCTCCGTCGCGCCGGGCGCGGTTTTCCAGCAGCACGGTGTACTGCGCCCAGCTGCTCTGATACCCATCGGGTACACGGGGTGTTTCCACGCACCCATCCAGCGCCTGCGCATAGGCGGCTGCCGCGGCGTTCAGCGCGTCCAGCTCATAGGTGCGCAGCGCGCGCAGCTTGGGCAGAAGCACTGCCGCCTGAAGGGTATCCAGCCGGCTGTTCATGCCGATGCGCTGGTTGTCGTACTTGTCGGAAACGCCCCTGCCGTTGGCCCGCAAGGAGCGCAGCAGCGCGTCCTCCTCCGCGCCGTCTACAAAGACCGCGCCGCCGTCCCCGTAGCAGCCCAGCGGCTTGGCGGGGAAAAAGGAGGTGGCGGCCGCCTGCCCGAAGGCGCAGGCGTTCGTGTCGCCGATGCGCCCGCCATATCCCTGGGCCGCGTCCTCCAGAACGCGCAGGCCATGACGTGCGGCGATCTCCAGGATGCGCGGATAATCCGCCGGCAGGCCGAACAGGTCCACCGGGATCACCACCGCAGGCTTCAGCCGTCCCTCAGCCTTAACCCGGCAAACGGCGGCTTCCAGCGCGTCGGGGTCGAGGTTGAAGGTGTCCAGGCGAATGTCCACCGGAATCATCTCCGCGCCCACGGTGGTGGCACAACCGGCGGAGGCGAAGTAGGTGAAGTCCGGCACGAACACCGCGTCGCCCGGTCCCACGCCCCACAGCATGAGCGCGAGCACCAGCGCATCGGTCCCGTTTCCGCAGGTCACGCAATGGCGCCGCCCCACGTCGCGGGCCAATGCGTCCTCCAGCTCGCTCACCTGCTCACCCAGGATAAAATGTCCCTTTTCCAGCACCGCGGCGATGCTGGCGTCGATCTCGGCTTTCAGCGCGCGGTACTGCGCGCCCAGATCATGAAACTGCATCTATTCGACCTCCCTCAGCCCTTCCCCGTCGGGAAGAAAGCGCCGTCCGCATTCCGGGCACACCAGCGCGCCGCGCAGAAGCGCCCCACAGGTACACACAAAGCCGTGCGGCCGGGCGGGCACGCCCAGCATGAGGACATGAGGCGGCACGTCGCAGGCGACCACCGCGCCCGCACCGATCATGGCGCAGCGCCCGATTCGGTGGCCGCAGACCACGGTGGCGTTGGCCCCGATGCTGGCGCCGTCCTCCACCACGGTGGGCACGAAGCGCGCGGAGCCCTTGGGGAAGAGGGCGCGGGGGGTCAGGTCGTTGGTAAATACGCAGCTGGGGCCGCAGAATACCCCGCGGCCCAGCGTGACGCCCTGATAGACGCTCACATTGTTTTGCAGCTTGCAGCCGTCACCGATGGTCACGTGCTGGCCCACATAGCCGTTCTGGCCGATGGAGCAGCCCACGCCCACTTTGGCGGTGCCTTCGATGTGGCAGAAGTGCCATACCTTCGTGCCTTCGCCAATCTTTGCTCCCTCATCCACCACAGCGGTGGGGTGGATGTATGCGCTCATCGGCCGAATCTCCCCTCAAAATCCGTCGTGGCGCAGTCCGCAAGGGGCAGGCGCACCGGCCGGTGCGCCGCCGCCGACAGATAGATGGCCAGCACCAGTTCCAGCGCGCGCATACCGGCCCGGCCGTCTACATAGGGGGCGCGGTCCTCACGAATGGCGGCGATCACATCGGCGTACAGGGGCGTATGGCCGTAACCGTACACATTGGGCGGGTTCTCGCCAAACTGCATCTTGATGGTGGCAGGGTCGCCGCGGCCGTCGCGGAAATCCCACTCCTCAATGATGTTGACGCTCTTGCCGCCGGCCTTGACGGTGCCGTTTTCGCCAAAGAGGTAAAGGGTTTCCTCCAGATTGTGGGGATAGACGTTGGTGGTGCCCTCCACGACGCCATAGGCCCCGCTTTCAAAGCGCACCAGCGCGAGCCCCAGGTCCTCGGCCTGAATATAGGGATGGTTGAGGTTGTCGGTGTAGGCCATGACCTCGGTCACGCCGTCGCCCAGCATCCAGCGCAGCAGGTCGATGCTGTGGATGCACTGGTTCATCAGCGCCCCGCCGTCCATGGCCCAGGTGCCGCGCCAGGGGGCCTGTCGGTAGTATTCCTCGCCCCGGTTCCAGCGCACATGCACCGTGCCGTGCAGCATGCGCCCAAAGCGCTTTTCCTCCACGGCGGAGCGGATCTTCTGAATGGATTTGTTGAACCGGTTCTGATGGCACGCGCAGAGCTTCAGCCCCCGCGCATCCGCTTCGGCAATCAGCGCGCGCGCATCCGCCAGCGACAGGGCCAGCGGCTTTTCGATGATCACATTGGAACCCGCGCGCAGCACATCCAGCCCCACCTGTGCGTGCAGGCCGCTTTCGGTGGCCACGGCGCACAGCTGCGGAGCCTCTTTGGCAAGCAGCTCGCGATGGTCCGTATAGCGGCGCACGCGGGCGCGGTCCTGCTCCGGCAGGGGCCGAAGCACGGCCTCCATGCGTTCGGAAACGGGGTCACATACGGCGCACAGCTCCAGATCCTCCGCGTTGTTCAGGTATGCCGCGATGTGGTTGGGCGCGATTCGTCCGCACCCGATGAGCGCATAGCGCAGTTTTTCCCTCATGATGAAGCGGCCTCTCCTTTCGCGGCTCACAGAACGCGGATGTTCTCGCGCTTTTTCACGTTCTTCATGGCGTTTTTGGTATCAAAGATCAGGCTGGCGTGCTCGGCCACAAAGTCATAATCCACGCAGGTATGCGCGGTGGTCACCATCACCAGGTCCGCGCTTTCCAATGCGGCCTTGTCAAGGGCCGGGATGCGGTGCTCCTCCTGACCCTGATAGCGGTAAGATTCCACATAGGGGTCATAGTAGCTGACCTGCGCGCCGAGCTTGCGCAGGCTCTCGATCACGCGCAGGGCGGGGCTCTCGCGGTAATCGTCGATATCCTGCTTGTAGGCCACGCCCAGCACCAGCACCTTCGCTCCGTTCATGGCCTTCCTGCGCTCGTTGAGCGCGCCCATGGCACGCTGCGCGCAGTATTCGGGCATGCGGTCGTTGATGATCATGCTGCTTTCGATCATGGAGGTGTGGAAGCCGAACTCGCGGGCCTTCCAGCTCAGATAGTACGGGTCCAGCGGGATGCAGTGCCCGCCCAGGCCGGGGCCGGGGTAGAAGGCCTGAAAGCCGTAGGGCTTGGATTTGGCTGCCTCGACAACCTCCCAGATGTTGATGCCCATGCGGTTGCACAGGATGGCCAGCTCGTTGATCAGGCCGATGTTGACGTTGCGATAGGTGTTTTCAAGGATCTTTTCCATCTCGGCCACGGCGGGGCTGCTCACACGGTGCACCGGCGCCTCCAGAACGGCCTCGTAGAGCGTGGCGGCGATGTCGGTGCATTCGGGGGTGACGCCGCCGACCACCTTGGGGGTATTTTTGGTTTTGTAAATGGCGTTGCCGGGGTCCACGCGTTCGGGCGAGAAAGCCAGGAAAAAGTCCACGCCGCACTTGAGGCCGCTTTTTTCCAGAATGGGACGGAGCATTTCCTCGGTGGTGCCGGGATAGGTGGTGGACTCCAGAACGACGAGCATATCGCGGTGCATATGGGGCATGATGCTTTCCGCCGAGGAGCGCACATAGCTGATATCGGGCTGCTGGTGCGCGTCCAGCGGGGTGGGCACGGCAATGCACACGCAGTCGCACGAGGCCACGGAGGCAAAGTCCGTAGTGGCGCGCAGCATTCCTTCCTCCACGATCTTTTTCAGGTCGCTGTCTACCACGTCGCCGATGTAGTTGTGTCCCTGATTGACCATATCCACCTTCTGGGGCTGCACGTCAAAGCCGATCACATGGAAACCGGCCTTGGCCTTTTCCACCGCGAGCGGAAGCCCGACATAGCCCAGTCCAACCACGCCAAGGGTGACGCTACGGTCGAGTATCTTTTGCTTCAAAACCGACATGCTTTCATTCTCCTTACTTGCGTATGAAATCGCCCGAAAGGCGGCATGATCCATGGTTTATGATACCGCACGGCCGCCGGAAAGTCAATCTTGGCCACCGGAGAGGTACAGGAAGAAATCGCATTCCAGCCGGCCGTTGTACAGCCTGCGCTTTTTATCTGCGCGGCGGCCAAAGGCGCGCTCAAATCCGGGATCGGCGGAGAGGGCGCACAGCCTCCAGCCGGGGTGGCGCCTGATAAGCAAGCCCAGCTCGCGGTACAGGGCGCGCGCGCCCTCGCGATCGCTCAGGCGTTCGCCATAGGGCGGGTTGAGCAGGAACACCCCGGCGGGGCCTTCCAGCGTGAGCGTCTTGAGGTCCTGGCGGTGTACGCGGACGCGACCCTCCAGCCCTGCCTGGCGGATATGCCGCCCGCACAGCGTAAGCGCTTCGGGGTCAATGTCGCTGCCGGCGATGGAAAGCGGCGCGTCCGGACGGAAGGCCTCCCGCGCCTCGCGCCGCAGGGCGTCCATCCCCGCCCGGTCCATAAAGGGATAGCTTTCGCAGGCAAAGGAGCGCGTGAGGCCCGGCGCGCGGGACGTGGCCTTGAAGGCCGCCTCAATGAGCAGCGTGCCCGTGCCGCAGCAGGGGTCGTAAAGAGGCATGCCGGGCCGCCAGGGGCTGAGGTCCACCAGGGCGGCGGCCAGCGTTTCCCGCAGGGGAGCCTCGCCGTTCCAGGTGCGGTAGCCGCGCCGGTTGAGCGCCTCGCCGCTCATGTCCAGCGTGACGCGCGCGCGGTCGTTGACCACCGACACGCCGATGGGAAAGCGCGCGCCCGTCTCCGGCAGGCGTGATACGCCCAGCCGCTCCATCATCCGCCGCACGATGGCCTTCTTGCTCACCGCCTGACAGTCGCGCACGCTCATCAGGCGGCTGCGCACGCACTTGCCGCTGACATGAATGGCCGCGTCCCGCGTAAGGAGACGCTCCCATGCGACGCTCCCCACGAGCTGGAACAGGTCCTCGAAGGTGACGGCCTCGCGCTCGGCCAGCACCAGCAGTACGCGGTCGGCGGTGCGCAGGTGCAGATTGGCGCGGAAGGCGTCCAGAAAGGTCCCCTCAAAGCGCGCACCGCCGTTTTCCGCCTTGGCGGGAAGGCCCATGCGCTTCAATTCGCCCGCCGCCACGCCCTCCAGCCCGAAGGCCGCCGTCGCCAAAAAGGTGTTGGCCACACCTCATTCCTCCATTCGTAGCATATCAACGAAAAATTATATCATGGCATGAGCAGGCAAACAAGCGGACATGCTAATTTACAAACAAACCTTCCGGCTTGGAGAAAGGACGGATGAAGGATGCTTGCAGCCTTTCTGGCAGGCGCGGCCGCCTATCCGATGGTGGAGCTGGCCTGGCGCGGGCGCACCCATCCCGCGATGGCGCTGGCGGGCGGCGTCTCGCTTTCCATGCTCCGCGGCCTCAGCCGCGTGCAAAAAAGCCGCCCCCTCTGGCAGCAGGCGCTGCTGGGCGGTCTTATGATTACGGGGATGGAATATGCCTTTGGCCTCGCCTTCAACCGGCGGCATCAGATTTGGGACTACCGGCGCATGCCGGCCAATCTGCGCGGGCAGATCTGCCTGCCCTTTACGCTGGCCTGGTGCGGGCTGAGCGCTCTGGCGATGGGCGGCATGCGCATGCTCAAGCCCTAAAGCTCGCGGGCCAGAATATCGGCGATGTAGCGGCTGGCGTGACCATCGCCGTAGGGATTGACGGCGTGTTCCATCTCGTGGTAGGCGGCAGGGTCGGTCAGCAGCTCCCGCACGGCGGCACAGATGGTGTTTTCATCCGTTCCTACCAGCTTGAGCGTGCCGGCCACCACTCCCTCGGGGCGCTCGGTGGTATCGCGCATCACCAGCACGGGCTTGCCAAGCGCCGGAGCCTCCTCCTGGATGCCGCCGCTGTCGGTCATGATGAGATAAGCGTGGGCCATCACATTGTGAAAATCCAGCACGTCCAGCGGCTCAATCATGTGGATGCGCTCCTGGCCGCCGAAGCAGGCGCGGGCCATCTCCCGCACTGCGGGATTCTTGTGCATGGGGTAGATCACCTTGATATCGGGCGTTTCATCCACGATGCGGCGAATGGCCCGGAACATCTCCCGCATGGGCTCGCCCAGGTTTTCGCGGCGGTGCGCCGTGAGCAGAATGAGCCGGCTGCCGCGGGCCCATTCGATTTCCGGATGGGTGTAATCGCTTCTGACGGTGGTGTCCAGCGCGTCGATCACCGTGTTGCCGGTTACGAAGATATGCTCGGCGGGCTTGCCCTCCTTGAGGAGGTTTTGCCGGCTCAGCTCCGTGGGCGCAAAGTAAAACCGGGCGATGAGATCCACCGCCTGACGGTTGAACTCCTCCGGAAAGGGGGAATACAGGTTGTAGGTCCTCAGCCCTGCTTCCACGTGTCCCACGGGAATCTGAAGATAGAAGCACGCCAGCGCCGTGACAAACGCAGTGGAGGTATCGCCATGCACCAGCACGACATCGGGCTTTTCCGACTCCAGAATGGCGCGCAGCTTTTCCAGAATGCTCACTGTGACATCAAAGAGCGTCTGCTTGTCGCGCATGATGGCCAGGTCGTATTGGGGCGTTACCTGAAAGCATTGTAAAATCTGATCCAGCATTTCCCTGTGCTGGCCGGTGACACATACCACCGTTTCAAATTCGGGGCGCCGCTTCAGTTCCAGAACCAGGGGACACATCTTGATCGCCTCCGGCCTGGTGCCGAAGATGAGCATGACCTTTTTCATTTGCATACCTCAAATTTGCCGCGCAAGCGGTCCGCGCTCATACGCGTTCAGTCGTTTCCTGCCACAGTTTCAGCATGCACCGCATACGCGCCTCCGCCTCCCCGCCCTCCTGGGAGGAGTGGAATGAAACCGCACCGCCCGGTCCGGGAGAGAGGAGGCCTTCCTCCTCCAGACGGCGGCGCAGCTGGCGCGCGGTGCCGAGGTTGCCGTCGATGAGCGGAGTGCCCGGCGCAAAGCAGCGGGAAATGGCCCCCCGCAAAAAGGGATAATGCGTGCAGCCCAGCACCACGGCCTTGACGGGCATTCCCCGAACGGAAGCAAGGAGCCTGTCCAGAAGTCCCTCCACCCTGGGGCCGGAAAACACGCCGGCCTCCACGCATTCCATCAGCCCCGGACAGGGAACGGGCAGGGCGTTTTGCCCGTAGCGCTCCATCAGGCGCAAAAATTTGGGCTGCGTGAGCGTCATGTGCGTGGCCATCACCACCACGTACCCGTCTCCGGGCAGGAGCGAAGCGGGCTTGAGCGCCGGTTCCATGCCGATGACCGGCATGTGCAGCTCCTGCCGAAGCGGCCCGGCGGCCGCGCTGGTAGCCGTGTTGCAGGCGATCACCACCGCCTTGCAGTCCATGGCGATCAGCTTGTCCACCGCCAAATGCGTAAGCCGGAGCACCTCTTCCGGCCGCTTGTCGCCATAGGGAATGTTGCGGGTATCGCCGTAATAGACGAAGTTTTCCTCCGGCAGCACGTCCAGCATCTGCCCCAGAACGCTGATGCCGCCCAGGCCGCTGTCAAATATGCCTACCGGCCGACGATCCACCGCTTTCCACCTCCGTCCCCGATTATACCCGCTGCCCTCCTTTTTTTCAAGTATTCCGGGGCCGTTTGTGTCAAAGCGCCAGCACCTGCACGATGGCGTCCGCCAGGTAGGGCATGGCGGCCAGCACTTCCTCAAGGGTGTTGCGGTTGTTGCCGGCCTCCACCAGCACGCATCCTACGGCCACATGCTGGTTAAATCGTCCGCTTTTCACACACACGTCCCGGCACAGGCCGTCCACCTGCGCGTTGAGGTCATCCGTCACGTCCTGGGCGATGGCCAGGTTCGCCTCCCAGTCCGGCCGCTGGTCAAAGCCCTCGGAGGTCTGGCCCTCTCCCTTGCCGATGAGCAGCATCAGCTTGGCCGCTTCGACGCCGCCGGCATTCACGGTGTTGGGGCCGGTCTGCGACTCGGCGTAGGCGTCCCGGTGCAGGTCGATGTACAGGTCGTAGCGCTCGCCCGCCGCCTGGCGCTGTTCAAGCATCTCCAGCGACCGCGTGTAGGCGCTGCTCAGGTTGGGCGGCTCGAAGGCCGTCACGTCATGCACGACTTCCACGCCCAGGCTGCGCAGCAGCGCGGCCAGCTCCTCGCCCACGCGCACCACATTGTGCGCGCTGTCGGCAGTGCGCCACTTCTCCGTCTCCTCGTATGGGGCGTCCTGCGTCTGCTCATAGGCCTCGTAGGTATGCGTATGGTAGATAAGTACGCGCTTGCGCGGGGTTTCCGTCTCAGCGCCCAAAAGCCGGATCACAAAGCCGGCCTCTTCCGGGGGCGCGGGCGTTGCCGCCGGGCCGTCCGTCTCCCGGGGGGCTGCGGAGACGGCAAACAGGTTCTCGCTTACCTCGTCCGTCCAGGCGGAAAGCGCCGCCACGACCTCGCCGCTGCGCACACGGGCCGGCAGGTTCAGGCCCGCGGCCGTTCCCAGCAGCACCGCCGCCAGGAGGACTGCCGCCAATCGAATTTTCTGCTGCCTGTTCATCCGGGTCACCGCCTTTTGCGTTCTTCCCGGTAGGATATGCTAGCCCTGTATGTAAGTATGCAGCGTATCGGGGTCTATATCCGGCTGAAGGGCCTGATTGATGCCGTCGCTCAGCAGCGCCGCCACGTGCAAAACCAGCTCGTCGATCTCGCGCGGGGTGACGACCATATCGCCCAGAAACCCTTCCGACACCTGCCGGAGCAGCTGCTGCGCCGCCTCCTCGTGCCCGCGGGCCAACAGGCCGTATTCGTCGATCAGGCGCGCCATGGCGTCGCGCGCGATGGTGGAGGCGTAGACCACCATGGGCACCCCCACGGCGATCACCTTTACCCCCAGCGTTTCCTCCGTCAGGCCCAGACGGTGGTTCCCCACGCCGCTGCCCGGCTCGATGCCCGTATCGGTGATCTGCACGGTGGTGCAGATGCGCTCGCTCTCAAAGGCGGCCAGCGCGTCGATGGCGATGACAGCCGAGGGACGCACATGGCGCACCAGCCCGCGGCACAATTCCGCCGTCTCGATGCCCGTCAGCCCCAGCACGCCGGGCGCGATGGCGCTCACTCCCCGCAGCCTGCCGCGCAGCTCCCTGGCCATGGCCTGCCGCAGGTGGCGCGTCACCAGCATGCGCTCCACCACGCGGGTACCCAGCGCGTCGGCGGTTACGTTGCGGTTGCCAAGCCCCACCACCAACACCTCGCCCTCGCGGGGCAGCAGGCTTCTGACTCCCTGCGCCACCAGCGCGGCCAGCAGCTTCTGGGTGTGCGCGTCGCAGCGGGGCAGGTCGCGGTATTCCAGGGTGATGTATTCGCCTGTGTGCCGGCCCAGCAGCTCGGCCGCGCGTTCCTTCTCGATGCGGATGCGGGTGTGCGTGATGCCGCCCAGATGATGCGTGCTCACGCGCACGCCCTCCACCCGTCCGCCGCCCTCGTCGATGCATTCCATGGCCAGATCCGTCCGAAATCCGCGCATGCTCTTCTTCCCCCATCCTGCCTGAAACGCGCGCGCAAAAAAGCCGCGCATGCGTTTTCCTATAGCATGCGCGGACCGGGAAAAAACATACATCAGCCTTCGTAATGCAGAGCCTCGATAGGGCGGAGTTTGCTGGCCTTGTTGGCCGGATACATGCCGAATACCACGCCGATGAACACCGAAAACGCGATGGCCATCCACGCCACGTTGACGGGAATCGTCAGCGTCATCTGCAATACGGGCGCGAGGGCCTTGACGGCGGCCACCGAGATGGCCAGGCCCAGCAGCCCGCCCATGAGGCTGACCACCAGGGACTCGATGAGAAACTGCATCAGGATGTTGCCCCGTGCGGCACCGATGGCCTTGCGGATGCCGATTTCCCGCGTGCGCTCGCTGACGCTGACCAGCATGATGTTCATGATGCCGATGCCGCCCACCAGCAGCGAAATCGCCGCGATGCCGCCCAGCATGAGGGTGAGGGTATTGGTGGTTTCGCTGAGGGTGGAGAGCATCTCGGTCTGGTTAAAAACGCTGTACTGCGTGCCGAAGGAACGGGTATTGTAGTTTTCAAATGCCTTTTCGAGGTAACTTTCCACCGCGGCCTGCGCCTGCTCGACCTGGGATGAGGAGGCGGCGGACACATAGAAGGAAGAGATGGAGGTCTGGTTGGAAAGGCGCTGGGCCAGGGTAAAGGGAATCAGAATCTGGTTATCGTTGCTGCCCGACGCGCTGGAGCCCACCGCTTCCAGCACGCCCACCACGGTGATGGTATAGCCGTTGAGTGAAAAGGTTTCGCCCACGGCATGCGTGGTGCCGTACATCTCCGTGGCCGCCTCCGAGCCGATCACCGCCACGAAGCTTCGGTTGTCGATATCGGGTTGCTGGAGGAAGCGGCCCTCCGCCACGGTCCAGTTGCGGATGCTCTCGTAGCCGGGGGTGGTGCCCTGCACCACGCCGTCGTCGTAGGTGGTCGTGCCAGCCTTAACGGTGCCGCTGACGCTGGCGATGGGGGCCACGTAGGAGATGGCCTCGTTCTGCGCCAGTTCGTTGAGGCTGTCCAGATCAATGGGGTTCATGCGGCGGGCGTTGATGTTGGCGGTGATGAGGTTGGTGCCCATGCCTTCGATGCTTTCGACTACGGAGCTGTTGGCCCCCTGGCCGATGGAGACCAGCACCACGATGGCCACCACGCCGATCACCACGCCAAGGATGGTGAGAAACGAGCGCATCTTGTTGCCCGCAATGGCCTTGACGGCCATCTTAAACGACTGGTAGATCATCCTGGGGCACCTCCTGATTCTCGTAGAGCTGTCCGTCCTCGATGCGGATGACGCGCTCGGCGCTTTGAGCTACCTTGGGGTCGTGCGTGATGAGCACGATGGTGTTGCCCGCCTGATGCAGTTCGCGGAAGATCTGCAGAATTTCACGTCCGGTTTTTTTGTCCAGATTGCCGGTGGGCTCATCGGCCAGAATCAGGGAGGGTTTGACCGCGATGGCCCGCGCGATGGCGCAGCGCTGCTGCTGGCCGCCGGAGAGCTGCGCGGGCCGGTGCTTCATGCGCTGGCCCAGACCCACGCGCTCCAGCGCCTCGCGCGCCGCCGCCCGCCGCTGCGATACGCCCACGCCCTGGTAGATCAGGGGCAGTTCGACGTTTTCGAGCGCGGAGAGCTTGGGCAGGAGGTTGAATCCCTGAAAAATGAAGCCAATCTGCCGGTTGCGGATGCGGGCGAGCTGGCGCTCGCGATACTTCTGGATGGGCTTGTCATTGAGCATATAGCTGCCGCTGTCGGCGGTGTCCAGGCAGCCGATGATGTTCATCAGCGTGCTCTTGCCGCTGCCGGAAGGGCCGATGATGGCCACGTATTCGCCCTTGTCCACGTGCAGGGAAATGTGGTTGAGCGCATAGATGGTTTCTCCGCCCAGGGTGTAGCGCTTGACCACGTCCGTCATGTCAATCATGCTGCTGCGCCCCCTCAGTTGCCGCGCGTCCGGCCGCCGCCCGCGGGCGCTCCGCCGCCGGAGGGCATGCCGCCGTCAAACGAACCGCCGGGCATGCCGCCGCCCATGTCCATCATCATGCCGCCCATCCCGTTTTCGCGGCTGTCGGTGGTGGAGGTGCTGGCCTCGCGGGTAATGAGCACCACATCGCCTTCGCTCAGGCCGCTGAGGACCTCGGCATAGTTTTCATCGCTCAGGCCGGTTTCCACGGTGGTGCGCACGCCGGGCTCGCCATCGGCCGCACTGTCGGACTTGAGCCATACATAGCTTTCCCCACGGGAGGTGTTCAGCGCCGCGATAGGCACCAGCAGCACGTTTTCGCGCTCCTCCACCAGAATGGTGGCGGTGCCGTTCATGCCCAGCTTGAGCTGATCGTCGCCCTCGATGGTGAGGGTTACGTCATAGACGGTCACGCCGCTGGTGGCGGTGCCGATCTGGCTGATCTTGCTGACCGTGCCCGCATAGGTATGATCGGTGATGGCGTCCATGGCCAGCTCCACGTTCTGCCCGACCTCAACGCTGGTGATGTCCAGCTCATCCACGCTGACGACCATTTCCTTTTCGTCGCCCACATAGAGGGACACCAGCAGCGTATCGGCGGCCTGCTCGGTAGCCGAGGCCGCCACGATGGAGGCCACGATGCCGTCCTGAGGCGCGGTGATGGCGCCGGCGTCGCGCAGGGCCTTCATTTCCTTGATCTGCGCCGTCTGCTGGGCGCGGGTTTCCAGCAGCGCCTGATAGCTGTCACTGACCGGCACGTTGATCAGGTAGCAGATGCGGTTGCCCTCCCACTTGCGGTCGTTCTCCTCGATGAACACGCTGTGGATATAGCCTTTTTCAGAGGTGGTCAGCTCATAGGGCATGTGGATATGCGCCGTGGCCGTGCCCAGGGTTTCGCCCTTGTAGACGATCTCCACCTCGCCGCCCTCCTCGCTGTAGGCGTCGGAGAAGGTGATGGTGGCCATGCCGTTTTCCAGGGCACGCACGGTGCCGTCCAGTGTCACGCGGTCGACCTTGACGGTCACGGTATCGTCGATCTCCCAGTCCTCCTGAGCGGGGAATTCCACGTACATCCACCCATCCAGGGACAGAAGGACGATTGCGCCGTACTGATCCATCACGTCCTGAATATAGGCGCCCTCGGTGAGATAAACCTCCTTGATACGCCCATACTGCGGCATCTTGAGATACGTCGTGGAGGAATAGTCCTCCGCCAGCGTGGCGATTTCGGTTTCTGTGGTCTCAAGCTCCGTTTCCAGCGTTTCAATGGTGGTTTGCAGGGCCACGGCGTCAATGTTCAAAAGCGGCTGCCCGGCGGTCACGGTGTCGCCCGCCTCCACCAGCGCATCCGTCACCGTCACGGCATAGTCCAGCGCCACATCATCGGTCTGGCTGATGGACAGCGTGCCCGTACCTGTGACCGTCTTGGAAAGGGACCCGGTGGAAACGGTATATTCCGTATAGATGCTGCCATCCGTGGCCTGCGCGGCCACAGCCTGCCGTGACTGGTAATACCGGTAGCCAAAGAATCCCGCGGCGGCCAGAACCACCAGCACCGCCAGCGTTTTGAGGACCTTTTTCATGGGAAAAACCTCCTGCTATCAGGCGTATTTGTTTGCTGCCGCTTTATGGTATCGGTCGTACCTTTTCAACGCATGACGGTTTTGTGAAAATTGGGTTGGCGGCAAAAAACAATTTCACCGATGTTGAATCCTTGCTGAACAGAGTGGTTCCACAAAACCTGATTGTAACCCTTCTTCAGCTCTATAACACCCACGCTGAACTTGGACGCTTTACCCACTCCCAGCTTGCCGCCCATACCCATGACCAATTAAGAAACGAGGTGCTTAACTGATGCCCAATCAAACCACAAACTATGGGCTGACCAAACCCCTTGCTTCTGAATTTTATGATGTTGAAGTTCAGAATGGCAACATGGACAAGATTGATGCCCAAATGAAAACCAATGCCGATGGTATCAAAGACCTTCAGGATGGGCAGAAAAACAAGGCTGATTTGGTGGGTGGGAAGGTTCCCGCTGAACAGCTTCCCACTATGGACTATGAAGCAAAGGGCACCGCTGAACAGGTTGTAACCACCCACGATGGAAACAAGAAAGCCCACCCCTATTTGTTGGGGCAGATTGAAACCTGTGTGACAGCGGCGCAGAATGCCCAAGATGCCGCAGATGCGGCCTTGGAAGCTGTGTCCAAGATCGCTTTCACCATCAATGCGGTTCCCACTCAAAACGGTGTTCTGACCTATAACGGACAGGCCCAAAGCCCTTCTTGGAACAGCTATGATCCTAACGCCATGACCCTTGGGGGAGTGACTACCGGCACCGATGCCGGGACTTATACGGCCACCTTCACCCCCAAGGAAAAATATCAATGGAGTGATGGCACCAAGACCGCAAAACAGGTTACATGGAAGATTGACCGGGCTTCTATGGCGGCACCTACCCAAAGCGGAAGCCTTACCTTCAATGGTTCCCCGCAAAGCCCTTCTTGGTCGGGGTATGACACCGGGAAAATGACCCTTGGAGGAACTACCACAGGCACCAATGCGGGAAGCTATAACGCCACCTTTACCCCCAGTGCAAACTACAAATGGAGTGATGGAAGCACCGGTACAAAAACTGTGGTTTGGAGAATTGGGAAGGCCGCTGGAAGTTTGTCTTTGAATAAAACTTCCATGAAGCTGACCGCCGCCAAGAAAAC